>Ga0209390_10004018_pt1 | contig 22707 bp, 31 predicted proteins | sample BON01_FD_187212 | JGI IMG/M metagenome (GOLD analysis project Ga0209390, IMG submission 187212) | Freshwater microbial communities from Lake Bonney liftoff mats and glacier meltwater in Antarctica - BON-01 (SPAdes) (version 2) | ecosystem: Environmental > Aquatic > Freshwater > Ice > Glacier... | reverse complement strand
TCGAAGATGCGCGGCCCGATGCTGCCCGCCCACGCGCTGCCGGCGGCGGCGGCCAGCACCTCGCCGCTGGTCGCCTCCACGGCGTCCAGCCCACGCGCCTGCACCGCCCGCGCGGCCGACGGATCGCCCAGCCAAATGCCGGTGCCGCTCATCGTGAGCGATCTCGCAAAGCCCTGGCGGCATCTCGGCTTTGCTCCAATTCAAGCTGCTCGGCGCCGTCGCGGTCCTCGGTGGGCAAGGCGTTGAACCGCACTTCGATCGGCGAACCATCGGCGCGCAGGATGTCGATGACGCTGCCGCCTGGGCTGCGGCCCTTCAGCACCGCGCCGGAGGCGTCGGCGTTGTTGATCCAGAAACCGCGCCGGGCGGCGGAAAGGGTGGCGGCGCGGCGCTGGGCCTCGGTGGCGCTGGCGGTGGTGGGATCGGCCAGCGGCAGCAGGTCGCCGGGCTGGATAGCGGCGCGGGTGCGGTCCAGTGCCCTTTCGATCGGCCCGGCCTGTCCTTTAGGCACCAGCATGGTGGGGGTGTTGCCGAAGGTGTTGGCGCCGTCGTCGCCGGCGGTGTCCCACCGGGCGCCGATCACGTCCTGATAGGCGCGCTGGGTGGCATCGCTGGCGCTGGCGCCGCGCCAGGCATAATAGGTGGCCAGCAGGTCCACGGCGCGGCGGGTGGTGTCGAACAGGCTGTCGCCGCCGGGGTGGTGGCGGGTCGCCTCGGCGAAGTCGGCCAGGGCGCCGGCCACCTCCACGTCGAAGCCCTTCATCGTGTCGGGGGCCACCAGCTTGCGCACCGCCTCGCGCCCGCCCTTCTGTTCGGCGAACACCAGCGCGCGCTGCAACAGCGCGCGGCCCTCGGCCTGGCCCGGGTGCGACATGGCGGCCACCGCTTGCCATTCCCAGCCGATCTTGCCGTGCTGCACCAGCTCGCCAAAGGCGCGGCTCCATAGCGCGGGGCCGAATTGCTCGGCGATGCCGGCCAGGGTGGCGCCCATGTCGGCCGTCTCCGGGCCGGTGGTGCGCAACGTGGCGCTGATGCTGGCCACCTGGTCGTTGCGCAGCATGCGGCGTTGGCTGGGCGGCACGCCCAGTTGCTCCTGCGCCAGCAGCACCGCGTGCTGGCGGGTGGCGGCGGGCCCGCCCTCGGTGTCTGCGCCTCCCGCTACGCTGCCGGCGGTCCTGGCCTCGGCCAGACGCTGGATGGCGGGCAGCTCGGCCACATAGGCGGCCGGGTCGGCGGCGAGGGCGGTGCGCCGCGCCTTCATGCCGGCGTCGAAGGCAGCGACGGCGGCCTGGCGCTGGCCGGCCAAATAGGGGTCGGTCTCGTCGCCGGCGAGGCGGGCGCGCATGTCCGCGGCCTGCGCCGGGCTGGCATAGGCCACGGCGCGCACGGCGTCGCCGGCGGAGCGGGCGATCGCCAGACTGTCAACCGTGCGCTGCGCCTGGTTGGGCGGCAGCAGCGCGCGGATGCGGGACTCCGGGATCTCGGTTGCGGTCTGGCCGCCCTGGTAGGCGGCGGACAGGTCGGACAGCTCGCGGCCCAGGATCGCCTTGGCTTGTTCCTGCTCGCCCTCGGTGCGGCTGAAATGCTGTGCCACCTGGCTTTCGCTGGACAGTCGCACATGCAGCGGCGCGTCGGCGAGGCGGGCGCGCACATCGGCCATGGCGGCGTCGCGCTGGCTGGCGGTGGTGCCGGCCGGGGCCAGCCGTGCGGTCACCTGCGCCACATAGCGGCTGACGCTCATGCCGTTGCCGTCGCGCCGGTCCTCCTTCCACGGGGCGGGGCTGACGGGCGGGGCGACATTGCCGGGGCCGGAGAAGTAGCCCACGGCGATGCGTGCCGGATCGTCGCCGAAACGGCGCGCCAGGTCGGCGACGATGCGTTCGCCGACGGCGCGGTTGTGCTCGGGGTTGTCGATCGCCTCGCCCGGCCGGGCATACTGCGCCCATGTGCCCGGCATGATCTGCATGCGCCCGCGGGCGCCGTCGACCGACACCAGCCCGTCGCGACCGCCGCTCTCCTGCGCCATGATGGCATCGACGATGCCGGCGGCGCCGCCGCTGGCCGCGATGCTGGCCGCGGCCGCTTCCTCGCCCAGCCGGCGTTCGACCGGCGCGCGCAAGCCGGTCACCAGGGCGGCCACATCACCGGCTTCCATCTCGCCCTTCAGGCGGTCCAGCAGCGCCTGCGCGGCGATGGGGTCGCTGGCGGCCTTGATGGTGATGGCCTGGCGCGCGGCGTTGCTGAACAGCGGGCCGGCGGCGGCTTCGGCCACCACGCCGCTGGCGACGTTGCCGGCGATGGTGCGCTTCATGCCGGCCAGCTGCGTCAGCACGTCGGGTTCGTCGCGCGCGCCGGCCAACGCCTGGGCGTGGGTGCCCAGCGTCGTGGCCATGCCGGTGCGCAGCGTCTCGGTGTGGCGCCTGAAGGCGCTGCCCACGGTGCGGCGGTAGGCATCGGCGGTCAGTCCGGCCAGCGAGCTGCCCACGCGCGCGGCCAGGCCGGGCGGCAAGCCCTCCTGGAGCCCGGCCGCCCAACTGGTGGCTTCGTCCTTGAAGCGGGCCGGCACGGTAGCCGGGTCGGCGTCCTGCTCATAGCGCAGCTGCATGTCGGCGAGCTGCATGGAGGCATCGGCGGTGAGCTTGGTCGCCTGGTGCACCTGGTCGGCCTGCTCGGCGGCGGCCCAGGTTTGCGCCCATCGGCCGGAGATCTCCGCCATGCCATTGGCCACGGCATTAGCCACCTGACTGGCGGCGCGCGGGTCCGGCCCGCGCGCGGACGGCGCGGTGATCTGGAGGTTGTAGCCCTCGCGCGAGGTGTAGCTGCCGCTCATTTGCGCGCCTTGATGGTTGCATAGTTCGACAGGCCGCCCAGCAGGGTGCTGCCGGCGCTGATATATCCGGCGGTTGCCGCGGCGCTGCCGGCCTGCTCGGCGAAGCCGGCCTGGGCCTCGAAGCTGCGCGCTTGGCCCAACTGGGCGTTGGCGCCGGCGCGGCCCTTCCATCGCTGGATCTGCGTGTCCAGCGCGCCTTCGGCGGCGATGTCGCCCAGCACGTCCAGCGGGCTGCCGGATGCGGCATCCACGCCGCTGGCGCCGGCCTGGTTGAAGGCGGTGGCCACGCGGCGGCGGGTGGTGCCTTCGGTGCGCGCCGCCTCGGCCTCGGCGGTGTTGAGCTGCACCGCGGCGTTGACGCGCGCCTGGTCGGCGTTGCTGCGGTCGGCAGCCGCCTGTTGGTTGAAGGCGGCCTGCTGCTGCTGGCCGCCGGAGATCGCGCCGATGGCGGATATGCCGGCGCTGGCGGCCAGCAGATAGGGCGCCGCGGCGATCAGGGCGGGACCCATCAGGTTGTTCCCTCGGCTGCACTGGCGATGCGTGCCCACCGGATGAAGTCGCGGCCGTCATGGCCATAGGCGCGCATGAGGCCCTCGCGCTCGAAGCCCAGCCGTTCCAGCCAGCGCGCGCCGGGCAGCCAGCCATAGGCGCTTTCCGCTTCGATCCGGTGCAGTTGCAGCTGCTGCTGCGCCTCGCCCATGCGTCGCACAACCTGCTTGTGCAGCCATACCCAGCCGCGGCGGGGAAAGTGGGTGCCGATCAGGCACCAGCAGCCGGCGCGGCCCGGCCAGTGCACCACCAGCCCGGCCAGCGCCAGCACCTCGCCGTCCTGCACCGCCGCCCAGCACGGCCCGGCGGCCAGCATCGTCGCCCCCTGGTCGCGCCAGCCCGGCAGCGCCGCCTGGTCGATGCGGATGCGGTGCAGGTCGAGCGGTTGCATCGCGCGTACAATCATGACCCGTCCATTTCCTTGATGATCGCCAGCACGGTGAAGGGCAGCGGCTCGTCGTGGACGATTTCCACCTGGCCGTGCCGCCCCCATTTACTGAAGGCGGCGATGCTGCGGTCGCCGGTGAACAGCGGCACCGCCTCGCCCATCGCCATGTCCAGCGTGCGGAAGGCCAGGCTCTCGCGCCGGTCGCTGTCACGCCCGCCCACCATGCCGCCGCCGCTGGCCAGCAGCCGCAGGGTGACGTTCACCACGCGCTGGCGCTGGCCCTGGGCGGTGTTGCCCGGCGCGGCACCGGCCTCCGGCGGCAGGTCAACGATGCGCGCGCGGTAGGATAGCCCGGCATGCACGGTCGCCGCCGCCGGGCCGGAGATCTGCACCAGTCCGCCGGTCACCACCTGGGGCTGGCGCACCGAGCCGTCGGCGACGATCTGCACCGTGCGGCCCTCCAGGTGGGCAAGCCCGGTCACGGTGTTCACCGGCGTCCCGGAATAGGTCAGCCCGGCATCGACGAAGTACGCATCCGCCGGCGCGTCCAGGTCGTCGCGGAATGGTGCGCGGATGAACTCGATGCTGCGGGTGGTCACGCCGGCCACGGTGCGCGCCACGGCCACATAAAGGTCGCTGCCGGTGCCGTCGGGATCGGGCACGGCGGCGATGCTTTCCACGATGCCTTCGCCGCCCAGCGCCAGCAGGGTCCAGGCGCGCAGTTTCTGGTCGGTGTCGTAGGTCAGGGCTGCAATCAGCCCGTCGCCGCGCAACCCGTAGAACACGCCGTCGGGCACGTCGGCATAGGCGGTCTCGACGAAGCCTGGCCCGGCGATGTGGTCGGCCAGGGCGGTCAGGTCCAGGGTGGTGAACCGGTCCACCCCAAAATCGTATTCGAGCTGGCGCATGCGCCGGCCACCGCGCTGGGCGAACAGCACCACGCCGCTGATGCGCTGTGGCGCCAGCCCCGCATCGCTGCCGCGGTCGCCCTGGCGATCGGCGCCGACATTGCCCGGCGCCAGGGCGGCGTTGCGGTTGATGCCCGCCACCAGGAATTCGCCGGACGCCACGCCCACCGCCAGCCCGCGCGGGGCCGAGACCAGCCACCGAATGGTATTCACCTGGTCGTCGTCCAGCGTGATGGCGATGGCGTTGGTATCCAGCACCGCGCCGTCGGCCTCGGTCGGCGCGAAGCTGTCGAAGTCGCCGGTCTCGCTGGCCCATAGCGTCTGCGGCCGGGTGGCGGTGCCGCCGATCCATAGCCTGCCCTTGTGGAAGGTGCCGGCCGCCGGCCAGCCGCGCGCGGCCGAGAACTCGCCCAGGCGCCAGCGCAGGCTGGCGGTGGTGGCGGCGAACGGGCCGCGCGGGTGGATCGTGGCGTCCACCACGGTGGTGCTGGTGAAGGCGGTGATGGTGGCCCAGCCCCACACATGGCGGCCGGGGCCGAGATACTTCAGCACCGCCGAGCCGTCGATGATGGTGGGGCCGGCCTCGTTCGGCACGTCCAGGTCATAGTCGGGCGTGGTGCCGGCGAGGGTGGCCGCCGCCGTGGTGCCGGCGCGGGTGACGCGATACAGGCGCGGCACCTGGTTGAATTCGGCGATCAGGATTTGCCCGGCCGTGTAGGCGGTCGCCGCCACGCGCTCGGTGCTGCACTTGTGCAGGATGCCCACCAGCCGGCCGACGTCAGCCGCGGTGAACAGCGCGGCGCTGGCGGTGACGGTGCAGGCGCCGGAGGCGTGCGCCACGCTCGGCGTCAGGGTGATGGCGGTGTCAGCCATTTCAGCGGCGCTCCTTGGCGCCGCGCGCGCGGCCACAGCGGGCCACTTGGTCCGCGACAGCACCCGGACGCAGGAACAATGCCAGAACCGAAATGGGTATCATGCCCATTCTCACGCTTCACCCAGCCCGCCGGGGCCGCCACCGGCCTCGCCGTCAGGTTCGCCACCGGCCTCGCCGCCACCGGCGTCGCCGCCGCTGGCCTCGCCGCCGGGGCCTTCGCCGCCGTCGCCGGGGTCCCGCACCGGATCGGGGCCGTCGCCCACGCCACTGCCGCCGGTGCTGCCGCCGGTTGTGGCGCCCTCGCCCAAACTGGCGGTGCTGCCGGGCAGGGCGGCGCCCACATCGCCGGTGTTCTCGGTGTCGTAGGGGCCGTTGCTGAACACCACCGGGGCGATGCTCCACGCCCCGCCGGCGCCGCGGGTGATGCGGCGCGGCTGGTGGTTGGGGTGGAACACGTACATCACGTCGGCCGACTGTGCGAATTTCAGCTCTCGCAGCTCGGCCGCGAAATACGGCGTGGCGATTTCCAGCGCCGCCGCGCCGTCCGTCAGCAGCGCGCGGTTGCGCAGAATGCGCATGTAGTTGTCGCCCATCTCCAGCACGTAGGCCACGGCGCTGGACACGATGAACGGCACCAGGCGCACCCGGGCGTTCGTGCGCGGCGCAGTGACGAAGTAGCTGCCGCCCCGCTTGGTGGCGCCGCCCTGGGACTGCACCAGCACGTTGGTCAGGTCTTCGGCGCCGGCCGGGTATTGCTGCAGGTCCACCCGTCCGCGCATGCGCGGGCTGAGCACGCCCGCCGCAAAGCTGGTCTGGATGATGGTTTGCAGCGGCACGGCGCTAGAACCGCGACTGCACGAACACGTCGGCGGGCATGGTCGCGGGGTGCGGCGTGCCCTCGGCGGCGTCGATTGCTCGGGCGCGGGCGCGGATACGGTCCTGCAACTGGGCGATCGCGGCGCGGTTCTGCTGGCTGGCCGATAGCGGCAGCGCCAGGCGCTCGGCCAGGGTGGCGGCCACCATGTCCACGAACAGCGGCGCCCACTGGCCGCTGTCGGAGACGCGCGCGATGTAGCGGATGCGCAACGGGGCCGGCAGGTCGGTCAGGATGTCGTCGCCCTCGCGCAGCCATGGCTGGTGCGGGTCGATGCTGAACAGCGTGAGCACCCGCAGGCAGTCGGCCGGGATGCGGTAGGCGTAGCCGTATTCAAACGCCGGGGCGGTGGCCAGCGCCGGCAGGCTGGCGCGGCGGGCGGCGAAGTTCCACGGGTGCTGCACCAGGCAGGTGTCGCGCACCAGGCCGAGCTGCTGATTGCACAGGCTGGCGGCCTCGCTGGTGTCGGTTTCGAGGCTGGTGATGCGCTCGTCGCCCACCATGGCCAGCGCGAGGTTCGCCACTTCCGTCAGGCTGGGCATGGGGCGCTCCTGGCATGGGGGGCATAGGGGGCATCGGGGGCATGGGCCCGTGCCGCGCGGGCGGGGCCGCAGCCCCGCCCGCGCCGATCCGATCCGATCAGTCCAGCGCGTATTCCAGCGACGCCACCAGGGTGCCGCTGGCGGTGGCCGCCGCGGTCAGGGTGGCCACGATGTCGTATTCGCGGGTCGGGTCGGCCGTCAGCCCGCCGTCCTGCCACACGCGGTTCGCCGCCTTGTCCACGTCGCGCGCCTCGAACGCCACTTCGATGCCCAGCTTGTTGGCGGTGGCGATGGTCTGGGCGCTGGCATAGGCGTCGGCATCGACCACCGCGCTGCCGTTCGTCGTGGTCTGGTACAGGCCCACGTCGGCGGTCGCCGAAGTGATCGCGTCGCAGAAGAGCTTCAGCCCAACGACGCGGGCATTCGACGGGACCGAGAACAGGCGGAAGGTGGAACCGATGCTGTCCCCGTTGGTCACCTCCACCACGGCGGTCTTGGTGCGCAGGCGCGCGCCGTCGGTCAGCACGGGGTTGATGGTGCGGGGCGTGGCGTCCCGGTTGGTGATCAGCGGGGACAGGACGTTGACGACAGCCATAGGATGCTACTCCGGGGTGTGGGGGATCAGGCCCGTGTTTCAGGCGGGGGGGGGGATCAGGCTTCGCTGCACTGAATTTCGACCACACGGGCTTCTTCGACGCGGGCGGCGCCCCAGCCGGCATGGCACGATGCCTGGGTGCTGTTGTTCTTGTCCCGCCGCGGGCCGATGTCGCCGGTTACGTCCTCGTTCAGGCCGAGGAACACGCCGGCGCGCTGCCACGCCATCACCCGGCGGTAGCTGGAGCCGTCCACCGGCACCAGCTGGGTGCGGATGACCTTGAAGCCCATGAAGCTGTCGATCTCGCCACGCACCAGCGCCTTGACCTCGGCGAAGTCGGCGCTGGTCGCCTCGGTGGTGGCCAACAGGTCGGAGACCTGGCGGGCGGTCACGGCAATGAACCGGTCGCCCATGGCCTCGTCGCCGTCCACCTCGTTGGCGTCCAGGATCTGCTTGGCCTCGATCAGCTTGCTGATGGTCAGCCCGGCGTTGCCGGTGCCGCTGCCGTATTTCCAGCTGGCCACCGTCACCTGCTGGCTGGCGGGGAAGGCGACCGAGGTGGCGCCGTTCACGCCGGTAAAGGCGGTGGCCAGCATGCTGGCCAGGATGTCGCGGTCCATCGCGCGGTTCATGCCGGCCATCAGTACTTCGGCCACCTTCGGCACCGGACCGGCGAGCATCTTGCGCTCGTCCTTGCGGTCGATCAGCTCGTGTACGTGCCAGTCCTTGATGTGGATCAGCCGGCGCGCGAACGGCACGTCGGTGATCGGGGTGTCGCCGTTGCGCGTGGTGTTCTGCGCGGCCTCAACATGGCCGATCTGGTCATACCAGGCCGACGTGCCGGTGACCGGCTCGACCATGACACAGGGGCGGATGCGCGACAGTTTCTGCGCGGCCAGCACGGCCAGCTCGCTGCGGAACTGCTGGACGAAGACGGTATCGATGTTGAAAGACATTTGCGGGGGAACTCCCGATCGCATGCAAGCTGCATTGATCGACTAAGCTCCCCGGCAATCTCGTGCGGGCAACGCCGGCCGGTCAGACGGACGTGGCTGGCGCCGCGCTCCCCGCCGATATCGGGCCGTCGCTCCGCAGGTCAGCCGGACCCGCGTCTGGCCCCGTTTCCGGTGGGCCTGTTGCCGGTTCCGGCGGTTCGGACGGGGCTTTCGCCTCGCTACCCGGCGACGGACCCGTAACATATAGCTCAAGCACACGCGCGCGTTCAACTACTTCATCGGCGCGCACGCCGCCGGTCAGGCGCGGGGCCATGTCGGCGGCGATGCGCAGCAGGTGCAGGCGCATGGCCGTGGTGTCGCTGATGCCCTGGCCGTTGGCCAGCAACGGCAGGGTGGTGGCACACAGCGGCGGCAGCTTCGGCTCATCGCTCATGTCACGCCACCCACGTGGTGCCGGCCGCCGCGGCCTCGTTCAGCCGGCGCCAGATATCCACGTTCCTGGCGTGGTCGGGGTGGCTGGGCTTGGCGCGGGCGGCGTGGAACTCGGTGTCGCCGCGCAGGCGCAGGATCTCGGCCTGCGCCTCCTGCGGCGTGGGGGCTGCGGCCGACTGGCCGGCGCTGCCGCCTTTCAGGCCGCCCGGCTCGGCGGTGCGCTCGGCCAGGGCGGCGAATGCCTTGATCAGCAGCGGATGGTTGCCCATGCGGGTGCCATCGGGCATCACGGTTTCCTGCATGAGCCGGCCCAGATCGGCGCCGCCCACCTCGCTGATCACGCGGTTGGCGGCGTGCAGCCGGTCGGCGAAGGCGTCGCCCCATTCGCGCTGGAGGTCGGCGGCCACCGCGGCTTCCACCTGCTCGGCGCGCGCCAGCTTGGCGGTCTCGGCGGCCTGGAGTTGCGCGCCATAAAGGCCCATCACCCCGGCGGCCTGCTTGGCTGAAAGCCCCATCTCGTGGAACGCCTGGCGCGCGGCCGGCTCCACGCCCTCGACCAACTGGCCGGGCAGCTCGGGGAACTGGTAGCCCTCCGGCTTTTCCGGCCGGCCGAGGCGCGCATAGACTTCCGCCCATTCCGGCGCCGCTTCGTCCTTCGGCAGCCGGAGCACCTGGCCCTTGTCGAGACCCACCAGCGAAGCCGCGCCCTTGTAGGACTTGGCCAGCGCCTCGACATTGGCAATGTCCCTGAAGGTGGGGTCGGCGCGGAACGCCTCGGGCAACCAGTCGCGCGCATCGGTGCCGGCGGGGGGGGCAACAGCGGGCGGCGTGCCGGCGGGCGGGCTGGCGGCAGTCCCAGCAGGAGGCGCAGCGTTGCCCAGCAGGGTGCCGGCAGTGGGCGCGGGCGGATCGCCGGCGGGCGCGGTGGTGGTAGCATCAGACATTGGCCTTCGTCTCCATCCCGGTGGGGCCGGCGATTGTGCGCACCGTCGCTTCGCCCGACGTGGTCAGCCACCACCACGAGCTTGCGGCCGTATTGCCGGTGCCGCGCGTGTCGTTGGATCCGGCGCCGTTCACCCATCCGTCGTAGTAGAGCTGCTGCATAAATTCCCCGCTGGTGCGCAGCTCGGCACGGCTGGTCATGAGCACGATGCCGTTGCGTTCAATGGCGGCGAGCAATTGCACCAGGATGGCCCGCCCGCGGTCGGTGAGCTTCGGCACATCTGCATCCGAGATTTGCCGCGTCTGACCCCAGTCGCGGTTATTCGGCGACACGATCCGGCGTGGGGCCATCGGGGGCAGCGGCTGCGGCGCCCGGCTTGCTTTAGCCCGCATCGTTGTGTCCCTTCTTCGCCTTCGTGGCCTTGGCCGCGCGCGTCTGCACCGGCTTGCCGCGCGGCAGGTCGGCCACGTCCAGCACCTGGCGGGCGATCTGCTCGTCGGTCACCTGGAAGTCGGTGCGCGCGCGGCGAATGATGTTGGTGGCGTCGGTCAAACGCTCATCCATGGCTGAACAGCTCCTCGGTTTGGCCCACCGTGGCCAGCCGCAGCGCGGCGCCCGGGTCGGCATTGATCATCTCGATCAGTTCCAGGCCGATGCGGCGCTTGCCCTCGGCATAGGCGGTCTGCATCGGGTTGCCGTCGTGGCTGGTCTGCATCACGCCGGCGCGCCGCAGCAGGTCGGCCAGCACGCGCTGGCCCGACTCGCTGGCGAACACGTGGCGGTAGTCATCCGCCAGCGCCGCGCGCTCGCCCGCCAGCCGCGCGTCGGCCTGTTCGCGCGTCTCATGCCGCCGCCGCTCGCGCCAGGTTTGCCAGATGCGCGGCACTATTTGCCGCCTCCGCGCCGCGTCAATTCCTGGTCGATGTAGAAGCGGGCTTTCTTGAGGTCTTCGACCGCATCCGCCTTCAGGTCGGCACGCCAGATATATTTGATCGCATTGCCAAGACAGAAGCCCATGTGCTGGGTGATGGTGATGCACTCCACGCCGCTGGGGTGGCTCGTGTAGTGTGACGGGTGATTGACGGGATCGTGCCTCGGCATCACACGCCCCCCTGCTGGCCGCCGATGCCGGCCAGCGTGGCCAGGGCGCCGGCGCCATCCTTCGCGGCACCGGCGGCACCCTGGGCGGCGGCGATCTGCGCCTGTTGCGCCTCGGCGTCGGCGCGCTGCTGGCGGCGGGCGGCGAGCTGCTCGGGCGAGCGGACGATGCTGGCCGGCGAGCCGAGCCGGTTGGCCAGGAAGCGGAACGCCTCGTCGGTGTCCAGCGCCTCCAGCACCGCCGGGTCGGCCTGCACCAGCGGCTGGGCGGCGGCCACCAGGCGCATCACCGTCTCGGCGTCGGCGGCGCGCTGGGCGCGGGCGAGCGGGCTGAGGTATTCCACCGTCCAGCCCTGGTTCGCCAGCTGCGGCGGCGCCGGCGGGAACATGCCGTTACGGCCCATGATGGCGAAGGTGCGCTCGATCAGCGGGGCCAGCAGCTCGGCGGTCAGCCGCGCCACCATCGGCCCCAGCAGCCGCAGCAATTCGTCGCGCCGCTGCAGCACTTCGGTGGCCGTCATGTTCGGCTGCTGCGGCAGGTTCAGCCATGTGGTGTAGAAGATGTTGCGAATGCGGTCCTGCAATAGCTCGATATACTGGAACGCCAGGTCCGGGCGGCTCGGCGGCAGGCTGAAGATCGGGTTCTCGCGCCGCATCTGCGCGCTGTCGTAATAGTTGATCGCGCCGGGGTTGGCGTTCGGCGCGTTCAAAAACCCGTCATGCGGCATGAACACGGCGGGGTCGACACTCTTGGCCAGCCCACGCAGGTTTAGCTCCTCCAGCTTGTTCAGCATCGCCACGTCGGGCAGGGCGTTCATGCCGGGGCCGGTGCCGTAGGTCTCGCCGCTGCGCTTGGTCCAGCGGGGCACCGCGTAGGGGAACTCGGCGAAGCGGCCGTGCTCCAGGTAGTCGCTGCCGGTCACGTAGCAGCTATCCCAGTCGCCGCGTTTGGCTGGCTCCACCGCGTGCACGATCGGCACCGGCTTGTCGGGGTGTTGTTCCACCTGCCGGCGCAGCGTGTCCGGCGCGGTCGCTGGCCACAGCCGCAGCACCTCGCGTAGCGGCAGCTCGTAGCTGCGATACAGCGTGTCCACCTCGCGGCGGGCGTTCTCGGTGTAGTAGCATTCCACCAGCGGCACCGCCTGGTGGTGCGGCCCGGCGCGGCCCTGGTCGGCGGTGAAGATCACGCCGGAGCCGAAGCCCGCCACGTCCAGGTAGGTTTCATGCAGCGCCACGTCGAAGCCGGAGCGGGCCGACTGGAAATGCGAATACAGCACATCGGTGGCCGCTTCGAACCAGGCGCGCACCGCCAGGTCGCCCGCCAGGTGCGGCAGCGGCACCAGCGCGAACCAGCGCAGCGCGGGACTGGTCAGCATGCCGTGCAGCCCGCCGGCGAGCTGCTCGGCGGCCAGCACCGGGCCGGTGTTGAAGATCCGCGCGCGGCGCTTGCTGCCCGGCGCATGGCGCGTATTGAAGGCCCGCGCCGGCAGGATGTAGTCGGCCACCTCCTGCCAGTGGCTGTCATGCGTCGCCCGTGCCGCCTTCATCGTGCTCAGCCGGGCCTGCACGCGCTTGGGGTCAAGGCTCATTGGTTGCCTCGCAATGTCGCTGCCGGCGCCATCAGGAGTGCCGCCGGCCCAGCGGCGCGTTCAGCATGGCGTCGCGCCCGGCGATCAGCGCGGCGATTGCCAGTTCGGCGGCCTGCACCTGGGTCATGCTGTGTTCGGGGTACATCTCGTCCGCGCGCGCCAGCACCGCCTGGGCGGCGGGCAGGACCATGTATTTCGGCGGTTCCCAGCTCATCAGTCGGCTACTCCCAACAGGGTGCGTTTGGCATCCGGCGCGCGGGCATAGCTGCCGGGTCCGCCCAGCAGGGTGGCGCCACGGCCGCGCAGCCCGGCCAGGCGCTGGCGTTCGGCCGCCGCGGTGCCGGTCACTTCGTCGCGCAGTGGCGCAGGCGCCGGGATCACCGGCGCCTGCGGCAGGGGCGCCTTCGGCGATGAGAACAACGCGCCCATCTAGGCGATCCTCGCGCTATCGCTGCCGGGCATGCAGTCGGCCCTCGCGCTATCGCTGCCGGGCATGGCTCAGTCCACCCGCGTGATGGTGATATTGGCCCCGGCGTTCTCGGTCTGCACCATCTGCGGGCGCACCGCGATGCTGCCGGCGCCCAACGAGTTCACCCGCCACTCGCGCGAATTGAGCGGCGAGCCGCGCACCGCGATGCGGTCGCCCACCGCCAGCACGCCCAGCTGGTTGCCTGTGTCCGCGATGGTGCTGGCCGACGCAAAGCTGATGCCGGTGCCCTTCACCGTGGCGCCGCCGGGGTCGCGCTCAATGACCCCGCCGGTGCGGCGGGTGCTGTTGCCAGCGGCGCCGAGCGGCTGGGTCTGGCGGGTGCGGGTGCTCATGGCTTGGCGTCCTTGCTACAGCAGGTTGGCGAAAAGATCGGCGAGGCGAAGCCGCACAGCCACATCGTGGTCGCGGTCGGCGCGGTGCTCGCGCGGGTGACGGCGCTGACCAGCGCGCCGTTCGCGTACAGGTTGAAGCTGGCGCCGCCGCCGCCCGAACCGCCGGACGCACCGGGGTTGTAGGAGCCGCCGACCCCCCCGGCAGCGAGCGCCTTTTTTGCCCCGCACTCGCCCGCGCGGTCGAGCATGGCCTGTAGCTGCGCGTCGGTCATGCAATTAGTTCCGTCGCCCGTGCCGCCGTCAGCAGGCCAGCGCCGACCAGCACCGCCAGCCCTGCCGCCACGTCGGCGTTGTCAAGCTGCACCTCGCCGGCGGATGCCAGGTCGTCCATCCAGACCTGTAGCGCGTCGTTCGTGCGGCCGGCTTTGGTGATGGCAACGCGCTCGGCCTGGGTAAACCGGCGGCGGAACTCCAACGACGTAACGGTGCGAGGGCCAACGGGGGGGAGCGGAGGCATGAACAGCGCCCCGTTCCAGCGCCAGCCCGACAGGACATTCGAATTGGGTGCCGGCTTCACCCGGTCCAGAGCGCACAGGTCCGGCCAGTCGGCGGCCGAGCCTTCGAGGATGGTGATAACCAAGCCGTCTTCGGATACGAACGCAAAGCGTGCCATGCTACCACTCCAATCTTGATGTCCAAGCCATTAACCTGATTATAAGACAGGCCAACGCAGAGGGTTTTTGGTGTAAATCACCATTCGAGGACGTAACAGACGCCCGGCGCACCGTTGCCACCATTGCCGCCGACACGGGCATTGTTGCTATCACCAGCACCGCCGCCACCGCCGCCGGCACCGAAGCCGCCACCAGCACCGCCCGCGCCACCGTTGGCCGCCGAGCCGGAACCGCCGCCGCCGCCGCCTTGCCCGTAGCCTTGACCGCCAAGGCTCATTGACACGTACGAGTTGCCACTACCACCAGAGCCAGCCGTGGCAACGGCCCCTCCTTCGGCAGAGGATGCAACGTTGTTGACGATCACAAAGCCGCCGGCAGCGCCCGCAGCAGCAGTCCCCGTGTTAAACCCACCACCAGAGGCCCCGCCCGACGCACCGAGCGCGACGTTACCGGAGCTAAACGCTGCGCCCGTCGTGCCCGTGCCTCCGCCGCCGGAGCCCTGCATCCCCCCGAGGGTCAGCTGAGGGGTGGCCCCGGCGGCGCCGAACCCCCCACTTGCTCCAAAGGGAGGGCCAGACCCGCCACCCGCGTTGGTGCCGAAGTTGCCGTTTACCCCTGTTTGGTGCGACGCACCGCCGCCGCCACTTGCACTCCCCAGCACCCCAGGCGCCCCACCGCCACCGCCGCCGGCATATGCCAGCGTGCCGAAGCTCGACACCCCGCCGCTCGCGCCCTGGCCCGCAATCGTACCGCCGCTCGGCGTTACGCCAGATTGCCCGCCCGCCGCCGTTGCGCCGACAATGACGGTCACGCTGGCCGGCACGTCAGATGCGCGGAAAAGCATGTAGTTGCTGCCCGCAGCGCCACCGCCGCCACCACCGGAACCCGACCCGGCCGCGTAGGTGCCGCCGAACCCGCCAGCCCCGCCGGAGCCAATGACGATGACCTGCACGTGCTTGGCATAGGGGTCTTTCGTCCAGGTGCCGCTGGCGGTGTACACGGTCACCTTGCGCGCGCCGGCCAGGCGCATGGCCTCCCAGCTGCTGAATGGAATGCTCATCACCGCCCCCTATTCGTAGTCGCGCGCCAGCAGCGTGACCGTGCGGGCCCCGCCCTGGTTGACCGCGGCCGCGTTGGTGCCGGACTGCAATTTGATCCATTCGTGCCCGCGCAGCGCGCCCAGCGGCACAGCGATGCGCCGGCTGGCCGCCACGGTCAGCGTCATCTCCACCCCCAGCGCGTCGACCACCGGCAGGTAGGTGCCCGCCTCGGTTTCGCTGGCGGCGAAGGACAGGCCGGCGGCCGTCCAGGTGCCGGGCATCACGATCGCCTCCACGTGCAGCCCGTTCAGGCGCAGTGCCTGCGAAAGGCTCGCGCCGTTGGCGATACTGAAGTCGAGCGTGCGGGTGCGAACTGCCGCCATGTGGTCAATCTCCTGCTGCGGTGCTGTAGGGGTCCCACGCCGGCGAGGTGCGCGGCAGGGTGGCGGTGCGGGCGCGGTCCTCGCCGCGGCGGGCGCGGATCTCCACATCCTCGCCGCCGGCGCTCATCGCGTATTGCAGCGCGTCATGAACGTGACTCTCGCGGGTCTTGTCGGCCTCCTCGCTGAAGCGGCCGTGCGCGCCCTGGATGGCGCGGAAGCGGTAGCCGGCGTTGAAGCCGCTGCGCAGCACCCGGCAGGCGGGCGCCAGCAGAAAGCCGACCTGCCCGTCGATCAGCCGGCCCAGCGGCACGCGCACCGCCTCCCACCTGGCTGTCGGCTTGTTGGTCGGCGCCGGGTCGATGCGGATGCCCGCCTGGGCGGCAACGATCTCCGACCAATCCTTGTCGCCCTGGGTGCGGTCGGCGCCATACAGCGCGGAGGGGTCGCACACGCCGCGGATGGTTGCCGCGTTCGGAAACCGCTCGCGCAGTTGCTGGGCCAGCAGGCCGCCGAACCGGGTGGGGCCGGTGCCGGGGTCGCTCACCAGTTCGTCGAGAATGTGCCACCGGCCGGAGGGCATGCGCTGGCAGAACGCCGCGGCCGGCGAGCCGCCGGCATCCAGCCCCACGATCAGCGGCAGCCCCGGCACCAGCGCCAGCGGCGCGCCGGCCACGTGCAGCAGGTCGTTGAACTCGGTGCCGTAGATCGGCTTCCCCGCCCGGCTGAAACCGGGCAAATTGTGCACCATGCGCTTCACGTAGCCGGGATCGTCGGCGTTCAGCGCCACCTGGCGCGCGTAATAGGCGCGGCCGCCGTCGAGATTGGCCAGGTTCTCGGCCCCCGCCTCCAGCCCGCCGGGCTGGCGGAACAGCGCGATGCCGGCGGCCTGGCGCTCCTGCGGCGTGGCCAGGAACACCTTGTCGTAGAGCCAACTGTCGATCACCGGGGCGTTGCAGTCGGCGATGATGCCGCGCCAGGTGGGGCCGCCCTCGTCCATGGAGGGATACCGGCCGACGCGGCCCGATGCGTATTTCAGCACCTCGGCCGACAGGGTATCCAATTCGTTGAGGTAGAACGCGGTCACCTCGTAGCCGCGCAGCACGTCCTCCACCGCCTGGTCTCCCAGCGCCACGAAGTCCACGCGGAACTCGACCAGCGAGCCATCGGCCAGGGCGAAGTCGATGCTGTGGGTGGCCGGCGCGCCCTCGGCGCCGACGAAGGTGCCCACGGTGCGCGGGAACCGGCTGAACCAGCTCTGCATCGTGCTGCGCCACAGCTGGCGGTAGGTGTCGCGCACCACGCACAGCTTGAACCGCCGCACCGGCACGCGCCTGCCCCCCGGCCCGATCGCCGTGTCGCGGGTGGAGGGCGCCTGGCGCTGCGCCCGCCGCACCGCCTTCATCATCGCGGTGATGGTCTTGCCCGACCCGACCGGCCCGTTGAGCAGCTCAACGAACGCATCGGCCTGCATGAAGGCGCTGGCCACCGGTCCGGGTGTTCGCCACACGAGGTTGACCGAGCCGCTCACCCCCCGCGCCCCTTGCCCGTGGGTGGATGAGTGTTCACGCCAGAATTCCGGGCCGAGGGGTAAACCACGCTGGCAGGGGCGTGGTGTCGCAGGCGTGGGCCGAAAACCGCCCCCCCCCCCTCGCGCGGCGCCGGCGCGGGCAGGCGAGGTGCGGGCGCGGGCATGGGCGGCACGGGTGGCGCGGCCTGCTGATCCGCAATCAGTTGCCCGGCCGGCGGATAGGCGAGCAATGCCAATGCCTTGGCCGCATCGTCAGACTGCCCGCTGTCAGACTGCACCACGACGGCATCGACAACCTGTTGATATTGCTCACTGTCCTCGCCGCCATCCACGATCGTCAGATGCACCACCTGGCGCGCGCTCACGTCCACCGAGATCGCCTTGCGCTGGTGCAGGTAGGGCAGCACCACGGCCGCCGCCAGCCGCCGCTCCTCGAACGCCTTCTCCAGGCTCAACCCGGCCGCCATCAGCTCGTCCACGCCCATCGTGGCCACCGCCACCTGATGCAGCAGCGGATCGCCGAACCGCTCGATCACCAGCCGCGCCGCCTCCTCCAGCCGCTTGTTCCGCGCTCCCAGAGGCCGCCCGCCCCGCCGCTCCCGCAGCGCCTGCCCCGCCACCGTCACCGGCAGCCCGATCAGCTCATGCTGCACCGGCAGCGCCTCAGCCACCCGATCCTCCGCCGCCTCGGCCAACGCCCTATTCATCGGTTTCCACCCGGCTGCTACGCTGCCGCCCTCCCGTAGCGGCTCCGTAGCGCCTGCGTAGCGCCGAAGTCCGTAGACCAGTGCTGGATATTTCCATATCTGCTACGCTGCTACGCTCTCTCTCCCTCCCCATACGCACGCTCGCGTATATGCACATACGAGGCTCCCCGGCCGTAGCAGCGTAGCGCATGGCTCTTTCCCCAGCGATATCAACGGGATAAGCGCTACCCTGGCCGCTACGCAGCCGTGACGCTGCTACGCATGCGTTCAGCGCATGGCCCGCACCGCCCACCGCCCGCACCAGCCCGCGCGCAGTCCTTGCGAGCAACCGAGGGGCCGGGGCGAAGTCATGGCAAGTATTCACGGCCGCGCCCGGGGTCATGCGTCCACACCCGCCGACTGGTTCAGCGCCACCCCATAGGGCACCAGCACCACGCGGGATTGCAGCCCCTCGAAGCGCAGCGATGCCTCCCGCGGCATGGCGCCAGGTGCCCGCAACAGCGTCTGTCGCCAGCCGCCGGACGTGCCGGAGCGGCCAGCCCATATGGTCCGGTCATACACGCGCGCCAGCCCGTTGTGCTGGTTGGCGATCGCCAGCCACCGCACCCGCCGGCGCTTGGTCTGGTCCAGCTCCTCCACCAGCCGCAGCCCATAGCTGGCCAGGGCCTTCTGCGCGCTCTCGTTGCTGGCGTCCGGGGCGCCCTCGCCGGCAGACTGGGCCAGCAGCGCGCCCAAGGTCATCCGGTCGCCACCGCGCCACGCATCGGCCGGCGCGGTCAGCATGTGGTCGAGGCATCGGCGCCAGTCGGCCACGTCGTCGGCGCGCAGGTCGCCCAGCAGCTCGCGCACGGCTGCGGCGACATCTGCCAGCATCTCGTGGTCGGGTGCGGCGTTATGCAGCGCCAGGTCGGCGCAGGCTAGCAGCGTGCCATATTGATCCTGGCCGCGCGCATCCAGGCCTGCATGCGCTTCCAGCTCGGCGCGCCACGTCGTCAACCGGTCCTCCAGCTGCGGCCAGCCATCCTGCATCCGGCGCAGCATCTGCTGGCCCAGCCGGTGCAGCCGTGTATCGCTCCAATTCGGCGCCCGCGCACCCTCGCGCAGCGCCAGCAGCTCCAGCACCGCGATGCGGCTGCGATCCTGGCTGCGCAGCGGCGGCACATTGATCGAGCTGGCCAACATCGGCGAGCGGTTGACGAATGCCGTGCCCTTGTGGTCCGCGCCGCCGCGCAGGCTGGTGGAACCGGATGAGCCCTGGCGCATCAGCTCCAGCACCTTGCCCACCTTGTCGCCGCCGTCGTCCTGCGCCTCCAGCTCGTCCAGCATCACCGGCAGCGCCTTGCTCATCAGAGCCTGCCGAATGCCCGCCGCCGTCGTGTCGCCCGTGGCGATCGCGCCCGCCGGCCCGAACAGCGCGGTGATCGTCTCCAGCAGCGTCGACTTCCCGGTGCCGCGGTCGCCGGTCGGCCACAGCATCGGCCGCCACTTCAGCGCCCCGCCGAGAAATCCAGCACAGATCCAGCCCAGCACCAGGCGCGGCGCGATGGCGTGGTGCTTCCAGTTCCACGTCTCCAGTAGCTCCAGCAGCTGCGCCGCGGGGCCGGTCGCGCCTTCAGGCTGCGGCGCAGGGTCGGGCCCCAGCAGCCGGGCCGACGCGGGATACACGCGACCGTCGATCTCGCCCCAGCCATGCTCTACGCCATCAACCTGCACCCGGTCGCCCAGGTGCAGCATCAGCTGTCCATCGCGCCCGCGCCAAGCACCGGCGCCACGTACGCTGTCAATCTCGTTCCATATGCCGCGTTCGGCGGCGGCCTTGAATAGGTCGGCGCGCGCCAGCTCGGCACGGAACCCGGTAATGTCGCCGTCCTTGCCGTGCCGCGGCCAGTGGTCCCACAGGTAGCGGTTGTGCGGCGCGAACAGCCCCTCCAAGTTGCCCTGCCCATGCGCCTGGCCGGACAGCTCCATCAGGATGCCGGAACCCGACAGATACACCGCAGTGGGCGTCTTGCTGTCGGCCATGCCCAGCGGTCGCACCGGGCAATTGTCGGGCAGGGGCGCGGCGATGTTCGTGGTGTCGCCGCGAACCTCCGGCGCATTGCGCAGCCGCTCGGCGGCGCGGGATTTGCGGGCGCCGCTCAACGGGTCACCTGGGCCAGCACGGCGGCGGCGATCGGGTGGAACGGCGGCAGCGGCTCGGCGCCGGCCTCCTCGCGCGACCAGGCCGCCGGGGTTTCGCATGCCGGCGCCTGCACCTTCTCGGCGCCCAGCACCTCGCCCCGCTTGCTAGCCGCCCACCGGCTGCATCCCACCCGTCGGGCGATGCGGTCCCAGGTCGCGCCGGCGGCGCGCATGTCGCGCACCGCCTGGTCGAGCTCGGCTGTCCAATCACGCGCGATTGGCATTTGACGCCTCCTGTTGATGGGCGGCGCGCTCGGCCTGCAGCTGGTCATTCCAGTCCTTGTGCGGCGCGTCCGGCAGCACAGCCCGCACGCGCGCACCCTGCGACAGCAGATGCCGCAGCGCCTTGGGCAATATCTCGGCCGCCTTGCTGTGCGCCGGGTCCCGGTCGGCGCACACCACCACGTCGCGCACCTGCTCGGGCAGCCGCAGCCGCGCCAGGTTGCTCAGGCTGACCGCGGCAGCCACCCGCCATTCCGGCACCAGCGCCGCCACGGACAGCGCGGTTTCGATGCCCTCGGCGAACGCCACCGTTTCGCCCGCCCGCATCTCGCGCCAGGCGCGCCCGCTGGCGCCACGGCTCAGCCGTACGAACCCGCCGGCGTAGCTGCCCAACGTCATCTTCGGCTCGCGGAGGCTGGCCTTGCGCCAGGCATTCGGCTGTCGATGATCGGGCACCGGCTCAATCCAGGTGCGATGCGTGGCCACGTGCCGGCCGGCCGTGTCGCCGATCGCCGCCACCATCGCCGGCAGCTTCATCCCTGCCTCGCGGCAGTAGCATTCGGCCAGGTAGCGCAGTGCTGCCGGCGGCCGGCCGATATCGCGGAGCTCGATGCCGCGGCCAAACAGATAGGCTTCCACCGGCGTGCCGGCGATCGGCACCCCGCGCAGCCATAGCGCCACCGCCTGGCGCCGCTTTTTCTCACCCTCGGCCGCCGCCTGTTCATCGGCCTGCTCGGTGCGGGTCTGCGCCTCGCGCCGCGCGGTGGCCAGCGCCGCCGGGTCGCCGGTCTCCAGCCCCAGCCACCGCCGCGCCCAGCGCAGCGCCTCGCGCTTGTCGCCGCGGAACAGCACCTGGGCAACCAGGTCGAGCGCATCGCCCGTCTCCCCGGTGGAGAAGTCGCACCATACGCCGGCCTTGACGCCAGTCATGTGCACGGCCAGCGACTGGCCAGGATCGCCGGCGAGCGAACCGCAGCGCCATTCGTGCCCGTCACGTCGGCCGGCGCGCAGCAGCTCGGGCGCCAGGGTCTGGATGCGGCTCGCCAGCAACGACGCCACCTGGTCGATGGCAATCAGGCCGGGCCGGGGTGCCGGATCGGTCATAGGTCGTAGCCGGTCCAGGTGGCGTGCGACTTGCGGCAGGTCTCGCAGCGGCGCACGAATCGGGACGGCGCCAGAAACGCCGAGCAGCACGCCACGCAGCGGCGCGTGACCTCCTCGGGTCGCGGCAGCGTGGCGTGGTGCAGCTGGGCCTGCGACGGCGGCGACGACGGCTTCGCCCCCACGGCGGCCTGTTCGGCCCGGATCACCCGGCGCAACTGACACAGCCGATAGACTGTCGCGGCGTAGCTGTGGCCCACCTGACGGGCCAACGCGCGCACGTGGCCACGCAGGCCTCCCGCGGCGAGGGCCGCGCGCAGCCGGTCATCTTCGGCGACGGTCCAGGGCCGCGGCCGGTCGTGGCCGCTGCCGTAGTGTGGGGCGGTTGCGGTGGACAGGCTCACTGGCTGCCGCCCTGCGCCTGGCGCGTCAGCGTTTCGATCTCGCGCGGGCTCAGCCGCAGTGATCCCAGCACGTGCTCCAGCGCGATGCCGACGGCCAGCAACTCGCGCCCGCGCACCAGTTGCGCCGACGGCGGCCCCTCCAAAGAAACGGCCGGCGCAGGATCTGCGCCCACGCCGGCCGCCGCGCCCAGCTCGTCGCGGAAGTCTAAGGAGGAAACATCGTCACACGTCGGCACGGCTTGCCCCGATGCCGGCGCCGGCGCGCTCGGGGCCACACACGTGTCCGGGGAAGTAACCAGTCCCCCGGCGCCAGTCTCGTCGGCCATCGCCTCGGCCGGCCGCTCCCGCGGGAACAGCTTGTAGTAATCAGCCCACGACCAATTATAGCGCCGCTTCATTTGCGCACGCGCTGGTGCGCCTGCCGCAACGCCTCGTGCCACCAGCGCACCCGCTCGCCGAGCCAGCCCCGGCACCAGGCCACCCGCACCACGCCCAGCCGCAGCTCCGGCACCGGGCCGCCGGTAACACCGGGCCGGCACCAGCCGACATGCAACAGGATGGTCCAGCCCTTCATGCGGCGATCTGCTTGCGGGTCGCGTGCACTGGCAGCGGGCGTGTGGCGTACTTGCTGGCGCGCAATGACGCAAAATTGATGTTCGAAATGCCCAGCTTCGCCGCATGGTCCACCAGCTCCGGCCAATATTTCGCCGGGATACCGATGCGGCGCCACATTCCCACGGCCGCTGGCGACGCGCCAGTGAGTGCTGCGAGCCGCTGCCTGCCGCCGAAGGCCTGGATGATTTCGGAACCTGTCATGTGAGAGAGTATGGAAATAATATTTGCAAACTGCAAGCCCGCAATGAACGGGTGGCCTGGTCAAAGGTCTTCCACGGCGACAGACGGCCCGCCAGGCTATGATCCAGCTATGTTACGAGACCCGGTCAAGGTGGTTTTTGGCGATCGGTTGCGCGCGACGGCCGCCGTGTGCGGCTACCGCACGGCGCAGTCGATCGCCGATCTGTGCGGGGCCGAGCGCGCCACCGTTGCCGCCTGGCTGAACGGCCGCT
>Ga0209390_10004017_pt1 | contig 22707 bp, 17 predicted proteins | sample BON01_FD_187212 | JGI IMG/M metagenome (GOLD analysis project Ga0209390, IMG submission 187212) | Freshwater microbial communities from Lake Bonney liftoff mats and glacier meltwater in Antarctica - BON-01 (SPAdes) (version 2) | ecosystem: Environmental > Aquatic > Freshwater > Ice > Glacier... | reverse complement strand
AATCTCATAGTATATTATACTACTTAAGGAAAATGAGTACATAATCTTTTATTTTTCTTAAATTTCTTAAAACTTCAAAATCTTTTCTAAATAATTAATTATGTACTCAAAATATATTCTCTTATAAAAAAGTATATTCTTTATGAAATCTCATAGTATATTATACTACTTAAGGAAAATGAGTACATAATCTTTTATTTTTCTTAAATTTCTTAAAACTTCAAAATCTTTTCTAAATAATTAATTATGTACTCAAAATATATTCTCTTATAACTTAACAAAAATAAATAGTAATCACTTAGTATATTCTGCTACTTAAGGAAAATGAGTACATAATCTTTATTTTTTCTTAAATTTATTAAAACTTATAAATATTCTATGAATAATTAATTATGTACTCAAAATATATTCTTAATAAAATAAAGTATTCTTATTTCGCACACTTAGTATATACATTGTAATTCACTTTGCATATTATACTACTTAATAAAAACGAGTACATAATCTTTTTATTTTCTTAAATTTCTTAAAACTTCTAAATCTTTTCTAAATAATTAATTATGTACTCAAAATATATTCTCTTATAATCTTATTAAAAAACAACATTATCTCTTTGTATATTCGGCTACTTAATGAAAATGAGTACATAATCTTTTTAATATCTCAATATTCTTAAAACTTATAAATCTTTTCAAAATAATTAATTATGTACTCAAAATATATTCTTTAATTAAATAAAGTATTATTATTTCGCCCACATAGTATATACATTGTAATTCACTTTACATATTATACTACTTAATAAAAACGAGTACATAATCTTTTTATTTTCTTAAATTTCTTAAAACTTCTAAATCTTTTCTAAATAATTAATTATGTACTCAAAATATATTCTTAATAAAATAAAGTATTCTTATTTCACCCACTTTGTATATTATACTACTTAAGGAAACGAGTACATAATCTTTTATTTTCTTAAATTTCTTAAAACTTCTAAATCTTTTCTAAATAATTAATTATGTACTCAAAATGCATTCTATATAACTTACTAAATATATATAATAATATCTTTGTATATTATACTACTTAAGGAAACGAGTACATAATCTTTTTATTTTCTTAAATTTCTTAAAACTTCTAAAACTTTTCTAAATAATTAATTATGTACTCAAAATATATTCGCTTATAACTAATGAAAATACATCGTAATCTCTTAGTATATTCTGCTACTTAAGGAAACGAGTACATAATCTTTTTATTTTGTTGATTTTCATAAATTCTCTAAAACTTTTTAAAATAATTAATTATGTACTCAAAATATATTATTTCACTTAAAAAGTCAACAATATTAATAATTATAGTATATAATATTAAATGTCAATAGAAGATATTAGTTATCTTAAAAATAATAGTATTAAACAAAGTTTTACATTTTTAATTGATAGTAAAGATCGTGATAGAAATATATATCCATCTCCAAATAATTATGTTGTTGATTTTGCAACACCTTTTAAAAATATTATTGGTATGGAAATTATAGATGCAAGTATTCCCAGAACAATGTATAATGTAGATATTGAAAATAATACAATATATTATTTTATAGGAAAAGATGATGAAGAAACATTAATTAAAGATGGTATATATGAAAAAAATAAAAGTTATTTATATTTAATAAATTCTAATAATGTAGGCAATAAAATATCTCAAAACGCATTAAATCTTTCTGATGGTATGTATGCTTCTTTAAGTGATAGTATAAATTTATATAATATTTATAATAATGATAGCGATATTGGAGGTAATCTTAAAGGAATTACATTCTCATTAACATTAAAAGCTAATGCATATTATAAACCTAATATTGGTGATGATAACTCATATAATATATTAGACTTTCGATATAATCACCTTATAAATGAGAATGTATCTTTACGTAGTCCTATTATAATAGAAATAATAAAACAATCTCCTGTAACATTAAATGACACATATATTTTTGATATTAAGTTTAGAATAGGAAATGAATTAAATATATTATTAATACAAGATCTTGATTTGAGAGTTTTTACACATATTAGTTGGACGATTTCATCTGAAAATAAATGGGAAGTATATATTAATGGTATAACAAATTTATCAAAAAGTCATAATTCAACACAATTTATAAAAAATGTATTTTATACACATAAATATATCGGAAAAAAATATGATGTAAATCAAATCAATGGTGATTGGTTTTCAAATAATGCTTTAATAAAAGACTTTAAAATATATAATAAGGTTCTTACACAAGATGAAATAATACAATGTATGAATAATGAAAGTATAATTTCTTTACCTATTTGGTATAAAATGAATGAAGAATTAGATAATAATATAATAGAAAATGAAGGATATAATAAACTAATAGATTATAAAGATTTATTTAACAAGATAATAATTTATCCTGGTGATTATACTCTGAAAACCTTTTTTAGTAATTATGACGAAATACAAGATTTTGAAATAGGTTTTAAAAAACATTCTGAACCATCTGAATTAACAAACTTAATGGATATCTATTCTAAACTACCTTTTATATTAGATATGAAGAGATCGACTATTTCAGAAAACGTAGGATTTGACTTATATAATTCTAGTAATACAAATAATAGATATGCTTATAAAAAGATATATGATAATTCTATAATGAATAAAATATTTCACAGTATATTAAATAATAATCAAAATAAAGAATTTAATAGTGTTAATGTTGATAAATATATTATAATATCTCCAGGTATTGTTTATTTTATTGGTAATAAATACATTATTATGAGATGTCCCGAAATAGAAGAACATTTATATAGATCATTGTCTTATTCAAAGGTTTCTCTTGGTTTAGCCAAGTTTCGTGTAGATAATATCGGTATTAATAATGAAAAACTAAGTATAACAAAATTACCTGTTAGAGAGTTTCATCCAATTGGTAAATTATCTAGAATGACATTAAAATTTGAAACAAATAATGGTACATTATATGATTTTAAAGGTGTAAATCATAACATCGTATTCGCTATATATTATTATGAACCTATTCAGAAAAACTTTCCTACTGGTTCTGTATTAAATCCAGAATATAAGATGAATTATATAGAATATCAATATAAACAAGAAGATATTGAAGGTGATGATGATGATGATGAAGAAGAAGACTTCTCAAGAGATAATATTGAAACATATATTAAAAAAGAAAAAGAATATGACGAAGATGGTATAAAACTACAAGAATATAATAAATTTTTTAATATTAATGATATTTTTGAATAATATTATTTTTGTAATATTGAAAGTAATTCATTCACTTGCACGGTTCTTAAATTATCACTATTTAGATCATTTAAGAATACTTTCTTTTTATCACTTTCAATTTTATCACAAGATTCTAATAAAGCCTTTATTTTTTTTTTTTCATCTGATGATACAGGTATTTTTGGATTTTTTGCATCATTTGATTCTTTAGGTGTTGAAAAAGTGACTTTTTCCCCTCCTTTATAACCTGAACCTGCACTATCTATTTTAACACTTTTTATAATTCCGTCTTTCATTACAGCTGTTCCTTTAGCTATAATTCCACCAACTCCTGGTTTTTCAAATGTAACAATTGGTGTGAATACATAACCACTTCCTCCTTCAGTAATTTTTACAGATGAAACACCGTCAATAATTATTTTTAATTCGTGATTATCTATTTTTACCTTCTCTGTTCCATCATAACCAGAACCAGGAATTATTATGTTAATATTTTTCATTTTTTTATCTTCAAATATAATTTTACCTGTCGCTTTTATTCCATTTTTATCTGTTGGTTCTGGGAAAATTAATTTACTTTTATCGTCTATAGGAGTTTCTATATCATCTAATGATTTTATATCTATACTTGTTATAGAACCTATTATTACTTCACCTATTGCTGATTTTTCAACAACTGTTTGATTTGTAGTAGTTTCTGTTGTTGTTGTAGTTGTTGTTTCCGTATCTGAGAAAAATTCTATATTATTTTTAAAAACACAATTATATAATATTATCATGAAAATAGCAATAGCAAATATCAGTGACATATTATTAAATAAACTTTCATAATCAAAGTTTTTTATCATTTAATCTCTTATACTAATATATTATAATATTAATAATTATAATATACATATATAGATATTATGACTGAATTAAATTTATTATATGGTGCTGACGAAAATATGAACTCTATATCAGATATAGAAAAAAAAGACACTGTATATTCTTCAAAAATATCAGGGCATCAAATACATAAAATGGCTTCTCATAAAGATTCCTCAAATGATGATGTAGTTTCACAACAACAACAACAACAACAACAACAACAACAACAACAACAACAACAACAACAACAAATACAACAAATGCAACAAATGCAACAAATGCAACAAATGCAACAAAAGCAAAAACAACAAAATGAAATAAAAAATCAATCTCAACAATCAGATAATATTTATAATCAAAGACGTGTTGAATATACTTTTCTTGATAGAATGAATATGAAAAAGTCAGAGGTTTTAAAGTTAGCATTATTTTCGTTAGTAATTGTACTTGGTATTTCAATAGATAGATTAAGTACCTACTATATATCAAAATATATAGGTGATAATGTTTTAACAGACTTCCAAGAGTTCTTATTAAGATTCAGTTATCCTATATCTATATTCTTGCTATTATGGACTTTTAAAGCATTATAATTATTTTTTTAATATTTAATATTTATAAATGGGAATTCTTAGTATTTCTAATATAATATATATGATAATAATATTATTATTTTTAATTAATTTAATAATAAATTTTATACATTTGTTAAACTTTATAAATAGTAGATTTATATTAAACACTTCACCGATTAGAAGTGAAGCCCCAAGATATGATAGTATAAACTATACATTTTGTGATGAGAAAGAATATATAATATCACGAACATATATTTGCTTCATAGTATTTAGCATATTATTTATTATATTTTACGGTAATACTATTGTAAATAATTTAAGAGGATTTAATAATAATAAAATGATAAATGAAATTGAAATTTTCGGATATGATAAATATTTTAATATGTCTATAAAGTCTAAAACAGAATATAATATTATAAATACACTAAGATTATACGTATTATTTTCTTTTCTATATTATCTTTCTATTATTATCTATTCAAATTTTGGTTGGAATAAAACAGAGAGTGACGTAAAAGAAAATATGAAATTAATAGACGATATTGTTAAAGAAAACAGACTATGTGGACTTTATAATATATTAATCAAAAATGATTATAAATCTCCAATAGCCAAATTAAGAGAACATGTAAAAAAATCTCCAAACTTAGATAAAACTAAACTATTATTTACATATATTTTATCTACTGATATTTCATTTTATCAGGATAATTTAAAAATGTCTATGTACCAAGATGAAGTACCTGATGAAGATAATAATAAGAATATTTGCGAAAAATCATCGAATTGCTTTTTTATATCATTATCAAATTTTAAGAAGAACCTTATATTTCCAAAATTTGAAGATATATTAGATAGAGCAAAAATAATAGAAATTATAGAATCTAATGATAATGATGTTAAGGAAAACTATGAAAAAATACGAGAAAAAATAAATACATATTCATATAATATTACAAAAAACAAAGATTATAATACAATTTTGTATAAATTTAATTTAATATTTGCATCTATCCCTGCAATAATACTTTCACTTATTGCAATTATATTCTTTGTATTTTTTGAATGGACTTTTTTAAATATTTTAAAAAATGATTATTATAATGATATAGATGATTATTTGAATGACGAATCAATTACATTTATAATAAGCATAATATATTCAATAATAGTTTTTACAATTGCTATAATAATTAATTTATAAATATAGATAAAGGTTATAAAAACATTTTAATTATAATGAGTTTAATATTAAATGATATAAATGACTATATTGTAGATAATGTGATAAAAAATATAATTATATTAATAATAGTTATTATAATAATACTTACAATTATATCTATTATAAACTTTAATTTATATAGTTTATATAGTGTTAATGCAATATTTAAAGAGAATATATATGAATCCTCTATATTCTTAAAACTTAAAGATGTTTATAATTTCATGTTAATAAATTATATATACAAAATGAGTAGAAAAAAAGATGAAAAAATGAAATTAAATCGCATTGGTGATTCAAATATCACCGACTATAAAAAACAAAATTTTAATAAAGATATTGATAAGATATTATTACATATACAGACAAAAGATAATTATAGAAAACCTGAAAATAATGAGATATTTGAATTTTCACAAAAAGAAGCAAACATGTTAAATAGTTTAATTATTACCAATAATAATTTTTTAATATTAAAGTCAGATTATATTGATGATATTAATATAAAATATTATAATTATGAAGCAATATATTATAAATATGAAGATGGTTTGTATAATATACCAGAATTATATGATAATAAAGCATCATATTTATATTTACACATATCTAATAAATTTTATGAGTTTATATTATTACTAATATTTATAATAATAATTATCGTATTTCTAGTATTAATATTTGAGACTTATATATTATTGGTAAATTATCTAATTAGAGAAGATACTCAAGGAACAAATATAATATATTATTTAGTTCAAAATAAAACAGAATATATTATTGTATTAGCATTTATAATAATATTTTGTATATCACATAGTATTACTTATAAAATTATCTTTATAGATAATGTATATAATAGAATATATAATAATATATATTTAGAATTAATTAAACCAGATGATTATGTAAGAAGTGAAATAGATAATATATATACTATTATAAATAGAGAATCAGTTAATAAAAGGGAATACTTATATAATAATAATTTTTCAATATTAAAAAGTTTATCTAAAAAGAATATCAATATGATTGAAGAAAGTATAATTGACATAAATGATATAGAAAAAAAAAAGAACCTTGATAAATATTTAGAATTATGTCTTAAAAAAAATAAATTATTTAAAATATATAATTATGAAAAAGAAGAACAAATAAAGAAATATTTAGAACATATTCTAAATAAAAATATAGATAGAAGTAAAAATAATAATTCAGATTATATTTCTTCTAGTTTATTCATATATATAATATATTCATATTTTATTCATAATAACGAAGATGACCCCAATATAATTAATAAACTAAATAAAATATTATTTAATGAAAGAGTAATTATAGGAGATGATAAAATAGATGAGGATATTGAATATACATTATTATTACGTTCATTATTAAATACTAAGTTAGATGATCTTAAAATAGATAATGATATAAATAGTATAAAAGACAAGGTTATTGAAAAATACGAAGAATATTATAAAAACAATCAAGTTAAATATAAAGAAGATGAAGAAATTAAAAATATATTGACGAAATTACTTCCAGAAAAAATTAAAAAAAACCTTGATTTAAAAATTAAAGATTTTAATGCTTTATTAAAAGAAACTAATAACAATATAGACTTTGGTAGACCTGTATATTATTTTAATTTATATCTGGCATTAGAATTAGCTTTATGCTTTGGAATAATTATATTAATTTTAATGATTATTTATAATTATAGTGGTGATGTAAAAATTAAAGAAACACTAACTATAATTATGATAAATATTATAATAATTATTGATACCCTCAAAGATGCAATATTGGGTGTTATTTAAAATATTAATTATTTATAAAGTAGAATAACAATAATATGTCAGATAAAGAAAAAAATGCTAGTATATATGAATTTATATTTACAACATATGCTATATTAATTTTATTTATCATAATTATTTTATGTTTCAATAATTTTTACAACTTATTAATTTTTTTAGAAGACAGCGATGAAAATATTATAAAAGATGCATTTTTAAATGATAAAATAATTATAAAAGATTTATTTGGATTTAAAATAGTAAATTATTATATAAATAAGGCAGAATATAATAAATACCCTAATACTTTTTGTAATTTATCGTTAGATATTAACGAAACTATATTACAGTTTTTTAAAGTAATATCTATAATTATTGTTATAATTATAGCATTATTATTAATTATACAATATATATCTCGTTCTGTAAATAAAGATGAAACAAATTTTGAAAGATTTAACTTATGGAATATTTATAGAAGTTTTTCAGTACTTGTTATTATAAGTATAATTCTTTTATTTGTAATAATTATTTATAGAATTAGTAATAGTGAAGTTGATAAATTAATGAAAAATATTGGAAAACTTTATATTTTTAACGATGAAGATAATGATAATTTATATCTACATAATAAAATAAGGCGTGATTTTTATAATTTAGACGAAACGAATAGAAATTATGTAAAATTATCATTAGAAACAGTAAGTAAATATAATAATATAGACAAACTTGAAAAAGATAATTCTTTCTTAAATAATTTATATAATTTGTGTAATAAAATAAATTATAGAAATATAGAAAAATCTGATATTGATGTTTTTAAGACTTTTAGCAAAATTATTAATAATTACGAGAATACTGATAATGAAGAAACTAAAAAATATGATTTTTTTAAAGATATATTAAGTATAGACTTTAATAATCAAAAATATAAGAATAAAGATGATATTATAATATTATCATCTTTATTACAAGCTAAATATCTTAATGAAACAAATAATAATGATGATGAAACAGATAATAAAGATGATTATATAACTATTCTTAACAATGAAATAGGAAATGAAAAAACGGACGATGAAATAAAATTAATAAATATTATGAAAAGTTCTAAAAGAATTGTATTTAATGATATTATATTAATATTTATAATAACATTTATTTTAATATTTTGCTTTATTATTCTTTCATTGACATTATACTATAGCAAAAAAGAGAATATTAATTGTTATTTCAAAGATAGTGATAGTTCTACTATATGGATTTTAGATAAAATAAAACCAATATATACAAAATTATGTCATATTGTTGATCGTATATTTACAAATATTAAACTTATATTATAATATTATATTTAAGGAATTACTAAGAATGAGATATTAAATGGAAAATAAGTATTTGCTAAATATTAAAACAATACAAGCATCAACATTTAAACAAGTTATTGATGCTTTAAAAGAGATTCTAATGGATGTGAATTTAGAAATTGATGAAACAGGTATTAAAATTGTAGCAATGGATAATACACATATTGTACTAATACATCTTAAACTTGAAGCTGAAAAGTTTGAGATATATGAATGTGAAAAAAAAATATATGTTGGAATAAATATGTTGCGTCTCCATGCTTTGATAAAGACAATTACAAATAATGATATTCTATCACTATATATATTAAAAGAAGATCCTAATCATTTAGGAATATCAATAGACAATAATGATAAAAATTATAAAACGAATTATAAGTTATCGGTATTAGATATAGATGTTCTGAATATCCAAATACCACCTGTTGACTTTCATACAATTATTAATATGCCTTCCTCTTATCTTCAAAAAATTATAAGAGATATGCATAATCTTGCGGAATTTATTGAGTTTAGAAATATTGGTGATAAATTAATCTTAAGTTGTAAAGGTGACTTTTGTCAACAAGAAACAATTTTAGGTTCTGAGAAGTCTCAGGCAATTACAATAACAAAAAATAATAATGAAGAGGAACATGAAATAATACAAGGTATATTTAGTTTAAAATATTTATCCATATTTACAAAATGCACTAATCTTTCTAATACAGTTGAAATATATCTTAAAAATAATTATCCAATAATTCTTAGATATACTATTGCATCTTTAGGAGAAATAAAATTATGTTTATCACAACAAGATGTATCATAACATTATAATATGCTATATATAAAAAATACTATGTTTTTTGTAATTTTGGGTATAAAATATATTTATAATATATATTTTGTATTTTATATAATGTTTTTATTAGAACCTTATATAATTCATCTAGACATAAAAAATAATTATTGGAATATATAATTTCTTTGTCATTTATAATATAATTAATTTGTTTTTTTATTTGGTCGAATATACTTATAAGTTTATTCATATTATCTAAAATATTATACAATTTCCTTAAGTAATATTAAAAATATTTTTAGAAGTCAGCTTCTAAATCAAATTTTCGTAATTCCATAAAGTCTTGTTTTCCTCCAACATTAGCTTTACTATATTGTGATACACGACTTTCAAAAAAGTTAGTTTTTGATTCTATTGATATACGTTCCATAAAAGGAAAAGGATTTTGTGAGTTCCATATTTTATCATAATTCAATTGTGTTAATAGTCTATCAGCAACAAATTCAATATATATAGACATTAGATCTGAGTTCATTCCCAACATAGAACAAGGAATACTTTCAATTATAAAGTTATTTTCAACATCTACAGCTTCTTTAACAATTTTATGAACTTCTTCTTGTGATAGTCTATTTTCTAATTTTGAATATAGTAAAATAGCAAATTCAACATGCATTGCTTCATCTCTACTAATCAACTCGTTTGAAAATGATAATCCTTGCATTATACCACGTTCTTTTAGCCAAAAAATACTACAAAAAGCACCGCTAAAAAATACACCTTCTACAAGAGCAAACGCAAGTAGACGCATCGCAAATGTAGACTTAGGGTCTTTATCATTGATCCATTTAAAACACCAATCAGCTTTCTTCTTGATACATGGCATATAATTAATAGCATCAAGTGTTTCGCTTTTTTCCTTAGAATCTTTGAAATATGAATCTATCAATAGAGAGTAAGTTTCTGAATGAATATTTTCCATTGACATTTGAAATGAATAAAAAAACTTTGCCTCGAGAACTTGAACCTCGTTTAAGAATCTTTCTCCTAGATTAATATTTACAATTGTATCACTTGAACTAAAAAAAGCCAAAATATGTTTAATGAAAAATCTTTCATTATCTGACAGTTTATTAAAGTCTTCTAGATCTTTACTTAAATCTAATTCTTCAGGAGTCCAAAATACACTAACAGCGTTTTTATACATTTTCCACATATCATTATGTTGTATAGGGAATATAGTTAAACGGTCTGAATTCATCAAAATAGGTTCATCAATATCTGTCATATTATACTATATATATATTATATTTTTTATATATATATTAAAAAAAAATTATTAATTTAATTCAGAATTAAAATCAGAATTAAATTGTGAATATGCTGTATTACCTACTACACCAACACCTGTAGCTGCTGCGATAGGTTTAAAAATGATAGATAAAGCAAACCATATCCACGACGAAATCATCATTACAAAACCAAAAATTATCATACCCATACCTATATAATAATATTGATTACCTATTGTAAAGTCATTTGGATTTAAAGGGTCGTATAGAATTTCAACACTTTGTCCTTTATTAACAGTACTCGAAGAAGTATATTCATTATTATAATCCTTACCATCAACAATATAAGATACTTTTACTTGACATGTTGTAGATGTTGATTTATTATTTTTTTCATTTGTGTTTGTTGCTGTTACACAATCAGCACTTTCAATAACTCCAGGTGTTGTTTTTGTTTTTTTGACATTTATGTCTTTCACCCAAAATCCAACAAGTATCATAATAATAGCTATGAATGTAAATGATAAAGCATATAATCCACTATATATTATACCAATTGTTGCAGATGTATCGTATATAGGTTTTAATACATCCTCGTTTTTTTTAATATCATTAATAACATTTCCAACTAAACCATCACCACCTTTTTTCTTCATTCTAATTAATATTTAGAAATATAAAAATAATAATTATGAAGAACATAGAATACAAGTATCTTCATTTTCGTCTTTGCATTTCATTTTTCTTTTAGCAAAGTCTGGATCAATAGTAAATTGTTGTGTTTTTGCTCTTGGTTTTGTACGAAGATAATATGAACCTGTTTTTAAACCTTTTGAATGTCCATAAAAATGCATTGAAGATAGCTTTTGAAAGTCTGGTTCTTCCATAAATATATTTAAACTCTGTGTTTGACAAATATATTTACCTCTATCTGCTGACATATCAATTATTACTCTTTGCTTTATTTCCCATGATGTTTTATATAATTCTTTCATATCATCACTTATTTCAGATATTTTCTGAATACTTCCTTCTTGTAAAATAATAGTATCTTTCATTTCTTTATTCCATAATCCTTTAGAAATCAAATCTCTAATCAAATACTTGTTTATTATTATAAATTCACCACTCAATGTTTTCCTTTGAAAAATATTATTTGTAAATGGTTCAAAACTTTCATTAAATCCCATTATTTGAGATGTAGACGCAGTAGGCATAGGAGATACAAGTAAACTATTTCTAACACCATATTTTTTAACATCTTCTTTTAATTTTTCCCAACCCCATTTACCACCAGGTTTTTCACCCCATAAATCAAATTGAAATAAACCTTTAGATAATGGACTCCCTTCAAAGGAAGTATATGCGCCACAATATTTATCATTAACATGTTCTTTTTCAAACTCATTTACATAATTATTAATATCTTCTGTACTATTACCTGAAATTATTTCTTTAATTATTTTTGAACGTTTCATTGATAATTCCATAGAAGCTTCTAGAGCAGCGTGATATATAGTTTCAAAAATATCAATATTTAATTTAGCAGCTTCAGCTCCTTCAAAAGGATATTTGAGTATTAAAAATACGTCTGCTAATCCCTGTACTCCAATACCAATCGGTCTATGTTTTAAATTTGATACTCTTGCTTTTTCAACAGGATAAAAGTTTTTATCAATAACTTTATTAAGATTTTTTGTGATAATTTTCACTACATTGTGTAATTTTTGAAAATCAAAAATATTATTTTCTATATATGTAGGTAGACAAATTGATGCAAGATTGCAAACACCTGTTTCTTCTGGTGAAGAATATATTAAAACTTCAGCACATAGATTACTCGACTTTATAGTTCCTAAGTTTTTTTGATTACTTTTACTATTTGCTGCATCTTTATATAGAATATAAGGTACTCCTTGTTCTATTTGAGCTTCTAATATTTTAAACCATAAATCTTGAGCTTTTACTTGTTTTGTATATTTACCTTCTTTTTCATATTTTTCATATAATGTATTAAAATCATTTCCATATACATCACTTAAACCTCTGCATTGATCGGGACACATTAAAGACCAAACTTTATTTTCTTTAACACGAGACATAAAAAGATCTGAAATCCATAAAGCGAGGAATAAATCTTTACATCTTTCTTCTTCACTACCATGATTCTTTTTCAATTCAAGAAATGCTTCAATATCACTATGCCATGTTTCTAAATAAACTGCTATACTTCCAAGACGTTTCCCTGCTTGGTCTATATATCTTGCTGTATTATTAAATACTCTTAACATAGGAATAATACCATTAGAAATACCATTTGTACCTCTGATATGACTTCCTTTAGAACGTATTTGATGAATATGTAATCCAATACCACCCGCATATTTAGATATTAAAGCTATTTCTTTCAATGAATCAAAAATACCAGATACACTATCATCGTTTACGCTACATAGAAAACAACTACTTAATTGTGGTTTATTAGTTCCTGCATTAAAAAGAGTTGGTGTAGCATGTGTAAAGTATTTTTTACTCATTAAATCATAAGTTTGCAAAACCTCTTTAATATCTGTTCCGTGAATTCCTAATGCTACTCTCATCCATAAATGCTGAGGTCTTTCAATTACTTTTTTTCCTACTCTAATTAAATAAGCTCGTTCAAGAGTTTTAAATCCAAAATAATCAAATAAATAATCACGTTGATAATCAATATATGTATTTAACTTCTCTTTGTTTTTATTTACTATATCATAAACTTCATCGGATATTAAAGGTGATGATTTATCATGAATATCTGTATTATTATAAAGTATTTGTATTGTTTCTGAAAATGACGGAGATGTGTTTTTATGATGATTTGATATTATTATACGAGAAGCTAATGTACTATATTCTGGATTATCAATTGATAAACTACTACATAAATATGCTGCTAATTCGTCTAATTGATATGTATCAACACCATCATAAATACGAGAACATACTTTTTGAGCTATCTCTGATACATCAATAGTTAAATCAGGTGATAAGTTCTTAAGACGCATTAAAACCTTATCAAAACTAACATCTTCATATTCTCCGTTTCTTTTTATTACACGCATTACTCTATAAAGAGACTTGGATATTATATATATATATTGCTTTTTGTTTATATATTTACATAGTCTAAAACTATCCCATCTGATGTTTTTATATATCCTTTAATACTTATTTCACCTGTGTGCTCTTTACGATGACATTCTTTACATAATGGAACTAAATTATGTTTGCTATTTTTATGATATGAAGATAAAAATCCATTTTCATTTGCTTTATGTTGATAAACTATATGATGTGTTTCTTCAGCTTTTTTATCACATATTTTACAATTATTAATTATAACTTTTTTGTTATAATGTGACTTTTTATTTTTAATAAGTTCTTTATTAATTCCTTCTACTTCTTTTCTAAACTTTTCAGCATTTTTCATAAAGTCATATGGCATATCCAAAGATTTACAAACTTCAATTCCATATATTGTCGAACCTTGTCCTTCTTGAAGTTTTCTTTCATAAACTATACGATTAAATTGATCTATATAGATACGAATATGTTTAACAAATAATTTTTTATCATTTATATACTCGGATATTGTTGATATTTTTGTAAGTTCATGGAGATGTGAAGCGAAAATAAAAGAAGCCCCTTTTTTTATTAATGTATCAATTCCACTTGCTACTATTGAAATACCAGATATTGATTCTGTACCACAACAAATTTCATCACCTATTACCAAACTATACTTATCACATCTTTGTAAAATATTTCTTAATTCTGTCATTTCAACAGTAAAACTTGACATACCTTTATAAATATTATCCATACCTGATATTCTTGTAAATATACTATGATAAGGATAATATACCATTTTTTCAGCAGCTACAAACATTCCTGACTGAGCCATTATAATATTTAGCCCAATTGCTTTCATAAATGAAGACTTTCCAGAAGCATTTATTCCATATAATAATATACCGTCTTCATTTAATATTACATCATTACCAATATATTCTACATCATCTTGAATTCTTTCAATTAATGGATGTCTCATATTCTTAGAATCAATAAATGATGACTTTTCTTGAGTTCTATCAATATCTATTATAGGTCTTGTATAACAATAATCATATGCATTTCTTGCCGAATTAGCTGCAATATCAATATTTGTTAAATATTTTATTATAACCTCAATCTTATTATTATTAAGTTCTATGAAACTTTTTACAAAGTCTTTATAATACTTAATTACTAATTGTGATATTTTATCGTTATTTGATAAAATGTTGTTTGAATGTTTTATTATATCAGGATGTGTTATTTTATAATTTGTATTTGTTGTTTGCGAATGTTGCTTGAAAGACTTCATAAAGTCCTTCTTTTGACTTAATTCTATTTTTTTAGCATTTTCAAACCTTTTTTTAGTAATTAGTATATAATATCCATCTCTATCTGTATTATCTATTTTACAAAAAGTTGTTTCATTATTACCTATGTTTATTATACCTTCACATAATTTTTTAATAACATCATGTGAGTTTTCATTATCGACCACTAAATTATCAATTTCAGGAAATACACCTGTCTTAAATATATTTCCTATATTATTCTTATCAGTTAAATTATATTTTGATGCTTTATCAATATCTAAAACATTATTATAATAATGAACTACACTTTTAACATTATCAATATTAAACGATGTATCAAAATCTGGTATTTTATTATATACATCTATTGCCGATTTAAATGATTCATCTATTGATACCCATTCATTTGGTGCTATTTTATTTAAAACCATTTTGCGACTTGCTCGTTCCAAATCAACAATACTTGATAAATATTTACGAATCAATATATATTTTTTATCTTTCATAAGTTTATCTACATCATCATATGATTTATTTAAAGACTTTATATTAATAACAGGCATCAACATTTTATCTTTGAATGTTCTTGAACCAAAAGCTGTAACACATTTATTTAATAAATCCATAAGAGGTTTATCATTTTGATATAATCCTAATATATTTAATTGAATCGCTGAATTATATTCAATAACCATATTATTATTACTTTTGAATATATCAGGTTCTTGTAATTCTTTAATTATTTCTCCATTATGTTCGTGTGCGAATTGTAATAAACAACAAAAAGCTATTCTTCCAATAGTAAACTTTTCTAAATTTAATATTTCAATAATAGATATTAACCCTTTTTTTATAAAATAAGCTTTTTCTAATATTTCTTTTTGATACGCCACCTTAGAATATGAACTAATGTATTCGCAATTATCCCATTTATAATGAACTAAAATCTTATTAATGTTAAGACTATTTAATATATATTTTTTATTTTCATTTGTCAATTTAGAACTTAATATTATAAGTTCTATAGGATTGTATGTACTAATAAATCTGAATACTTCATCATTAGCAATTTCAGGATCTTCTTTTGTAGAACCTACTTCGTAAACAAATGTTTTACCTGTTGATAGATCTATACCTGATATGCCTGCTATTAAATATTCTCCTATAAACTCATAATATAAAACCATCATATAATTACTTTTTTTATTTGTAATATTAATATTAGAACCTGGTGATAAAACCTCTGTTACTGCTCTTTTAGGATTTGGAGGTTCTGAAACTTGCTCTACAAGAACAATCGTATAATTATTATTCAGTAATATTTGAGTAAATTTTGGTAAAGAATGTGTTGGAAATCCAGCCATAACAGGATTTGAATGTGAAATCTCATTTATAGCTTTGTTTTTTCTTGATGTTTGTATACCACATATATCTGCAATTGTATATACTTCATTATCTATTATATCATCTGTTATTGTATAAATTTCAAAAAAAGAACCTACTTGCATCAATACAATACATTTTGCACCATATTTTTCTTTATATTCACGAGTATACGCTAAGTATTCGTCGATAATCATATCTGTGTTCATTATTATATATGTATTTATTTCTTATATTGTTATTGTAATATGGTGTGAAAAAAAATAATATAAGAATATATTTATATAATGATATATATTGAATAATATATATAAAAATGGATTTTGACGATGTTTTAAGTAAACTAAAAGATATAAATCTTGATAATTATACACTGAGTAACGAAGTAAAGTTAGACTTTTACAAATATTATAAACAATCAATAGAAGGAGATTGTACTAAAGAAAAGCCATGGGCTATATGTTATAAAGATTTTGCAAAGTGGGAAGCTTGGAATAGTATAAAAGGGATGTCAAGTCATGAAGCTAAAGAAGAATATGTAAAATGTTATTATGAGTTTATTTCGTAATATACACAATTATTATGTTTTATATTTTTCTATATTGTTTTTATATATTTCTAAATTATTTATATAATAATTGTATTTATTTATTAATAAGTTTAGATTTACAATTTCTCTTCCCATGTATATATCAGAATATATAATGTTATTTAAATCTTGATTAATAATTATTATATAAGTATATATAAATAATATAAAAAACGGGATACTTAATGATAAGAAATTATAAAAAATAATTATCATTTTAAATATTATCCCAAATATAAATTTAATCATTGATATAATTAAGTTAAAGATATAATTTGCTTTTTCTCCTTCACCTGCCAATATTAATATGATAGCTAGGATTAATAGAATTCTTGAAAGCCACATAAATATTTTAAATATATATTTATAAAATATTACAATTGTTCTAAAAAAATGTATTTGCATATGCGCCATATAATAGATTAAAATAAATACAATTTCATTTAAATATATATATATAACATTCATTATAGTTGTTATTCTAAATATTAATCCATAATAGTCAGCAAATAATATAAAACAAAATAATATAATTAATAATAAGAAAGATATATAGTATATTATAGTATAATTCTTAATATTTGCAAATATACTTTTGTAATCGTCAAATAATATTATGTTCTCAATATTTATTTTTTCATTCACTTGTTTTAATTGAATATGTTGATTTTCATTATTATCAAGAGATAGAAGAGGATTTTCAAAAAGTTTGTTTGCATCATTTTTATAATTATCTATACCTGTTCCATTTGACGACAAAGTAAACTCTTTTATTTTATTGTGAAAATCGCTTTCATTTGAAAAACATAAAAAACAACAATAGTTAAAAGCAAATTCTATATATTTTTTATTTTTTTCATCATTCATATATTCATTATTTAATTCAAATAAACTTAAATTATCTTTTCCTTTCTGATATTTTGCTACTTCTAGAGCATATTCTATACCATTGTTTCCAGGATCTTTACTTATTTTTTTTAAATAATTAATATAATCAGTGTCATATTCTTTTAATAAATTGTTAAATAAGGATATATCTTGTGCTATTCTTTGTTTTACTCCATTGTCCTTATTAATTATTTCATCATTTGCTGCTATTTCATTATTTATACCTATTATATATTTTTTATATTTCATCACTGATTTTTTTATGTCAGTTTCTATAATTTCTATAAATATAGATGAATTTACAATAATATCTTCAATCATATTAATTTCAGTATTTTTTTTATCTTTTGCTAATTCAAAATCATCTTTCCAGTTTGAATTATATTTTCTATTTTTTATTTCATTTAATTTAAATAAATAAGAACCTTTGAAATAATCATTAGAATTAGCTCCTCCTTTTATGGTTTCGTTGTTACTACCTAATAAACAAATAATTGAAAAAGGGTCAAATATTGTATATTTATCATATTTACCATTTGAATATGATGTTCTCATTATACATTTACTTGGATCTCCTGGTTTTGATATTAAAGTATCGTTTCCATTACATGGTTGATAACACACTGATACAGCATTAGTATCCTTATCTTCTTCTTGTTTTTCACCTTGTGAAAAATTATTATTTAAATAATAATTAGAAATACAAAACCAATCTTGCCATTTTTCAATATCGTATTTATTACAATGTGCCTCTGTAGGAAATGATTCATAAATATTATCTGCACTTATTAATTTTTTATCAACAATTTTAATACGTGTATTATGTATAAAGTCTTTAGTTATGAAACATTTGTTTGATGTTTTATCATAATTTATCATGGATATAGGTTTTTTATCTTTATTTATTATACCTTCGCACATATCCATTTTTTAATGTCTTTAAAAATATATTAGATAATATATATTCAAATAGGATAAGTACATATTTTATCTTTATCTGATACTATTAAATTATGTTCTATTACAGTACAATCTTTATTAAAATGATCTTTCATACTTTCATCACTACAATCAAATACATATTTGGTGTTTTCTTTTTCTTGTTCTGGCTTCCATTTTATATTAAAGTTTTTATTTTTTATATCAATTGGTTTATAAATACTATATACTGAATTTTCAATATATATACCATTTTTTGATTCCATTTTATTTAAATCTTTTCCATTGAAATGATATAAATTATCAGCCCCTCTTCCTGTAGATAACTCACTTCTATTTATATCATCTATTTCATCGGTTGTTAAAGAAGATATAGTTTCACTTACTGATATAGCATTATCATTCATTCTTTTTGTAAAAGAATTAAACTCTGCAAAAATATTATCTATTGTTAATTGAAAGTCTGAAAAAGCAAAAATATTATTACTTGTAGAACTATTTTTTACTGATGATTTATTATTATCTGACTTATTTTTTGATGATAGATAAGTAACTAACATGATAAAACATCCTACAATGAAAAAACCAGCAAAAACATTCGTCCAGTTAGTTATAAGTGCATTAAATATTGTTTTTATAAATGTACCTATATTATCTATAATATGTTTTCCAATAGTTGGAAAGTTTTTAATCATAAGTTCATAAGAACTTTTTATAAACATAGTAAATAATTCCCAATTTTGTTTATCTTTTGTTTTTTGTCTCTCTTCTTTTGTTTCTATCTTTTTTATATTAGCATCTAATAAACGCTTTGAAGCATCTAAAATTTTTGCTTCTTTAATATTTTTTTTATTTTCCAAATTATTTTTTAACTCTTTTTGTTTTTCTTCAATTTTTTCTAATATATTTTTTATATTAAATTTTTTACGTTCTTCTGAATTTTCATCAGTATCTTTTATATAATTATCACTTATTTTTTCATAAAGAACAGATGATATTGGAAATGTTTCTCTATATGATAAAAGATTTGCTGAAGAACTAATTATTTGTGAGTCTAAGTTTGTTTGAATGTTACTTATTAATATATCTTTTCTTACTTGTGGATTATTATTTGGTGAATTATTAGTTGCATCATTCATTAAAGTATTCATTAAATTACCATTTATAGGTAATTTTGAAGGATCAATTTTAGGAAAACTTGAATTATCATTTTCATGTAATTTTGAAGTATCAAATTCAGAAATTATTGAAGTTTGACCATCATTTGTATATTTTTCTACACTTTTTTGAACTTGCTCTTTAGTTGGAACACTTTTTTGAACTTGCTCTTTAGTTGGAACACTTTTTTGAAGTTCCTTCATATAGTTTCCTATATCATTTTCATGTAATTTTGAAGGATCAATTTTAGGAACACTTTCTTGAAGTTCCTTCATAGAGTTTCCTATATCATTTAGTTTACTCTCTTTAAATTTTTTTAGTTCATCATTATTAGATTCTGAAAAATTTTTAAAAGCCATATTGATATATATATCCTATTTAATAATTAAATATATATTTTAAAAATATATAAGAAGTGTAAAATAATTATAAATATATATGTATTGTATTAATAAATGTATTTCTATATATATTTACTAGTTTTTTTAGTATTACTTTATTCAACATTATATTATATTTTTATTGATGAAATATCAATTTATCAAGTAAAAATAGAACATTTTAATATTGATCTATTGTATAAAAAACAACCTATAGTAATAACTGACAGTATCATAAATATCGATGATATAATATTTAAATTATTTAATTATAATATTATATATTACGATCAAAAAATATCTAATATATGGGAAAGAAATAAATATAAATATTGTATAATATATGCAAATGATAAAAATAATAGTCCTATTGAAATAAGTTTATGTAATCCATTAACATCAAATAATAATGGTATACCGAATGAAAATAGTAAGATTACTACAATTAAACTTCAATCAAATAAGGTTTTAATAATACCTTTTAAATGGTATTATCATATTTCAGGATTACCTGAAGTTCATGGAATTCACGATTATATAACATATGGTATATCTTGTGTAAGTTATAAATAAATATGAGTTGAATTAAATATAGTTTTAAAAATGTTGTCATCGGCGGGGTTCGAACCCGCGCGTACGTATGCACATCAGATCTTAAGTCTGACCCCTTAGACCGCTCGGGCACGATGACTAACGCCATTAAAGGCTATATTAAATAAAAAAATGAGGTATTGTTTGATAACTGGATTATATATACTATATAAATTATTCTTATATATTTTTTTAAAAAAATGATATTAATATATTAGAAATATAATTAATATGGATGACTTAATAGATACCTTTAAAAACACTTCTTTGACAAATGAAGAATCAAATATATTAATAAAATATATAGATTCTTTAAATATTGATGAAAATATAAAAGATTACCTTATTTATTTAATTTCTAATGATAATTATTGTGATTATGAAACAATATATAATATATGTATTGAAAATGATATAGAATTACCTCCATTTTGAAAATGATATAGAATTATTATTTATAATTTATTGAATATATAAAACCACATATATTCTATTTTATGAATAATTAATTATATTCTATTATTGAATATATATTATATAGTATATTCGGATACTTAAGGAAAAATGAGTACATAATCTTTTTATTTTCTTAAATTTATTAAAATCTCTAAAACTTTTATAAATAATTAATTATGTACTCAAAATATATTCTTTATAACTTATTGAAATATATAGTAATCACTTTGTATATTCTGCTACTTAAGGAAAATGAGTACATAATCTTTTTATTTTCTTAAATTTCTTAAAACTTCTAAAACTTTTCTAAAAAATAAATTATGTACTCGTTTTATATTCTCTTATAACTTATTGAAATATATAGTAATCACTTTGTATATTCTGCTACTTAAGGAAAATGAGTACATAATCATTTTATTTTCTTAAATTTCTTAAAACTTATTAAATCTTTATAAATAATTAATTATGTACTCAAAATATATTCACTTATAATTTTAAAAAAAAACAATGTAATCACTTTGTATATTCTGCTACTTAAGGAAAAATGAGTACATAATCTTTTTATTTTCTTAAACTTATTAAAATCTCTAAAACTTTTATAAATAATTAATTATGTACTCAAAATATATTCTTTATAACTTATTGAAATATATAGTAATCACTTTGTATATTCTGCTACTTAAGGAAAATGAGTACATAATC
>Ga0209390_10004012_pt1 | contig 22726 bp, 19 predicted proteins | sample BON01_FD_187212 | JGI IMG/M metagenome (GOLD analysis project Ga0209390, IMG submission 187212) | Freshwater microbial communities from Lake Bonney liftoff mats and glacier meltwater in Antarctica - BON-01 (SPAdes) (version 2) | ecosystem: Environmental > Aquatic > Freshwater > Ice > Glacier... | reverse complement strand
GTTCCAAGTTCGTGTTGCCGTCCTGAACGGCTTCACCGCTCTCGGCACGCCCATTACAGAAGTCGTGGGATAAGTCTGTCCGGGGATAGGGGAACCCTCACCGTCAGACCATTTGTGCAACAGAGCCGCGCCATGTTCAAAATCATCTTCAACAGCCGCTGGCCTGTGCCCTTTGTCCTGTCGCTGATGGCCTTTGCCCTCGCCGCCATCGTCTTCTTCGGCGCCAGTCAGGACGAAGCCGACAAAGCCCGCGCCCTGAAACAAGGCCCCCCGGCCGCCGCCTCCCTCAACACCTTTGACCCCAAGCGTGACATCCACCCGATGAATGAGGTGACTGTCACCGGCTGGATCAACGCCGATTACAACTACCAACTGACCCTGACGACCAAGACCAAAAGCTCCTCCTATGACACCGTCCGCCGCATGTTCGTCCTCTTTGGCCCCGAGGATACCGCAGAGACCAAAACCGCCCGCGCCGTGGTCTTGCTGCCGGATGCAGATGTAGATCGCTTTATTGACGGCCTGATGACCAACACCGCGGGTTTTGCCGCCGGAAACCCGGTCTTTAGCCTGAACGGCACCGCCACCACCGGGGCTGATCTGGGTGATATGGCCGCAGACGCCCTGCGCAAGCAAGGCCTGACCAAAGCCCCCGGTTTCCGCTTTATCAAGATTTGGCCCGTCGAAGGCCGTGCCGAAGCTTTGGCACCCGATCCGGATCAACCGCTGCAACTGGCAGCCTTTCCCGGCGTCCCCGGCCTGATCCTGTTCCTGATCGCCGCCATCAAATTCACCCGCCGCAACCGCGTGGCCCCGGTGTCGCAAACCCTTGCGCATCTGGCACAGATGCAAGCGGCAGCTTCCATGGCATCCCCCGCCCAAGCCCCTTCTTTCGGCACCCTGCCCCCCGGGATGCCCGACCCGGCCCTTGTGATTCCCAAAGGCACCCGCTGGCCTTTCCCGCGCCCGTCTTCGCGGTGGTTCCTTTTCATTGCCGTCGGGATTTATGCCCTGTCCACATGGGTCGGCGGCGGACTCCTGATGATGCTGGCCTTTGCAATGGCCGTGGCACATTTCCTGATGCGTGGGTTGCAAAAAGCGGATGTCGGGGTGGCTGGATTTGCCACAATAGTCATCGCCTTCAAAGCCAAGGCGCAATCGGGCCTGTCCGTCGATCTGGGCGGCTTTCAGTCCCGTTCGGCCACCGATCTTGCCGCCGGGATTCAGCCGATCTCCGCGACCGACAAAGCCGTAGATCCTGTCATCGCCCGCATGCCGTCACTGGTTGAGCGGGTTATGGCATTGGGGGCTGGCGCATCCTCATCCGCATCTTCATCCGGTGGCGGGGGGACGAAGGCCTTGCGGGGGTTGCACGTCATTATCCTCATTGGTCTGTGCGTGCTGTTTTTCAAAGGTGATATTCCGCCTTTTCTAGACCGCGCCATTAAAGATCAGACCGATGGCCCCGCCGTCATGGCGATACCTGAAAAGGTCGAACCTGTCTCTGCACCTGCGGTCCCTGCCCTCGATGTCGAACCGGTGACTGAAGCCGTCGTCGTTCAGCCAGAAGCGGCTGCCGCAATACCTGCCCCTGTCCCCCCTAAGACCGAAAACCCGATCATCCCCGCCGCAGCCTCCTTGCGGTCCGCGACACCGGACCCAGTAGCTTCCCCTGAAGACCTGACTGCCGTCGAACCCGCAGCCGCAACCGCAGCCCCCTTGGTTGCGTCCGCTGCAACGGATGAAGAAGCCGCGACGACTGAAATCGTGCCCTCCCGAACCGTAGCAACCGGCTCTTCTCTGTTTGGTGGCCTGCCGATGCTTTTGGCCCTCGCCGCCTTTGCGTTACTGGCTGCCGGGGCGTTTGCCTTGAAAACCATGCGCGCTTCGGTCCCGGCCAAGGTGCTAGCAGGCAAAGACCCTTGGGCCAATCTGGCCCGTGAAGCGCGGGGGAGCGTATGACATCGCCTTGGGGAAACCCGCCTGCTCCAGCGGCAGAGCCATCAAACGCACCGGATTTGTCGGCCTTCGGGGGCCGTCCGCCAAGCCTTGCAGAGGCCTTTGATCTTGTGTCCCGCACCCCCGGTCGATCGCCGATAATCGGGCATCTAAAGCCCCTGCGCCAGCCAGAAGAGTTGATTGACCCGGTAACCGCAAAGACCGGAAAACCTCAGACCCGTCCGGCACCGCCCTCCCGTCCCCTGACGGCGAACGAGCGGGCCGAAATTGCGCAATTCAAGGCCGATCCAAACGTCTTGTCGGGTCTCAAAGAGCGTGATCGCCAGATGGCCAGCCGCTTTCATCGCCTGCAAAGGACCCGCAGTATCATCAGGTTTGGCACCGGTTTGGTCGCGATTGGCGCGGGAATGCTGGCCCTTGGTGTGGTGCTTGTGTTTGTGGAGATGCTCTTCGGTCAAGCGGATCTATTGAGCGCGCTTGTCCACCTTCTTTAGGATCAGCCCGGATTTCCTTAAGAAACTGTGAATGCCGATATCAACCCACTGGAATCCCTTGCTCCCTGAACCTGTCCGACTCAGGACGCCGCGACAGAAGGGCTGATCCGCAGCGGTGGGCTTGAATTCCCCCCGCCAACCCCGTATCTCAGGGCCAATCCTTGATATCGGAAACCAGATGGCCCGCACCAATCCCCTTCAATTCATGCAGCAGGTCCGCGGTGAAGTCGCCAAGATCCATTGGCCCGCCCGCCGCGAAGTGGTTTTGACCACGATCATGGTGTTCATCATGGCGGCCTTGGCCTCCACCTTCTTCAGCCTTGTGGATCTGGCGATCCGCAGCGGCATGCGGGCGATCTTTGGCGCCTGACGATTGGCGTTAGCCTCCGGTTGCCCCTTGAACAATCGGGCCACGCGGGCTAAGCCGCACTCAACCAAAGGACAACGGGCGCGCATCGATTCGGGGTGCGCGCTGTTTTTTGTTCCGGGAACGACAAAAAGGGGCGGCACGGCCCCGCAAGACAAAGGTGTGTAAGGCATGGCTAAGCGATGGTATTCGGTAAGCGTCCTCTCCAACTTCGAGAAGAAGATTGCCGAGCAAATCAAGACTGCCGTTGCCGAAGCCAATCTTGGCGACGAGATCGACGAAGTGCTGGTTCCGACCGAGGAAGTGCTGGAAGTGCGGCGCGGTAAGAAGGTGACGTCAGAGCGTCGTTTCATGCCCGGCTACGTTTTGGTGCATATGGAAATGACCAGCCAAGGCTATCACCTGATCTCTTCGATCAACCGCGTCACTGGATTTCTGGGCCCGCAAGGCCGCCCGATGCCAATGCGCGATCATGAAGTGAATGCCATTCTGAACCGTGTCGAAGAGGGAGAGGCTGCACCGCGCAACCTGATCCGCTTTGAGATCGGCGAGAAGGTCAAGCTCACCGACGGCCCGTTCGAGGGCTTCGATGGCATGGTCGAGGAAGTGGATGATGGCGCCAGCCGCCTGAAGGTCTCTGTCTCGATCTTTGGACGGGCGACGCCTGTCGAATTGGAATTCACTCAGGTCACCAAGGGGATCTGAGAGACGCGTGTGGGAGGCGAGCGCGCGGTGTGAAAATTCGCAGAATTTTCGTGCCGGGTGACAGACCGAACCACTAAACCGCACCCCCCAATTCCGGGCGGGCGCAGTGACAAGGAGAAGGCCAGATGGCCAAGAAGATTATGGGCAGCATCAAGCTGCAAATCAAAGCGGGGCAAGCAAACCCGTCCCCGCCAGTTGGCCCAGCCTTGGGTCAACGCGGTTTGAACATCATGGCGTTCGTCAAGGAATTCAACGCGAAGTCCGCTGACCTGCCGCCCGGTACGCCGACGCCGACGATCATCACCTATTACCAGGACAAGTCGTTCAGCATGGAGCTGAAGACGCCTCCTGCCTCGTTCCTGGTGAAGCAGGCTGCTGGTTTGCCAGCCGTTGGCAAGCGCTCGCGCACCAAGGGTTCGGCAAAGCCGGGCCGCGAAGTGGCTGGCTCGATTTCGGTCGCGCAGGTCCGCAAGATTGCGGAAACCAAGATGAAAGACCTCAACGCCAATTCGATCGATGCGGCGATGAACATCATTCTTGGCTCTGCCAAGTCCTGCGGCATCGATGTGAAGGGCTGAGCAGATGACAAAAATCGCAAAGCGCGTGAAGAAGGCGCATGAAGCCTTCGCTGGCAAGACCAATATCTCGGTCGATGATGCCGTAAAGCTGATCAAGGCTGCGGCCTCGGCCAAGTTCGACGAGACGCTGGAAATTGCAATGAACCTGGGCGTTGACCCACGTCACGCAGACCAGATGGTCCGCGGTGTGGTGCAATTGCCGAATGGCACCGGTAAAACCGTGCGCGTTGCTGTGTTTGCCCGTGGCGCCAAGGCTGATGAAGCCACGGCCGCTGGCGCGGATATCGTGGGTGCAGAAGACCTGCTGGAAATCATCCAGGGCGGCAAGATCGACTTTGATCGTTGCATCGCCACCCCGGATATGATGCCGCTGGTTGGCCGCTTGGGCAAGATCCTGGGGCCACGCAACCTGATGCCAAACCCAAAAGTCGGCACCGTGACGATGGATGTGAAAACGGCTGTTGAAGCAGCCAAGGGCGGCGAAGTGCAGTTCAAGGTCGAAAAAGCTGGTGTGATCCATGCCGGTATCGGCAAGGTCAGCTTTGGCGAAGACAAACTGGCCGAGAACGTACGCGCCTTTGTTGACGCTGTGACCAGGGCCCGTCCGTCTGGCGCCAAGGGGGCTTATGTGAAAAAGGTCTCCCTGTCGTCCACCATGGGCCCGGGCGTTGCGGTTGACCTGTCGACCACTGCCTAAGGCTGATTGATTTGTAGGATGGGCAATATTGCCCATCCTACTAAAGAATTCCCAACCCCTCGGGGAAGGGATGGCAAGACGGAAACGCCTTGTCTCTGTCCGAGACGGCTGGGGGCGCGCAAACGCCTTAATCATCCGGCCTGAGATGGGGAAAAGAGACGAATGTTGCCTGCAAAGGTGATCTTGGCCTTGGACCCTTCAACGGACCAAATCGCTCCCCGTCGGGGGGGCATACAGAGCCGGGGGGAAACCCTCAAACTTGGAGTGAAACTGTGGATAGAGCCCAGAAAGAAACTTTGGTCGAGGAACTCGGCCAGATCTTCGCAAGCTCTGGCGTTGTAGTGGTTGCCCACTACGCGGGAATGACGGTTAAACAGATGCAGGATCTGCGCGCAAAGATGCGTGACGTAGGTGGATCCGTACGCGTTGCCAAGAACAAGCTCGCCAAGATCGCCCTGGATGGAACGCCCGCTGCAAAGATGGCTGACCTTCTGACGGGCATGACCGTGATGTCCTACTCGGAAGACCCTGTGGCTGCGGCCAAGGTCTGCGAGGCCTACTCGAAGACGAATGAAAATTTCGTCATCATCGGTGGGGCTATGGGCGACACGATTCTGGACCTGGCCGGTGTGAAAGCCGTGGCCGCCCTGCCGTCGCGTGAAGAGCTTATCGCTCAGATCGTCTCGTGCATCGGTGCCCCCGGATCGAACATCGCTGGTGCCATTGGCGCGCCTGCTTCGAACATCGCAAGCATCCTGTCGACCATCGAGGAAAAGGCAGCTGCCTGATCTTCGCGTCTCGCGTGTGGTTGACCACATGTCGCTGGAACCCATCTTTATATACGGAATGAGCAAATGGCTGATCTGAACAAACTCGCAGAACAAATCGTTGGTCTGACCCTGCTGCAAGCGCAGGAACTGAAGACCATCCTGAAAGACACCTATGGCATCGAGCCAGCTGCCGGTGGCGCTGTCATGATGGCTGGCCCGGCTGCTGGCCCGGCTGCGGCTGCTGAAGAGCAGACCGAATTCGACGTCGTCCTGATCGAAGCAGGCCCGAACAAGATCAACGTGATCAAGGAAGTTCGCGCGATCACCGGTCTGGGCTTGGTTGAGGCAAAGAACATGGTCGAAGCTGGCGGCAAGGTCAAAGAGGGCGTGTCCAAGGCAGACGCTGAAGGCTTCAAGAAGAAGCTGGAAGACGCTGGCGCCAAAGTCGAAATGAAGTAATCAAGCCTGCGGGGCAACCCGCAGCGCTGAATTCTGGCTGGGGGCGGCGCAATCCGCCCCCGGCCAAATCGCGTCTTGAAAGAAGCTTTTGCTGAAAGCCGCTTTCCAGGTGCGATGACAGGTTCGGGAGCTGCCTGACGGGACAGGTGGCAGGTATGGAACCTGACGTCCCCTTGCCCTTGCGGCGCGTCTTCCGTGGCCCGACGGAAAGCATGCGCCGGGGAAAAAGAAAGGTTACGACGAGCATGGCGCAAGCTGCTTACGTTGGTCAAAAACGAATCCGCCGGTATTTCGGCAAGATCCGTGAAGTCCTGGAAATGCCGAACCTGATCGAGGTTCAGAAATCTTCCTATGATCTCTTCCTGCGCTCGGGCGACAGCCCGACCCCGCTGGATGGAGAGGGGATTCAAGGCACCTTCCAATCGGTCTTCCCGATCAAGGATTTCAACGAAACCTCCGTGCTGGAGTTCGTGAAATACGAGCTGGAAAAGCCGAAGTATGACGTTGACGAATGCATGCAGCGCGACCTGACCTATGCGGCCCCTTTGAAGGTGACGCTGCGTCTGATCGTGTTCGATATTGATGAGACCACTGGCGCCAAGTCAGTGAAGGACATCAAGGAACAAGACGTGTTCATGGGCGATATGCCTTTGATGACGCCAAACGGCACCTTCATCGTGAACGGCACCGAGCGGGTTATCGTTTCCCAGATGCACCGGTCGCCCGGCGTGTTCTTTGACCATGACAAGGGCAAGACCCATTCTTCGGGCAAACTCTTGTTCGCTTGCCGGATCATCCCTTACCGCGGCTCCTGGCTCGATTTCGAATTCGACGCCAAGGATGTGGTGTTCGCCCGCATCGACCGTCGCCGCAAACTGCCGGTGACGACGCTTCTGTATGCGATGGGCATGGATCAGGAAGGCATCATGGATGCCTATTATGAGACCATCAATTTCAGCAACGTCAAGAACAAGGGCTGGGTCACCAAGTTCTTCCCGAACCGCGTGTCCGGCACCCGTCCAACGCATGATCTGGTTGATGCCGCCACTGGCGAAGTCATCCTGAAAGCGGGCGAGAAAGCCACGCCGCGCATGGTCAAGCAATGGCGCGAAGAGGGCAAAGTCACCGACCTGCTGGTGCCGTTTGACCATATCCTCGGCCGCTATGTCGCCAAGGACATCATCAACGAAGAAACCGGCGAGATATGGGTCGAAGCCGGCGATGAATTGACGATGGAATATGACAAGGATGGCGGCGTCAAAGGCGGCACCGTCAAGGTTCTCTTGGATCAGGGCATTACCGATATCCCGGTTCTCGACATCGATAACGTCAACGTCGGCCCCTATATTCGCAACACCATGGCCGTCGATAAGAACATGGGCCGCGATACCGCGCTTATGGACATCTACCGCGTCATGCGTCCGGGTGAGCCGCCGACTGTTGAGGCTGCCAGCCAGATGTTCGATGCGATGTTCTTCGACAAGGATCGCTATGATCTGTCGGCCGTGGGCCGGGTCAAGATGAACATGCGTCTGGATCTGGGCAAGCCGGATACCCAGCGCACGCTGGACCGCGACGATATTGTCAAGTGCATCAAGGCCCTCACCGAACTCCGCGATGGCAAGGGCGAGATTGACGATATCGACCACCTCGGCAACCGCCGGGTGCGCTCGGTCGGCGAATTGATGGAAAACCAGTATCGCGTTGGTTTGTTGCGGATGGAACGCGCGATCAAAGAGCGGATGTCGTCGGTCGAGATCGACACGATCATGCCGCAAGACCTGATCAACGCAAAGCCCGCAGCGGCTGCGGTGCGTGAATTCTTCGGCTCTTCGCAGTTGAGCCAGTTCATGGACCAAACCAACCCGCTGTCCGAGGTGACGCACAAGCGCCGCCTTTCGGCCTTGGGGCCCGGCGGTCTGACCCGCGAACGTGCGGGCTTTGAAGTCCGCGATGTTCATCCGACCCACTATGGCCGGATGTGCCCGATTGAGACCCCAGAAGGCCAGAACATCGGCCTTATCAACAGCTTGGCCACCTTTGCGCGGGTCAACAAATATGGTTTCATCGAGACCCCGTATCGCAAGGTGATCGACAACAAGGTGACTGATGAGGTCATCTACATGTCGGCGACCGAGGAAATGCGCCACACCGTGGCGCAGGCCAACGCGGCACAGGACAGCGAAGGACGGTTCACTGATGACCTGATCTCCAGCCGGAAATCGGGCGAATTCATGCTGAACCCGCCAGATGCGATTGATCTGATCGACGTGTCGCCCAAGCAGTTGGTATCGATTGCGGCCTCGCTGATCCCGTTCCTTGAGAATGACGACGCGAACCGCGCGCTGATGGGCTCCAACATGCAGCGTCAGGCTGTGCCTTTGTTGCAGGCTGATGCGCCGTTTGTCGGCACCGGGATCGAGGCCGTTGTGGCCCGCGACTCTGGGGCTGCCATCATGGCACGCCGTGCCGGTGTCATCGACCAGGTCGATGCCCAGCGTATCGTTGTGCGCGCGACCGAGATGATGGAGCCGGGCGAGCCGGGGGTGGACATCTACCGCCTGCGCAAGTTCAAGCGGTCAAACCAGTCGTCCTGCATCAACCAGCGTCCGCTGGTAAAGGTGGGCGACACGGTTCTGCGCGGCGAAGTGGTGGCCGATGGCCCCTGTACCGACCTGGGCGAATTGGCCCTCGGCAGGAACATCATCGTCGCCTTCATGCCGTGGAATGGCTACAACTACGAAGACTCGATCCTCATCAGCGAGCGGATCCTGCGCGATGACGTCTACACCTCGATCCACATCGAGGAATATGAGGTTGCCGCCCGCGATACCAAGCTGGGGCCAGAGGAAATCACCCGCGATATCCCGAATGTGGGCGAAGAAGCCCTGCGCAATCTGGATGAGGCTGGCATCGTCTATATCGGTGCCGAGGTTCAGCCGGGCGACATTCTGGTGGGTAAGATCACGCCAAAGGGCGAAAGCCCGATGACGCCGGAAGAAAAGCTGCTGCGCGCCATCTTTGGGGAAAAGGCATCGGATGTGCGCGACACGTCCTTGCGTCTGCCACCCGGTGCGTTTGGCACGATCGTCGAAGTGCGCGTGTTCAACCGCCACGGTGTGGACAAGGACGAGCGCGCTCTGCAGATCGAGCGCGAAGAAGTTGAGCGCCTGGCGCGTGACCGCGACGACGAATTGGTGATTTTGGAGCGAAACATCTATTCGCGCCTGAAGACCCTGATCATGGGCAAGACGGCTGTCAAAGGCCCGAAAGGCATCAAGTCGGGTTCGACCATTGACGAAGAGCTGTTGGGCACGCTGTCGCGTGGTCAGTGGTGGCAGTTGGCCGTTGGCGAAGAAGATCGCGCCAAGGATGTCGAAGCCCTACACGACCAGTTCGAGGCGCAAAAGCGCGCCTTGGACAACCGGTTCGACGACAAGGTCGAAAAGGTGCGCCGTGGCGACGATCTGCCTCCGGGCGTGATGAAGATGGTCAAGGTGTTCGTGGCGGTCAAGCGCAAGCTGCAGCCGGGCGACAAGATGGCTGGACGGCATGGCAACAAGGGCGTGATCTCAAAGGTCGTGCCGATGGAAGACATGCCTTTCCTCGCTGATGGCACCCCGGTTGATATGGTTTTGAACCCGCTTGGCGTTCCGTCCCGTATGAACGTGGGCCAGATCCTCGAGACGCATATGGGCTGGGCCGCGCGCGGTCTGGGTCTGAAGATCGACGAAGCGCTGAAGGACTATCGCCGGTCTGGCGATCTGACCCCGGTGCGTGAGGCGGTGCGTCATGCTTACGGCGACGAGACCTATGAGGAGTCGTTTGCTGACCGGACCGAGGATGAATTCCTTGAGCTGGCAGGCAATGTCACCAAAGGGGTGCCGATTGCGACCCCGGTGTTTGACGGCGCCAAGGAAGCCGATGTGAACGACGCGCTGATCCGCGCAGGGTTCGATACATCGGGCCAGTCGGTGGTCTTTGATGGCCGCTCGGGTGAGCAGTTCCAGCGTAAGGTGACGGTGGGCGTGAAATACATGCTCAAACTGCACCATCTTGTTGATGACAAACTGCATGCACGCTCGACCGGGCCCTACTCGTTGGTCACGCAGCAGCCATTGGGCGGTAAAGCGCAGTTCGGCGGTCAGCGTCTGGGTGAGATGGAGGTCTGGGCACTTGAGGCCTACGGCGCCGCCTATACCTTGCAAGAGATGCTGACGGTGAAGTCGGATGACGTCGCAGGCCGGACCAAGGTCTACGAGTCGATCGTCAAAGGCGAAGATAACTTTGAGGCCGGCGTGCCGGAATCCTTCAACGTGTTGGTGAAGGAAGTCCGCGGTCTCGGCCTTAACATGGAACTCCTGGATGCGGAGGAAGAGTGAGGTCGGACCTCATTCGTAGGATGGGCAATATTGCCCATCCTACCTTTCAACGCGCCCCTTCAAGGATTTGAAAATGAACCAGGAACTCTCGACCAACCCGTTCAACCCGGTTGCCCCCGTCAAGACCTTTGACGAAATCAAGATCAGCCTGGCTTCGCCAGAGCGGATCCTGTCGTGGTCTTTCGGCGAGATCAAAAAGCCCGAAACCATCAATTACCGGACCTTCAAGCCCGAGCGGGACGGTCTGTTCTGCGCCCGGATCTTTGGGCCGATCAAAGACTACGAATGCCTTTGCGGCAAATATAAGCGCATGAAGTATCGCGGCGTTGTCTGCGAGAAATGCGGCGTGGAAGTCACCTTGCAAAAGGTGCGCCGCGAGCGGATGGGCCATATCGAACTGGCAGCCCCCGTTGCCCACATCTGGTTCCTGAAATCACTGCCGTCGCGCATCGGTCTGATGCTGGACATGACCCTGCGGGATCTGGAGCGCATCCTTTATTTCGAGAACTATGTGGTGATCGAGCCGGGTCTGACCGACCTGACCTATCAGCAGCAGCTCACCGAAGAAGAATATCTGGACGCGCAGGACCAGTATGGCGCTGACGCCTTCACCGCCAATATCGGCGCTGAAGCGATCCGCGAAATGCTGGCCTCGATCGATCTCGCGGCAACGGCAGACCAGTTGCGCGATGATCTGAAAGAAGCGACGGGCGAATTGAAGCCCAAGAAGATCATCAAGCGTTTGAAGATCGTGGAGAGCTTCCTGGAATCCGGCAACCGTCCCGAGTGGATGGTGCTGACCGTTCTGCCAGTGATCCCGCCAGAACTGCGTCCTCTGGTGCCTCTGGACGGGGGCCGCTTTGCCACCTCGGATCTCAACGACCTTTACCGCCGCGTCATCAACCGCAACAACCGTCTGAAGCGGCTGATCGAACTGCGTGCGCCTGATATCATCGTGCGCAATGAAAAGCGGATGCTGCAAGAGGCTGTCGATGCCCTCTTTGACAACGGCCGTCGCGGTCGTGTCATCACCGGCACCAACAAGCGGCCTTTGAAATCTCTCAGCGATATGCTGAAGGGCAAGCAGGGTCGTTTCCGCCAGAACCTTTTGGGCAAGCGCGTCGACTTTTCGGGCCGTTCCGTCATCGTGACCGGCCCGGAACTCAAACTGCACCAGTGCGGTCTGCCGAAAAAGATGGCGTTGGAGCTGTTCAAGCCCTTCATCTACAGCCGTCTTGAGGCCAAAGGCCTCAGCAGCACCGTCAAGCAGGCCAAGAAACTGGTCGAAAAAGAGCGGCCCGAGGTTTGGGATATTCTGGATGAAGTTATCCGCGAACACCCTGTTCTCTTGAACCGCGCGCCGACCTTGCACCGCTTGGGCATCCAAGCGTTCGAGCCGATCCTGATCGAAGGCAAGGCCATTCAGCTGCACCCGTTGGTTTGTTCGGCCTTCAACGCCGACTTTGACGGCGACCAGATGGCCGTTCACGTTCCGCTGAGCCTTGAGGCCCAGTTGGAAGCCCGCGTCTTGATGATGTCCACCAACAACGTCCTGTCCCCTGCCAACGGCGCGCCGATTATCGTGCCATCGCAGGACATGGTCCTGGGCATTTATTACGTCACGATGGAGCGGACCGGCATGGTCGGCGAAGGCATGGCCTTTGCCGATATCGAAGAGGTCGAGCATGCTTTGGCCGCCGGTGCAGTCCATCTGCACTCAAAGATCCAGGCGCGTCTGCGTCAGGTTGATGAGACCGGCAATATCGTCTGGAAGCGGTTCCACACCACGCCCGGCCGCCTGCGCGTGGGCAATATCATGCCGATGAACGCAAAAGCCCCGTTTGACCTGGTCAACCGGCTGTTGCGGAAGAAAGACGTGCAGACTGTCATCGACACCGTCTACCGCTATTGCGGCCAGAAAGAGTCGGTCATTTTCTGCGACCAAATCATGACGCTGGGCTTCACCGAAGCCTTCCGTGCCGGGATTTCCTTCGGCAAGGACGACATGGTTATCCCCGACACCAAGTGGACAATCGTCAACGAAGTGAAGGATCAGGTTGCAGGGTTTGAGCAGCAGTATCTGGACGGCCTGATCACGCAGGGCGAAAAGTATAACAAGGTTGTTGATGCATGGTCGAAGTGCAACGACAAGGTGACTGAGGCGATGATGGCGACCATCTCGGCCGTCAAGTATGACGCCGATGGTGCGGAATCAGAGCCGAACTCGGTCTACATGATGGCCCACTCGGGGGCTCGGGGTTCGGTCACGCAGATGAAGCAGCTGGGCGGTATGCGCGGACTTATGTCCAAGCCGTCGGGCGAAATCATCGAGACGCCGATCATCTCGAACTTCAAGGAAGGTCTGACCGTTCTTGAATACTTCAACTCTACCCACGGCGCCCGCAAGGGTCTGTCGGATACGGCGTTGAAGACGGCAAACTCGGGCTATCTGACGCGTCGTCTGGTGGACGTGGCGCAAGATTGCATTGTGCGCAGCCATGATTGCGGCACCGAAAACTCGATCACCGCCGTTGCGGCTGTGAACGACGGTGAAGTGATCTCGCCTTTGGGCGAGCGTGTGCTGGGCCGTGTGGCCGCCGAAGACATCATCCGCCCCGGCACCGATGAGGTGATCGTGGCGCGGGGTGAGTTGATCGACGAGCGGACAGCCGATGCGGTCAACGCGTCGGGTGTGGCGGCGGTTCGTATCCGCAGTCCGCTGACCTGCGAGTTCGAAGAAGGCGTTTGCGCCATGTGCTACGGGCGCGACCTTGCCCGCGGCACTTTGGTGAACCAAGGCGAAGCGGTCGGCATCATTGCCGCCCAGTCGATCGGCGAACCCGGCACCCAGCTGACGATGCGGACGTTCCACATCGGCGGCGTGGCCCAGGGCGGACAGCAGTCCTTCCTAGAAGCCAGCCAGGAAGGCAAGATCGAGTTCCGCAATGCCAATATCCTGTCCAACGTGGCCTGTGAGCAGATCGTCATGGGTCGTAACATGTCGATCGCAATCATCGACGATGCGGGTCAGGAACGCGCGGTTCACAAGCTGACCTACGGCTCCAAACTGCATGCCAAGGATGGCCAAGAGGTCAAGCGCGGCACCAAGCTGTTCGAATGGGACCCCTTCACCCTTCCGATCATTGCCGAAAAGGCAGGCGTGGCAAAGTTCAAGGATCTGATCGCCGGGATTTCCGTGCGCGAAGATACAGATGATGCCACGGGCATGACCCAAAAGATCGTCAACGATTGGCGTTCCGCGCCAAAAGGCAACGATCTGAAGCCCGAAGTCATCCTGATGGATCCTGCGACCGGCGAACCCGTGCGCAACGAGCAGGGCACGCCGATCAGCTATGCCATGTCGGTGGATGCCATTCTGTCGGTCGAAGACCAGCAGGAACTGCGTCCGGGTGACGTGGTTGCCCGGATCCCGCGCGAAGGCGCCAAGACCAAGGACATCACCGGGGGTCTGCCTCGTGTGGCCGAATTGTTCGAAGCCCGTCGCCCGAAAGATCACGCCATTATCGCAGAAGCCGATGGCTATGTGCGCTTTGGCAAAGACTACAAGAACAAGCGCCGCATCACGGTAGAGCCCGTGGATGAGACGCTTACGGCACAAGAGTACATGATCCCCAAGGGCAAGCACATTCCGGTTCAGGAAGGCGACTTTGTCCAAAAGGGCGACTACATCATGGACGGCAACCCGGCCCCGCATGACATCTTGCGGATCCTGGGCGTCGAGGCGCTGGCGAACTATATGATCGACGAAGTGCAGGACGTGTACCGTCTGCAAGGCGTGAAGATCAACGACAAGCACATCGAAGTGATTGTCCGCCAGATGCTGCAAAAGCTGGAAGTGCTGGACAGCGGCGATACCACGCTGCTGAAAGGCGAGCAGGTCGAGAAGATCGAGTTGGACGAGGAAAACGCCAAGGCCCGCAATCGCGGCCTGCGCGAAGCCAAGGCCGAGCCGGTTCTTCTGGGCATCACCAAGGCGTCGCTGCAGACTCGCAGCTTCATCTCGGCGGCGTCTTTCCAGGAAACCACGCGGGTTCTGACCGAGGCTTCGGTGCAGGGCAAGCGCGACAAGCTGGTCGGTCTGAAAGAAAACGTCATCGTTGGCCGTCTGATCCCGGCCGGCACAGGTGGCGCCACCAAGCGTGTCAAGCGGATTGCGGGCGAACGTGACCAGACGGTCATCGATGCTCGCCGCCACGAGGCCGAAACGGCTGCCGCTTTGGCCGCCCCGACCGAAATGGTTGCTGACACGGTCGAGTCCGATCTGGTCACCGCAGCGGAAGTGTTCGGCATTGACGAAAGCCGCGATTGATCTGATCGCCCGAACGGGCCAGTGATAAGCCAATAATCCCCCCGCCGCCCGAAAGGACGGCGGGGGTTTTTCATTGTGGGGCAGGGGCTATCAACCTTCCAACTTTAACCGCCTCCTGCTAGCACTGAGAGGTTCAAGGGAGACCGGGCGTGGCATTGTCAGAAAACCTGCGCGGCATCATCTTCATGAACCTGTCGATGGGGGCGTTCACCATCAATGACGCCTTCATGAAATCGCTGACCCAGACCCTGCCACTCTACCAATCCATCGCCCTGCGCGGGGTGATTGCCATCATCGGGCTGTCCCTGCTGGCCGCCGCAACCGGGGCGTTTCGTCACCGGTTGGCCAAACGAGACCGAAAGCTCATCGCTATCCGGTCCATTGCCGACATGGCCGCGACGATCCTGTTTCTGACAGCCCTTTTGCACATGGATCTGGCCAACCTTTCCGCCATCCTGCAAGCGATGCCCTTGGCGATCACGCTGGGGGCGGCGCTGGTTTTTGGCGACAAGATCGGCTGGCGCAGGATGACGGCGATCACCATCGGCCTGATCGGCGTTTTGATCATCATCCGCCCCGGAACCGATGGCTTTGACCGCTGGGCGCTGTTGGGCGTCGGCTCGGTCCTGTGCGTGGTGGTGCGCGATCTGTCGGTGCGCCCGCTGCAGGCTCAGGTGCCCTCGGCCATCGTGGCCTTGGGCGCGGCGGTGGCGGTCTCTGCCATGGGTTGGATCGGAACGGCGGTTGAGGGGTGGCAGCCGCTAACCCAACCGCAAGCCTTTAAAGTGCTGGGTGCAGGGGCTTTTTTGATCGTAGGTTATCTGACCTCGGTGATGGCGATGCGGCATGGCGATATTGGGCTAGTTGCGCCCTTTCGCTACACCTCGCTTCTCTGGGCGATTGGGCTGGGGCTTGTGGTCTTCGGCAATTTACCCGATGGCTGGACGCTGTTCGGCGCGGCCATCGTGGTGGGCGCAGGCATCTTCACGCTTATGCGCGAACGTGCGTTGCGCCGGGCCCCGACCAAGACCTTGCGGGGCTGACCAAAGCCGGGCCCAAAGCCCCGGGGCGGCAGTTGACAACCCCCGCGACTCCCCCTATAGCCCGCCTCATCCCAAGGGTCAGAGCATGCTCTTGCCTTGGAATCAGAGCGCTTGAAGTGGTCACGATCCGGGCTTAACGCCCCGATCCTCTGGAAATCCCACCGCGTCATCCCCAAACCGGGGGTGGGGGCGGTGTTTCGTGTTTTGCGATTCGCGCATTACATGTCGAGAAGCGGCGCCCCCGTGCCTACGGGGCGAGTATCGAAACGAAGGAAGTTGAATGCCGACGATCCAACAGCTTATCCGCAAACCGCGGGAGCCGAACGTGCGGAAATCCAAGTCGATCCACTTGGAATCCTGCCCGCAAAAGCGTGGGGTTTGCACCCGCGTCTATACCACCACCCCGAAAAAGCCGAACTCAGCTATGCGGAAAGTCGCCAAAGTGCGTCTGACCAACAGCTTTGAGGTGATCTGCTATATTCCCGGTGAAAAGCACAACCTTCAGGAGCACTCTGTGGTCCTGATCCGTGGCGGTCGTATCAAAGACCTTCCCGGCGTCCGTTACCACATCCTCCGCGGTGTTCTCGACACGCAAGGCGTCAAAGACCGTCGCCAGCGTCGTTCGAAATACGGCGCTAAGCGTCCGAAGTGAGGAGATAACAGATGTCCCGTCGTCACGCCGCCGAAAAGCGCCAGATCCTTCCCGACGCCAAGTATGGCGACAAGGTTCTGACCAAGTTCATGAACAACCTGATGCTGGATGGCAAAAAATCCATCGCAGAAGGCATCGTCTATGGTGCGCTGGAGCGCGTTCAGACCCGTCTGAAGCGCGAACCAATCGAGTGCTTCCACGAGGCGCTTGAGAATGTGAAACCTTCCGTCGAGGTGCGTTCGCGCCGCGTTGGTGGTGCCACCTATCAGGTTCCTGTCGAAGTGCGCACCGAGCGCCGCGAAGCTTTGGCCATCCGCTGGCTGATCATCGCCGCGCGCAAGCGCAACGAGAACACCATGGAAGAGCGTTTGGCAGCCGAGCTGTCCGACGCCGTGCAAAACCGCGGCACCGCCGTGAAAAAGCGCGAAGACACCCACAAGATGGCCGATGCTAACAAAGCATTCAGCCATTACCGCTGGTAAGGGGGCCTCATGGCACGCGAGTTTGAACTCAACCGCTACCGGAACTTCGGCATCATCGCGCATATTGATGCCGGCAAGACCACAACAACCGAGCGGATCCTGTTCTACACAGGCAAGTCGCACAAGATCGGTGAAGTCCATGATGGCGCCGCCACAATGGACTGGATGGAGCAAGAGCAAGAGCGTGGTATCACGATCACCTCGGCTGCGACCACCACGTTCTGGGAGCGGACGATTAATCCGAACCTGGAGCATGCCCGCTCGGACAAATACCGCTTCAACATCATCGACACCCCCGGCCACGTTGACTTCACCATTGAGGTCGAGCGGTCGTTGGCGGTTTTGGATGGCGCAGTCGTTCTGCTGGACGGCAACGCAGGCGTTGAGCCGCAGACCGAAACCGTGTGGCGTCAGGCTGACCGCTACAAGGTTCCGCGGATCGTGTTCGTCAACAAGATGGATAAGACCGGCGCTGACTTCTTGAAATGTGTTCGCATGATCAAGGACCGGACTGGCGCAAACGCTGTTCCGATCGTTCTGCCGATTGGGGCTGAAGACCAGCTGGAAGGCATCATCGACCTGGTGACCATGGAAGAATGGGTCTACCTGGGCGAAGACCTTGGCGCATCCTGGGAGCGTCGTCCGATCCGTGCCGCATTGAAGGCCGAAGCGGATGAGTGGCGTCTGAACCTGCTGGAAACCGCAGTGGGCCAGGACGATGCGGCCATGGAAGCCTATCTTGAGGGCAACGAGCCAAGCGTTGAGACGCTGCGCATGTTGATCCGCAAGGGCACGCTGGCGATTGATTTCGTTCCTGTGATGGCGGGCTCGTCGTTCAAGAACAAGGGCGTGCAGCCTTTGTTGAACGCTGTGATCGACTATCTGCCCTCGCCGCTGGACGTGCCGCCCTACTTGGGCTTCGCTCCCGGCGACGAGACCGAGACGCGCAACATTTCGCGCTCGGCCGATGATGATCAGCCCTTCTCGGCGCTGGCTTTCAAGATCATGAACGACCCCTTCGTGGGCTCTTTGACCTTCACCCGGATCTATTCGGGCAAGCTGGTCAAGGGCGACGCGATGATGAACGCGACCAAGCAGCGCAAAGAGCGCGTTGGCCGTATGATGATGATGCACGCAATCGATCGGGAAGAAATTGCCGAAGCGTTTGCTGGCGACATCATCGCATTGGGCGGTCTGAAAGAGACCACCACCGGGGACACGCTTTGTGATCCGGCCAAGCCTGTCGTTCTGGAAACCATGACCTTCCCGGTCCCGGTGATCGAGATCGCGGTCGAGCCGAAAACCAAAGCTGACCAGGAAAAGATGGGCATCGCTTTGGCCCGTCTGGCTGCCGAGGATCCATCCTTCCGTGTGGAAACCGATCAGGAATCGGGCCAGACGATCATGAAGGGCATGGGCGAACTTCACCTCGACATCCTCGTTGACCGCATGCGGCGCGAGTTCAAGGTCGAGGCGAATATCGGCGCGCCACAGGTGGCGTACCGCGAAACCATCTCGAACGAGCATGAGATCGACTACACGCACAAGAAGCAGACCGGTGGTACCGGCCAGTTCGCGCGCGTCAAGCTGATCATCACGCCGACCCAGCCGGGCGAAGGCTATTCCTTCGAATCCAAAGTTGTGGGCGGTTCGGTGCCAAAGGAATACATTCCAGGCGTCGAAAAGGGCATCAAGTCGGTCATGGACTCCGGTCCGCTGGCAGGGTTCCCGGTGATCGATTTCAAGGTCACGCTGATTGATGGCGCTTACCATGATGTTGATAGTTCGGTTCTGGCCTTCGAGATCGCGGCCCGTGCGGCAATGCGGGACGGTCTGAAAAAGGCCGGCGCAAAGCTGCTGGAACCGATCATGAAAGTCGAAGTCGTCACCCCGGATGAATACACCGGCGGCGTCATCGGCGACCTGACCTCGCGTCGGGGCATGATCAACGGGCAAGACAGCCGCGGCAACGCGAATGTCATCGCTTCGATGGTGCCTTTGGCCAATATGTTCGGTTACATCAACCAGCTGCGCTCGATGACCTCGGGCCGTGCAGTGTTCTCGATGGAATTCGACCATTACGACGCTGTGCCAGAGAACATCAGCCAAGAGATCCAGAAGAAATACGCATAAGCGGGATGGGCGGATCGCCCATCCTACCATCCCGTAAGATGGGCAATGTGCCCATCCCCCACGAAATGAGGAGTAGCCATCATGGCAAAGGCAAAGTTTGAACGGAACAAACCGCACGTCAACATCGGCACGATTGGCCACGTTGACCACGGCAAGACGACGCTGACCGCAGCGATCACCAAGTATTTTGGCGAATTCCGCGCCTATGACCAGATCGACGGCGCGCCCGAAGAGAAGGCTCGCGGCATCACGATCTCGACCGCTCACGTCGAGTATGAGACCGTCGCCCGCCACTACGCGCATGTCGATTGCCCCGGCCACGCCGACTACGTCAAGAACATGATCACCGGTGCCGCCCAGATGGACGGCGCGATCCTGGTCTGTGCCGCCTCCGACGGCCCGATGCCGCAAACCCGCGAGCATATCCTGCTCGGCCGTCAGGTTGGCATTCCTTACATGGTTTGCTACATGAATAAGATCGACCTTGTGGATGACGCAGAACTGCTGGAACTGGTCGAGATGGAAATCCGCGAGCTGTTCTCCAGCTACGACTACCCCGGCGATGACATTCCTGTGATCAAAGGCTCGGCCCACCAGGCCATGATCGGCGAGCGCAAGGACATCGGCGAGGATTCGATCCGCGAATTGATGGCGGCTGTTGACACCTATATCCCGACCCCGACCCGTATGGTCGATCTGCCGTTCTTGATGCCGATCGAGGACGTGTTCTCGATCTCGGGCCGCGGCACGGTTGTGACCGGCCGGATCGAGCGTGGCGTGATCAACGTTGGCGACGAAGTTGAGATCGTCGGTATCCGCGACACCAAGAAGTCGACCTGCACGGGCGTGGAAATGTTCCGCAAACTGCTGGACCGTGGGGAGGCTGGCGACAACGTCGGCATCTTGCTGCGCGGGATCGACCGCGAGGGTGTTGAGCGCGGCCAGGTGCTGTGCAAGCCGAAGTCGGTGAACCCGCATACCAAGTTCGAGGCAGAAGCCTACATCCTGACCAAGGAAGAGGGTGGCCGTCACACGCCGTTCTTCGCCAACTACCGCCCGCAGTTCTACTTCCGCACGACGGACGTGACCGGCATGGTTGAATTGCCCGAAGGCACCGAGATGGTGATGCCGGGCGACAACCTGAAGTTCAACGTCGAGCTGATCGCGCCGATCGCGATGGAAGAAAAACTGCGCTTCGCCATCCGCGAAGGCGGCCGCACCGTCGGTGCAGGCGTCGTGTCGAAAATCATCGCTTAACCAAACCAGATCCGTAGGATGGGCAATATTGCCCATCCTACGAACCCGAAGGAAACCAACACGATGCAAGGTCAAACCATCCGCATCCGGCTGAAAGCCTTCGATTACCGCGTACTGGATGCCAGCACGCAGGAAATCGTCAACACGGCGAAACGCACGGGCGCTACGGTCCGCGGTCCTATCCCGCTGCCGAACAAAATTGAGAAATTCACCGTTCTGCGCGGTCCGCATATCGACAAGAAGTCGCGCGACCAGTGGGAAATCCGGACGCATAAGCGTCTTCTCGACATCGTAGACCCAACCCCGCAGACCGTGGACGCGCTGATGAAGCTCGACCTCGCTGCCGGTGTTGACGTCGAAATCAAAGTGTAAGGAGCGAAAAAGATGCGCTCTGGCGTTATTGCAAAGAAACTGGGCATGACCCGGTTGTTCCTCGAGGACGGCAAGCAGATTCCTGTGACCGTCCTTCAACTTGAAAATCTTCAGGTCGTCGCACAGCGCACCACCGAGACGGACGGTTATACCGCCGTTCAGTTGGGCGCAGGCGAAGCCAAGGTCAAGCGCACGACTGCCGCGCAGCGCGGTCACTTCGCCAAGGCGAACGTGGCCCCAAAGCGCAAAGTGGCAGAGTTCCGCGTGACCCCCGATTGCATGATTGGCGTCGGTGAAGAAATCACCGCCAACCATTACTTCGAAGGCCAATACGTTGACGTAGCGGGCACTTCGGTCGGTAAGGGCTTCCAGGGTGCGATGAAGCGTCACAACTTTGCGGGTCTCAGGGCCTCGCACGGTGTGTCGGTGTCGCACCGTTCGCACGGCTCAACGGGCCAGTGCCAGGATCCCGGCAAGGTGTTCAAGGGCAAGAAAATGGCCGGCCATATGGGTGCCGTTCGCACGACCACGCAGAATCTGCAGGTCATGCGCACCGACGCCGATCGTGGTCTGATCATGATCAAGGGCGCAGTCCCCGGTTCCGCCGGTGGTTGGGTCACAGTCAAGGATGCGGTGAAAAAGCCCGTCTCGGATCTTGCCATCATGCCGGCTGGTCTGCGTTCTGCTGCCAAGGCCGCTCAGGCTGCGGCTGATGCTGCCGCTGAAGCGGTAGCTGCAGAAGCAGCCAAGCTGGAAGCACAGGCTGCAGAGCAGGCTGCTCTGGAAGCTGCTTCGGCAGAAGCTGCGCTGAAAGGCGATGGCGAGGCCAATGATGATGCAGGCGAAGCAAAGCCTGAAGGCGGTGAAGCATGAAACTTGATGTGATCAAGCTGGACGGCGCTAAAGCCGGGACCATCGATCTGGACGAAGCGTTGTTTGGCCTTGAGCCGCGCGCAGATATCCTGCACCGCGTGGTGCGCTGGCAGCGGGCGAAATCCCAAGCTGGCACCCACTCGACGCTGACCCGCGCCGAGGTGTCTTACTCCACCAAGAAGATCTATCGCCAAAAGGGCACCGGCGGCGCACGCCACGGCTCCCGCAAGGCGCCGATCTTCCGCAAGGGTGGTGTGTCCAAGGGCCCACAGCCCCGCAGCCACGCCCACGACCTGACCAAGAAGTTCCGCGCTTTGGGTCTGCGCCACGCTCTCAGCGCCAAGCTGAAGGCCGGTGAATTGGTGATCATCGACTCGATCGCCATGGCCGAAGCAAAGACCGCAATTCTGGCAAAGACCGTCAAGGATCTGGGCTGGAAGCGCGTGCTGATCATCGACGGTGTGGACGTGGATGGCAATTTTGCCCTCGCAGCCCGCAACGTCGAAGGCGTCGATGTTCTGCCGACCATGGGCGCCAACGTCTATGACATCCTCAAGCGTGACACCCTGGTGATCACGAAGGCCGGTGTCCAAGCATTGGAGGCTCGTCTGAAATGAGCGCTAAACCAGAACATTACGATGTGATCCGCAAGCCGATCATCACCGAAAAGGCCACCATGGCCTCTGAGGCTGGTGCGGTCGTCTTTCAGGTGGCCATGTCCGCGACCAAGCCGCAGATCAAAGAGGCCGTCGAGGCTGTCTTTGGTGTCAAGGTCAAGGCCGTGAACACCACGATCTCCAAAGGTAAGGCCAAGAAGTTCCGTGGCCGCGCTGGCGAGCGGAGCGACAAGAAAAAGGCCTATGTGACGCTCGAAGAGGGTAACACCATCGACGTCTCCACCGGTCTTTAAGTCGGAGTCGGGTTGAAGCCCGGCCTGCGAAACAAGAAAGGCCCTCGCTTCGGCGGGGGCCTTTTTGGCATGTGCGTGATTGTGGTGCCGAGTTTGGATAGACTTTGACCGTTGATGGGTCTTTGGGGAGTAGGAAATGGACAGTGTTGGAACCGCTTTTGAGCTGATGGAACTGGAACTCAATACCGCTGTGGAGAATCTTAACAGAGAGGGTGAGCAGCTCTTTCATAGATCGGAATACGAAGCAGCGAAGAGACTTACGG
>Ga0209390_10004011_pt1 | contig 22735 bp, 20 predicted proteins | sample BON01_FD_187212 | JGI IMG/M metagenome (GOLD analysis project Ga0209390, IMG submission 187212) | Freshwater microbial communities from Lake Bonney liftoff mats and glacier meltwater in Antarctica - BON-01 (SPAdes) (version 2) | ecosystem: Environmental > Aquatic > Freshwater > Ice > Glacier... | reverse complement strand
GGTTGGGCACTCAAGGGCTGGGTCAATAATTGCTGGTTGTTGATCTTGAACTTTGCTTGCCATGGTCGAATTCCTCCTCGACGTACATTAGCTCAAATTGCATTATGTGGCAACCGGATACGCAGGTTAAGTTTTTTATCAAAATTTCCGTTCATCAGCGATCTCCTTTACCACGAGTCAATACGCGACCAAACAGGGCACCTAAAGCAAAGATACATAAGGTGGTTGCTGGTGAAAGATTCTCATAGTCTTTTTTTACGTGCGTTAAAAACTCGGTTAGTGCTTCTTTCGCGTCTTTATTTATCGTTAATGTAGGGTGTTCTGTTGTTTCAGGCTTGATCTTGGTTTCTGGTTTCTGGTTGCTCGTGTCGCAATCGCTCGACTTCTCGACGTAACGAGTCAATTTCTTGTTCTAACGCTGATTTTTCCATATGAGCACCTAGGTTTGTCCATAAGATTAAGTCGTTATGTTAAGTATAGTTGGCGTTTGATGATTCGCCAGGAGGTGTTTAAACGGAGGGTTCGTGCCTTGAACGTTTGTAGGATGGCTCTTCCGGTTCTTGCGTTGAGCGCTCAGAAAAGAAGGTGGCAACACCCGAATCTGTTAAATTAGGCGTGTTTTGTAATCGTACTGAAGCAAATTGTATAGCTGACCGATTTTGTTTCATCGCGGCAAGCACAACATCTTTATCGTTTCTGAATGCTTTGGATACGTATTGAAGTGCGATACCATTTATCGCGAGCGCAGCTAGCACGAATTCGCGGTTGGTTTTTAAATTTTTAGAGGCGTATTTAAAAGAACAAGCACTTTGTTGAATAACAGAAAGTACATAAGTATGGTCTTCTTTTAAGGCTGTTGATGCATATTGAAAGATTTTACCGCCACGCTGTAGAACAGCGGCAAGGACAAGGTCACGATTATTTTTTAACGCTTCTGATGCATACTGAAGTGCCATACCATTTTTACGAATGGCCTTGATGATAAGCGTATCAAATTTACCGCTCTCGTTGAGCGTATCGCGTACTATTATTTGTTGTGGTTGGCTTATTTTTTGCAATAAGTCAAAAAGACCTGCACCCTGACGTAGAATCGTGTCTAAATGAGGGGCTAATATACGTATAAACATCTGTGTTTTTTCTGCATCTAATAAGACTAAAAGTGAAGATAAATGCCGGACATTTAAAATAAGCTTTTGGTGTAGAAATTCTTGGGTCAGTTGAGCGAACGTTTCTAATTGGAGGGGGGGTAGTTCAAGTGCTAATGTGACATAGTTATCTAAATTATGAATGCATGTGGTGGCTTCTGTTTTCAGCGATGAATTTTGAAGTAAATTTTGAATTTCAGAAACACTTAATGGTTTGAGTAAGGCTAATAAGTTATCAAAATTTGAAAAATGAACATCAATTGAAAAAGAAGTTAATAACGCATACGTTAATCCAAAGTTATCGTTTGCATTTATCGGGTAATCCGTTTGAATCGCGTGTGATAAATGTTGCATGGCATGCGTCAGTTCTTGCTGTGTTTCAGCTATATTTGATGCTGTTGTTTCTTTTGAAATGGTTAAGCGAAGGAGTTGTTCTTCTTGACCTCGCATCGCCTCAAGTAACTCGGTACGTCGGGTGTTAAAACACGACTCGATAGGAGCAATGCTCTTTTCGCCAGGGTTATATTCACCGATACAATGATGCAATAATCGTATCTGAACCATCAATGCGGGTGATAACGTTTTGGTCGCGTCCTCATGAAAGTTTTTAAAATAATGCACAAAAGACACAATAGCTCGTATACCACCCGATCCAACTGACTCCTCGGTTCCTGTCCCGTTAGCACTATTATCATACAGTTGAGGGATTAATTCGTTGAGCTTGCCCAGCAAGTTGTTTTTATCAGAGGCTATGGTGTTAAACGATTGTTTTATATCATAGACCGCGCGCGTTAATGGTGAATGATTAATCAGGCGCCTGGTATCGTCTTCTGAGAGAAAATAATCATGTTCGTTTGCACTCAAAGACATACCGGCATAAATATTTGGGATGTGAGGATGACGAACGTCATGGGAATCAAAGGCTGCCATACTGGATACAGGGACCAAATACTCGCCACCTTCTTTTAGGATATGGGTACGCAATAACTGTTCGATCGACACCTCACCCCAATGACCGTTTCCAAAAGGCGGGGCAGTATTACATTCAAAGTTAATCCCAGGCATAAGATTTTGAATCATTAATTCTAACAATTTAGCTTGTTTGTCAAGGCGGTTCATACTTGAAGATGCTTGTTGCATGACGTCATTGATTGCTAAATACGTGCTAACCTGAATGTGTACGGCCGTCATCTCGGCATTGGGCATGGCTGTATAACACAGCATATTTTCTTTTGTTTTATGCCAGGTTTCTGTCATAAATTCTTTCAGTGCCTGAATACGTTCATGTTGCGTTGGGAAGGCCTGATTTTCAAAAAGTTCTGATAATGTCATGAGTTGGAGGCTTGTGTAACGGTGTATAAGTTTTTCATGCAGTGATTCAGGAACGGGGGTGTCCAGTATGCATGAGAGGCGTTGATTCACGGATGTTTGAATATCGTTCATGCATATAAAACTTACATATTCGTGTGCTGCTGAAAGCTTTAGTTGGATTATAATTGCTTGAATATCGTCATGCTCATCGCTTAATTGAATCTTACCGAGTAGATCCGTTAAGGTTATTTCAATATCGGATGAATGCTTAATCAATACTTGAAAGAATTGGATTTCTAGACGAAGCTTATTCGCAATAATAGATGCATGAGGTGGTTGTGGGATTGCTTCTAAAATTTGGGTTTGATGATTCAAGAACGTTTGTAGAACCTCTTGTGTGAGTGTGTCGCAATGATGCTGCTTTAAATAATCAATCAGTCGTGAGATAGATAAAGAATGAGACGTAAAATCAAACATAATAAGCCGTCCTGTAAAATTATTTTAACATGATCCACTAAGTCCCAACGAAAATCTATCTATCCTGTTTTCTGCTCAAAATATGTTCAAATAAAAATTTTTATGTTAAAATAAAAGTCATTATCGGTTTTCGAGAGGCTTATCATGGCTTTTACATTAACATATTTAGGTACCGACACACATTACACACCTCATGGTTACTTGGATACATCTCGAGGAGAAACCTTAAGTTATATTAGGTCTCGGATAAGCAATCCAAATTTAGATATAGCAGACGAAGAGGATGATTTTGTTTTCACAGAGGCTTCTTTGCTCGAAGATTCGATGGAATTAAGCCCGACGGATCGTCTGCACAATGGACCGGATACGTTCGGCTATCAGTTTTATGAAATTATGGCGAAAGGCGTGTCAGATGCACTATGTACCATCGCTCATGGTGAGCAAACGATTAATATCATCGGTCATAGCCGAGGTGCGGTTGAGTCTATCATCGCATCGCATGAACTCGAGCGCATTCAAAACGCATTACAAAGCACGACGATTGATTCGCTAGATGACTTATCTGAGTTACTGTGTAATAGCGAACATGAGCAAACCAAGCTGTATTTAAAACAACATTTGGAGCCTCATAAAGCACGCTTGTTTGACAACCTACAGCAACTAAAAGAAAACATGGCTAACGTTCGCGTTAATCTTTTTTTACTCGATCCTGTACCTGGCGGCAGGGTTTTAGGCGCAACACTTGGTAAAATTAGTGATGACCGTTATTACAACATACCCGCTATTGTGAGCACATGTCGTGAAATATTACTTGAAAATGAGCGCTCGCGTGGTTTTAAAGCGATCGTACCGCGTGTTACAGCCCCTGAAAAAACAACCTTTAGCTTTATCAATTTACCGGGTCATCATGGAACAGCAAGTGGTAATCCGTTTGACCAGATGGTAACACAGACGAAATATTCTGAGCTCAAAACGAAAGAAGTTCAAGATATTACACTGTATGAGTTGTACGATTTTCTTTCGGAACATGGTGTTGAATTTGATGATTGTGGTGAACGGGATGATAATGATCTACATGCATTGTTTTTAACGTATCATGGTGCGAATGCTCAACAAAAAAGTAAAATAAAATTAGATACTTATCATACAATTTTAGAAAATAAAGCGGCATATACTGCGTTTAATCAAACCTGTTATGCAACCGGGCAAGAAGGAAGCGTTCAAAGTGCGATTACACTTGGCTACTATTCGCAACATGATAGGATAATACATGTACATAATTCAGGCGACACGTCTCTGAAAAGTATTTTATCCTTTCAAAGTGATAAATTTATTAATGCTGTTCATGCTCGCCTATATCTTAGGGGCCAGCTTGGGTTAGATCAAAATCAAACGCCTGTAGAAAGCCTTGACGCTATTTTAAATTCCTTCGATGAAAAGATGCAGTTGATTTATAATATTTTTAACGGCGATACTTCAGGCGAAGGAAGCCTGACCGAAACAATCAAAAGCAGTTTACAGATGATGTTTTCTGGATTGGTACAAACGTATTTGAGAAATAATCTTTCCGAACACGAGAAAGCTCGTATTTTATCGGTGATTGAGCGTGTTATTAATCTTGAACTTCAACCTGATTTCCTGTTGCTGCAATTCGTAAGTGACCTGAAGCTTGATTTGGTCACGAAGTTATCAGGCGACTTACTTGCGCTTACAACCTCACATAAAGAAGATGTATTTAATCTGTTAGGTCGTGATGAACGAGATATTCATGATGTAGAAGATAAAATAACTCAATTGGAATTATTTAAAACTCATTTAGAGGTATTGCAGGTTTATTTTGGGAAATTTGAAAGCGTGCAAACGCAGTTGACTGAAAATAAAGAGATATTAGTCGATTGCCTTGCCCATTTGGCTTCACGTCGTGATGCACTTATGAAGGATAGAGAGCGGTATGGGATGATAAATGAAGAGTTAAAAAGTGTTCGAACTGAGCTGAGGGCGGCAACACAGAACTTTGAGGCAGAATTGTGCGTTCAAGTAGAACGCAATAGATTATTGAGTACAGATAAGAAGCAACTTCAAGAAGAAAATTCTCGATTCAAAATAAAGAACGCTCAGCGTCGACTAGACAATCGTGAGCTTCTAGAAGAGAATACTCAGGCTATAAAGCTCGCTGAATTTCTTCAAAAAGATAATGCGCGTCTTCAAGGAAAATACGCTCTGCTTGAAGCTCAGAAAGTGGTAATTCAAAAAGAAAATACCCGAATTTACCAAGAGCTGGCAGTGAGTAATGCCGCACTAACATATAATCAGCAAAGGGTTGCTGAGTTAGAAGCCAGTCTTGAAGCTCAAGTAGAAGCCAATCGAGTATTACAAGTTGAAAAAGCTATCTTAGAAAGCGAACGTGATATGCTTCGGGTTAATTTAGATGATCGTGACGCTCAACTTGCTAAAAAAAATCTGAGAATAGATGATCTTGAAGATATACTTGAAAATCCGGATTCAGATGCCTTGTTTCAGGGTTTAAATTTAGAAATATTGGGTGGTTTTGCGCTCGTTTTAGGTGTTGCTGTGGTTGCTATAGCGCTTACAGCGCTGATACTAACCCCTGTGGCACCTCTCGTACCTGTGGGGATAGCCCTGGCAGGTGCAGGGCTTGCAACGGCTGGCTTCTTTGGCATGAAACAAGGTGTGCAAGAGCAGCACCAGGAAGCGCTCCATGAACGGACGCTTGAAGCAAGTGTTTAAGATAAGTCAAAACAAATAGTCTTGTAGTGTTTTTTTGTCTTGTCTTGTTGGTGCGCTCTCGTCTTCATCCGATGAATGGGCTTGAGACGACGCTTCGTCGGGAAGCGAATCTTCATGGAAGTATTCTTGGATGCTTGATGCGCTATTGCTGGTGTCGAGCAGGCCTGTGTCACGATTAATTTGTTTACTTACAATATGCTCAGGTATTTTGAGTTCTTGCTCAGGCTTGTCTTGGAGTGCAGTGCGCATAAAATCAATCCAAAGCGGTAGACTGAGTCCTGATGCATATTCGTGCAGTGGGCTTGGGTTATCAAAGCCGACCCACGTGGTCACCACAAGATCGGGGTTGTAGCCTGCAAACCACGCGTCGATTTGATTATTCGTGGTACCTGTTTTACCGGCGATATCTTGTCGGTTGAGTACTTGTGCTGCGCGAGCTGTTCCGCTTTGAACAACGCCTCGCAAGGCTGTGTTCATGAGAAAAGCGACTTCTTCCGAGAGGACGCGAGGGGCTGGCATATTTGCGGATGCAATAATACCGCCATCATCAGGTGGTACTTGTGTGGGGGTGGCTTGTAATAAAACATGACCGTCAGCGTCGATGATTTTATCGATAAGATAGGGCTCTACTTTATAGCCGTTATTCGCAAATACGGCGTACGCGGATGCTAAATCCAGCGGACTTGTGGTGAGTGTACCCAGTACCAGCGATAAGGTATGCGGTAAATTTTCTTTATGAAAACCAAAGCGCGTTGCAAAATCAACCGCGTAGTCAATGCCAATATCATCTAAAATACGAATAGACACGAGATTACGTGAGCCGGTTAAAGCTGCTTTAAACCGTGTGGGGCCGTTGAAGGTATGATTTGCATTATGTGGTCGCCACAGGCCTTCTTGACTGGGGTCGTCCATCGCGATAGGGGCGTCGTTGATGAGTGTCGCCAGTGTGTAGCCTTTCGCGAGTGCACCTGCATAAATAAACGGCTTAAAACTTGAGCCGGGTTGCCTGTCGGCTTGGGTTGCTCGGTTAAATTTACTGCGTTGAAAATTAAATCCACCCACCAAGGCTTCAATGGCGCCGTTGGATGGATTAAGCGCTACCAAAGCCGCTTCTGCTTGAGGGATTTGTGTGAGCTCCCATGTATCACGTTTATTATTTTTGGTCATGTAGACCACGTCGCCTTTTGAGACCACTTGTGATGCGCGTTCAGGTAGTTTCCCAACCCAGCCGTGTTTTTTAAGCGATGGTCTTGCCCAAGAAAGGCCTGACCAGGGAATCGTGATGGTATCACCTGCTTGTGTAAGTGCGGTCGCCTCTTGATGGTCTACAGATAAAATAATCACGGGTATAAGTGCGTTCACCACAGGATAATGCTTGAGTGTGATGCGTAATGTTTCACGCGGATAATCTTCAAGCGGCGTAAGCTTGCTGACAGGGCCGCGATAACCGTGACGACGATCGTAGGCTAATAAGTGTTTTTGGACGGAGCTATTCGCTTTGTCTTGTAGATCTGCATGAATGGTTGTGTAAACTTTATAACCACGCGTATAGGCATCGGGACCAAAGTGCTCGTAGAGTGACTGGCGAATCATTTCTGCAACGTAGGGTGCCTCGGCTTCGGTTTCAATCCCATGATAACGTGCTGTGATAGGTTCTTTAATGGCTTCTTGATAGACTTCTTGTGTGATGTAGTCGGTTTCAAGCAATCGTTCGAGTACGTGATTACGTCGTTTTTTAGCCGCCGTTGGGTTTGCAATAGGGTTCTGCGAAGAGGGCGCCTGCGGTAAGCCTGCAATCATTGCCAATTGTGCCAAACTCAACTCTTTGAGTTCTTTTCCGTAATACACTTGCGCTGCAGCGCCGACACCGTAAGCGCGGTTACCTAAATAGATTTTATTTAAATAGAGTTCTAAAATTTTTTCTTTGGAGAGCTCGCGATCGATTTTTATGGCAAGCAAGATTTCGTTAAATTTTCGAAGAAACGTTTTTTTACGATTGAGAAAAAAGTTACGTGCAACCTGCATCGTAATAGTACTACCACCTTGAGATTTTGTGCCGGTTTGTATCATACGAATCGTGGCGCGGCCGAGGCCCATCACATCCACGCCTGGATGTTCAAAGAAACGTTGGTCTTCGGTGGCGACAAGAGCATGAACAAGTGCTTGAGGGATTTCATCATAGGTCACGGGAATACGCTTTTTCTCGCCATATTCTTGGATTAATTGCCCTTCTTGGCTATAAATCTGTAAAGGTACTTGTAGTTGAATATTTTTTAATGAATCAACATCGGGTAGTTGACTCTCTGCATAAATATAAAAACCGCCAAAGCAAATAAGCAACAAAAAAGAAAGGCTCATGAGTGCCCATAAGCCTTTTCGCCAAAAAATAGAGAGATGTATTTTCATAAGTATGTGTCGCTTGGTTGTGTAAATCTAAGGTTAGTTGAACTTTGTGTTTTTTACTAGGTTAAGCTTGAATGAGAACTGGTAGACTCTGAGCTCGCGGAATCTGAGAAGTCGTGAGATGAATCGAGGGACTTCATAAGTAAGCTATATAAAGAAAATCGACCGGACTTAGAAATAGAGGCGGCGCGGCATCCAGCCACGGCATGACCTTCTGGTGATCCGATTGCCTCTATGCACATGGGTTGCTCTGTAACGACAGCATGGTGTGTTATTTTTCGGCGAGATAAACCTAAATGAAGCTCTGGGCTCGCGAGGGCGATATGCTCGGGATCGGATTTGGCCTGGGGCTTGTTTTGTAATATTGTGAGCGTGCTCTCAAGTATAATGCAGCGTTGTTGCTTTTCTTCATAAATCTGTGTGAGTTCTTGGTTTTGATTGATTAACCGTTGATTTTCTAGCTCGATATCAGAGGTAATCGATGATCCAAGCGTAACAAATTCCCAATCTTTGGCCGTATGTGATTCATGAGTTTTATCTGTTTTATGTGTGGGAATAGGAGCTTCCTGTTTTGGGTGTAAGAAATTAAATATCGGTGTTGTGATTGTTGCTCGGTCGATTTGGCTTTCCAGTGTATTTATGGATTGAGTGATGGACGCAATGTTTACTTCAAGCGAGCTATTGTCTTGAGATAGAGCTAGATTTTGAATATATTGTTGAATTTCAACTTCTGTACTTTCTGTACTGCTTAGCGAAAGCTTGATTGTTGAAAATAATGTTTGCGTAAGTTTGTAGGCTTCGGCTGCTGGAGAATTTAATTTATAAACAGCGAGGCTCTGTTCTGTACCTAAAGAGACAAGCAACCTGTCGGTAATAAATAGATTAGCTGGTGTAAATACAAAAAGACGTTGGATGTTTTGAATGAATTCAACCAACTGAAGGTGCAGTGCTTCCTGTTCGTCTGAATTTTTTAGGATACGTGCTTTTTCTGAGAGTGATATGCCAAAGTGCATGTATTGGAGCAGCGTGAGGCGGCAACTGTTATTACCCGTGGTGGCTTCGATGATTTTTTCTTTGAGAACTTGATCGATTTTATCTGTATTGCAATTTAAAAGATGTTCTAGGGGCGTGTTTGCGTCAGCATCAAGCAAAGGTGTTCCTGTTCTGTAGGCATGGTAGTTCATAATCACGTGTGCGATGGCGCAAGATAAGGTCTCAAATCCCATTTCGAACTCCTAACAACATAAATCAAGAATAAAAATAATTAAATTCATCAAAATTAACACAGGCTTATAAAAAATACTATCATCAGGTGCCGAAGAAGAATTCCAATTTTCAAGAAGTTACGTTACTATTCAAACGTGATATAAGGATTACTTAATGATAAGGGTGCGATAAGGAATAACGCGTGCTAGAATTGCCCAGTTATTTATTTTAATACAAGCATAAGTTGGACTGGTTGGACGTTGAGAGGGGTATGTAAGTAGACATGAGCATCGTTAAGGTACGAAATATCTTTCTTATTGGACCTATGGGAGCAGGTAAAAGCACAATTGGCCGTACATTGGCTCGTGAGCTTAAACTGAATTTCTATGATTCTGATGAAGTGATTGAAGAACGAGCAGGAGCAGATCTCTCCTGGATTTTTGACGTGGAAGGTGACGAAGGATTCCGTCGTCGCGAACAAAAAGTAATTGAAGAATTAACACAAAAAACAAATATTGTCTTAGCTACAGGTGGTGGTGTTGTCATTACACCTGAAAATCGAAATGCTTTGGCTGCTCGCGGAACGGTGATTTATTTAAGAACGTCGCTTCAGCAACAATTCGAGCGAACCAAACGTGACACGAAGCGTCCGTTACTGCAGACCGATGATTTAACCGGTCGGCTTGAAAGTTTACGTGACGAACGTGAGCCATTTTATGAAGAATTAGCTGATGTAAGCTTTGAAACAGATAAGCTTACGGTAAAAGCTGTGACCAACAATATTGTTAAATATATCTATGGGGAATCCTGAAGTTTTGCAGGAAGTTGAGGTTAAACTTCCTCATCAGCGTTACACCATATATATTGGCCGGCATCTGTTACACGATGCCGCGCGTCTTCATGCAGTCATACCTGGCACACAAGCACTGATTGTAACCAATCAAACGTTAGCACCTCTATATTTAGATAGTTTGCGTGAAGCGTTACGTCATGTTCAATGCCAGGTGGTTATTTTACCGGACGGCGAGGCACACAAAACTCAAGCAAGCGTTGCAAAAATTCATCAAACTTTAATTCAACACAAGCATCACCGGGATACGGTATTGATTGCGCTTGGCGGTGGGGTTATTGGTGATATCACCGGGTTTGCCGCGTCAACGTATCACCGTGGTGTGGCGTGCATTCAAATTCCTACGACACTGCTTGCGCAAGTGGACTCGGCTGTAGGCGGAAAAACAGCGATTAATTACCCAGGTGCCAAAAATTCCGTCGGGAGCTTTCATCAGCCTTGTGCGGTTTTTATTGATGTGGCTATGTTAGATACACTCCCTGAACGTGAGTTTCGAGCAGGTTTGGCTGAGGTGATTAAGTATGGCGTGCTTGTGGGCGGTGATTTTTTAAGGCAATTAGAGCATGTATTATTAGATAAGCAGGCTTTGCCGCTGCTGATTGCTCAGTGCTGCCGAATTAAAGCGGGGATTATCCAACAGGATGAACGAGAATCCACGGGCCAGCGTGCTTTGTTGAATTTAGGGCATACGTTTGCCCATGCACTCGAAGCCGTGACGCATTATGAGCGTTGGTTGCACGGTGAGGCGGTTGCCATTGGATTGTATTGTGCAGCACGACTATCCCATGCCTTAGGTTATTTAAGCTTAGCCGCTGTCAATCAGGTGGATGCGTTATTAGAGCTTGCGGGCTTACCTCGGCGTATTCCATCCGATATCTCGTTATCTGCGATGTATGAACTGATGTATCAAGATAAAAAAGTACAAAAAAATAAATTACGTTTTATTTTAATAAAAAAATTAGGTGAGTGTTATGTGGATGCATCGGTTTCAGAACAAGATATGATGCATGTGCTTGCTGACGCGGTCAGTTTTGCTTAAGATAGAGCCATCGATAATAAGGAGAAAGGCATGTATAAAAAGGTATTGTTTGCGACAGATTTTGATGAGATTAGTGTTAATGCTGCTCACAAAGCGAAAAAAATAGCGGACGAAAATGGGGCCGATTTGTTATTGGTTCATGTGGTCGAGCCTATTCCTGCGTATGCATACCCAGGTTTTGCAGGGTTTGCCGAGGTTGAAGTTTCTATTCGTGAGCAGGCAGAAAAAGAATTGAATGCATTAGCCAAGCAATTAGGTGTGGATGAAAAACATCGCTTGCTTGAGTTTGGTTCGATAAAAAATGAAATTTTGCGTATAGCGAAAGAGCAGAAGATTGACTTGATTGTTACCGGAAGTCACGGAAAGCATGGTTTAGGTTTGCTTTTGGGCTCTACAGCGAACGCTATTTTACATGCATCGCAATGCGATATGTTGATTGTTCAGCCTCAACCCAAAGCATGATCATTAATTTAATTAAATTAATTAAAATGCAGTTTTTAAGTCGTTTGTATTTATGAAGTTGTTACGATCCGTTGATGGGGCCAACATGCCAGTGCAGGGCACGGTGGCCACCATTGGTAATTTTGATGGGGTGCATCGCGGGCATCAGGCTCTGTTACACGCTCTAAAAGCAGAAGGCCGTCGCTTAAATCTTCCGACGTTGGTTGTGCTTTTTGAGCCCCAGCCACCTGAATATTTTAATCCTGAACAGGCTTCAGCACGATTAACTAATTTTAAAGAAAAATGGCGTCAGCTCTCCCAGCTTGGGATTGATTATGTCGGTTGCTTAGGATTTAATCGCACGTTAGCCTCGATGCCTGCTGAGGTGTTTGCTAAGCAATTTATTTTTGAAAAATTTCAAACGCAATTATTACTGGTTGGCGAAGACTTTCGCTTTGGCCACGGTCGCATGGGTGATTTAGCGCTGCTTAAGCGTCTGGCTACCCAGCATCACTGTGATGTACACGTGTATGCTGACATGATACTCGCGTCAGCTCGCGTGAGTTCTACACGTATTCGTGGTTTGCTTGATGCGGGACATATGCATGATGCAGCTGAGCTTTTAGGTCGACCGTACAGTATGTACGGACGTGTGGTCTTTGGCGATGGTATTGGACGAACGTGGGGCGTGCCTACCGCGAATATCCAGCTTAATCGCTTGGTCTTACCGTTTACCGGTGTGTTTTGCGTTAACGTTCGACGCGAAAATGGGCAAGTATATCAAGGTGTTGCCAATGTTGGACGACGACCTACGATGGATGGTTTGACCCATCGTTTGGAAGTACATCTGTTTGATTTTGATGGTTCGCTTTATCACGAACATCTTGAGGTGTATTTTTTACATAAACTGCGAGGTGAGGTAAAATTCTCTTCGTTAGATGCTTTAATTAACCAAATAAAAACCGATATTCTGGATGCAAAAACGATTTTACCTCGTCTTGAAACCCAAATTTCTTCTTAGAGTGACATCATGACTGAATACAAAGCAACACTGAATTTACCGCACACAACGTTTCCTATGAAAGCCAATCTTGCCGGGCGTGAGCCTACACGCTTAGCTGCTTGGAAAGCTGAGGATTTGTACTCTAAAATTCGTGTGTCACGCGCGGGTAAGCCTACGTTTATTTTGCATGATGGGCCTCCGTACGCCAACGGTCATCTCCATTGTGGGCATGCGCTCAATAAAATTCTCAAAGATATTATTATTAAATCTAAAACCATGAGCGGTTTTGATGCGCCGTTTGTTCCTGGTTGGGATTGTCATGGCTTACCGATTGAGCTCAATGTTGAGAAAAAAGTAGGTAAAGCCGGCGTTAAAGTGGATACGAAAACATTTCGTGAACATTGCCGTAACTATGCAGCTGGACAGCTTGATATTCAGCGCAATGAATTTGAACGTCTGGGCGTGTTAGGCGATTGGCAAAATCCTTATGTCACGATGGATTTTACATATGAAGCCAATGTCGTGCGTGCACTGGCAGATATTTTAGAAGGTGGGCATCTTCAGCAGGGTTTTAAACCTGTGCATTGGTGTTTAGATTGCCGTTCGGCTTTGGCTGAAGCCGAAGTTGAGTACGAAGACAAACAATCGGCATCGATTGATGTCGCGTTTTATGCGGTCGATCCCACACAAGTTCTCGCGTGTTTTGGAGATAATATACCGCCCAAGCCCGTATTTCTCCCGATTTGGACCACAACGCCTTGGACCTTGCCAGCCAACGAAGCGGTGTCTGTTCACCCTGCATTTAATTACGTACTGGTTGATACCGGTACGCAATATATGGTGCTTGCTGAAGATTTGAATCAAACAACGTTAGCACGCTATGGCATAACCGAATTCGCGGTACGTGGACAAGCCCTAGGTCAAGCACTTGATCATATGAGCCTCAAGCATCCGTTATTTGAGCGCTCGGTTCCTGTGGTGTTAAGTACACATGTGACAACCGAATCAGGTACAGGCTGCGTGCATACAGCACCCGCTCACGGACCAGACGATTATTGGATTGGGGTTCATAACCAATTACCGTGCGTGAACCCGGTGCTTGCAAACGGTTGTTACTCAGAAGAAACACCGTTGTTTGCTGGCCTCAATGTACGCAGTGCAGAGGAGCCTGTTTTGGAGGCCCTGCGTGAGGAAAACGTGCTTCTTCATCATGCGCAACTCAAGCATAGCTACCCGCATTGCTGGCGTCATAAAACACCGCTTATTTTTCGTGCAACCCCACAATGGTTTATTGGGATGGATACGAACGGTTTACGTGCTCGCTTGCTCGATCAAATTAACACCGTAGAATGGATCCCTGGTTGGGGTAAGGCACGTATTCATGGCATGGTGGAAGGCCGGCCTGATTGGTGTATCTCACGGCAACGTGCTTGGGGTATTCCTATTCCATTTTTTATGCATCGCACAACCGGTGCTTTGCATCCTGATACCCCGGCATTGATGGAAGCCGTTGCCAAACGTATTGAACAAACAGGTATTGAAGCTTGGTTTGAATTGGACGCAGCTGAACTCTTAGGCGACGAGCATGCTGAATATGAAAAATCGATGGATGTGCTTGATGTGTGGTTTGATTCGGGCGTGTCACATCGCGCAGTGCTCAACCCTGAAGGCGGTTCAAACACGATTGCTGATTTATATTTAGAAGGCTCAGATCAACATCGAGGTTGGTTTAATTCATCCATAACAACAGCTGTTGCCATGCATGGTGCGCCGCCTTTCAAATCAGTGCTCACCCATGGTTATGTGGTGGATGCAGAAGGTAAGAAATTCTCGAAATCCAAAGGCAATTATATTGCTTTAGAAACCTTGGTTAAACAACACGGGGCTGATATTTTACGCCTGTGGGTGGCCTCAACCGATTATAAAAACGAAGTCAGTATTTCGGAAGAAATCATTAAGCGCAATGCCGATGTTTATCGACGCATTCGTAACACATCCCGTTTTTTATTGTCTAATTTATTTGATTTTGATATCAAGCAACATGCTTTGCCATCAGAGCAATGGGTTGAGCTAGACCGATGGGTGATTGGGCGTACTAAGGCGTTGCAAGCGGAAATTATTGAAGCGTATGAAAGCTATCAGTTTCATGTGATTTATCAAAAAATCCATCATTTTTGCTCAATTGAATTGGGTGGGTTTTATCTCGATATTATCAAAGACAGGCAATACACAACAGGTGTTGATAGCGCTGCAAGACGTTCATGTCAAAACGCCATGTATCATTTGGTACAAGCGCTGGTTCGTTGGTTTGCACCTATTTTGTCGTTTACTGCGGAAGAAATATGGGAAGCTATTCCTGGATATTCTGGCGAGTCTATTTTTCTTGAGCCGTGGTATGAGGCGTGGCCTGATATTGAGCCGGTGGATGATGTGCGTTGGGAGCGGGTGTACGCGATTCGAGAAGAGGTGAATCAAGCTTTAGAAGCCGCACGTAAGGTGGGTAATATCGGTTCATCGTTAGCTGCACACGTGACGTTGTATGTGAACGAGTCTGCTGAGATATTACTGAAGCCGCTGGGCGATGAGTTACGTTTTATTTTGATTACTTCGGGCGCGACTTTATTGCCGCTTCATGATAAACCTGAGCATCTTGTTATCAACCAAACGTTGGGTCTTGCAATTGACGTGGCTTCGGTGGATGCAGAAAAATGTGTTCGATGCTGGCATCGTGTACCTGATGTGGGCCAAGTCGCGGAGCACCCGGAATTATGTACGCGTTGTGTGACGAATTTATCCGATTCGAGTGCAGGTGAAGTGAGGCAGTGGGCATGAAAAAAGCGTTGATATTTTTTGTAAGTATATTGGTGGTGGTGTTTGATCAACTTACAAAATATTGGGCGCTGGCTTTTTTAACGCCTTACGACGCTAAACCCGTGTTGCCTATGTTGTCTTGGACGCTTGCGTTTAATTCGGGCTCGGCTTTTAGCTTTTTAGCTGACTCGGGTCGCTGGCATATGTGGTTTTTTTCAGGCTTTAGTGCGCTGATAAGCCTTGTTCTGGTAGTTTGGATTGTACGTTTGAATACAGCTCGCTTGTTTAAGCAAGCGTTTGCGATGGCTTTAATTCTGGGTGGTGCTGTAGGCAATTTAATCGATCGCGTACGCATAGGTTACGTGGTTGATTTTATAGACGTGTTTTATAAATCGTATCATTGGCCTGTCTTTAATCTAGCTGACAGTGCTATATGTGTGGGCGCTGTCTTGTTAGCTATCGAGTGGATTCGAGAAAAGTCATAATTGATGAATGCCTGACTGAGAAATATAAGTATTGTGTAAATTTAAAAGACACAATTCCAGTCGTGTTTTATCAGGAAGATGCGCTTCAGGCCATAGTTCAAGTAACGGTGTGAGCATAAAATCACGTACGTGAAGTCTTGGGTGAGGTATGGTTAGAGCAGGGGTTTGTATGCTGCGTTTTCCATAGAGTAATAGATCAATATCAAGTGTGCGTGAACCCCAACGTTTTTTTCGGACGCGGCCATGCGTTGTTTCAATATTTTGGCAGTATTTTAAGAGTTTATGCGCAGGTAGGCGAGTGTTAATTTTTACTACAGCGTTGCAATAGTCAGGTTGACCCACCACACCTGCGGGTCTGCTTTGATACAGGGATGAGATATTTAAAATGTGTGTTTGTGGTAGTGTTTTAAGAGCTTGGAAGGCTAAGCGCATCTGCCGCTTTGGCGAAGTTAAATTACTTCCAAGCCCTAAGTAGCAGGAGGTTCCTGTCATGATGCGGGCGTTGCTTTTGGCTTTTTCCGTGTTCTTCGGCGTTTGGTGTCTTGTTTTTTTTGTTCAGCCATCATTTTATTTTGGGTGTTAAAATCCGCATCTTGAAATTGAGTCCACCAATCAGCCAATTCCATCGATTCGTCACCCGCAAGTGCGCGCAGGGCTAAGAAATCATAAGCTGCGCGAAAGCGGGGGTGCTCTAATAATTGCTGTGGACGTTTTCCCGTACGTTTTTGAAGACGGTATTGGAAAAGCCAGATTTCGCGAATAATTTGTGTGTGACGCTTAGGAATCGTGGTTATTTTACACTGTTCTCGAAGCACGTTGTTCATGCTTTTTTCTAGGGCTGCCAGCGGCTCGAGTTCTTCAGGTTCTTCACCTGTATCTGTATTTACATCTGCAGCTACTTCAGATGCTTCTTTAGGTTGTGTTACAGGTGTTGCCTTGGCATGTTGTTCGAATTTGTTTTTCTGTTCGATAAAGGGAAACCAAAGTAAAACGGCAAACAAAAACGAAGGAATCACCGGTTTGTCTTCTTGAATGCGTCGGTCTGTGTTTTTGAGTGCAAGTTCGAGCAGTGCGTTAACCGGATGTTTTGAATTCAGCAGCGCATCGGTTTGAGGGAAAAGCTGTCCGAAAAGCTCATGCTGTATTAAAAGCGTTTGTACCGCTTCTGCTGCGCCGCATTGATAAATTTTGGCGACCTCTTCAAATAAACGTGATCCGGCAACCGGTGCAAGCAAATGCTTGGATGTTGGAATAGCTTTGGCTGTTTCTGATTCGATATTAAACTTTAGTTTAGCGGCAAAACGTACGGCACGTAGCATGCGCACGGGATCTTCTTGGTAACGCGTGGTCGGGTCGCCAATCATACGTACTTGCTTACGCTCAATATCTTTAAATCCACCGGTATAATCGACAATCGATGAGTCTCGGATGTCGTAATACAGCGAGTTAATCGTAAAGTCGCGGCGCCAGGCATCTTGTTCTAGTGTGCCATAGACATTATCTCGGACCAGCATGCCTTGCTCGTTGGTCCGTTGATCGACGTCGTTATTTTCTTGCCCACGAAAGGTGGCTACTTCGATGATTTCACGATGAAATAAAATATGTGCGAGTTTAAAGCGCCGCCCAATAATCCGTGCATTTCGAAAGAGACGGCGAATTTGAGGGGGGGTTGCATTCGTTGTAATATCAAAATCTTTAGGGCTTTTTCGGAGTAATAAATCACGCACGCCTCCACCGACAAGATAAGCTTCAAATTTTTCACCGTTTAAGCGATTGAGTACACTTATCGCATTAGGGCTTATCTCTGTTTTAGTTACATGATGCCGGTTGCGCGGTATGATATAGTCTGGGTTGACGGATGGCCGTTTAGACTTTTTGTTACGTAACATTTTTTTTATAAATTTTATGATGGTGGTGCTCACTTTAGATCTGTCCTAGCGGGCTATTATAGCAGAGACTCTGCATGAAAGTGAATTGATGAAGTCATATGGAGTAATATACGATGGAATGGTTGGATTTGCTGTCTGGTTTAGTGGCATTAATTATTTTAGAAGTGGTTCTGGGAATCGATAACCTCGTTTTTTTGGCTATTTTAACTGAACGACTTCCACGAGAGTCACGTAAACGGGCGCGGCAATGGGGCCTTACGTTTGCATGGGTTACTCGTCTTCTTTTGTTGGCTTCTGCGGTGTGGTTGGTTCGTTTAACTTCGCCGTTGATAAGTTTTGCTGAGTTTAGTTTTTCAGCACGTGATTTATTTCTTTTAGGTGGGGGTGCTTTTCTCATTGCAAAAGCAACGCAAGAAATTCATCACGAAGTTGAGCCAGTTGAAGAGCTTTTGGCGGGAGAATCTAAAGCTTCTCAAGTATTTACGTCGAGCTTTCGTAGTGTCGTGATTCAAATTGGCTTGATGGACATTATTTTTTCGTTGGATAGTGTATTAACAGCCGTAGGGTTAACACCTCATTTTTGGGTTATGGCCCTCGCGATCACGGTTGCGATTGTGATCATGATTTGGGCGAGTGAGCCGGTCAGTATATTTATTGAAAATCACCCGACGATTAAAATGCTGGCACTGAGTTTTTTAATTCTCATCGGTATGATTTTGGTTGCTGACGGCTTTCAATTTCATGTGCCTCGCGGTTATATTTATTTTGCGATGGGTTTCTCGCTTTCGGTGGAGGCGTTAAATTTTTGGAAGCGTGCACGAGATACAAAACAAAATAACAAAAAAAATAATTAAAAATTAAATAAGACTGGAGAGTTTTGGGGATGCATAGCATGTTATGGGTTAAGGCGTTTCATATTATCGCGATGGTGGCCTGGTTTGCGGGACTGTTTTATTTGCCACGCTTATTTGTATATCATGCGGATGCAGGCGATATGGTGAGTTCAGAGCGTTTTAAAATAATGGAGCGGCGCTTGTATTACGGGATTACATGGCCTGCAGGGGTTTTAACCACGGTGCTGGGTTTATGGTTATTAACGTTTATGCTGCCTTATTATCAAAAAGCCGTGTGGATGCATGCAAAGCTTGGTTTTGTGGTTATTTTGTGGGGGTATCATTTGACGTGCGGGCATTATGTTAAGCAATTTAAGCATAACAATAATACCCGATCGAGCCGCGTTTATCGTTTATTTAACGAAGTTCCAACAGGACTTCTGATAGCGATTATTTTACTCGTTGTACTCAAACCAAGTTTGAGTTAATCCATTTCAATCATTTCAAAATCAAGTTTGCTTGCGCCACAGTCTGGGCAGAACCAGTTTTCTGGAACATCTCCCCAGCGGGTGCCGGGCTCAATGCCGTCTTCTTCCCATCCTTCAGCTTCATCGTAAATTAAGCCGCAAATGACGCAAATGTATTTTTTATACGGAAGGTTACTCATGATTATTCTTTGCCCTTTGTGTTTATGATGGAGGGTAATTTAACAATTTAAGAACGACATGTAAAGCTTTGGAAATGTAAAACTCAGCTTAGCTTAACATGATCTAAATAAGCGGGTATAACACAATGCCATCCCAGTTCAGATTCGATATATGCTTTGAGAGCAACTGCGGCGGCGGGTGTGCCATGAGTTATAAATACGGTTGTAGGCGGATGCTGTATATGCTTCAACCAGCTTAGAATTTCTTCATAATCAGCATGTGCAGATAAATTACTCAGTGTGACAACTTCGGATTTTATCGGTAAGAATTCCCCGTGGAGTTTGATACTTTTTTCTTGATTTAAGAGCCTGTCACCACGTGTTCCGGGTGCTTGAAATCCTGTAAGAAGCAGTGAGTTTTTTGGATCAGGCGCAAGATGTTTTAAATGATGAAGAACCCGCCCACCGGTTAGCATGCCGCTTGCTGATATGATGATTTTTGGATGATTGTCTTCAACGAGCGCTATGGATTCTTCGGGTGTTTTTACATACTGTGCAATTTGGCAAACTTCTTTGCATTGACTCGGTGTTAAACGATGCTCGTGTTGATTATGCAGCAGTGCTTGGGTCGCATCAATGGCCATGGGACTATCTAAAAAAACAGGTACATCAGGTATACGCTGCGCTTGTTTAAGCTGTTGGATGTAATAAAGCATGTGTTGTGAACGCCCCACGGCGAAGGCTGGAATAAGTACCGTGCCACCTCGATTGATGGTGTTGTTCACAAGTGTTTCAATGGCATCGCTTGGATCGCTTGAATCATGCAAGCGATTTCCGTAGGTGGATTCTAAAATTAAAAAATCAGCTTGATGTAAAAAATCTTTGGGTTTCATAATAACGTCGTCTAAGCGCCCTAAATCACCACTAAAGCAGGTAACTCGACCTTGATGTTTGATTTGAATGAACGCCGATCCAAGAATATGCCCGGCTCGATGCCAGCTAAATTCGCAATTTGGCAATAATTGATGACGGGTATAGTAATCCAGTGTTTTAAATTGCTTTAAGCTTTGAAGAGCTTCTTCACGTGTATAGAGAGGACGTGCAGGATGGTGCCGACTGTAACCATATCGATTGGCGCGTTTGGCTTCTTCTTCTTGCAAATAACCACTGTCTGGGAGCAGAATAGAGCATAGTTCAGCCGTAGCATGTGTGCAATAAATGGGTCCTTTGAAACCATTTTTCACGAGGAGTGGAAGATAGCCTGAATGATCGATGTGAGCATGGGTGATCACGACTAAATCTAAGTTTTCAGGTTTAAACGGTAGGGGGTTCCAGTTGCGGCGTCTGAGTTCTCGAACGCCTTGAAATAACCCGCAATCAATGAGAACCTTCTTATTCTCGATTTCGAGGAGGTATTTTGAGCCGGTTACGGTACCAACAGCACCTAAAAACGTGAGTTTCATAATATTTATACCTAAGCTGTCTCTTAGGTTTAAGTATGGTAGATTTTACGTCTTAATCAAGTTGGAGAATTATATGCGTCGCATGGAAAAAAAAATTGCTTTGGTTACAGGAGCTAGCCGAGGGATTGGTGCTGAGACCGCAAGACTTTTAGTCAAAGAAGGTGCTGAGGTTATTCTCACGGATATTCGTGATGATGAAGGCCAAGCGCTTGCTGATACGCTTGGTGCATGCTACGAACACCTTAATGTAGCCTCAGAAGCTGAATGGCGTGTACTTGCCGATAAGATAACGCAAAAATATGGTCGACTGGATGCGTTGTTTAATAATGCGGGTATTATTGGACTTGATAAAGCGTCTGGACCTCAAGATCCAGAGCATGCAAGCCTAGACAGCTGGCATAAAGTCCATGCGATTAATTTAGATGGCGTATTTTTAGGGTGTAAATACGGTATTGCGCTGATGAAGGCACGAGGTGGCTCGATCATTAATATGTCGTCACGCTCTGGCATGGTGGGCATTCCTGCTGCCGCAGCTTATGCATCCAGTAAAGCGGCTGTTCGAAATCATACAAAAACAGTGGCGCTGTATTGCGCTGAAAAGAGCTATAATATTCGTTGTAACTCGCTACATCCTGGGGCTATTTTGACACCACTGTGGGACGCGATGCTCGGAGATGAACCGGTGATGCGCGATAAAATGATTCAGCAAATTTCAGCTGGTGTGCCGTTAGGTCATATGGGATCCCCGATTGATGTGGCTTACGCCGTGTTATATTTGGCATCAGACGAATCAAAATACGTGACAGGCACTGAGCTCACGCTCGATGGTGGTATTTTGGCAGGAAGTGCGGCTGCACCGCAACAAGACGAAAAGCAAGGGCATTGATTTGTATTTTGGAGAAGTTGTCATGAAAAAAAATAAGCAGTAATTTTTTGAATCTAAACCTAAACAGGTTTTGAATTTATAGCTGAACGCGATGGTTGAGAACAAGTATTGGACGGTACTTAATAGCCATTTATTGGCCGACGTTTTAGGGAAGGTGCCTAAGGGGGATATGAAAATCCTGAATGAGAAGGCTAATCAAGTGAAGCATGAACTGCAGACCTATGGCCCTATGCTTGGCAATCAAGGCACTGATTTTCGAGCCAATAAAGGTAAGGCCGCAGGAGAGGTGTTTCATAGCGATATGCGAGCTGGAGCAATGTATGTGTTGGAGTGGGCTGTCCTGGATGTAGATAAGCGTATCATTGCATTGCTTGGTTTTGCCAAGCATGAAAATTACCCTTATCAGAAAAAGCCTTTGACAGCAGACCAAAAAAGCAAAATCTTGAGTGCTCCTTGTAATCAAAAGATTCTTGATCGCGTCGAGGTGAAGCTAGCCGAAGCGAAGCATAAAGGTGAAGAAATCGCATTGAATATGAACATGTAAGTACGCATTAAATGTGCCCATGTGCCTGCTATGGTTATAAACAAATAGCAGGCACATAAATGATTATCACGGAGCTTGCGTGTTATCTGAGTCTGGGAATAACTGCTGCTTCAACATTTCAATATTGGAATTTAAATCTGTTAATAAGCGTTCAAATTCCTGTACTTCTGGTTTTTCAAAATGAGGCGTATGAAAGAAGTAATTATCATGATTATCTGCGTTAACATACCCAAAAGAAAGAAGGTTTAAGAACGAGCGAATCACGCCTTCAATCGCATGTGTGATGTACGTTACTTGCTCTCCTAGTGTTTCACATGCACTCCAGTCTTTAGGTTTTTTTGCGTTAAGGGCTCCAATTTTGTAAGTGTTCAGACCCCCCACTTAAAACAGCCATCAATAATCCAATAATCGGTTATTAACGCCATAACCAATCGAGTACTCGACCGATTTTATCCAAGGAAAAATGAAAAATAAACAAAAAAAAGCTTGACATAGTTTTTGATGGTCAATTAAGGATTTCCCTTGGTTGTGGCAAAATTTCTTGTATAACACCGC
>Ga0209390_10004009_pt1 | contig 22741 bp, 11 predicted proteins | sample BON01_FD_187212 | JGI IMG/M metagenome (GOLD analysis project Ga0209390, IMG submission 187212) | Freshwater microbial communities from Lake Bonney liftoff mats and glacier meltwater in Antarctica - BON-01 (SPAdes) (version 2) | ecosystem: Environmental > Aquatic > Freshwater > Ice > Glacier... | reverse complement strand
AGTAGAGAGGTGAGTAGAGAGTTGAGTAGAGAGTTGAGTCGAGAGTTGAGTAGAGAGGTGAGTAGAGAGTCGAGTAGAGAGGCGAGTAGAGAGGTGAGTAGTAGAGAGAGAGTTAAGTAGAGAGGTGAGTAGAGAGGTGAGTAGAGATTCGAGTAGAGAGGTGAGTAGAGAGTTGAGCAGAGAGGTGAGTAGAGAGGCGAGTAGAGAGTAGAGAGGTGAGTAGAGAGGCGAGTAGAGAGGCGAGTACAGAGGCAAGTAGAGAGGCGAGTAGAGAATCGAGTAGAGTGTTGAGTAGAGAGTAGAGAGGCGAGTAGAGAGGCGAGCAGAGAGGCAAGCAGAGAGGGTCGAGTAGAGAGTCGAGCACAGAGTCGAGTAGAGAGTCGAATAGAGAGTCGAGTAGAGAGTCGAGTAGAGAGTCGAGCAGAGAGGCGAGTAGAGAGGCGAGAAGAGAGGCGAGTAGAGAGTCAAATAGAGAGTTGAGCAGAGAGTCGAGTGGAGAGGCGAGTAGAGAGTCGGTCAGAGAGGCGAGTAGAGAGGCGAGTAGATAGTCGAGTAAAGCGGCAAGTAGAGAGGCGAGTAGAGAGGCGAGTATAGAGGTGAGTAGAGCGGTGAGTAGAGGGGCGGGCGAGTAGAGAGAGTCGAGCAGAGAGTCAAGTAGAGATTTGTGAGTATCGAGGCGATTAGAGAGTCGAGTAGAGAAGCATGTAGAAAGTAGAGAGACGAGTAGAGAGTCGAATAGAGAGTCGAGTAGAGAGTAAGAGTAGAGTATAGAGGGAGTAGAGTGGCGAGCAGAGAGGCGAGTAGAGAGAGTCGAGCAGAGAGTCGAGAAGAGAGTCGAGTCGAGAGTCGAGTAGAGATGCGAGTAGAGAGTCGAGCAAAGAGGCAAGTAGAGAGTCTGAGACAGAGGAGAGGCGTGTAGAGAGGCAGTAGAGAGTCGAGTAGGAGTAGAGAGTCGAGTAGAGAGGTGAGCAGAGAGGCGAGTAGAAAGGCGAGTAGAGTAGAAGACAGGCGAGGAGAGAGAGAGTTGAGAGGGGAGGCGAGTAGAGAGTTGGAGAGGGGAGTGGCGAGTAGAGAGAGAGAGTTGTATTAAGTATGAATGAGTAGTATGTAGTATTGATTAAAAAAGTTTTTAAAATTAAATACGTAGTATTGATTAAAAAGTTTTTAAAATCAAACATTTTTTTTTTTTAAATCAAACATTGGGCTTAAAAGATGTTACAGTTAGCGATATAATTATTTACTGTACAACACAGTAAATGAGTAGGACGAAACAGGTCCAGGGGACCCGCACGCGCGGGAGAGGGGGACGGGTCCAACGCAGGGCAGGGGGAGAGGGGAATTTTTTAAAAATTGAGTTCAGTAGTGAAAACCATCCAACTTGGACCGACAGGGTTCAACATAAGAGAAGAACGAGTTCTTCGAGGTGGGCCCGCTGCAAGCAGTAGCAGTGGACGTCCTCTTCGACATCTGGAATGTGAGAAACAGCTCGAATATAGTCATCGAGTGGAAGAAAATACTACAGAAATGATCCTGATCAAGTATGATCTTACCTACTCCGAAGCTTCGCCTGGAGTAAATATACTCGGGCATTCCCACGCGACCTGTGGTTACAGTTGACCAGCGTAGGTGCCATGAATAGAACTCTGCATAGCACAGCCTAGCGCCAGTTATCGGGTTGCAAATGGCCCTGCACATTGCCCTGGACAGAGATCAGGCACTGGGGTTAAATTTCAATAAGCCAAAAATAGCCATCAAGCACGCGGCGAAAAAATTAGCCTAGGTGTAGTTAGTTTACTTTATATTAACTGGTTAAAAGAAGCGTTTGTGATTTATAATCCTGCCTCCCGGACTCCAACCCACGGCCGTGACGGTCTAGCACACAGTCGCTCTCTCGTCTAGCACACAGTCGCTCTCTCTCCACCGCGCTTTGCTCTTTGCGTGTTGCCTAAGTCGGTGTCGCTTCTTCTATTAACCATTTATAGAATAAAAAGGGAAGGGTTTGTCGTTTCCCTCGCCTCGTGCGCACGGTGCAATTTAGGCATATGCACGTCTATTTTTTTTTTTTTTTTTTTTTTTTTTTTTTTTAAATGGTTAATAGAAGGGTTAACCCGAACTTGCGTTGAGCCTATTAGAAGGCGAAATTGCATTAGAAACCTCTGATTGGAAACGGCTTCGTCGTCGGCCAGGCGTTGAATGGGGTGCGGTGCGTCGAGTCCGGTGGCGCGGTCGGCCGATGAGCGTAGGGCTCAGGTTGAGCCGAAGCCAATCATGCTTGGCTCCCTTCGGGAGGAGCTGGCTTCTATCCGGGAGGAGTCCGAGCCCCGAGCCATGGTCGCGGTCGCGGGTGCGGGTGACAAGTCCTGGGCCAAGATGATGAAGGCGCACAATGTTACCGCGGGCTCCCCCAGCGAGGAGCAGTCGGCGCTCATGTCGGACGCGGTCGCGGACGCCGAGAAAGAGCTGTGTGAGGCCGCGGCGGCGGCCGACGAGGCGCACCGCGAGGTGGTGGGCGGGGACGACAACACAATGGTGATGAGCTGGGACGGCGGAACAAGCTTCCACTACGGCGACCCGACGCGCCCCATACCGTCGTCGACGCGCCGCCACGCCGCCGAGAGCCGCGCCTTCTGCGCGGTCGTGGCCAAGGACGCCGCCGCCGCCCCGACGCAAGAGCTGCGCGAGGCGCAGCAGCTGCGGCGTGGGGTTTACGTCTGGTGGCTCGTTCGCTTCGCCCAGATGTGCGACGAGAACTGGACAACGGCGGACGTGGTGCGGCTCAAGGTGCGGCCGCTGACGCGCCGGCGCCGCTGCCGGTTCACCGAGCTGGTCGAGATGGGGGACAAGACGGGCCCCGCGGCGGTATTTGTAAGCCACACGTGGGGCGCGCGCTTCCGTGAGCTGGTCGCCGCAGTCGCCTACGCGCTGCCGCCCGAGACGCTAGTTTGGGTCGACATCTTTGCCGTGCGCCAGTGGCCGGGCAACGGGGGCGACATCGACTTCCGCCCAGTCGTTTACCAGACCAACGCGCTGCTGCTGATCGCGCGCCATCTGGAGCAGGTCGCCGCGATCACGCCCTCGGCCATTATCCACGCAAACTGCCAGCTTGACATGCGCGGTGACGAGAGCGCGACCAAAAACCTGCAGTTCGTGATGCGCAACACGTTGCGCGAGCTCCCTTCGGACGAGCTGACCACCTGCGCCTTTTTTCGAATCTGGTGCGTGGTCGAGCTCGTGGCTGCTCTGATGGCCGAGATCCCTGTCCTGATGCTGGTGGGCTCCGAGGACCGGACGGCGGCAAAGGGTCGGCGCGACGCCGGGCTCGGCGCGGCGGCGGGCTACCTGGTGGCAGGCGCCGGCTCGTCTAAAGCCAACGGGTCCTACCTGCGCGATGGCTTGTACGAGGGCGTGCCCCTCTTCAAGAACGGGAACTGGTGGCTGCTGCGCTACACGCTGGGCGAGGGCAACGTGTTTTGGTACATTGCGGACAAGGACCAGCTGGAGCACGACGCCGGCGACCTGTACCGCGTCAAGTGCGACGACGACGAGCCTCCGCTCGGCGGCTGGCTCAAAGCTGTCGACGGGGTGCTGCCCGCGCCGACGCTCTCTCGACTCGAGGCGGTGCCAGCGGAGGGGGAAGGCGAGCCGGCCGATGTGGAGGAGGCGGAGGAGGGGACTCCGCTGGGTCCGTTTGTGCCAAACTCCAAGATGCTCGACACGCTGCTCGAGGTGGTGGACGTGGGGAAGGCCATCGCGAGCGTCGAAGCGGACCGCGTGCGCGAGCTGGGCGGCGTCCACGCGGGCGTCGGCGTCGTGCGCGCCAACGGCAAGGCGCGCGGCGCTATCGTCGGCGCCAAGCACGCGATGGGCGTGGTGCCAGTGCTGCACGCGGCCGCTACGCGCAACCTCGAGCCGCTCTCCTCGCTGCGGGACCCGGTCGAGCGCGCCGGCGCGCTGATTGGCGCGTCGGCGGTGGGGCTGACGGCAGGAGTGCAAGTGCTGCTCGAGCGGGGGTTGGACGGCGAGCTCAACGGAGACCAGGACGCATTCTCGACGCAGACGCGCGACGCCGCGCTCGTCGCGGCCGCGTGCGGCGGGCACGTGGGCGCGCTGCGGCTGCTGCTGGGCCAGGCGCCCGCGCCCGAGCCGCGCGCGGTCGAGGCGGCCTTCCTCCGCGCGTGCGGCGCGGGGCAGCCCGACACGGTTGGGCTGCTGCTTGACGCGGGTGCGCCCTTGGAGGCGCGCGACAGCTCCAACTGGACAGGGCTCATCCTGGGCGCGCTTTGCGGCTCGACCGACCTCTGCGAGCTGCTGCTACAGCGCGGCGCCCTCATCAACGCCGCCGACCACAACAAGTGGACTGCCATCATCTGGGCAGCGGACCGGCAGCAGGAGGCCGCCGTCCGCTTCTTTATCGACAGGGGCGCCATCATCCAGGGAGCCATGTGGTGGGCGCGCAAGCCCGAGATCGTTGAGATGCTCACCGCGGTGGGTGGCGTCAAGGGAGACCAGGGGAAGCTCACGATGCGCGAAGGCGTCGTCTTCCTTGACGCGTAGCAGCTGCCGGAGACCCGGGCGTCCGACGACGCCTCGGTATCGAAGACTGAATTTGAGCTTTTCCCGCTAGGAGGAGGGAAGGGCGGCTGGGGGGGGGGAGAGGCCAGTCACTTTGTTCTATATGTCCCCCCATTTTCTCCGTGTTTCGTGCTCTCGTTCCCGTGACACGTGACACGACCTTGGCGTCGGAGTGTCGTGTGTGTGGCTGTGGTGCGGTGCGTGTGTGGCAGTTCAGAAGTCAGTTTATTTGTGCTGTGTGCAGTCTCTGTCACTGGTGTGCTATATTTATTGTGCGTGTTTGAATGCGTCGGCAATGCGGCTACTGATATTGCTGTTGCCTGTTGCTGATTGCTGATTGCTGATAACTGATAACTTATATTACTTATAACTTATACCTAAAGATACTTATACCTTATACGCTTCAACTTTGACTTTCGCTTTCGGATGGTTGCATTCAATGGTTCTGATTGTTCGTGTTCGTGTGTGTGTTGCTTAAGTTTTGAGTTTTGAACTAGATCGATCGGCGATCGGTGACGAGTATAATAATTATAATAAGTAATAATAATAAGTATTAAGTATGACTATGACTATATACTATAATATAGTATATATATAATATTATATAAGAGTATAATAAGTATATATAATATATAAGTATAAATACAAGTATTAAGTATAGTATATATTATAGTGCATAGTGCGTGGTGGGTAGTGCAGCGTGTGTGTGCGTGTGCGCACTGTTGTTAGCACACAGTTGTGTCTGTCTCTAACCAACACTCAACAACAACAGGGAACAGCTAGCAGCTAACACTACTAGCAGCTAGGAACAGTGAGCCACGGGGAGGGGGAGTCACGTACACACAAATATAAATATGAAAGAAATACACTTGGAGAAGCCCTCCGCCCCACCCACGGAGAGACCCCCTGTGCACACGTGCGCACTACTGAAAATACCAGACACGCGCGCACTACTGAAAATACCAGACCAGGAGACGACACTCGCTGTCGCTTCGACGACGGCTCGCGGCTCCGCGCGCGCCTCGGGCCAGCAGCGGCCGGCGCGACAGCGGAGCGCGGGCGGTCGTTCATGGATGATTGTAATGTGGGGATATGTGCGCCCCCAGCCGGCGCGCGGAGAGGGGGGCGCCACAGCGGCCCAAGGCACATCAGTGCCCCCCCTTCTCGTCCTCGCTCGAGTGCTCGCCGCTGCTGCCGGCGCTCCCCGTGTCGCCGCTGTGGTCGCTGCCGTCGCTGCTACAGTGGTCGCCGGAGTCGTCACCGTGCAGCAGCGCCTGGACGCCCGAGAAGCCGTGGCGCTGGGCGAGGAACTCGCATGTGCCGCGCCGGAGCCGCAGGATGGCGTCTGCGTCGGCGCCGGGCGCGGTGCGTAGCTGCTGGAGGCTCTGTAGCAGGATGGAGACGAGCTCCTCATCGCCCGACTCGGTCGCCAGGTGCAAGGGGGTCATCCGGTACTTGTCTTCGACTAACAGCTCCCAGCACGGCACACGGGCCGCGAGCAGCGCCGCCACGCCCACCTGCTCGTTGGCGCATGCTACGTGCAGCGCCGTCTGCCCCTCCTCGTCGAGCGCCGCCAGGCTCGCGCTCGCCTCAATCAGCAAGCTCACCATCGGCTCGCACCCCTCCGAGGCGGCCGAGTGGAGCAGGGTGCTGCACTGCTTCCACCCCCTGGCAGCGAACGGGCTCGCCTCGAGCAGCCGGCGCACCGCTGAGACGTCGCTCGAGTCAACCGCCTCGACCAGCTCGGCGGCACGCTCAGACGGCCCATCGATGGGTACCAACGGCTCCTCCGTCACCGAGGGCCGGTCCCAGTGCACCGCGGAGCGGCGCGAGCGGCGCGCCGCCACGATGGGCGACGCCTCGCGCGACGAGTCGGACGACTCGGTCGCCTCGACGCTCGACCGTCGCATCCGGCGCGGCATGAAGGCGTCAGTGAGCGCACTACTCGAGGAGTTGTCGACGGAGGTGAGCAGGGGAGGCTTCGTGCTGAAGGACGACATGGGCGCAGATATCCCCCCATTCATCGCGCCGGCGCGGCCCAGCCGCGCGAACCTTCAGGGCTGGAGAAAGACAGCGTTTTCGCTTGATTCGTAAATATCTCGCACATTTTTCCCATCCCCGGTGATAAAATCTCGCCGGGGGGGGGGTGACCTACTTAAGAAAAATATGTCCTATAGGAAAACCTATTCTAGGTGCACACTAAATTAGCATCAATGGCCTAGGACGACACTCTATAACCGTTATAAACGGTTAGGCACCAGGCAGCCATGACCGGCATGACGCGCGGCACGACAAGCACTCTGCGTCGTCGTCGACAGGCAGCCGACTCGACCACACTCGACCAGCGGCTCACCCCGCTCGACCCGGTCGAGCGGCTCGTTGCCATGCCGCCGCTGACGGCGCTCCTCATGGGGGACGACGACGACGGCACCTCCATCATTGCCGCCACTGCCCGCATGGTTTATGAGGCGAGTGAGCTGGAGGAGCTGGAGGAGCGGGCGGTGCGAGCCTCCGTCATCTGGAGCCTCGTCCTCGCCCAAACCGAGGTGCGCGCGCCTCCCGCCCCTCGCTTGCCACGCGCTGCACGACGCCCTTTACGCATCAGCCGACGCCATCGCCTGTCGCATGACAGACCGAGGAGACCTGCCTGGACGTCGAGCTCAGCTTGCGGCTGATCGAGGACGCCATCGCAATCGGCATCGACTCCGAGAGTGTGGGCGCGTTCCGCGAGCTCGTAGAGGCTGAGCAACAAGCGCAGGAGGCCGCTATGCGGAGCCAGCTGGCCGAGGCACCCAGCCACGGCATCGCGGGCCCACCAAATTGCGACGAGCTCGGCGCAGCAACGGCCTCTTTCCCCCACCCAGCCGCGTCCGAGGCGGACGGTTTGCACGCCGATGCGGGAGCAATGGCGCCTGCTTCTGCGCCTGCTGCCCACGAGACCACGCCCGCAAAGACGTGGCTCCGGCTTTCGAACGCATCGGAGGTGGGTGGCTCTCCAGTCTCGGTACTATCGTTCCTTCGTGCTGGCGCCGATCTCGTGTCCGTCCGCAGGCGTCGCAGCTGGTTTGCACCATCCGAGTAGGGGGTGGCGTGGCGCACCTGGCTGTGTGCAGTACGCACCCGTGTGTTGATATGGAATGGGGGCCGCGTGCTCGATGGCGTTGGAGGAGAAAACTCTCCTTCTCTCCTCTGCCGCGTTGCGGCGGCGCCGTGGTACGGTACCCCGTATAGCGACTCTGCGCCGCCCGTGCAGCGCCTGCCGCGTGCGAGCGCCGGACGGCCGTGGCCGGATCCATTCCTCCCTGCGTCCTGTAGGTATAGTGTAGGCCATGTTGCATGTTGCCTCGTGTACCTGTATTAGGTTGGTGTGTTGTGTCGTGCGCAGTGCAGGCCACCCCGCGCACTGCGCACCGGCCTCCTGTGTCACCTAATGAATTGATGATGATGATGATTGACGCGATGTCAGGGCATGTCCTTGATGATGTTGATGTGAATGATTCGATGACGATGATGTGTGGGATGATGCGGTGGCGGTGGGCGGTGGCGGTGGGGGTGGGGGCTGCCAGTGGGGGGGATGGTGTATGGGTATGGGTATGGTGTGATGGTGATGTGGTGAAATAGAAATAGAAAGCTAAAGCTTTACTAAAGCTAAAGCTAGGAATTATATATTATATAGAGCGATAGAGATAGAGGGATAGGAGATAGGGATCTAGGGCTAGATCTAGTAGGATTATAGTAGATAGTGTATAGTGTAGACGAGATATGTGAGTATGAGTCTGAGTCTGAGTATGAGTATGTGATATACATATGATATACAGTATGATGAGTATGAGTATGATGAGTATGAGTATGAGGTAATAGTAATAGTAATTATTAGTAATAGTGGTGATGGTGACATTCAATGGGTGATAGAGGTGATGATGCTGCTGCTGATGATGATGGTGTACATTTTAATGATGGTATTATGAGTATGATAACAATTATGATGGATTTTTGGTTTTGGAATATTATGGAATATTAATATTATAATTTATAATTTAAAATTATAATTATGCAATGATGGTAATGGTAATGAAAATGGTAATGGTGATGATAGTAAATATATAATATATGTAGTTAACAATTATAATAGATGACGTTGCACCATTAACCACACACCAAGCACAAGCAACAAGCAAACGCGAGCCCCTCTCTATCTCTATCTCTACGACCACTACATCTATACACACTCTTCTACACTCCATACACACAGACGGCCTAACTACGACTAGACTCAGGCCTTCCCTGCTCGGTCTCCCCCTCATGCTGCTCAACTACGCGCGGCTCCAGCGCGGCTCAACGGCTCTCTGGTGCGCCTGCAACTCACTGCACTGCCAGCCAACCCTCAGTCCCGACCGCAGTCAGGCCCTCTTCTGCTTCTTAGAGAACTTATTCTTCAGCCAGAAGGTGATGCGGTCCAGCGCCTGATCTAGCCACGAGTCCTCGGGGTTAGACGCATACTTCGGCGGCGCAGAAACCGCCTCGGCGGCAACGGCGGCGGCGGCCGCGGTGGCCGCCGCCGTGGCCGTGGACGAAGCACTGCGCACGGCGCGGCGAACCTTGTACACCTTGCCCGAGGAGGAGCCGCGCGAGAGGGCCGATACGCCCAGTCGGGCGACAATGAGGCCTGAAGCGGCGACGGCAACGGCGGGCAGCGCCTTGCGGGCCATCGCCAGGAACGCAGGCGGCGATGACTTGGCGGCCGTCGCCTTGGGCTGTGGGCGGGCCGCTGTGGCCGGCGGGGCGACAGGCTCCTCCTCCGCCGACTCCGCCTCTTCCTCCTCCTCCTCCTCCTCCGTCACGGCGTCGGCCACCGCGTCCTCCTCCGCCTCATCCTGTTCCCCGTCCGCCTCGTCCTCCTCCGCCACCTCCTCCACAGCCGCCTCAGGAGATTGGTCGGCGGCCGCCGCATCAACCTGCTCCTCCGCCTCCTCAGGCTCCGGCGGCCATACCTCGGCGGAGGTGCTGGCAGCCGCCGTTAGCGCCAGGCCCACGCCCAGGATAAAGCTCGGACAGGCGCTGGTCAGCGCCGCCAGCCCGCAAATTAACAGCAACGTGGCCTTGCGCATTTTACCGACTAATGACCGACACACGCAATCGTAAATAGAAGTTTCGTCACAATTCTCGTACGGCCAAGCGCGCCCAGTTTGCAGCTAACAAGCCGCTGTGTGACGTTGGAGACGAGCCTATTTGACATGTCGTCGCCGCACGCCTTCTCGGGCACGATGGCAGCCGCGGCCGGCGTGGTCGCTGGCGCCGGGTGCTGCGTGGCCTTCGCCTCGGCGCCGCGCCCACTGCTGCGCGGCTGGCGGCTCCCGTACGCCGCCGCCCTCGCGGTCAATGTGGCTGCGGTGAGCATCGATGGGCGGTTCGACAGCTTGGCGGCGAGGGGCGGCGGCGGCGGCTCGCAGTGGCCGACGCTCCTGGCACCGGCCGGCTTCGCCTTCGCCATCTGGGGCGTCATCTACCTCGGCGAAGCGTGCGGCCTCGTCCAAATCATCAGCAGCGCCTGGCGCCGCCGGCCGCAGGAGGCGCGGCGCCGCCTCCTCGATGCTCAGGCACCGGGCGAGGGCGGCTCCGCGGGCGCCGCAGCGCCGCTTGAGCGCGCGGTCCGCGCGTCCAACGAGGCGTTCGTGGGTGCCAACGTAGCGCAAGCGCTTTGGTGCCTCTCCTTCCGACCATGGGCGGTTGACGTGCTCTGGGTACCGACGCTTTGCCTAGGCGCCGCCGCGGGGTGCCTCTACGTCTCACAGCGCCGCCTGTTGGCCGCATCTCGGCGCCGGCCGACTGGGTCCCTCGCCCTGATCTGGCCGCGCTCGCTCCACCTTGGTTGGCTCCTCGCGGCCACGCTGGTCAATGCGAACGGCTATGTCGGCAAGGCGGGGGCTGGCCCTCCGGCCGCGCTCGGGTTCGCCGCCTGCTCTGTCGCGGCGGCCGCGGTGGCTGGGTCGGCACTCCTGTTGCAGGGCATGCCGACCGCCGCCGCGTCCCTTGCGTGGGCGCTCTTCGCAGCCTCCAAGGGCGCGCCCGCCGGCGCCGACGCCGCCGCCCTCGGCCCACTCACCATCGAGGGGCTTGCGCGGGCCGAAGGCGCCATCGCGGCCGCGCTGGGCCTCGCCGTGGCGCTGGCGGCCGCGCGCGCGGCGGCGGCGGCGATCCAGCGCGCTGCAGCCGACACGATCGCGCTTGGGTCGTCCAACCCAGCCAAGCTCGCCGCGTGCGCCCTGGCCCTCGAGTCGTTTGGGCTGCCAGAGAAGGTGGTGGGCGTGCAGGTGGAGTCTGGCGTTGCGCCGCAACCTGTCGGGCTCGACGAGACGATGCGCGGCGCGCGGCAGCGCGCGGCGGCGGCGCTGCGCGCGAGCCCCGAGGCGGCGCTGGGCCTGGGGCTCGAGAGCGGGCTGGTGAGCCCGAGCCCGGGCGCGGCTGCCCAGATCGACATCTGCGCCTGCGCCATCGCCCTTTGCGTCCCGGGAGAGGAGGCGCTCCGCTTCAGCGAGGGCTGGTCGAGCGGGTTCCTCCTCCCGCCGCGCGTCGCCGAGGCGGTGGCCGCGTTGGGTTACGACGGCGCGTTTGCCAAGGCGGGCATCTCACCCGACCCCTGGTGCGGCGGTGCGCTCGCCGGACTGAGCGACGGCGTCGTCTCTCGCGAGAGCCAGATGCGCTCGGCCGTAGAGATGGCCATCGTCGCGCTCCGCAGCCGCAAGCTCTACGCGGAGGAGGATGGGGCGAAGGAGGCCGTTTCTCAGCCGAGCTTCTCGCTGCTCAAGCTCTTCCTCCGCCTCGCCGGAGTCCAGGTGGTCGGAGGACAGTTCAAGTGCGAGGTCGAGTAAGCAGAGGGTGCGGATGGGGGCGCGTCAGAGAAGCGCGCTGGGGCCACTACTTGGAATGGCGCCGTCCCGCTTTTCTTTGTTCATTATGGTTCACTATCACTAGGCTAGCTTGGGGTTTGACATTGACTAAGCACGGTGGCGAGGTTAATGTATAGATGTAGCAGTACCGCACGCACGCACCCCACCGCGCCACGCAGCACCACCACGGACTAAACCACACCACCAACAACACGACCACACCACCACCACCAAGACCAAAAACATCCGAGTGTCCATCACCATCACCACACATGACACATGCTGTGCTCACGGGGCACGCGCAGTATGCAGTATGAGTATGCAGTATCCAGTATTATCAGTATATGATAACATATACCATGATATTGATATGTCATTTTACCGGATGTTAGCTTTCCCCCGAATAATCATTTATAATATAATAAAACACAAATATATGAGGTATAGAGCTACTCTATCCTTAATAATACATACTAATGCGCTCTAGCTCTCTATAGTTACAATACCAATATCAATATACCCCAAATAATAATAATAATAATTTTTCTACGTCTACGTCTATATTTTTTATACACTATACACCAACGCTATCGCTACCTATTACCTACTACCTACCCACCCGGGCCCTGCTGTCTACTCGCAGCGCGTCTCTGCTCTATTACTCTACTACCTCTGCTATCGTGCGTCACTTATAGTTGGTATCTCATCGGTCGATCCCTCTCGCGCTCTCCTCTTCTGCTCTCACTCTAGTCCCACGTATCCCTGAGCGACCTGAGGCGGAGGCACCGCCGCAGCTCCTCAACATCAAAGTCGCGCTTGGCCTCAAAGTCGAGATACAGCGGGGGAGCCCCGCCGAGCAGCGTGAGCGCGCCATCGCTGAAGGCTCCGTCGATGGCGTCGCATTCGGCCGTGACGAGGACGGCCGTCTTGTCGGTCGTGAGCCCGAGGCGCGCCATGGCGGGCGCCGTCTTGGCGAGAGAGGCGAGGGTCGGTGTAGCGAGTGGGAGCGAGGCGTCCTTGAGTTGGGTGAGCCACTGGTAGGCCACGAGAAGCGGCTCCGCTGGGTCAAGCCCTGGACCCGACTGGCCAGCCGCGACCAGCGCGGCGGCGGAAGAGGCGTCGGGCGCAAACGTGAGGCGGAGGAAGGCTTCGCTCCTGGGAGCGCCCTTGAGCATCGACGTCACGTCCTGGCTCCATACCTCTATCGAGGCAGCGGCTCCCACGCCCACGTGCAGGATGGCGGTGGAGAGCGGGCTCGTGCGCTCCCACTTGAACGCCTCGACGCTCAGCGTCCCTTCGACGGCCAGCCGCAGGTCCGATGTCAGGTGCGCGTGCACCCTCACCGGAGGGTCCGTCGCTGCGGAGACGACAGGCTCTGCGGCGCTGCCTCCGGTGGGCTGCGTGGGGCACGGCAGTCGGCTCCACACGGGCGCCGCGTCGAGGTTGCAGCCTGCGCCGAGGCACCCCCTGTCGCAGAGCTCAAGCCCCACGCCTGCGCAGAAGGCCGCCGCCTCCGCATAACTGACTCCGCCCAGCAGCTCTTCCTCGGCCAGGCACCTCCCCTGGAGCTCGCCGCCAATCTTGCGATAGCAGCCGCGAGTGCCCGCAGCGGAAGAACAGCACTGCGGCGCCACGTCGACCGCGCGCAGCCCCGCCGCCATCATCTGCTCATCCGAGATGACGCGCTTGCCTTCATCGCCGGGAAACGCACAGCCCACCACTCTGGCGCCCGCGTCGCCGCCCGAGAGAATAGCGACGCCCTCGGGCGGGATGCGTGGCGGGGGCAGCGGTGGCAGGGCGGCCGTGGTCGAGAGCAGGAGGGGCGCGAAGGAGCGCTTGACCGCGTGGTGACTGAGACGCGGCGACCCGTCGTACTCGAGCGTAGACCAATCCGGGCCCTGCCAGATCGCGTTGAGCTGCCAGTAGAGGATCCCCATCGTCTTGGCGTCCGAGGAGCGGTCGCGCCGCCAGCGGCTAAACGCCGTCTCGTAGCAGCGCGCCTGCTGCGCCTGGCTCAGCCAGAGCCAGTCGTCAAACAGACGCGCTTGGCTCCTCGCACCGCTGCTCCTCGCGGGCGGAACTCGAAAGTGCCTCCGCATCATCGCGAGCGCCTGCGCGTCGCCCTCCGGGTGTCGCATCCGGAAGTCGGAGAAGGCCGAGTCGCGCGACCAGTCCTCCTCAACCGATACCGACGCGTATTGGCTCAACGAGGGAAAAGACTGGAAGCCGTGCTCCGAGACGAAGCGAGCGCTCGGGTAGGTGGACGCGTCTTCGCAGTCGGCGACGTAGTTGTAGTAGTGCGTGTCTCCCCACGACCCGGCGCCCACCGTGCCCCAGCGCTTGACGTAGGGGACAGAAGAGACGAGGCCGTTGCTCGGCGACGAGTCGACGATGGGCCGCGCGTCGGCGTCGGCGGACGAGACCGCAGGGAGGAGCGTCTCGAGGTAGAGTTTGGCCTGGTCCACGAGGTAGAGGTCGCGGTTCCGCCGCGACTCGTCGTACCAGTGCAGCGCCTGCTCGTTCTCGTTGTTGGCGCCCCACACGACCACCGACGCGTGGTGGGCAAGCCGCAGCGTCTGCTGCACCACCTCCTTGCGGACGGAGGCGAGGAACGCTGCGTCGCGCGGGTAGAGCGCGCAGGCAAAGATGAACTCCTGCCATACCAGCAGTCCCAGCTCGTCGCAGGCGTCGTAAAACGGCGAGCCCTGGTACCGCCCTCCACCCCAGACGCGAACCATATTGAAATGCGCGCCGGCGGCGCGTCGCAGGATATAGCGCCAGCGCGCCACGCCCGCGGCCGACGCTTCGGCCGACGCAAAGACGTGCGACGGGATGGCGTTGGCGCCCTTGGCGAAAATAGCCACCGCGTTGATCCTGAAGTAGAAGCTCGTCCCGTTGGGCGCGCCGCGCGTCGGCGGCGGCGCGGGCTCCTGCACCAGCTCCACGCGCCGCAGACCCACGCGCCGCCGCAGCGCGCCGCCGCACGCGCCGCCGCGCATGCACAGCGTGGCGACGACTTCGTAGAGCGGCTGGGCGCCGTAGCCTCGCGGCCACCAGAGCTCGGGCGAGGAAACCAGCAGCGGAGGCGCCGCCGAGATGGAGGCGGCGGCCGAGGCGGCGGTGGTGCCCGGCGGCGGCGTGAGCGCGCCCACCCCAAGGACGCGCTGCGCCGGCGCCCCCTCGCCTTCCCCACAGCGAGGGTAGCAGAGTTCGAGGCGCAGCTCGTAGGCGTCCAGCTGAGTGGCGAGAGGCGGAGGTGCGCCGGCGGGCTGCTCGAGCCAGCCGCTCACGCGCAGCGCCACGGCCCCGCCCGCCCGGTGTTCCTGTGCGATGGCGAGGCCAGCGAGCTCGGCCGCGCCACGCTCGCTCGCGCGCAGCTCCACCGCGCCCGTCAGGCCCGTGGGGACGAGGCTGGGCCCCCAGTCCCACCCAAAGTCCGATTGCGCCTTACGGGCAAAATTGCGATGCGAGGGCTCGCTCCACGTGTGGTGGTAGAGCGTGTGCGGCACGGCGTATGGGTAGGCGGCAGCGCGGCGCGCCGACTCGGCAAGCGGAGGCGCGAACGCCACGACGAGCGTATTGGCGCCCGGGCGGAGGAGGCCGCTCGGGATGTGAACGTCGTGTGTGATGTGCGCGTTGTCGAGGCTTCCGATCGCGACTCCGTTCAGCAGCAGCGCGGCAAAGGTGTCGACGCCAGACAGGCGCAGCGCGAGCTCGGGCCTACGTATGAGCGGCGAGTCAGCCGTGACGTTGAAGGACGCCGTGAAATTCCACGCGGCGAGCGCCACCCAGCGGTATGCGAGCTCATTGAACCGGTAGAACGGGTCGCCGATCACGTCCGCCGCCTGCAGCGCCTCGTGCGCCACGCCGGGCACGCGCGCCGCCACGTCGACCAGGCGCGTGCTGCTCCCGTTCGACGCGTTGTGCGTCGTGCAGCGCCACGCGACGCCGTCCTCGCTCAGGAGAGAGCGCACGTGCGCGCTTCCGAGCCTCGGCCGCGCCATCAGAGACTCGGCGCGTGCCAGCCTCAGAGCAGCTGCCACCGCATCGGCGATTGCGGCCGACTGGCCAATCTCGGCCTCGGCGCGCGCGGCCGCGACCGCCGCCACGGTGCGCTGCTGCGAAAACGCGGCGGCCGCGCCGAGAAGCGACAAGAAAATCGCAAGCGCAACCACGCATGCCATGGTTTTGCATCGCGGCAGCGGCTGCGCTGTTGGGTCAACGCCGTCGGCCTGGACCAGGCTCGTCTGCTCGAGCGGCGCCATGGGGCGGCGCGAAGAGGGCATCCTGCCTTCTGACTGCAACCCCTACGCCGTCGGCGTACGGCCTACAGTCGCTCCGTCGAGTCGCGAGTTTTTTGATTAAATTCATTGAGAGGAAACCCTTCTGTGAACACTTTAAACAAAGGAAGACAGTGAACAGTCTATTTCGGGCCAACCGTCAAGCGGCACACCGGCGCCGAAATGGCCGGGCAGCGCCAGCCGGCGCAGGTCTTGGCCGCGCTTAACGCGCTGCTCCGGCAGCCGCACCTGGGCGGCGGCGCCGAGGGCGGCGGCGGCGACAATGGCGGCCTCTCGCCGCCGGAGCGGCGCGACAGGCAGTCCGAGGCGCAGCAGGACGCCGAGAAGGCGGCGCTCGACGACTTCCTCGTGCTGCACGCGCGGCGCTACGACTTTTCGCAGCCCGCGGCGGCGGCCGAAGCGTTTGGCACCACCTTTTCGCTGCTCGTGAGTGAGCGCTTCCTCTCCAAGCAGAACTGGGGCCGCATGCTGTCGGGCGACTTCAGGCTGCGCGTGCTGCAGTGCATGCGTGTGCTGATGCGCGATGGCAACCACCGGCGCGCGTTCGCCGGCACGCCGGGCGCCGTCGGCCGGCTCTGCGGCCTATGCGTCGAGCTCGCTCGCGACCACCTGGCGTCGCTCGGCGCCAACTTCGCGTCCGAGATGCTGGTGGAGACGCTCTCGATCCTCAAGCGATTCGCGGCGCTGCAGGAGCTCTGGCCGCGCTGGCCCGAGTCGTGTGGCGCCATCGCTGCACCCTCGTACGCCTCCTCCGCCGCAGCCTCGTTGTGCGGGTCGGCGAGCGCCTCGCGGACCCGCACACCGACGCAGTCCGCCAGGCAGTCGGCCGTCCCCTCGCCCGTCTTGCCAGGGCCCAGCTTCATCGAGGCGACGCCCAACGCCTCCGCGCTGCCCTCGCCCCTCTTCCCACATAACTGGCTCGCATCCGAGGCGCCCACGCTCGACCTCTCGCCAGCATTCGCCCGCCCGCGCCCCGCCGCCCCTCGCGGGCCCAGCGGGCTGAGCCAGGGCGGGCCGACCGAGGGGGGCCACGACTCCCCGCTGGGCGCGCGGCCCAACGGCCCTCTGTTCGCGACGCGGCTGCACGGCGCGCTGGTGGCGCTCCTCTCGACGCGCGAGGCGCTGGTGCTGCAGTGCGTGCTGGTTGCGCTCTACCAGTTCGTGCAGGTGGAGCACCACCGCGCCGCGATCGGCTGCCTGGGCTGCGCAGAGATCCTGCTACGGATCCTCTCAGAGTACGAGCCATCCTTTAAGGTCCTCGCTGCCGAACTGCTCGAGCTGCTGCTCCGCTCGCAACCCTTCTGCCGCGAGGTGATTGTCCACGACGGCGCCTCGACCCTCCTCTCCCTCTTGCACTCTGACGACGCGCAGCTTCCTCCGCCCCTCCTCCGCTCGCTGCGCCGGCTGGCCTCGGACCCGCCGAGCGCCAAGGAGGTTCGTCAGCTGGGCGGAATCAACGTGCTGCTCTCGCTCATCGTGCCCAACGCGGCCAAGCCCATGCCGCTGGCCCTCATCGTGGGCGCCTGCGCCGTCCTGACGGCGCTCGCGACCGACCACGATGCCGCGCTGCAGGTCCGCAAGGCGAACGGCATCTACATCCTGGGCACGCAGCTCCTCGCCCTCACGGCCGCCATGGCGGAGGGGGCGGGCGGCGCGGCGGCGGCCCCGCAGCTGCCCCTCGCCGAGCGTCTCAACGCCTCGACCAAGCAGCTCTTTGCCCAGGCTGCGCCGCCCTCCACCGAGGGCGCGGGCTCCGAGGCGGCGGCGACGGCGGCGCACGTGTGCCGCGCGCTGCGGTACGTCTACTCGATGGAGCGCAACCGGAAGCTCTTCCGCCGACTCTTCCCACCCGATCTCTTTGCCGCCTTCATCGACGTGGGCCAGTACGTCGAGTCGGTGGCCCACTACGTGCCCATCGCGGCGCAGCTGGCTGGGCTGAGCGCCGAGGCGCGCGCCAAGATCGCCGAGGCGCTGGGCGACGTCAATACCGACAAGGGGCGCGGCGCCGAGCAGCTCTACGTGCGCGACTACGCGGTGCAGGAGCTCCTGGGCAAGGGCGGCTTCGGCTCCGTCTACCAGGTCAAGGGCTCGGGCGAGTCGCTCTACGCGATGAAGGAGCTCCCGATGGACGAGGTGGCGGAGGCCTTCGAGCCGCACGGCGGCGGAGAGAAGACGGTCTCAGCCAAGCTGCTCGAGAGAGAGGTGGGCATCCTCAGCTCGCTGCAGCACCCCAACATCATCCGCTACTTCGACTCGTTCGTCGAGAAGGGCAACCTCTACATTCTGATGGAGCTGGTCGACGGCGCGACGCTGCTCGACCACATCAACTCGTTCGGCGAGAAGGGCGCTTTTTTGACCGAGGAGCGCATCTGGCACATCTTCTGCCAGGTCTGCATGGCTTTGCGCTACTGCCACAAGGCCAAGCACGTGGTGCACCGCGACCTGACGCCCTCCAACATCATGGTCTCGGACGATCTGACCGTCAAGCTCGCAGACTTTGGACTCGCGCGCCAGCGGCTCGGCACCAACTCGGTCATGGAGTCGGTGGTGGGCTCGGTCCTCTACCAGTGCCCCGAGCTGATCCAGCACGAGGCCTACGGCGAGAAGGCCGACATCTGGGCGCTGGGCTGCATCCTCTACCAGATGGCCACGCTGCGCCCGCCCTTCGAGGGCGGCAACCCGCTCGTGGTGGCGGCGCGCATCGTGGAGGCCATCTACGAGCCGGTGCCGCCCGGACGCTACTCGGCACTGCTCGTTCAGACCGTCGGCGCCATGCTCACTTCGGACCCGGCGCGCCGGCCAGACATCGACGACGTTGCGCGGCTCGTCTCTCCCGTGCTCATGGCGCAGCTGGACGAGGCGAGCCAGGAGCGCGTCGCGCTGCGCGAGGAACTGCGCGTCGAGCGCGACGCGAGGCTCAAGCACGAGCGAGAGGCGCAGCACCACAAGGAGGCGGTCCACCGCCTCTTCGCGCGCCACCAGCTCGACCTCGCCGCCGCAGGGTGGGGAACGCGGGGATCGGTGGGCGTTCTGGGACGCGACGAGTCTCCGCTGCGCGCGGCGCGTCCGCCGCGTGAGAGCACTCGCTCTCCGATGCTGTCCGTCTCTCCCAACCGGATCCGAGAGATCCACGACCCCTGCTCGCGCATCCTGCACCAGCTGCACAAGATCCTCTTCATCACGCAGCTGCCGCCCACCGTCAACGTGGCGCCAGAGCGACTCGTCATCGAAAAGTACAAGCACGCGCTCTTCTCGCGGCGCAACCACGCGCGCGGATGGAACCTCAAGGACGAGCTCAACAAGCTCCTCTCTGGCTCGGACGTGGCGATCGACCTCGCTTTCCACGTGCCGGGCCTCACCACCTCGTCGCTCTCCGCCTCCCACTCCCTCGCCGCCGACTCCGCCGCCGCCGACCGGCCAAAGCACCGCCTCTCGTACGAGGAGCTGCAGCGCTGCATCGAGCAGGTGCTCTCCGACACGGGATACTACGCGCTGCAGCCCGACGAGGCCCAGGCTGCACTGCCTGCCCCGAAGACGCCCGACGGAACTATCCCGCCGCCGCTCGACCTCGCCCTCCTCGCCGACGCCTCGCCGGCCTTCGCGCGCCAGGCCTCGCTGCCAGCCTCGTTGACAGCCTCGCAACTTCCGTCGCCGCAGCTGACGCCGCTGGGCGCCTCTAGCAGTCTACTCCACGCCAACGCATCGCACCCGCTGCCCGGCGCACTCTCGCTCCCCGGCAGCGCGCCGCCGCGCACCCGCCCCGACGCCGCCTACGCCGCCAACGCGAGCGACCTGCGCGCTGCCACCGCGCAGAACAACAGCGGAGGCAGCGGCGCGTTGAACTCGACGCCCAAGCTGCGCCGACCCACGCAGAGCACGCAGCCGCGCGGAGAGCGAATCGAGCAACGACCCGAGCGAGAGCGCTCCGGCGGCCACGACTCGCCCCACCCGGGCGTGGGGATTGGGAGGCGCGTCGCGCAGCTTGCGCGCACAGGCAGCAGCTCCAGCAGCGGCAGCGAGGTGCCTCGCGGGGACAGCAGCGCTCGGGTTAACCCGGGGCTCGACGCGCGGTTGCGCGTCGAGCCCGATCCGCGCCACGCGGGCGGAGGTTCCGATGGCGCCTCGGCGATGCGCAAGCGGCCGGCGGCGCGACACAGCCTCCTCCCCAAGCCGGGCCACGCCCCGCTGCCGCCGGTCAACCATACAAACCATAGGCCGCCCTCCATTCACATACCCAAGCAGTGATCACCAGCGAAACACACATTAGCGCCATGTGTGCCTACTTGAGCAACTTTAGAGAGCGGGGAGGGGGGGGGGGGGGGGGGGGGGGGGGTCGTCGTGGGAGCTCTCTATCTCCCTCTGCTACACTTCAAATCCATAACTCTCGCCTTTCCTCCATCTGCTTCTGCTGCTGTGGCCTCTCTCTGTTTTGATTTTGGTTTCGATCTGCATTCTGATAAGTGACTTTAAGTGTAAGTGTATATTTCATATTATTGAATAAATTAAATTGTTGATTATGTATTGAGTTGTACTTTATTGTAGATTATTATCTCACAGCTGATAGAGAGGAGAGGGAGAGAGGTGTCCGCCTTCTTATAAAAAAAATAAAAAAGAGTCGGAGAAGGAGAAGACGAAGAGGAAGTTTCCCACATCTAAGCTCACACTCGCACGAAAAAAAGAACATTTTATCATCTATAATTATATATCATATAACAATAAACAATAAATTATTCATTAATGAGATTAATATATTAATAATTAATATACAGATTACCTATTATTTTTTATATTATTTTATGATTATGCCGAATATTTTTCGGTGAGGCTGTGACGACAGACTGCTGACTGCGACTGTGTTGTGCCGTGCCCCGTGCCCGTGTTCCCACCCGCCTCCGCCTCCGCACCTCCTCCTCCCGGCTCCCGGCATCTCCCGCCGCTCTCTGTCACTGTCACTGTCAGACTTGGTGTTTCCGCGAGCGCCACAGAGCCCAGAGCCAGAGACCACAGAGAGCCAGCCACAGCCGCATCGCAAACAAAGTAAAGTGTACAACAAGGGTATAGGTATAGGTGCTGCACAAGTACAGGGACAGTGACACACATTGACATTGGCCGGGAGGTCGGCCAGGCGCGGGGACGGACAGGGTGGTGCCGGGGCACGCCGCCGCGCTCTGCCAGCCCGAGTCTGGCGCACTGCAGCCCGATGTGGGCTCAGCGTGTGGCGACATCATCATAGAGAAAGCGTCGTCGGAAGACCGGAGGGGGCACAGCCCCCAAACACCCCGGGGGGAAACACCACAAGGGGGGAAACAGCACACGGGGAAACCCACCCGCCATACACATAATATGATAAATGACGAAGGCGGCGTCGTCGTATGAGCGCCGCGAGCTGTGACAAACGACGAGACGCGACACCCAGCGCACGGGGTAAGGGCCAGCCGGGAGCCAGGAGGCGAGCGGCAGCAACCAATCGCATCCTCTCAGATCGCAACTGCCTGCCCTCAATAATCTCCCGCGCGAGCAGCCTCGAACACCTCAAAGCGGAGCTCTCCCACGCCGACCACGCGCCTCGGGCGCTGGGGGTTTCCGGAGGAAGCCTTCAGCTCGCCGCTGTCCACCGCGGCAAGCAGCGCACGCCAGCCGACCCTCAGCGACTCTTCTTGCCCACTCCCACCGGCCGTGGCCAGCAGCACCACCTCCGCCAAGCCCTTAGCCTGGTCCGCGGGCTGCAGCGCCGACCGAATCCGCCACTCGCCTCCCGCGGCGCCGTGCCCCGCGCGCACGTCCTCCTCCACCAGCCAGCGCGCGAGCTCGAGCTCTCCCGCAGCGACGGCCGCGTCGACTGCGCCCGCGCGACTCGGCTCGCCGAGCGCCCGCGCGCGCTCGCGCATCGCTTCGGCTGTTGCGCCTGCTGCCATAGAGACGTAAGAAAAGTGACCCGCGCACGAGACCACTATCGTGTCGCGCGCAGCCGGGCGGCCGCTCGCCGTCTCTGGCAGCGAGCGCATCGCGAGGAGGGGGTGAGTCGCCGCCGCCTTTGGCGCGCCGAGCCGCCGCCAGACTTCGTAGTAGTAGGGCGCGCCCGTTTCGTCTGTGGCGAACGAGTCCTCGCGCCACTCGTCGGATTGCGTTCCGGAGTCGAGCCGCGCGACGCCCCACCGGTTGGGCCGCGGGCGGGGCGTACCGAGGAAGTTCCAGTCGATGGCGTGGTGGCGAGTGCACGACAGCGCGTGGCCCCCCGCTCCGTCGTCACTGAAGCGGCCGAAGCCACCGAAGCCGTGCTGCCGCGCGAGGAGCCGCAGCCGCGCCGCGCCGTTCGCACCGAGAGAGGCGAGCGCCGCGCCCCTGGCGGTCGGGATGCGGATGTCGACAAAGAGGGACGGAGTGACGATGTTGAGGCAGGCCTCGTCGGCGTCGGTGGAGGTGCTGCCGCCGCCGCAGAAGAGAGGGCGGCTCCACGCGCCAGAGAGCCACGCGGGGGCCGCAGCACCACCGCCGCCCTCGCTCCCGCCGCCGCCCCGTCGCCAGCGCCCGAAGGCCTCTCGCGTGGTGCCCGCCGCCAGCTGGTGGTGCGGCAGCTGGTCGCTTGAGAAGGGGAAGCCGCGCTCGCTCGTGTAGAGCGCCTCGGCTCGCCCGCCGCCGGTGAGGATGTGCGCCTGCGTCGCACTCCACTGCATGGCGCGAGAAAGGACGGCCTCCGGCGGCCCCCCGCCGGACCGTCCCTAGGCGGAGGCGTCGGTCCCCTCTGCCAGTAGCGCGGCTTGCGTGATTGGCGCCTCGGGAGGCTGTGGCGCCACCGCCTTGCCGAACGCCTTGACGCGCATCAGTCCGCCGTCGGGGAACATGGTCACCTGCGGGAGGGGACGCGTCAGAATGTATATGACCCTCTTCTTTCTCTCCCTACGCAGGGCGAAGCGATGCTTGCGTCTCTGCAGGACAACCGCGCCACTATATATATATATATATATATATATATATATAATA
>Ga0209390_10004004_pt1 | contig 22762 bp, 15 predicted proteins | sample BON01_FD_187212 | JGI IMG/M metagenome (GOLD analysis project Ga0209390, IMG submission 187212) | Freshwater microbial communities from Lake Bonney liftoff mats and glacier meltwater in Antarctica - BON-01 (SPAdes) (version 2) | ecosystem: Environmental > Aquatic > Freshwater > Ice > Glacier... | reverse complement strand
TGCTTGACCTTGCCATCCCGGCGGAACGTTTCGCGCAGCAGGATGCAGGGCGGAGAATTGCGGTTGGGGATACGCTCGATAAACATGGCTACTTATTGAATGACAATATAGGCACCATGGATTTATCCGTCAACACAATTTTGAATTAATAGGAAAGTTTACATGGCTACATTCGGAAGACAAAAAAGGCAGCTAACCTCCTGCGTAGCAGGTGGTTGGCTGCCTTTTTGTCTTTGGAACTTCAGTTTAAATCATGGCGCAACTTTGGCGGTATGCCCTCGGGGACAATTTTTGCTGCCGCTTGAAAAGCCGGGAAAAGTGGAAGGGATCCTCGAAGCCGACCTGCTCGCCAATTTCACGGATGGAAAGCGAGGTCGTGCGCAGCAGTCGCCCGGCTTTGCTGACCCGACAGCCGGTGACCCACTGTCCGGGTGAAAGCGATTCGGCAGCGCGGAACTGGCGGTGAACGCTTGCGGCACTGCATCCGCCAACCTTGGCAAGACTTGCGATGGTGATCGGCCCGTCCAGGCGGTTGAGGACATATTCCTGCATGCGGCGAAGCGATCCCGGGCGGGCTGGCGACACCTGCGCGGAACCCGCGAGATTCTCCCTGATTTCATGCAGCAACAGCGCGACCAGCTCACAGGTCATCGGTCTTGAAAGCGGTGCACGCAGGAACCTCTCGACGATGTAGGCCGCAAGGCGCGCAAGGGGATCCCCCGAATGGTTGAATCGCCCGGAGACAACCCCCTCGAGTCCCGGCCATGAACCATCCCGCCTGGACGCGCTGTTCGCCAGCGGGTCGGAGGGTTGGTGGGCCACTTGATAGACCAGCGGCGCGGTTTTTGAATGACACGGAATGACATGTGCGCCCGCCACCAGGAATGGCGTGTCGGTTGAGGCTTCGTAAACAATCTCATGCCGCCAGGGCAGCAGGAGCCAGTCGTCCGGATGGAACTCGCGCCAGATACCGTTCACCCGCAGCCTGCCCCATCCGGAAACGCACCAGAGGAACATGCGGCTCTCCACGCGAGCACGCACGGCGCGTTCGCCGGAACCGAACTGGAACCAGTTTGCAAGCAACAGCACCGGGCTTGTTCCGCGTATCTCTCGATCTTTTATTGTGAGAGTTATATCCATGTTTTTGAGATCTGGCTATGGTGGCTTTTTGTAAATTGTTGTCTGCTGAACCATATGAACGACACCGTTTCCTCCAGCAGAAAATTTCTCTTCACCGATTCGTCCCCATTTCTTGGCAATGCGGACGCATTGAAGGCCCGGGCCCAGGAAGATGGGTTTCTTTTTTTCAAACATTTCCTCCCGCGCGAGGAAATTCTGGAGTTGAGGGAAGCGATGTTGGAGGTCGTTGGTCGGCACGGGTGGCGTGAGCCAGAACAGGATCGTTTCGGCGGACGCATCAACCTGGAAGCCATCAACCGCGTACCCGATGACTTGATGCGCGCGGATATCGGCGTGAGTGCGGCCGCCTATGCGGATGCGATGCGGATCGAGTTCCTCCACGCGATGCCCCATCATCCGAAGTTGCTGGAATTTTATCGCCGCCTTTTCGGGCGCGAGGTGCTGGTGCATCCCCGCCATATCGCGCGGATGATCACTGGGCACCGCGTGATGTCGCCCACGCCGCCGCACCAGGATTTTCCTCTCATTCAGGGAACTCCCAACACCTGGACCTGCTGGATTCCGCTCGGGGATTGTCCCCGAACACACGGCGGTCTGAGCATTCTGAAAGGCTCTCACCGGAAGGGTTACCTGCCCATTCAACCTTCCAAAGGTGCCGGCGGGATCGCCGTCCCTCTTTGTCCGGAAGAGGTGGAATGGGCCGAGGGCGACTACGAGGCCGGCGACATCATCACGTTTCCGAGCTACACGATTCACAAGGGGCTCCGCTGCGAAGACCGCTCACTGATCCGGCTTTCCCTCGACGTGCGCTTTCAACCCGCTGACGAGCCGGTGGAGCAGCGGTCCTTGCTTCCGCACTGCGACAGCACATGGGAAGAACTCTATCGCGGCTGGAAACGTGAAGACCTCCAATACTACTGGCAGAAATCCGACCCTCGCCTTGTCCCCTGGGACGACAGCCTCATGCAGCCCGGAAGACGCATTTGCTGAGCAAGAAAAATGATGAAAACAACCCGGTCTTCGCGGGAGCGCGTGCCGCGCACATTCCGCCATGCGCAGAGCTTCGTGTTTGCACCGAATGTTACGACTTGGTCGCCCGTAGCTGTCAACGTGTTCGGGAAACTTAAATCCGAGCATGAGCAAATTGCCACTGAAAATCTCCGCACATCCGCTCATGGATGAAGCGGAAGCCCAATAAGCCAGATTCAGGTTTCAGCGTTTCAACGTTCCAGGTTCTCCTCCTTGCCTTCACGGCAGTTACCTTCGACGATTTTTATGAGAACTCTTCCTCCATCCCTTCACCTTGCCGTCGGTTCCACCGTGAGCCGACCGGGCGACATTGCCGGCAACCTGAACCAGATTGCGCAGTTCGCCAAGATTGCCGGACGCGACGGCGTCGATTTACTGCTCACACCTGAAATGAGCGTCTCGGGATATGGAAACTATCCGGACGTGCTCGCCACGGCGGAGCGGGCCGGGGAGGGGGAGATTTATCGCGGCCTGGCCCGGATCGCGCGCGAGTCTCAGGTGATCCTAGCGGCTGGATTCGTCGAGGCCTGTGGGGAGAAGCGTCACCTCGCGCACTACGTCGTCTATCCCGACGGCACGTTTGTTGTCCAGCGCAAGCACCGGGTGACTCCCACCGAGCGGCCCCTCGATCCGGCGTGCCCCCTGATCCCCGAATCGCCCCAGGATGATTGCGGGCAGCCTGCCGATCTGGATTTGCAAGTCTTCGAGGTGCGCGGCGTGCGGTGCGGGATTCTGATCTGCGCCGACCATGGCATCACGGATATTTATCGCCGGTTCGCTGCGGAAAACATCGGCCTGATGCTCTGCCCGTGCGGGGCCGGCGGGGTTCGCGAGGAACGGATGGCGCTGTCCGAACTCGGCACAGCCGAGGGACGCGCCCGGTATCTGGAACTTCTCAAGGGTCTGTTTTTTCCAGGAAACGCATTCATTCTGGCCAACTGCATCGAGCATGGAATGGCGTTTGCCGAGGTCAATCAAGGCGGTTACGATGGACGTCACCACTACCACGCGGGTCATGGCATGATCATCAATCCGTTCGGCGAGGTGCTTGGATTCCTGCATGGAATCCCCGTGCTCGAACGACAGCGCCCGCTCTATGCCCACGCCCAGGTTGACTTTGCGGATCAGGTGTAAAGCGTGATCTGCCCGGGCGGTTGAACCGGGCGAAAACGCCAGTTGGAATCATGGGTGTATTCGGGCGAGTCAACCCGGTCGGCAAAATTTTTGCGTCCGGTGAATTGGTCCGGGGAAACAACGTGGCGGTCCCCGTCAATGTGGTGGTGGGGTCCGAACCGGTTATAGGTGCTGGGCACGAGTTCCAAGGACAGACGATGTTCGCCTTCGGCCAGTTCGCCGGGCAGCGGCACGCTCCAATCCGGCCCCCAGATCCAGCCAAGGCCGGTTCCGTCGAGTGTCACCCGCGCCGCATCGGCTGCTGCCGTGGCGAAGGAAATTCTCGTCCCTGCCGGCAGGCGGCGGGACACGGTGAACGTTCCCTGCACAGTGAGCGGCTCGCGTGCGAATGGCCAGCCTTCCGCGACCCGCTCCGCGTCAGGAGCGCCCTGTGTGAGCGGTTCAACGATCCATGGCCCGCCAGTGCGGAGCATTCCGTCCGATCCCGCCGTCCAGGGCGAGCGGCTGCGAACACAAAATGATCCGTGCAGCCAGACAAACAAAGGTCCGGGATCATCGCCGACAGGATAAAAACGCACCTCATGCCGTCCCTCGCTGAGGGGCGGAAGGGAGGCACTGCTGCCTTCTTCGGACGGTTCCAATGCCAGCGGAGTGCCGTCCAATTCCGCACGTTGGATGTCATCCGCGAACTCGATCGTCCATGCACCGTGCGCGGCTGCCTCGAAAGCGCACACCCATGCGCCGCCCGCCTCGCGGGCCGGTTCGAGCAGCAGGTCGTTCCCTGTCGCCGTAGCACTCTCCCAGCGGATCGGCACGATGTCCGTCGCCCCGGAGGGGGCGGCAGGTTGAACAACCGGCGCGACTTCGCCGGGCGTGAGCACCTGGCCGCCGTTGTCCGCAAACTCGCGCAGCATCCGTTGTCCGTCTGCTCCGATTCGGCAACCTTCAGCAAGCACCACGGTCGTGTAGGCATGGTTGCCGACGAACAGGCGACCGCCTTCGACGCGTCCCGCATCCTCCAAGCTGCGCTCATCGGCAAAATGGTGCCGGGCCGGCAGGCGTTCCAGAAGCTCCAGCAGCGAGTTATTCAGTCGGGAAGCGGCGGTGTCGGGATGGGTGGAGCAATCGTGAATATTGCTGAGCGGAAGAGACCATGGCTCGTAACCGGCCATGATTCCCCGATAGGGCGCGACGACGAGGGTGTCGGCATCGGCCACGGCGGACGCATCGGTCGTCTCGCGGATCCGGCGGAGGACGTTGGCGTAGGCGGGCCGCCAGTTCAGGCCGTTGGGATTGGCGGGCGGCCAGTCGCGAATCGCGTGCGAGTTGAGCCGGTATTGGCAGAGGTGGATCACAATATCCGTCGCGCCATTGTTCGAGAGCCACAGACAGAACCGCTCAAAATCCTCAGGTTTGCTCCCCCAGCCGCCGCCGCCCATGGCTTCTGCCATCACGCGGCCGCTGCCGAACTGACGCGCGGCGGAGGCCACCTGCCGGGCGTAAAAATTGCAGCCGGGGAACCGTTCGAGTGGATCAATGCCCGGCATGTCGAAGTGCCGGAAAAGCTGGTGGCACGAACCGTTGAGCATCACTTGGAAAAGTGGATGCTCGTCACCCTTGAGATGCCCGGTGAAGAGCTTGCCCTCTCGGCGGCACCAGGCTTGGTAAGGGGCAAAAAAACCCTCGCACAAGCGGTCGGTCAGAAATTCCCAGAACCGGATCCGCACATCTTCGTGCGCGCCGTCCGGGTTGTTGAAAAATACCGACGGCAGGTCGTCGAGGATGTCGCGCCCGAACTGCTGGCGGTAAAGGTCGGGCAGGCCGGGGCTCCATGGCAGTGCTCCATGGGGGGGGACGCGGTCAATATTGACGCCGAGGCCGAACTCCGGTTCGTCCGTAAAAAATGCCTCCACATGCGCCCACGCGGCTGGATCGAGACCGTCGCGATAGCGGTCATGCACCAGCGCGAGAAAATGCCGGCAGGCCTCCGGGCTGAGGTAGTCGATCTCGTGGGTCCGGACGAGCTGCAGATGCCAGCGCCGGTTGTCGTGGGTGAACGAATGCCAAGCGTCGGCGGCATCGCCCTCGTGCAGGGTAAGAATCCCCCCGGCATCATCGGGAAATTGTTTAAGGAGTTCTCCGCCGGCCACGCCGCTCGGCCACCCATTCTCGTCATAGATCCAGAACCCGAGCCCCAGGTCCCGGGCGCGCAGGATCACCTGCGAGAGGATGCGCAGATATTCAGCGCTCAGATAAGCCGGCTGGCCGGGAAAGAAACGCGGATGGAACACCACGCCGTCCAGCCCGTCGGCTTTCATCGCCTCGAGCTGGCGGCAAAGCCGCGCCTCGTCAAGGGGCGCATCAATCGCCCACAGGGAAAGAAATCGCATTCGGGATTGGTCGGTGGTCATTTCTTGGTTTCCTGGGCAGGGATGAAGTGGAGGTTGGCGATTTTCAGCGTGTAATCCATTGTTTGAATGCCTTGCAGCATTTGTTCGACATTGATCCGCGCCACGTCGGTTCGGTCCCAGGGATCGACGTTGTCCGGGTGGTCCTTGAAGAGCTCAACCGGGACCACAACCTCCTGCCATTCGTCACCCTCCAGGTAAGGGGCGGCATAAAAAACAGTGTTGGTCCCCGTCAGATTTGAAAGGCACAGGCGCATGCCGATGACGGGCTTTCCATTTGCACTACCAAGGTCCCTCGCAACGAGTTTGTATGAAAAAGCCAATGCCTGCTGCTGGGTCAGATCGACAGGAGCAGGGAGCTTGTCGGCGATCACAGCCAACCAGAGATCGGGGCTTGACTCTCCTTTGACATCGAAGGCCAGACATCCCTTCCCGTTGACTTTGTCGGTTTCGTCAAAACGCAATTCCGAGAATGTGGCGCCATCCTTGACTCCGTGGATTGACAGCCTCCAGCCGAAGAGTTCCTCCATGAGTTCTTGCGCCGGGGCTAGGTGGGCAAGTGCCAGGAAGGCTGCGATGACAAATAATAGTTTCATGAGTTTCTTTGGTTTCATTAGGTTGTTTGGTTAGTGCTTTATGGAGGATTCACCTGAGGCCCCGCGCATCTGCTCCGCCAGAACATCTTTCCAGGCGGGCTGAACCCAGAACGGCTCGGAAGGTTCGCCCAGCATGGGGGTGGTAATGGCCGCGACGCGCCCCTTGCCGAAGATCCCGGTCATGATAGCTGGAAAGGAGCCGGCTTGCCAGATGACTTTTGCGCCGGGCTTGATTTCCGTGTCGTTGATCCATGCGCAGTTGCCGAGTGTCTTTGGGAACCACCAGGTCGCCTCTTCTAAGCTGGCAGGAACTTGGGTGAGATCGCGGAAGCGCGCGATCGCTGCGGCGATTCTTGTCTTCAACTCCGCGTTCTGCAACGGTCCTTCCGGCGCGGCCGATCCATCCGGTAACACGTCCTGCCCGTAAACTTCTGGAACGCGGTAATCCACCGCCACCGCGTAGGCGTTGGTGGCGCTAGCGAAGACTTCCGAAGCGGTTGCGGATTCCGCACCTGCTCTGGCAGTGGCGGTTGCGCCGTAGCCAAACTCCTTTTTGGGGACAAACGAGAACCGCGCCATCCCTGCCGCATCGGTCTTGCCGGTGAGGTTTGCTTCTTCCGTGTCCACCCCGCTGGTGATCCGACAGACGACGTCCGCCGTTTGTCCCGCAGGCAGCCCCTTCACGAGAACGTCGAGATTGACGGGGTCGCCGGGTTTCACCCGCAATTTGTCCGCCTCGACGCTGACTTCCAAAGCGAGCAGTTGCGGACCGAGCGCGATGGCGAAAAGGATTGCCAGAAGGAAGCTCGTGTTCATCGGGAAGTAGCGGTTGATTTGTCCTATGGTGCCGACGCAACCGGGATGAACCTCAGGTCGGCGATCTTGACCGTGATATCCAGGATTTCCAATCCCTGAAGGATTTGCGAGATGGAGAGGCTGGTCACATCGGTCCGGTCCCAGTCCTCGGAAACTCCAGAATCGTTGACATCGACTATGAAATTCTCGACTGGCACAACGACCTCATGCCACTCGTCATCCGCGGTGTAGGTTTCCACGAATATGATGGTGCTTTCGCGCTTGGGGTTACCGAGATAGATCCACAGGTTGAGGGTATTTCTCGGTTGACCGTTTAGGTCGGTGAGTTCACGGACATTGATTTTGTAGGAGAAAGCCACCGCTTGCTGCGAGGTAAGATCCACGGGTTCGGGCAGCTTGTCGCAGATCAAGGCGGCCCAGAGATCGGGACCCGGGCGGCCCTTGACATCGTAAGCCAGGCAGCCTGTTCCGGCGACTTTATCGGTGGTGTCGAAACGCAATTCCGAGAAGGTGCTTTCGGCCTTGTCCCCGTGGAACTTAAGTCGCCAGTCTTCGAGATGGTCCGTGAGCCCCTGCGCGGGAGCCAAGTGGGAGATTGCGGCAAATGTTGCCAGTGCGAGGAGGTGTTTCATTGTGGTGTTCATTGTAGTTTTCATTGTGGTGTTCTTACATGTTTTTCCGGGCGGTGAGCATCTCCGGGAGCTTCTCGCCGGGGACGCATTTCACGAGGATCATTCGATCGATGAGGATGGCGTCGCGTTCATAGAGCTGGCCGAATGGGAAGTTCGGTCCCGTGAGACGGATCGACCAATAGACCTTCCACTCTTGATCGGGATTCGCCGGGTCGTAGAGGCTGTTAAGAGCTACTTGGTGGCCCCAGGATTTGGTGGCCACAGTCCGTGTGGCTGGGCCGATCTTGCCGGGGTCGCAGGAATACCAGTGGTAGCCACCTTCCTTGAGTTTATCGAGGTGCACTTCAGAATTGCTGATACCATGCTTGTCCTGGGTCGGCTTACCGGCATACTTCACCGTGCTGGAATAGTCATAGAGAAACAGATAGATCGGGGTGCGCCCGTTTTTGAGGAAAAACGGACTGTCGGTCTGCACGCAGAAAGCCATGCCCATGGCGGCGGCGGGGTCTGCGTCCAGTGTGCCGCCTATGGTGTTGCCGAGCAACTGCGGCCAGGCCAGATCCACGATGCGATCGCTCGGGATGCCGGCCAGTTCCGGCGGCAGCGGGGGCATCATCTCGCCCCCTTGGCAAATGATGTCCAGATATTCTTTGAGCATTTCGTGGAATTGCACTTTGCCGCTGGTGTAGATATTGAAGGTTGGCGACGACTTCCAATACTCCACGAACCGCACCTGCCACCAGTAGTTCGTTGCGTTCTCGAGTGTGTCGAGGATGCGCTGGCGGATGGCATCCTTCGGCCAGGGATAGTCCCCGGGCGTGCCGCCTGCCGCCAGGTAGTCGCTTCGCAACTGATGGCGGTATTGCAGGACCACCAGGTCGAGATTGATGCGCACGTCCCTCAGCCGGCCCAGCAGAACGGGGTCACCGGCGGCGGTCTTTTCGGCTGAGGCCATAAGATCCTGCGCCTGTTTCATGAAGTCGAAGGTCACCGCTTGAAACGGATAATAGGGCAAACGGTTTTTTTTGAGTTCAAGCAGGGCGGTCATCATCGGGGCGGCCTTGCCATAAACGCCGTTCAGAAACTCGCGGATGAGCGGCTCGATGTTGACGCCGGGATCGCACATGAGTTTGGCCGAGAGCCAGGTGTTGAGCTCATACTGGTCCGGCAGCACGGGCGGGCAGTTCCATTCCGCTTCGATGAACATGCCGGTGTAGCCGCCTTTTTTGGCAAAGTCCTTGAACATCCGGTCCATTGACCAAAGCATCGGCTTGAAATTGTCGATCGATGGCACCATGCCGCACTGGTAGTCCCATACCCAAAGTCGCTTGCAGACCTTTTCCCAGCCTTCGTAGCGTTCCATGTCCTTCTTTGCAAATGGGATGTTCGGGTTGATATGGCCGCCCGAGGCGCTGCCGCCTCCGCACATCTGGACGATTACGTTCGGATGTGCCGTGATCCCGACCGGCGGAGCGGAGGAGTAGTTGTAGGAGAGCGTGAGGATGCGCTGGTTGGGGAATTCCTTGCAAACGATCTCCGCCACCTTGTTGACGAATTGCAAAATCAGCCCGGCCTCGTGTTGGTTATCGCGGACAGTTCCCGGTGGCATATACTGAAGCGCGATTTTTTCGCACTCCTTGCACTCGCACATCGGGCGCGAGGCATCGTTGGGAACAACCGCGGCATAGTAGGCGTCCGGATTCTTCTTGATCCATTCGATGACGTTTTTTGCGAACTCCTTCGTCATTTCCGGATTGCTCAGGCAGAGATGAAAGTAACCGGTGCCGGTGTTCTCCGACGTCACCCGCTTCCCCTCATACAGCGGGAAGAATTCCGGGTTGGTCTTGAAATACTTTTCATCCGGAATGAACTCAGTGAACGAGTGGCTGGCGGGATGTTTCGTAACGACCTGGCCGCCGTATTCCTCCGGTGATTCCACCCATGTGCCACCCTTGCCCCAGGACGTGATGTATTTCAGTCCCACGTTGAATCGGTTTCGGGCCAGCCAGCGGACGGTATCCATGGGGCCGGGGGCGGGCATGCCTGGAGGCAAGGTTACTTCCGGCAACTGCGGATAGGCCCCGCTGAATGCATTGTTGTAGCGGTATTCGTAAGCCGGTTTGAAACGGCGGTCCAGCGTCGGCAGGGCCAGCGACACCTTCCCGGGGACATTCTCGATCCAGGGAGTAAACCAGCGCACACTCAGGTCTTTCTCCAGCAGGTCATAGACCCCGTAGAGTGTGCCGCGCTGGCGTCCGCCTCCGACAATGAGGCTGTCTTCGTGTGTCTTCACCAGGGATTCCTCCTCGCCGAAGGTTGAAAAATCCGCGCCGTTCTTTTTGGCGAATTCTGTCCAGCCGACATAAATCGCCGGACCGCCTTGGAAATCCTTTTCCTCCACGGTCGCGAACTCCGCGCCAGTGATCTTTTTCAGGTAGTCCGCCAGCTCTTTTGCGGCGGTCTTCTCGGCGGGGATCGCGCCCCCGGAGTTGACCACGATTGTCGCCAGCGGCTTGCCATCGGCGGTGAGTTTGACGCCGTCTCCCGCAATCGCCGCTGTGGCAAGAAAAGTGGTGCAGAGGCTTGCGATGATCTTAGCGAGCATGGGTCGGTTTTTCATATTCATGGTTTCGGTAGTGCAGTCGGTTCGTCTTTCACCAGAATGACGCGGTCGAACCAAAGGCCATTGGGCTTGGTCTTGTCGCCAAACGGGAGGTCCGGCCCTTGCGTCTTGAGCGACACATAGGCGGTGTAGAGGTTTTTATCTTTCTTGGGATCCAGTAGGGAAATCTTCGGGCGCACCGCAAAACGCGAGCTTCCGGTCCAGTAGAAATAGGAGATTTCGTTCAGGTTGTATCGCCCCATCTTATAAAGATGGTAGCCCGCGCCCTTGATGGCCCCGCGCTCGATGTTTCGACCCGTAAAGTGGAATGGCAGCGCGCTTTTATCGTGTTCCGAGGGCTCGTTCTTCAGAAAAATCCCCACACCGCCCGGTGCGTCGGGGTCGTTCTGCGGAAGGTCGGGAAGAAAGTCCCGATAACCTGCCCACCAGTTGTTTCCCAACCCGCAGCCCGCTCCGATGACCGGGACGGGGAGTTCCACGATGCGCTCCGGTGCCACGCCTTTGAGTTCCTCCGGCAGCGGAAGCGGTCCGGTGGAGGCCCGGGCACTGCGGATGATTGGTTCCACCAGCAGGGTCTTGTAGCCTTCGAGCCATTCCCGCTTCACCAGCCAGCGTTTTTGCTCGAACAGGAGGTCAAGGTGCGGTTCGGCTCTGGCGATGATTTTCTCTTTGTCGAAGGGAAATTCGGCCGGGTTCTTTCCGCTGCGAGTCCACTCGGTGAGATTTTTATTCCAGTAGAGGAGCGTCGCCATGTCGTGGTGCCAGCGCACGTCGCGCACCCGGTCGAAATACGGGCCCTTGCCGCCGACGGCGGCTTCCGCCTCGCTCAGCAGTCGGTCGCCTTCGCTGAGGAACGCGGTGTCATACAACTGGATCATGTAATCGCGCTTGCGGCTTTCGAGAAGCTTCACGTAGTCGTAAATAAACTTCCCGGCTGGTCCATAGACGCCGTCGCTGAAATCGCGCACCAGAGCCCACACATCGGCATCCGGATCCTCCATCAGGTGCAGGATGACCCAGTGCTTCATTTCCAGAAGCTGCACCGGCTTCACGATATATTCCGATTCGCAGAGGAGGCTTTCCACATTGATCGAACGGTAGTATTTATAACGCGTCGCATACGAATCAAAGGCCGGCATCGGCAACCCGGAGATGTTGGGATCGTAAATGTCATACTCCCAGATCATTATTTTTGAGGCGGCTTTCCCCCAGTCTTCCAGTTCGCGCCGCGTCGCGAGGTTTTCGGGATCCTCCATGGGCAGGTAGGGATGGAAGGCGTTTAGACATTTGAAGATGGTGACGTTGGGCCGGACTTTTAAGGTTTTGGGGGCCTGGCCGGTCACGTTGTAAGCGAAAGTTCGCAATTGGGCCTTCGGGAACTCGTCCTTGATGCCGTCGGCCAGGTAGTTGATAAAATCGATGAACTGGCCGGACTTTCCTTCGCGCGCTTCCATTTCCAAAGCTGCCGGGCTCTGGTCCCGACCTTGGTTGCCGTCGTTCTGCGAGACGTCGTAATAGTCCACATTCGGGTTTTCCCGAATCACTTTCTTGAGCCTCTCCAAGACGATCGCCCGCACCTCCGGGTTCAGCAGATTGAACTGATCCCCTATCTTCTGGCTGTATTCTCCATTGATGAAGGAGGCGTATTCCGGGTGATCAGGGTAATCCTTGGGATTGAAGTATATGGAGAAGGTGTGCACGACGTTGGCTCCCGGCGGGACCCCGACGGTTGGCAGATGGCTGCGGTTGCGGGTTTCGAAAACCTGATAGTCGCCGTAAGGGCCTTTCATGCTCCCGTTGGCTGCATAAACCCACCGGACCTTGAAAGCCGGGTTGTAAACAATGTCGAGCGGACCCAGAGCCAGGTCGGGTTTAGAGGGAATTTTCTCGTCCCAGATCGAATACCAACGACACCCGATCTGCTTTTCCAAAAAGGAATATGTCGCAAATTTCGTGCCGTGAGGACGTCCACCGGTGATGATAAGCGAACCGTCGCGGGTCTGGATCCGCCCTTCCTGCTGCCCCATCGCCGCTGCTTCAAGTCCGTTGCGTTTCGCAAAAGCCGTCCTGCCCACAAAGATCGCCGGTTCCCCGGCAGCCAGCGATTTTTCCTCCACAACTTCAAATTTCGCGCCCGCCACACGCCCGAGATAATCAGCCAGATCGACAGCGGCTTTTTTCTCATCGGGGGTGATATCTGCGGAATTGACGACGACCTTCAGCAGGGCCTTGCCATCAGCGGCGAGTTTGACGCCGTCTCCCGCAATCGCCGCTGTCGCGAGAAAAGTGGTGCAGAGGCTTGCGATGATCTTAGCGAGCATGGGTCGGTTTTTCATACTCATGGTTTCGGTGGCGCAGGCGGTTCGTCTTTCACCAGAATGACACGGTCGAACCAGACGCCATTGGGCTTGGTCTTGTCGCCAAACGGGAGGTCAGGCCCTTGCGTCTTGATTGACACGTAGGCGGTGTAGAGGTTTTTATCTTTCTTGGGGTCCAGCAGCGAAATCAGCGGACGCACCTGAAACCGAGTGCTTCCGGTCCAGTAGAAATAGGGGAGTTCGTTCAGGTTGTATCGCCCCATCTTGTAAAGATGGTAGCCCGCGCCCTTGATGGCCCCGCGCTCGATGTTTCGACCCGTAAAGTGGAATGGCAGCGCGCTTTTATCGTGTTTCGAGGGCTCGTTCTTCAGAAAAATCCCCACACCGCCCGGTGCGTCGGGATCGTTCTGCGGTAGGTCCTCAAGAGTGTCCCGGTATCCGGCCCAATAGTTATTTCCCAGCCCGGTGCCCATGCCAATGATCGGAACGGGGAGTTCCACGATGCGCTCCGGGGCCACGCCTTTGAGTTCCTCCGGCAGCGGAAGCGGTCCGGTCGAGGCCCGGGCGCTGCGGATGATCGGTTCCACCAGCAGGGTCTTGTAGCCTTCGAGCCATTCCCGCTCCACCAGCCAGCGTTTTTGCTCGAACAGGAGGTCGAGGTGCGGTTCGGCTCTGGCGATGATTTTTTCTTTGTCGAAAGGAAATTCGGCGGGGTTCTTTCCGCTGCGCGCCCACTCCGCAAGATTTTTGTTCCAGTAAAGGAGCGTCGCCATGTCGTGGTGCCAGCGCACGTCGCGCACCCGGTCGAAATACGGGCCCTTGCCGCCGACGGCGGCTTCCGCCTCGATCAGCAGTCGGTCGCCTTCGCTGAGGAACGCGGTGTCATACAACTGGATCATGTAATCGCGCTTTCGGCTTTCGAGGAGCTTCACGTAGTCGTAAATAAACTTCCCGGCTGGCCCATAGACGCCGTCGCTGAAATCGCGCACCAGAGCCCACACATCGGCATCCGGATCCTCCATCAGGTGCTGGATGACCCAGTGCTTCATTTCCAGAAGCTGCACCGGCTTCACGATATATTCCGATTCGCAGAAGAGGCTCTCCACGTTGATCGAACGATAGAACTTGTAGCGCGTCGCATACGAATCAAAGGCCGGCATCGGCAGCCCGGTGATGTTGGGATCGTAAATGTCATACTCCCAGATCATCATTTTTGAGGCGGCTTTCCCCCAGTCTTCCAGTTCGCGCCGCGTCGCGAGGTTTTCGGGATCCTCCATGGGCAGGTAGGGATGGAAGGCATTCAGACATTTGAAGATGGTGACGTTGGGCCGGACTTTTAAGGTTTTGGGGGCTTCGCCGGTCACGTTGTAGGCGAAGGTTCGCAATTGGGCCTTGGGGAACTCGTCCTTGATGCCGTCGGCGAGGTAATTGATGAAATCGATGAACTGGCCGGATTTGCCTTCGCGCGCTTCCATTTCCAAAGCTGCCGGGCTCTGGTCCCGACCTTGGTTGCCGTCGTTCTGCGAAACGTCGTAGTAGTCCACATTCGGGTTCGCGCGAATCACTTTCTTGAGCCTCTCCAAAACGATCGCCCGCACCTCCGGGTTCAGCAGATTGAACTGATCCGCTATCTCCAAGCTGTATTTACCATTGATGAAGGATGCGTATTCCGGATGATCGGGGTAATCCCTGGGATTGAAGTATATGGAGAAGGTGTGCACGACGTTGGCGCCCGGCGGGACGCCCACGGTTTCGCGATGGCTACGGTTGCGGACCTCGAAATCCTTGTAGTTGCCATAGGGGCCTTTCATGCTCCCGTTGGCCGCATAGATATACGGAATCTTAAACGCCGGGTTGTAAACAATGTCGAGCGGACCCAGAGCCAGGTCGGGTTTCGAGGGGATTTTCTCATCCCAGATCGAATACCAGCGGCAGCCGATCTGCTTTTCCAAAAAGAAATACGTCGCAAACTCCGTGCCGTGGGGCCGTCCGCCGGTGATGATGAGCGAACCATCCCGGGTCTGGATCCGCCCGTCCTGCTGCTCCATCGCCGCTGGGTCAAGTCCGCTGCGTTTCGCAAAATCCGTTCTGCCCACAAAGATGGCCGGTTCCCCGGCAGCCAGCGATTTCTCCTCCACAACTTCAAATTTCGCGCCCGCCACACGGCCGAGATAATCAGCCAGATCGTCAGCAGCTTTTTTCTCCTCGGGGGTGATGTCTTCAGAATTAACGGCGACCTTCAACAGGGGCTGGCCATTTGCGGCGAGTTTAATGCCGTCCTTTGCCGATGGCTGGCAGGAAGCGAGTAGCGCACAGGCCGTGGCGCAAAGGGCAATGGTTTTAAGGAGGGGAATGCGAGTCATATTTAAATTGAGAAATCAGAAAAAGTTTTGGCGCGGCCCCGCGAAACATGGCCCTGTAAAAAACCGTCCGCCCACCAACTCAACCCCTCAAGGCCGGAAGCGCACCCATTTAGGAATTCCGATGAGAAGAGATTTACTTTTCATGTTCTGAGGAGGTAGAGGCTTCTATAATGGACCATCTGATTCGTAATATTCATATCAAAATGGCCAACAGGCAACATTTTTGTAAATTGTTTTTCAATACGAATAGTAATGGATGGAAGGCGGACCACTTTGGGGGAAGCGAGCAGGGGAATTCCGCCATCCTGAGGGATCGGCAATCGTCCGCACTTCCCAGATGCATGGGGATGATTAAAAGTGGGTGAGGTTCGGCCACAGGAGAGTGGGCCTCCCGCCCGCATGAGAAGCGGGCAAGATGCCCACGCTCCCGTCCAGTCCGCACTGCACGCTTTTTTTAGTCCCCCTTACCCACTTTTAATCACACCCAGATGCCTAGTGATGCCATTTTCTCATTGATATCGGTGGAACTGGGAGTTTAGGCCGGCGAACCGGTGGAGGTCATGGCACCCCCGCTCTGCTTTGGAAAAACTATTCTCCGGCGCAACTGGCAACCACGTTGGGGTTCGACGAATTCAGGCGATCATTTGAGGGGATATCTTCACAATTTTAGGTGATTATTCATTTACCTTATGTTGCGAGTGATGGCCCGCAGCATTTCGTCAGCCGAATCACGCTTTGTGTTCGCCCTGAAGTTTTGAGCCTGAACCGTCCGGGGTGCCATCGCGATGGGTGCCGAACCAGCGATCCAAAGGGAGAACCGATTCCCCGTAGTTGCACTCGAAATAACGATGGTGGAGGTAGTGAAAGTAGGAACCGATGGCGACTTTACCTTTCACCACCGGGCCTTCAAAGCCAAGATGACCGGACACGGGGCCAAGGCCGGCATGTTGCAGCGTGAACATGAAGAGAAAGGGATGCGAGGGAATGACCCAATGGATCAGACACACACTCAGGTAAAGGATGGTCTCGACCGGGTGCATGGCCATGCCAGACCAGGGATTCACATCGACATTTTTGTGATGGAGATAATGAACGTGTTTGTAGAGCGGTTTCCAGTGGATCAAGCGGTGAACCCAATAGAAGTGAAACTCGCGCCAGAAGGGAATGATCGCAATCCAGAGAACAAACCATCCCCAATTGCCACGCCAATCGAGATACGGGAGCTTGTTGTTAGCGTAGAGCCACATCGTAACGACTTCATAAGCGGTCCAGACCAAGCCAGCCACGCCTGCTGTCCAGAAGACGTTATCGTAAGTCTGGTTTTTGAAAAGAAAACGGGTGGCATTTTTTGCCGGCCATTTCGAGGTGTATTTTCCCTTGGTTCCGTCAACTCGAAGAATATACATGAGCCAATAAAAGCCGCCGTAGAAGAGCCAGATGAGGGCAAAATTGCGCAGCCAAATCTGGCCGATCCAATCCCATTGGAAATGCACGCAACGCGACAAAGCCGGTTGGGTATAGAGCCAGGAAAATGCGGCGGTCAGGAGGATGACAAAATTAAGCGGCCAGACGAAACCCGGCGAGCCGACGATCCAGCGCAGGACGGCTTTGGGTTGGGGAGGCCAGACAAACAAGGGCAGATAGCTGGCCGGATGATCGGGGCGCCATTCGCCGCGTGCGTCTCGGATCTCCTGGGTGAGGGGGGGAGTTTGTGATCGTTCAGGGGCGTGGCTCATGGTGTGATCGGAATTGGGAGCTTGGCTTAGCGTTTTTCCGTTATCATTTATTTTGCTCTTATTTTTGAAGCGTGCAGTTTATTTTTTGGACGCAGCCGGGATGAACCGCAGGTCGGCGATCTTGAGTGTGAAATCCACGGTTTCGCAGCTCCAGAGATACTGGCGCACGCTGATCGCTGTCGCATCGGTTTTATCCCATGTCCCGGGATTTTCCTTGTTTGGGTTTATGAACTCCTCGATGGGCGCGGTGACTTCGTGCCACTCACCGTCGGCGAGCAGAGAGGCTTCGAAGGAGACAGTGGCATCGGGGCTGTCGTTTCCGACGACGAGGCCCATGGGAAGGGAGGTCATGAATTTCCCCACGCGGTCGGTGAGTTCGCGGGCGGTGAGTTTGTAGGAGAAAGCCACTGCCTGCTGCGAGTTGAGGTCCACGGGTTCTTGTAATTTGTCGTTCCGCACACAGACCCAGAGCTCAGAGCCGGTCTGGCCTTTGGCGTCGTATGTCAGACAACCCGTCCCGGCGACTTTGTCGGTCTCGTCGAAATGCAAATCTGTGAATGCGACATCACCTTTGTCCCCGTGAATCGTGTATCGCCAGCCGGGCTGGTCCAGGAGTCCCTGAGAGAAAGCCAGGTGGGAGCTTGCCGCAAGTATGATGATGGTGGTGGTGATTAGTTTCATCGTTTTTTAAAAGCCAATTGCAGTTCATGTTCGACGATGGGGACCACCTGCACGGTGGCTTCGATGGTGTCTTCGAATTCGAGGCGCAGCTTGCCGCTGGCGGTGAGCCAATCGCGGAGGCCGGTTTCCCAGACCAGGAAGCGTCCGAAGTAGTGGTCGCTGATGAGCCGGCCGTCGAGCCATGCCCGGGCGCAGGCACCGGAGTAATCGGCGCGCAGCACGACATCGCAGGTGCCGTCGAGCAGCACCGGGTCCACATCAGCTTCCCAAACCAGCGTTGAACCCTCGCGGCTTTTGCGCCACGCGATGGATTTGGTCGGATAGGGCAGCGAGCCTCCCGCTTCGTAGATGCCGAACTCCGCATCATACCGGCCTTCGATTCCCGCGATCCGCGGCTCGTGCGGGGAGAGGATGTAGAGGTAGAAATCGGCGGAATCCGCCTGGGCCAGCCTGCCTCCGTCGAGCAGGCGGAGGTTCGAGAACGCGACCAGCGGGCCGTCAGGCGAGTTCAGATCCCAGGCATTGCCGGCGAGTTCCCGTTCGACATGGACGATCCGCACGGAACGGTCGAGGTCGAGGACGCTGACCTGAAGGGTCGCTCCCGGGCGTCCGACGAGCGTGACGGTGTTTGGGTTTTCCCACAACGGGAGGCATTCCCCGCGCGAACGGATGGCGCATTTGCGTTCGGCCACCAGCGCGGTTTCGAACGTCTCGTTGGCGTCCGCGTAAAGGATCAACTGGGTGGCATTTGCGCCGAAGTCGCGCCGGTCGAGCAGTTCGGCCGTCGAGTATTCGAGAAAGGTGCGTGGCTGGAGGCGGACGTAGAACGGCAGGATTTTGTTGCGCTGCGGCGGAAGCGCCGTCTGGATGCGGACGGGGTATTCCCGCGCGGTCTCGCACGGGATGCCGCGCGCGCAGGTCTCGATGCGGATGTCCCGCAGCCACCGGCTGCCGTGGATTTTTGTGTTGCGAAGGAAAAGGAAATTCGTCTCGCTCAGGTTCAGTCCCTTGGTGCAGCGTCCGACTGCATCCACTTTGGTGACGTGTTTCACGTCCGCGACCACCTGAAGGTCTTCGCGATGGTAGTTGTCGAAAAGGTCGCCGCTCTGATCAAGTCCTGGATGGGATTTTCCGTAGCTCATCGCCGTGGCCCACTGGTAGTTCGGCTGGGCTTTGAGCATCTCCTGCCCGAAGCTGCGCAGCATCCAGCCGAGGCGCTTGATCCACTTGTAGCTTTCCCGCAGGCTGCCCACCGGGGTGATCGGCGACTGGAAGTTCACGTCCCTCGGCGGGAGCATCCGCTCGGCGGCGGTTTCCCCGCCGGGCAGATCGGCATTCTGTCCGTCGGTTACCATGTAGTAATTGATGCCGCTGGCACCCTCGGCGAGGAGTCCAAGGCTGAGAGCCTCAATATACGAGGGGTCTATGATCGGTCCCTGGTAGCCCGAGGTGTTCTTGTAGGCGGGAAGATCGTAAAAGCGAACGAACATTGAGGAGCCGGTTTCAATCGTGATGAAAGGCCTCACATGCTTGGCCCAGCGCTCCGTGTTTACCGGCCAGATTTCCCCCTCACCGCCAAAGCAGGCCGTGGGGTAGCCACCGCCGGTGTCCACCAGCATCTCCATCTTTTCTTCCCGGCCCGGCCACTTGCTGATGTCAATGATCGGCACATCAACCCCGTGCTCCTTGATGATGCCGTAATAATACAGCACGTGCTTCGCGTTCTCCTCGGGGTCGGCGGATCCCCGCGCGATGTCGTCCCCCTTGCTGCCAGCCGAACCGAGCTCGTTTTCCAACTGCACCATGATGATCGGCCCCCCCCGCGTGATCAGGCGCGGAACGATGATCTCCATCTGGGCCTCATACCACTTTTTTGTTAGTGCCAGATACTCGGGATCGTTCGTGCGCACCCGCAACGAGCCCAGCTTCCGGATGAGCCATTCGGGAAATCCGCCGTTGCGCCACTCTCCGTGCACGAACGGCCCGTGCCGCGTGATCGCATACATCCCCTGCGCGTGGATGAGGTCGAGGAAGGCGGCCACATCCCGGTCTCCCGAGAAATCCAGCGTCCCCTCCTCCGCTTCGTGATAGCCCCAAGTGATGTAGAACGAAACGGTGTTCATCCCCGCCGCCTTCATCTTCAGCAGCCGGTCAAGCCAGTGGCGGCGCGGCGTGCGCGTGTAATTGAAATCGCCGCCAAACGAAAAAAACGGCTTGCCGTGGAGGAGGAGATGGTCGCTGTGAACTTCTATGGCGGGAGTCGGATTTTTCATGCGTGATCGGAATGAACGACCATCATAACACCAAAGACAGATTCCGTGTCCATGCGAAATCAAATAATTTTCGTATTATTCTCGGATGAAAAGCGATCCTCACACCCAACTACACCGATGATGCCCGGCATGTCGCCGCTTGCACGGTGGCGAAAATCGATTGCCTTGTCCGTCGGAACTTCCGGCACTTGGCACAACCTGCAACTTTCGGGCATGCTCCCTGGCTTTTTATCCTTCACCCTTATTGCTTAATATTATTCAAATTCTTTATAAAAAAGTTAGGAACGGTGTCCGCGCCGCGTCTCTTCTCCTGCGGAATTCGTTGGTTAGTATTTTTAGGAAACCATCCGCACCTCGCCGGAGTGCCTCCCATGATTTCCGGGTCTGAATGAATGATTCCGCCAAAGGTTGTGCTTTGCATAACTCCAGAAACATAACTCAGCCACTCAGAAAAAGCCATTTCTGAACTCAGGGTGGATTGCGCTGCCCGGCAATTAAAACGAGCGAGCTTTTCCGGGTCGCCGAAACTTTCATCCCACCGGGCATCTTCCTCCCGCAGACGACTTTCCCGGTGACGAAGGTATAGCGCATAGCTGAGGACGGATTTCTGCGCGTTTTCAGGAGGAGCGTGGACTGCATCAATTAAGTCGGCGTCGTTTGCCACGGATTATTTGTTGACATTCCCATCATGGTGAATGATAAGAATTATGTGATCCTTCCCATCGCTCAGTCTTATTGGAGCCGCCGCGGCGCGAGAGCGGCGTTCACGCTCATTGAGGTGGCGATCAGTCTGGGGATATTTTCCTTTGCGTTTATCGCCATTTTGGGAGTGATTCCCGCGGGGTTGCGTTCGATGCGGGATTCGATTGATGCCACGGCCGGGGCGCGGATTTTGCAGGGAGTCGAGGCCGGTCTCCGAGGCAAGGGTGCTGCTGCGGCCGATACCATTTACTTCGACGAAAGCGGGTCGCCGACGAGCCAGTCCGGTTCGCTCTACACGGCGCGGGTTACCCCGTTAAGCGGAGGGACACTGCCGGGTGGGACTTCCTTCTCGGGCCTCACGGCGGTTTCGGTGAAGGTCTCCCGTCTTCCCGGCGGCATCACGGATTCTGGGACTTCCTCCAATGCGCGGCCGTATGTCCTCTGGGTCAAACAGTAACCGGCCTGCCCGGCAGTGGCGGGAGCAATTACCAGCAGGTGAGGTTTCGCAACAGGAGCGTGGACGTCCCGCCCGCACGGGAAGCGGGCAAGAGGCCCGCGCTCCTGTCCTTCCCCGGCAGACCTTTCGTTCGGATAACACGGCATCCGGTTGCCGCGCACGGGGCCGGGCGGGCTTCACCCTCCTCGAACTGCTCGTCTCAATGGCGGTGTTTGCCCTGCTGGCGGTGCTCATCTTGTCGGCCACGCAGAAAATCTCCTCGGTTTGGAAGAGTGCGCTCGCAAAGACCGAGCAGTTCCGCGAGTCGCGCCGGGCGATGGAAACCGTCTCCCGCCGCCTCGAGAGTGCTGTGCTCAACCCGTATGTGGATTACAAATACCCCGGAGGAAATACAACCCTGCCGCCAACAAGCTACTTTCTCAAAAGTGATTTGCGATTCCTCTCGCTGCCCGCGAAAGATCTGGCGGGCGCAACGCTGACGGCCGTAAATAATCCGACGCACTCGGTTTTTTTCCAGGCGCCGGCGGGGTGGGTGACGGATCGGGCGAACTACGGCGGGCTCGAGTGGCTGGTCAACACGTTCGGATATTTTATTGAATATACGGAGGCGGTCGACCCGGTTGATCCCACATTGAAAAAGTCGCGTTACCGGCTGGTCGAATTGCGCGAGCCTTCGGAAAATTTGTCGGTTTATCGCTGGACCCAGACGAGCGATACCTACAAAGGAAAAGAATGGGCCACCGTGCCGCTGGGGGTACCAGCAAATCGCCGGATCGTCGCGGATAATGTGATCGCCCTCATCCTGCTCCCAAAGGTTCCTGATGCCGCGAAAAATTTAGTGCCGGCGACGGTGTCGGGGAGTTATATGTATGATTCGAGCGATGATTCGAGGGCTGGAACGATATTCGATTCAACAAACCGACTTCCCTACGCGGTCGAGGTGATCGTGGTGGCCTTGGACGAGGATTCGGCGGCGCGCGTTTGCACCAGCTCCACCCCGCCGGTGCTCGTTGCTTCCACGCTTTTCACCAACCCCGCGCAGTTGGAAGCGGATCTGACAACACTGAAAACCAGCCTCGACACACGCTCGCCGCCGCTGCGCTACACGATCGACCGCGCAACGATTACGCTCCCGCCCCAACCATGAACCACCGACCCTCATTTTTTGTTTCTCAGCGCGGCGCGGCGCTTGTCCTCACCCTCATGGCGCTGGTCCTGCTGGCCATTTTTGCCGTGGCCTTCCTCGCCTCCGTCGCGGGCAACCGTGCGACGGCGGATTCCTCCGCCGGGCAGGTCTTCACCCAGGCGCTCTCGGACTCGGTCGTGGATCTGGTGAAATCCCAGATTGCCGTAGGCACCCAGACCACCGACGGCGGCACCGATGTGCTCTGGGCCTCGCAGCCGGGCGCGATCCGGACGTTTGGCGCCAACGGCGCGGCGCGGCAGACTTTCAAGCTGTATTCCGCCGCCGATATGACGCCCGACAGTTTTTCTGCGGCCGCCGATGTGCCCAGCGCCGCCGAGGCCGCCAATCTGGCTACGTGGACCGATCTCAACCAGCCGGTGCTCGTCCCCGACAACCCGCCGGTTGCCGGTCGCACCGGCGTGCTCCGCTACCCGATCCTGCCCCCGCCGGATTCGCTCGATTCCGTCGGCGGCGTGCCGGTGGACAACCCGGCCACGGCGACCCAGGAGGGCATTCAAGGCTACTCGATCAACGCGACCTCCACGCCGGGCTACGCGTCCGGTGCTGCGAGCGCGATCAACAACCCCGCCTCCATGTTTGTGCGCTGGATCTACGTTCTGGCAGACGGCAGCATGGTCGCCGCGCAGGAGGCCTCGAATACTCCGCCC
>Ga0209390_10004003_pt1 | contig 22762 bp, 18 predicted proteins | sample BON01_FD_187212 | JGI IMG/M metagenome (GOLD analysis project Ga0209390, IMG submission 187212) | Freshwater microbial communities from Lake Bonney liftoff mats and glacier meltwater in Antarctica - BON-01 (SPAdes) (version 2) | ecosystem: Environmental > Aquatic > Freshwater > Ice > Glacier... | reverse complement strand
CGTAACTATTCAGGGTGTCGAGCGAGTCTCATATACTCTTCGCTATTTGGGGTAAACAATCCGACGAGTTCTTCGACGGGATCAGCGCCCTGCTTAATAGCAGTTGCGATAAATGATCTGACGGTCATAAACTCTTCACCAGCTTGAGGGGATCGAAAGCCGCCTGATACTTTTTGTCTAACTTTATTCATGCGCAGATCACGCTCGGCCTGATTATTATCAAATTGCGCCTGGGGATGGGTCATGAATCTTAAGATTTCATCCTCTTTATCCCGTAGTCTAATTAATAGGTTGACGGTTTTAGATTGAGCAGTTCGCCCACGTGTTTGTCCATCCTTTTTGATGGCAGGCGGATTGTTTTGTAATCCTAATGCGACGAGTTGTCGATATGTCTTTCGGTGCCTTCCCTGCCAACGCAAGTCGAGTACACCGGTGGGGGATTGTTCTGTTTGTTCTTTTATTTTCACCAAAAGCTTAATGAGCGGATCAGCCCACTCCTGCTGGGCGTTTCGGTCAATAGCGTAAATCAACTCCCGTAGGATGTGCGCATTACACAGGGCGTGAAGGGCTTGTAGGTAGCTATGGTAAGAATGGTAATCATCGCGGTGCAGAATGCCTTTGAAAAAAGCAAGAATCTTCATATCCTCGTGAGCTTGGCGGCCTCGCTTAGCATGAAGCATAAAAAAGCTAAATAAGCTGGTGGCCGCTACGTGTACCCAATAACCAAGTCCTTTAACTTTAATGCCCGTCTCGTCGAAAAAACCAGCACACGATCCAATAATGGATAAGCGCAAGGTCTCCATGAAACCCTTTAAATTACGAGCAGCACTTTTGCGAAAATTATCTAAACTTCCCGTACTCAATTTCACCCCAAACACTTCAAGCAACTGCTTGGTGCGAAGGGCAGGAATAAACTGATAGGCGGATAAATACACACTGATGGCTTTGATACGAGGGCCATACTGAAATTCATATTTAATCGTATCAGGACAACCTTCCGCTTGCCATTGTGTCGTACAACACGGGCAGGTTTTTAATTCGATTTGATGTTCGGTAACTATCGTTTGAATAGGTGGCAGGTCTTCCACTTGCCGACGAAGCACCTCATCCGCAGCGATAGATCGCAAATCAGTATCACAAGCTGGACAGCTCTTTACCTCATACAAAATCACATCGTCCGGATTGTCGCGCAAAACAGCACCACTGCCTTTATGACCAGGCTGACCGCCTGGCTTTTTGCCACTCTTTTCACGCAATGACCGCTGTTTAGAAGGCTTAAAGTCGTCTTTACTCGGGGGCTTAGAACTATTACGACTATTGATAGCCAGTTGATCTTCCAACTCTTTAATCCGCTTGGCCTGCTTTTCAATGGTCGCTTGCTGAGACTTAATCAAGGCTTCCTGCTCTTCATAGGCAGGTAGAAAAATAGATAGCAATAGCTTACCTTCTTCACTTAAGGAAGGTTCTATTTCGCTAACTTTTATTTTTAGTTCTTGATAAGTCACCCCAAAAAATACAACTTTTATCCGAATTTCAACCTATGACACCCTGAATAGTTACGCCGCCTGTTGGGAAGATTGCGCCGATGGTATCCGCTTGATATTATGAAATAAAGAAGTGTATTTTACAAAACGCCTGGTTCAAAAGACCGGGCGTTTTGTATTGGTAGTACCGCATACGGATAAGACATCAAACAACGATGTCCGTCAATGCCTTCATTTTGCGGAACAGCTGCGAGCGGCTCATGCCAATTTATTGGCAGAGCTGGTGCGCTGGGCGCTGCCCCTACCGCTCCACCACCACCCATCCACTCCTTGTCTGCCAGCGCCAGCGATACACCCCCGCCGGCAATGCGCGTACATCCAGCGCCGCGCGCCCGTTTTTTAGCGCCGACTCCAAACACCGGCGCCCCAGCGGATCGTACAATTCAACCCGACCCGATCCCGGCAACTCGAAATTCAACATTGTTGCCGCAGGGTTCGGCCACACCTTCAGCGTCACCGCTTCCATATCCTCTGTTCCCGAGATAAAACTCACTTCGCCCGAGGCTGTACTCGTGCAGCCGTGGCCGTCTGTGACCGTCACCGTGTACCAGCCCGGCATCAGGCCCGTCTGTTCCATGCCCACAGCGCCGATGCTCCAGGCGTAATTGTAGGGCAATGTGCCGCCCGTCGGCACCGCCGTGGCTGTGCCATCGGGCGACTGGGCGCCGCTGGCTGGACTGCTCAGCACCTGGCCGCTCAGCAGCGGCGGGTCGTTCAATTGGAAGCTGAAACTTGAAGTGCAGCCGTAGGCATCTGTTACCGTCACCACGTACTGGCCTGGACTTAGGTCATGGTAGCTGGAGTCAGGGCCAAGCACGGGCACCCAGGCGTAATGGAACGGCGCCAGGCCGTTGGCCGCCGCTGCCGACACAAAGCCATCCAGGTCGCCGTGGCAACTAATGGGTCCGCCGTCCACCGACAAGGTGAGCTGGCCGTTCGCGGCTATGTTGAGTTGCAGCGAGTCGAGGCAGCCCAGGGCATCGGTCAGCGTGACGCTGTGCGGGCCAGGGGCCAGTTGGGTAGCCTGCACGCCTGTGCTGTCGTTGCTCCATTGATAGGTGTAAGGAGCGGTGCCGCCGCTGCCGCCCACCAAAGCCGTCCCGCCGGCGACTGAGCCACAGTTGAGCGCCGTGGTTTCGATCTCCAGCACCGTTGGCGCCGGCGCCGGCGCGATCGTGATCGTGTCGCTGATGCTGTGGCCGCGCTGGTCGCTTACCGTGACCGCGTAATCGCCGGGCGGCAGGTTGTTGATTTCCGCGCCGTTGCCCACATTGGGCTCCCAGTGGTATAGGAGCGGTTCGCAACCGTTTTCAGGGTGCAGCTGGATGGCACCGCCGAGTGAGCCTTCGCAGGCCGGCAGCACGCTGGCCGTTTGCGCAAGCCAGCCGAACGCCGCAGCTTCATACGGGCCGATATCGACCGTGCCGCCCTGGATGCGCAGCGCCCCGTCGAGGTCGCTCAGCAAGCCTAGGACAGCGGCGTTGGAGCCGGCGTCGATGAGGGGCGAGCAAGGGAGCAGCCGGAAATCAAGCAGCCCGGGATTCACAAAGCCTGGGTCGCTGGATACAATATTGTTGGGGCCACAAACAAGCCCTGGAATGATCATATCACTACAGGGGCGGTAGCTCAGGTTGTGGTCGAAAAAGAGGGATAAGTTTGGGCTTATAGTATTCAGGACGTACTCAAGACCTGAATTGTAAAAAACATTGTTAATGAAATTTTCATAACAAGCATTTTCCGACGCATTGCGAGAAACGGATATCTGAGAGTTGGCAAATAAGTTATTATTAATGAACATTTCAACAGTATCTAATGCACTTCCCGAGTAATTATTTAAAGTTAAGGCAATTCCATTCAATGGTGCATAAAAAATATTGTTTTTGATATTGATTAGACTATTTGAGAGAAAGAAACTTGCCAAAAAGGAATGGTCATATAACAAATTAACATTGTTTTCATAGAATAAGGTCTTAGCTGCAACAGAAAATGCGGGACTTCTATAGCAGAAGTTGTTATTGCAAACTATATATTTTTCGTAATTTACACTTGATAGAAATGCATACGAATATGTATTGTTTAAAATCCGATTTGAAGAGATATTAAAAGAATCAGATGTAGAAGTATTGGACCCGTTTTCAAGTTTTAACATGTGAGATGCCCCGCCTGCGAATGCGGGCACCAGTTTGGTATTACTAACTATATTTCCAATAAATTTAAAATTAATTTTTATACCTTCATTCATCAGATTGCCATAAATCAAACTGATCCCGTCATAGCCGTTGCTATCCAGGGTACAATGGTTAAATTCAAGTCGACAAGGCGAATCCGTGAATTTAAAAATGTAAAAAACGACCCCTTCTGAGAAGCAGGTGTTCTTAAAAAAATATGAATCGAAAATGCTAAGGTCGCTATTGCCGATGGTGTTATAATAGTAGATACTCCCTCCGGAAAAACTTGCCCGGTTCAGAATAAACCGGCAGTTCTCTATTTCTTTCCCTCTGTCAAGATCACTTCCTCCGTACAGATAGATAGCGCCACCCAATCGCGCTTTGTTATTTTCAAAATCGCAATTTTTAAACACTGGCAGGTTGCCCTGGGAGCTTTGGCCATTTACATAAACCGCACCACCATTAAGACGGGCTGCATTGTTTAAAAATTTACAATTTTCAAAGGTCGGATATGCTTTCCCGGATTTGGCCATGATATACACAGCCGCGCCACAGGCAGCTGGCGCATCCGAGGCGGCAATGGTATCGTTGTAGGCGTAGCCGTGTTGAAATACAAAGCCGTCCACCAGGGTCGTACTGTCGGGATAGGGCATATACAAAATGGTGTAGGCATTGTCCAGGCTATCGCCGGGAACGCCGATATCCCCGCTTAATATGACCGGGTGGGCGGCGATGTCCCGCTGGATCAGCGCACTTTCATTGCCTGCAAATCCGCCGTATAAACGCAGCCCTGATTTTAGCACAAATGAGCGATCCCTATTGTCGTCGGCATCGGGTAGGTAGGTTCCAGTGGCTATCCAAACCTGGTCGCCGGATTGAGCCGCATCCAACGCGGCATGAAGGTCGGTAAACGCATTTTGCCAGCTTTGCCCGGATTGATTTCCTGTAGCCTGTTGGTGAACAAAATAAACCTGGTTTTGAGCCGATACGCTCCAGCCGGCGGCCCAAACGAGCCAGAATAAAAGATATGATCGCATTGTAATGGGTGTTTAAAGTAAAAAATAGTGGGTTGCCGAATACTTCGCGCTGTCAATCAATGTATTGCTCAAAGCCGAACAGCGCGAAGCCCGTTTCAGGTAAAATTCGCCGGATAAACGTCAATAAACTGCTTATCCGGCGAAAAGAGGCAATTAGATTTTAGTCAGCCGGCGAACAACGCGCCCCAGCTCCGATTCCAGCACCAGGAAATACAATCCCGCCGGGGTGGACGGATCAACGGATACTTCCAGGGTGTTGTCGCCCTCCCTTAACTCCATGTCCTGTTCCACGACAAGCTGCCCTTTGGCATCTTGAATCGACAGGCGAGCTTTGGCAGGTGATTCGGCATAAACGTAAGCCAAAATTCGATCCTGGAATGGATTGGGCGCCACGATTGGACCCAGTTTACCCCCATTGCTTGTTCGGTCGAGCAGCAATTGCAATTTACTGGCATATTCATTGCCTTCCAGGTCATATATAAAGCCGGGCACCATTTGATCAGCCGACCATACCAGGTAATTTTTGTCAGGAAGCGTTTGGCCGGGCCGAATTTCAAACTCCAGCTTAAACAACCAGGTGTCTTTATCCAGGGTGGTAAAAGCATCCGGGCTGTCCCAAGCAAATCGCAGCTCGCCCGAAGCTTCATTCGATCGCCCAAAATGTATTTGCCCGATTGGAAATGCCGGATTCGGATGAATCGCTTTAAGTTGGAGGGCGCCCGCGTCGAAACGCAAGCCCAATTGTGCGGCAATCACCTCATGCGGCGCGTTTAACGCAAGTGCTACAAACACAGACCCACCTTTGGTGGTATAATCGATTTCTGAAATTTTGAAATACCCATTCAACTGACCGGCGGGCCTCATACCGCATATATCATTGGCGCTTCTATTCACATCCCCCATTTTTATGGCTTTAAAATTGCCGTAGTGAAACGGCAAGCCGTTGGATGGCACATCCACCACATTGGCCGTCATATAGGGAGGGTTGGTCCCTTGTACCGGGTTAGCTGGAAGTTGAAGCAAATCGGAGACATACCGGTATGGCGGGGCACTCATTGATCCAAAGTTATTCTGGATTCCTAAAATACATTTACGAATGTTATTTACATCAGTTGTCGAAATTGCTTGTACATAGTTGTTATCGGGATCGCCCTGCTCATTTGCATTTGCAGCGATATGTTTATATGGTGTATCGAACGGTTCTAACCCCAGAATGTGTTTGGAAATCAGCACACAGTCATAGGTGGTAACGCCCTCAAGGTAGGGAGCGTTGAGCTGCGGCAAGACCCGCAATCTGAAGGGTGCCTGGGCTGCATCGGCACAAAGGGAGAAATTTTCCTCACAATTGTGCAGGTTCTCCAATTCATAATTGCTATTATTGATACTTTCTACCCGTAACCGGTAATCCTGCACCTTTTTTCCGTTGTCATACAATACCTCCCCAAATATTTTAGGATCGCAAATATCTTCTCCGAGCATTACCTCGAATGCGCATAGCGAACCGCCGGTGATGATTCCTTCCCCTAACGACACAAAATATTTGATGCAACCTCGGGTTATCTCAAATGGAATATCAACATAAGCGCCGTTTTCCAAATCTATTTGACCGGCATAGCTATACCTGTAAGCGTAGGCATTGGAGCCTGTAATCAGTTCTCCGTTTGTTGCAGCATGAGGAACAGTCGAGGTAACAGTGCCAGGTGTAACACCTTGGGATGTTGTTGGGATGAGAACAAATTCAAATTTTAAAAAATTGAGCGAAATGGGCTGCGGATTACCATGCTCAAACAAAAACCTTACCCCCGTAGAACAATCCTGGGGGTTCTTGTAAACCTCGCTGGAGATTTTGATTTCGGGAGCGCAAATTGGACGGCCTGGAATACTGATCAACTTCGGAACGCTGTTCAATCGGTAAGTGACGGGGTTGCTGTCGAAAGGAAAAAGCGTCCAACGGCCAGTCGTCAAGGAACAATCCAGAATGCCGCCCTGCGATTGGTTAAAAAATCCCGGCATTTCCAAATCAAACAACAAAACAGGATCAGCGGTATTTTCCCAATCAGTGAATGAAAAATAGATATCAAAAGATCCGTCGCTGTTTTCTCTGACGATCTTATCGATTAATGTGGGCCCGCCTAAAATCGTCAAATCTTTAACCAAAAAATCCAAAGAAGCTGGGGTCATATCAGGAACGATATGCACTACTCCGTCCATCTTCCCAAAAACGGATGCCGTTAGGGATTGTGCTTTGACGCGTACAATCGGGTAGTTTTGAATGCTTGGCGGAACAAATTCGAAGGTTAACTGAAGCGGGGCATTACTCGCGGCCGGCTGAGGAAACAGTATGTTTGTATTGCCCCCCACGGCAGAAACGAAAACATTCCCCATGCAATTCATACAATCATCATACCACCCGGAGAAGCTGTTCCATTTCAGAAAATCGCCAGGGACGGCATCTGCCACATTGGTAAACAACCGGATGCTGCTGGTATTCGGCGGCAGCGAGATTTGAACGGGCGGCTCCTGATTTAGGCAACTGGTTCCGGCGATGATCTCCCAGTTTATCTCGCCATTTGCAAGGTCATCCAGGTTCAGAAATTGCCCCATATCAGTCAAACCAGGGCTATTGGGTACTGGCAACAGTTGCTCGGTTAGCGCCCTGTTTATGCTGGATGTAAAGTTGTTTGCGTTAATAACACCGTTAAAGCTTAATTGGCTGATCGCCATCTGCGTTGGCAGGTTTCCGGATTTTGCCTTTAAGTTGACATGATAAAAAGCCTGAAAAGCTCCAGGATTGTTCAGGGAAGTATGTTTGGCTCTCCATGGCGCCTGGGGTGGCACTTTTACAATCTCAAACTCCACCAACTGGGGCAGGCACAAGAATTGCGCACTGGTAGAGGCCAAGAACAGGAGCGAAATAAAAAATGCCCCCCCCCAACCTTTTACAAAAACTAATTTTGTGTAACATATATATGGTTGTTTAAAATGTGAAAAAATCATACCAATACCATGATGATTTGTAACTGTTTAGCACCCGAAAGGTGCGATATATAAATCAGTAGTGCTACAGACAGCACGAAGTCCCTTGAAAACATTGAGTTGATGCTTACGATAATTGTTGATGAAGCCTTGTATACGAGCATATCGGTCTGCGCCTTGTGCGGTTCGAAAACACCCTGCCACTTTTTGCTTTGTTTTGACGGGCCTGATGTCCCGTTCTGCATGATTGATACTGAATGGTACCGCTTCGTGTTCGGCAAATGCCTTTACAAAGATAGGCTTTCCATGTTTAAGAAAGCGATCAAGATCGAGCCGAAGGGCAAAATATTACTGGAGCCGGGAGCCTCTCCCTACAAAAAATCCACATCCACCGCATACGGGTACGTCATCAAATACTCCAGCGCCTTCTCAATCGGATAGCGCTCGAACACCACCGCATGAAGCATCGTCGTAATGGGCACGTGCAGCTTGTAATGCCGGGCCAGTTGGTGCGCGATGCGCAGGGTGCGCACGCCTTCTGCGAGTTCCGGCATGGTTTCACGAATAGTATCTACCGTTTCTCCTGTGGCGAGTCGGGTACCGAAGGTATAGTTCCGGCTGTTCTTACTCGTAGCGGTGGCTACCAGGTCGCCAATGCCGGCCACGCCCACAAACGCCTGACTCGATGCGCCCAGTGACTTGCCGAAATAGATCATTTCTGCCAATCCGCGGGCAATAAGCAGGCCTTGGACATTGCGGCCTAGTCCCAGTCCGCCAATGATGCCAGAACCAAGCGCTATGATGTTTTTCAAAGCTCCGGCCAATTCCGCACCCAGGATATCATAAGAGCCATACACGTGAAATTTGGAGCTGTTGAGCGCCAATTGCCCCGCTTGTATCACTTCCCGGAAACGGCTGCCCACCAAGGTAGCGGCGGGTTGCCCTGCCATAATTTCAGCCGCGAGGTTGGGGCCTCCCAGGCAGCCTACCCGTACCACGCTGCTTTCTTCGCGCACCACTTCGCTCATGGTGCGCACGTTCCCCCGCGTGATGACGATGCCCTGCTTGTCGAGCTCATCTTCTTCATAGCCGTACAAATCAAAACCCTTGGTGCCGTGGATGATAATATGGTGTGGGCGCAAGTACGGCGAGAGTGCCTGCATCATTTTCCGAAAACTGTTAGATGGCACAATGGGAAAAATCAAGGTGCATTGTTTGGCCAGTTCTTCCACATCCATGGTGGCCCGTACCCTAGGCGATATTTGGGTGCCCAGGTGCCGGTGATTTTTATTGATCTCTTCAACGACTTCGGGCCGACGGCTGAATAGCAATACATCGGAGTTGTATGCCAACAAATTGGCGATTGCGGTACCGAAATAACCGGCGCCTAAAACGCCTACTGGATTGTATGGTGATGCCATGTTTGACTATTTTTCCCGCCGTAGCCTCCCTGTTCTCGCAAAGGCTATGGCGGTTGAGGTTGATTACCCCTTTATAAATTTGATTGCCTGAACCACTATGCCATCGCACAGCACTTCCATAAAACATAGTCCCGGCGGAAGCTCTGCTACGGAAAATTCATTCAGGATATTTGGGTCGAAATTAATGGTTTTTACCGCTCGCCCAGTAGCATTATTAATCCTAGCCGTATAAATTCCTTTCGGCAAATGAGCCCCAAATACTGCCCCCAGGGTGATATGACCCTGGGTGGGGTTGGGAAGCACTCCAAACAAGTTTGTACGGCTTGGAGCCAACGCAATTTCTTTTGACGAAACCAAAGTTTGAAATTCTCCGATACAGTCTGGCGTGAAACACCCGTTGCTGTCCAGTTTTACCAACCACACGTGATCCGTGAAGGGGTCTTCTGGCGGCCTGATCGTATCCCACAGCCAGCCCGTAAAGATCAGGTCGCCGGATAGGTCTTCTGCTCCGCCGTAAAACTCGTAATAAAACCCGCCATCCCTTTTATCTGAGATGATCCGGCTCCATTTACGCTCCCCATCGGGCGAATATCGCCCCACATAGCCCGCATAATAATTTTCTCTTTCCACCTGGTCATACAGATATTCCTCCGCCAGGCCATATTGAATGATGTCCCCGTTGTTGGCCACAAACGAACCTGAGATCGTGAGCTATTCACCGAAATCCACCTTTTCCCACTCCAACTGCCCACGAATAAACTACCACCAGTCCGCTGTCCCTGGTCGCTTTTGTCGCGCACCAACGGATAGATCTATTATCGTCTTTTGCTGATAATCAAAACGGTTCAGGTAATGCCCCAAGCTGTCAAAAGCGACAACGGCAAAATCATTTCCACGCTCCAGCGTGACGTAGTTCATGTGGAGCAATATGCTGTCGCCCCTGACATGGATGGCATCAAAATGATTGGTGGTGATGGTATCATACAAGATGGATTTCCAAAGGAGCTCGCCCTCGAAATCAAATTTCATCAGGCCGATACAATAACGGTTGTTGAAACCACAAAGCGCACGAACATGCACCAAATAGCCGTCCGCTAATACCACAACTTGCTCACCGCTTTCATTCCCGATATCGAGGTCGTATAGTTTGCTCCAATAATCTTGGGCAGGGAGCAGGTTCGTACACAGAAAAAAGAGCAGGATTATGGATATCGGCTTTTTCATAATTTTTATGTTGATACCTAGTAACACATCGTCTATTTCAAATTGTAATCCGGCAAAATTGTTTTTGTCCACATTTCCTTGCCCTGTGCATTGTACACCGTGATGGCCAACTCTCTCGCTGTGCGCGGCCCACTAAACCGGATCATAGAGAAATTATTTTCTGCCACGATGGTGCCGGGCACCCGAAGGTCGTTGGAGGTTTTGGTGGCCGCATCACTGAAAGAACCCGCTGTGAGAGAAGAGGAGGTGAGGTCGTACATCCAATTGCCTGCTTTGTTTTTGAAGGTGCTAAGCTCGGTGAAATGTTTGTCGCCCGTGAGAAATACCACCCCTTTTATGCCTTCGCGTTCAATTCTGCTGATAATGGAGTCGCGTTCTGCCGGGAAATCGTGAAAGGCAGACTCTTCGTGGTCGTCGGAACTGAGCACTTGTCCACCGATGGCCACAAATTTGAAAGGTGTCCTGCTATTGGTTAAGGAGCCGATGAGCCATTCAATTTGATCCTTGCCCAGGGAAGTGCGCTCGCAGGTGCTGCAGCGGTTGGGCGCCCGGTTGTAGCGGTTGTCGAGCAGGAAAAAGTCGGCATCATTGTATTGGAAGCGCGTGGTGCAACCTTTTTGGCCATTGATACCGAAGGTAGGGTTGCCCCAAAAATTGCGGAACACCTCCCAGGCCATTTCCTTGTGTATCCAGGTGCCATCTGAATTGTCGGGGCCATAATCATGGTCGTCCCAAATGGCATAATGGGCGGTAGAGGCGAGTAAAGGCTGTAGCTCGGGCAGTGAACGGGTATGGGTGTAGCGGTATGCCATGCCGGTGTGGGTATTCCAATCGGGTTCCCTGAGGTACACATTGTCGCCCAGCCAAAGCATGAAATCGGGCTTTTGTTCAAATATTTTCGTGAATATCTGGTAATTGGAGCCGTAGGGCTTGGGGCGGTCGTATTCCGCCTCATTGATGAAAGAACAGCTTCCGGTGACAAAAGAAAACGGGGGTGGGTCGGTACGCCATTGCCAGAGCGACTGCGTTTTAAAAGTGGTTGGGTAGGAAAGCTCCACTTTTTTGCCACCGATCATTACTTGGTATTGGTAGCTTTTGCCGGGCTGCACCGCGTTGGCAATACATTTTGCCGTGTATTCAGGGCCATCTGTAAAAACGTTATTGGTCTTAAATTGCTGTGCGGGATTGTCAATATCCCAATAAACGACCTCAACAGCCGTACGGCCTTTCGTCTGCACCCAAACAAGTACTTCAAACATATCGACATAACCGATCATGGGGCCGCTTTGCAAGCCTTTTGTGCCCGCAGCAGCGAAAAGATCGTTGCTGGGCGGGTAATGCCCGGGTGGTACACATTGGTTGCCAATCAGTGTAAAAAGCAACAGGAGAATGCCTGCAAATAATTTATTGGAATGCATAACAGACGAATTTCCGGCGAAGGTAGCGATTACCATGAGTCATCCCGAATTTTCAGAATCTGTACTTGTTATTTTTGTAGGGAGGAGTCAGGTGGGGCTGAATTGTACTTACTTATTCGTCAGGCCACGAAAAGTGGTCGGACGAGGGCCATTTGGTCTGACGAATTTTCTTCGTCCGACCAATAAATATACACAAACGCCCAAATTTATCCCATATTTTTTCTCTAAAAAAATTCGGGATGACGCATGTTTGACTCATTTTGAAAAAAAAGTTATACGGCCACCCAACCTTTCAGAATCTGTGTGCGTTACTCAATAAAGAATTTAATTTGTCAAAACATTTGGAAGTTACAATAATAAGATGTACTTTTAAACCAAACTAAAAAGGAGGTTTCGCCATGACTACTCGCAATCATCTCACCATTTTCCTCCTGTCCCTCTCTTTTGCCCTTTCGGCTCAGACGGCCAGCAGAACTTTCAACAAATCATTTAACACAGACAATCGGGGCACCATCATGCTTGATTTGCCCGGACAAATTGACGTGAAGGCCTGGGACAACGCTTACATTAAAGTGGAGATCGGAGTCGCCATCCCATCCGGTAACGGCTCCATCCTGAACGAGCTGGCCTACATTGGCCGATACAACCTGACATCGCATTCGGAAGGCGATGTGCTTACGATCACAGCGCCCAACCTTCAAAAACAACTAAAGGTTAAGGGAGCGGAACTTAGAGAAGAATTTGTGTTTGTTGTCTTTGTTCCAGAAAACATGAAAATAGAACTGCCAAAGGTTCCTGTAGTGGCAGATTTGAATAAATAATTACCGATAGCACACCCGATCTTTTACTTTCTTACAAATTCCTACGATGCCCTGGTACCGATACCAGGGCATTTTTGTTACTATTGCGCCGAAAAGGGTCTAATAATTCGGCCCTGAACTTCGTTTTCTTTTTCCCCAGAATCCAAATAAACGCCCAGGTGCCAGATAATTATCACATTGTCAAATTGTCACATTACATATTATCACATTGCCTAATTATCACATTAATAACTTATGAAACTGCTCTCAACCATATTGTTTTCCCTTTGCCTGTACACGGCAAATGCACAAATGGAGCGTACCATGTACCAGGTTTTCAACGTGGACTCTGCCAAAACCATAACCCTCGACATTGTTGGTATTTATGAAATTCATACTTGGGCAGGTAGTAGCATCCTGGTGGAGAACAACATTCAAATATGGGATGCTTCCCGTGAAATATTGGGCTATCTGATCAAGAATGGCCGCTATGATGTCACCATGGACTCCACCGCAGGGCCTACGCCAGCGGCGATGAATATTTACACAAAATTTAAGGAGCGCAAGCCGATCAAACGCCCGGACGGGCAGAAATGCCTTGAAATAGCGACCACCAAAATTTTTATCCCGGATGTGTTTTTGGTGTCGGAGGACAAGCGGGTTTTGACGCGGAAGGAAAAAGTGGAAATTAAGTCTGAGTAAGCTGGATGCTGGATTTTAGATATTGGATGCACTGCTATCCACCATCAAAGAGCAGATTTTCATCCGGAGTTCCCTAAAAACTATAATCCCAACTCAAGACAAAAAAAGGATTTACAGCCTGTACGGCCGTACTGTTTCGATAAAAAGCGTCCGCAGACACTTGTTCAAATTTTCGGGTGCCAAGCAGGTTGAAAGCTGAAATGTCCAAGTTGCTGTGCCATGCAGGGAACCGAAAATAAGCCACCCCGTCTGCGGCAAAAAAATGGCGATATGGCCTATTTTTGTCCAATTGGTTCGCGGCATGGCGCACGAACAGTTTCAGGTCAAATTTTTTAGAGGGGCGTACCTTTATTTGAAACGTGGAAAACAGATTAGCAGCCCGCAATGACGCTGCGTTGGTAGTTGTGCTGCTTTTTAAGGAAGAAAAACTGCCTCCAGTGTCTAATATGACATTCACCCAAGTATCAAAAGCAGTGCCGAAACTTAGGTTGAGGTTTTGTACCGTCGTGTTCAGCCTCCGGGGAGCATCACTGTTGATGAGCGCGGTTTCCCGAAACTGAAAGATGCTGGCACCCAATTCAAATCGGCAACTAATGGTGCTTAGAAACCGGCTGGCGTTTGTGCGCAAAACGTAAGAACTGTTTTCAACGGGCCTAAATTTTTCTTGTATCGAAAGTACGGGACTGATCTGATACTGCCCTCCAAACTGATTTTTGTTTTGCTTAAAACTCCCGCCTGCATTCCAGGAGAATTGCTTTTGCCTGTTGTTGAAAAAGTAATTCAGGCCAACGGAACTGCCGGGCATATAGTCTAAGGAAGGCAAGCCTCGACTGAAGGTTTGATAATTGGTAAAGAGGAAGGCAGGAACCAAGGACGAGATATTGGGAGGGGCTAGTTGGTACCTATAGTCACTGCCAAGGGACGCTTTTTCATTGAATTTGTAAAAAACATTCAAACTTGGTTCTGTAATCAGGCATTTCGTCGTCTCTGAGGCAATGTTGGGTGCGGTGATGTGCAGGATTTGAAATCGTTCGTACACTTGCCCAAGCACCTTCAATTTGCCGAATTCGCGTGAAACCTGTAGGCTGGCAAAATAGTTCGGCGACAACAATTGGAAGTCGTTGCGGTATGCAGCGTCGTCTAATATTTTACTTGTACCGGAAGGGTTTTCGAGCCTGATATCGGACGTTATCTTCCCGGAATTCCCCACAATGCCTGTTTCCGCGACCCATTGAAACCTTTTATAATTTGAAAGAATCCGGGCGAAAATCAGGCTTTTGCGTTGACGCTGCCCTACATTTTGAAATAAATTGGTAAAGGTAGAATCCAGGCCAAAGTAGGTGGAGTACGCACTATAGTTCGGATTTAGGAGCGCGCTACCGGTATACCAAGCCGACTTGCCGATTATTTGAAGGGCTGTTTTGGCATTGATTTTATACGTGTATTCAAGGGAGGCAAAGGCTTCTTTGGTCTTATGATCGTTCAGGTTTGTAACCCAAGTATCGGGGTTGCCTGTTTGGCTGCGCAACAATTGAAAGCTGCCGCCAGCTGGCATGTCACCGATTTTAATAAAACTCCTGATCGCATGTTTCTTGTTGGGCGCGAAAAATTCAAATTCTGTTTGAAGGACTCGGGAGGCCAAACGCTGTGTCGTTTCTTTGTTTTCTATAATATCCAGCACACTTGACTCCAGCAGTATCCGTGTCGCATTTGTCGTTTCCTGCCGCAACTTGTCCTTACCAGCCCAGGCAGAAAATTTCACCTTGAATTGTGGTGTAATGGGAATTACCTCCCCGAGGTAAATCATGCCACTGCGGTTGGTGTTGGTGTATTCAATTGGCAAGCCCACCCTTTCCATTGGTGGGATTTGTACCAAGCCATTGGCTCGAAGTGGATTGCCTTGGAGCTCTTGTTTGTCAGGCTCGAAATACGAACCTGTGCCCGGAAAGCCCAAACTTTGGGAAGCTGTTTTCCCGGTGTTGTTGCCCGTACTAATCAAGTAGGCTTTATCCTTCCTGCTCAAGGAAAAAAGGTTGGTATGCCCCCGCGCTTTCCAATCATCTCCGTAGCCGATCCCGCCTGTTACACTCCCGGAGAGGGTTCGTTTCCGTTCGGGTTTGATTTTGAGGTTCATCACCATGCGATCCGTTTTTCGGATACTGCTGAGCACCGGGTTTTCCTCGTAACGGTCAATCACCTGTACTTTTGATATCATGTCGGCGCGCACATTTCGCGTAGCGATCTGGTAGTTTTGGCTGAACAGGTCGTCGCCCTCGATCAGTACCCGCTCCACCGTTTTGCCATTATAGCTGATTTGACCGCCCTCGCTCACTTGTACGCCGGGCAGTTTTTTCAAGAGGTCTTCTACCGAAAATTCCGTGCTGTCGGAAAAGGAGGCTGCGTTGAATTCCGTGGTATCATTGCGCACGATAACAGGGGGCGTTTTTGCCCGAATCACAACTTCTTGCAGCACGGTAGCGGCAAGGGCAAAGTCAACAGTAAGTGGAAGTACGCGAAGGGATATCTTATGGGCTGTTGTTCGGTACCCCAAGCTTCTGGCAGTCAGGGTGATGCTGTCGCAGTCGGTGCTCAGGCTCAAATGGAAGGCTCCGTTGTCGTTTGTTGTGGTATAGGCCAATACCAGTTCGTCACGACAACTGGTGGCAACCACACTGGCATAAGAGACGACCACACCTGTGGAGTCCCGAACAAAGCCGCTGATTTTTTGGGCAGGGAGCAGGAAAGTGTAAAAGAGGAAAAGGAGCAGGGTTATTACCTTTTGAAGGCACATGTTGGGTGGCTAATTTTCATTTAATTCGATAAATTCCATGCGAGCTGTGAGTACTTCGACACCTTTGGCGGCCCACTCTTTTACGAGATTTCCATTAAACACTCTTTCGCCAATGATAAACTCCGCATAGCTCATATTCATTTGTTTCCCGCTTGGCAACCGGATTATGCCTGGGGTATTTTGGCCTATTTCAAGCGTAGAAAAAAGGAATTTCACTTTCCCGTCGAACGATGTTGCTTCCAAGATCAAGCCAGGAAGCCCGCCCAGCTTAAAGGGGCCGCTTGGGATGGGGATGTCAACAGCATACCATGCCTCGTACTCCCGCCCCCTGAAAACGCCCGTCGCTCTTCGACATTCATAAATGCCAAAGCGTTTTCGTTCAGGCTGTAATATCCAATCAATGGTCCCGAATGTATCAGAGAGGATGCAATGGCTGCGTGACTGGCGGCAATCAATTTTGCAGACAATCCGGCGTTCTGCATGAAATTTGTAGATCGGAAACCCTTCCTTGTCGCCAATTATGGTTACGGGAAAAGCGTATTCCGGGTTACTAAAAGAGGTATCACTGACAGGGGCTCCATGCTGTACATATACGGAGCTTTGGTTGTTAAACAAGAGCGAAGCATAACCATTATTTTGCGCATCACCCTGGGTATCAGCCTGTTGCAAATAAACAACCCTGCCCGTTGGCAAGCTGTCCTTTTGCGCGAGAAGTATGGCCGCATGTAGGCATAAGAAGTGAATCAATATGGTAGATTTCATGTTAGATAATTTTGATTTGGGAAAAATACCAAGTTCGGCATGTCATCACAATACAGCCGAGCTTGGAAGTTGGTGTATTACCTATTATTTAGGCCCAGAGCCAATAACATAGCAACAGTCTGGTGAGATGGCACAAAGATAAGTATGCAACTCTATCGCTTTATTAGCACAATCTTCGAGCGAACAATCACAAATAAGCGTAAGTACTATTCCATGGCTAATCTAACCGCTTTTCGGCATACGCGCCCTACTTCTTGGGTGGTTTCAGGATAGCCCACAGTTGCAACTACCCACAAATTTATTCCCACCCACTCCAATATTCTTGGAGTGCCTAAATTTATTCATTTTCCTCTTGGCGATACCCAATTTCCAAGATAACAGGCTGCTCATATTCATAACGCCCTGCCTGCTTGCAATACCGAATGGGCGCGCCCATTGATTTTAACAAATCGAGATTGTAAAAAAGCAAAGATTGAGAAATGCCCAACCGGGCTGCAAATTCTTTTGGGTTTCCGGTGGCTTTGAGCCGAATAAGCTGATCCATCCGTTCTAAGCGGTTTAAAATATCAAGGGCTCTCATAGTAGTATTTTGCGTGTACAGAAAAAGCAAAAAGGGCTTGTAGCAGAGCACAAGCATTTTCAAGCGTTTCAAAGAACGATAATCGAAAAGAAGGTAAGGCCAGTCTTGGATGGCAACCAATTAGCTTCAAGTAAGGGGGAAAATAATCGCGCGGGGGGGGGGGCTGCATCATACAAGTCGTTTTAGTAGAAGTATGATGCAAAGGTCGCCTCAAAACTTGCTCTATGCAAAGACAGTTTGGGCAATTTCAATACATGCAGAAAGTTGGGTGCCGGATGCTCCTCTATTCCGTAACCGGGTAGCGGTACATCCAGCACCCATTTTCACTGCAATTTAAAGTTGAATGTAATGGTGCCGCATTCCTGGGAAGCCTGGGAGGCTCCGAATCGGTAAGCTTTGGCAGCAGCGACGGCTTTGTTTTTTAGTTCACTGTCGCTGGTAGTAGAGCCGCTGAGCCGATAGTCAGCACTGGTAACGCGGCCGTTTGAATCGACACATACGGCAACAACGACACGTCCCTGTTTCTGGGAGTTGTCGGTGATGCTGCCGCGACTTACAACCTTCCGGCCACCAATTCCGCCGCCAACGGAGGCACCGGTTCCGGTGCCATCGCCGCCGCCAGTGCCGCCACCAGTGCCGCTACTTTTTCCAAACGGATTGTCGCCGGTGCCACCCGTGACACCGCCATTGCCTGGTTTTCCGCCGCCGCCAGCACCACTACCAGTGCTATTGGGCTTTCCAAAGGCGCTTCCGGCATTATTTTTTACTTGATTCTTTCGCGCTTCTTCAGCGCGTGCGGCTTCCGCAGCAGCCTGACGTTGGCGCTCGGCCTCTGCCTGGCGGGCATTCTCCTGCCGATTTGCTTCATCGCGTTGCTTGCGCTCATTTTCCTTTTGTTGCCGCACGGCAGCAACATTGGGGTCTTCAGACGTCGCAGTTGGCGGCGGCGGGGTTACAGGTTTTGTCGATGGCGTTGGTACCGGATCAGGCGTTGAAGGCGCCGAAGTGGTAGGTACCGCAGCAGGTTGTTCACCCAGTGGGGTATAATCGTCGTTCATGCCTTTGTCGGGCTCGCCGGCAGCAGCATTGTCGCCGCCGCCGCCCCATTCAATGGTGATGGGCGGCACTTGGGCACTTTCCTCCTTTTTGGCGAAAGTGTATAGAAACATCATAAGTACCAGCAACACATGAAATATCATGCTTATTAAAAAGCTTTTCGTGCGGTTCTCTTGTTCATAAACTGCGGTTTTCATAACATCTTTGTTTAGCTATAATGATGTTTGAAGAAAGTATTTTGCACAAACCAACCCCTATTTTTCTCCCTGATCCGGATTGGTGGCCAATATTGTCTTCACTTTCAGGCGGTTGGCAATATCCAGGATAAATACTACAGCTTCCACCGTAGCAGCTTTGTCGGCAGCAACGGTGATGGTTGTTGCATTTGGATCTTTATTTTCAGCCTTGATGCGCGAGCGAAGGGCAGCCTCCAGCTTTGATTTATCAACCCCTGTTCTGTCAATATAAAAAGTGCCATCGGCTTTCACAGACACTGACAGTGCAGGCGAAGCCATTGATTTGGAGGTGCTTGAAGGCAATTGCAGGTTCAGGGCATTGGGTGTGACGAAATTGGAAGTCAACATGAAAAACATCAGAAGCAGGAAGATCACGTCGATCATGGCTGCAAGGCTGAATTCAGGTTCGACTCGTTGACGGCGTTTGAGTCCCATCTTTTATTTTTTTAATTATTAACGAGAAGGCTCTTGCAAAAGATCCATGAATTGTACCGCTGTGTTTTCCATTTTGAAAATAACCTTGTCGAGGTTGTTTACCAAAACGTTGTAGCCTGCCATGGCAATGATGGATACAAACAGGCCCGCAGCTGTTGCCGTAAGGGCGTGATAAATACCATTTGAAAGGGTAGAAGGCTTGATAACATCCGCCACAGCCATGTCCTGGAAGGCGATGATCAGACCGATTACCGTACCCAAAAGACCAATCATCGGTGCAATACCGGAGATAGACGCCAGGGTAGAAAGGTTCTTTTCCAACTTGAGCAATTCGAGGTTGCCCACATTTTCGATGGACTTATTAATATCATCAAGCGGCTTGCCGATGCGGTCGAGTCCTTTTTCTACCATGCGGGCCATGGGGGCATCAACGCTCTGGCACAATGCTTTGGCAGCCTGCAGGTTGCCGCTTTCCACGCTGGCGCGGATGCTGTTCATAAAGTTATGGTCAACTTGACCAGCCCGGGTAAGGGTAAGATAGCGTTCAAAAATGATGTAAACGGCTACGATGGAAAGCACCAAAAGAGTACCGATTACAACCAAACCAGAGGTGCTGCTTCCCAGTACAATATCGAGCAAGGATTGCGATTCAGCAGTTTTGGTGGTTGCTGGCACCGTAGTGGGAGCTTGAAGAAAGAAGAATGCGCTCAGAAAGGCGTGGAGTGTCATAAAGATGTCGTGCTGTTGTAGGTGAAACTGATTGTTTCTTTTTCAAAATTGCGAACGCCAAAAGTATATCATTTTGTATCCGCGCAAGCATTTTCCTTAACATTTTTACCCCGTTTTGAAGATTTGCAGTATAAATGACAAACGCGAGTGGCTGAAAATGAGTGTTTTACAAAACTGTTCTTTCAATTCTGCATGACTAAACGATGCTTGGCACCTCCTTATTCCGCCCCTACCAATAATGATTACGGATGCTTGACGTACGGGTTACTGCCATGTCCACACGCAGCAGTTGTGCAGTATACCCTACCAGGAACGGCGCTGGCCCGCAAAGGCAACAATCGCCTAAAAAACCTGTTATTGCTAGGTAAGTGCCTGTTTTCTCCGCTTACTGTTGCAATTTTGCCCTTTATATTTTTCAAAAAAACGCATGCTATGAAATCACCATTGAAATATCTACTGCTGACAGTTTTATTAAGCACAACTTGCCAGGCCATAATGGCTCAAATGAACGACGGTGCACAATTTGGAATAATGGCTGGCATCAACGGTGCCAATCTTTATGATGACGCCCGGGCCAGCGATAAAAAAACGCGGATAGGGTACACTGCGGGCATTTTTGGGCAATTTCCGATAGTAAAGGGAAGGTTTTCTATCCGCCCGGAATTACTTTTCTCTGCCAAAGGCGCCGCGTTTGATTTTACCAGCGGTTCACGCCCCGACGTTAAATTGAGCTATGTGGAGCTGCCCCTTTCCCTGCAATGGCATATATTCGGTTTCTTCAATCTACACGCCGGCATGTACGCCGCTTTGTTGGCCGATTCAGAAGGCAAGATTAAGGACGCCAATGGCAATCCGATTACCATAAAATTAAACAAAGGCGATTACAGCAACATCGACTACGGCTACCAGTTGGGCACTGGCCTTGACTTGGGCAACTTGGGTATCCATTTCCGGGTAGCCCGCGGCCTCAAAGAAGTAGCAGATAAAGGCTCCGTTCAAGCCTACCTTGGCAACTTGAAAAACGCCACCTGGTCGCTCACGCTGGGTTGGGCATTCTAACATTTGCCAGGACTGAATTCATTCATAATACATCCATCAATTTCCTCGAATGGCTCGAATTGAAACCGATATTCTCGTGCTGGGATCTGGCATCGCTGGCCTAACCTTTGCGATCAAAACTGCGAAGCAGCTCCCCGAAAGCAAAATTCTGGTACTGACCAAAACCGTAGAAGGCGAAAGCAATACCCGCTATGCACAGGGAGGCGTGGCTGCCGTTTGGGATCTAGATAAAGATAACTTTGAAAAACATATTGCCGACACGCTTGATGCCGGAGATGGGCTTTGCAACGAGGCCATTGTGCGCATCGTCGTAGAAGAAGGCCCTGATCGGGTACGCGAGATCATTGAATGGGGTGCAAAGTTTGACAAGAGTAAAAAAACGGACACTTACGACCTGGCGCGTGAAGGCGGACACTCGGAGCACCGGATACTCCATTACAAGGACCTTACCGGATGGGAAATTCAGCGCACGCTGATGGAAGAAGCCAAGCGCTATCCAAACATCAAGGTGCTGGAGCATTATTTCGCGCTCGATTTTATTACCCAGCACCATTTGGGCCACATGGTGATTCGGGTCACGCCCGGCATTGAGTGTTACGGCTGTTATGCCCTCAACAAAGAAACCGGGTCGATTGAAACCATCCTCAGCCGGGCGACTATTTGTTGCACCGGCGGTGGCGGGCAGGTGTACAAGGCTACCACCAACCCGATTATTGCCACTGGGGACGGCGTTGCCATGGCCTATCGCGCCAAAGCACGGGTGGACAGTATGGAGTTCATGCAATTTCATCCGACGGCTTTGTACAATCCGAATGGTGAAAACCCTTCCTTTCTGGTGTCAGAAGCGGTGCGTGGCCACGGCGGCATCCTGAAAACGGCAGAAGGCGCGGAGTTTATGCAACACTACGATCCCCGCCTTTCCCTGGCACCCCGTGATATTGTAGCGCGGGCCATCGACGCTGAAATGAAAAAGCGCGGTACCGATTGTATGTACCTCGATTGCCGCCACCTCGACGAAAAGGATTTCCTGGAACATTTCCCCACCATCCATGAAAAATGTATGTCCATTGGCATAAACCCTATGAAAGATTTGATTCCCGTGGTGCCTGCCTGTCATTATATGTGTGGCGGTATTCTGGTGGATGAATTTGGGCAAAGCAGTATCAAACGTTTGTATGCTGCCGGAGAATGCAGCAGCACTGGATTACATGGCGCAAATCGTCTGGCATCCAACTCTTTGCTCGAAGGCATGGTCTTCGCCCACCGGATTGCCGAGGACGTGTGTGAAAAAATTGACGGATGGAGCTTGAAAGGAAACGTGCCAGATTGGAATGCCGAAGGCACCACGCATCCACAAGAGATGGTGCTGATAACCCAGGGCATTAAGGAGCTCAAAGAGGTCATGTCCTACTACGTTGGTATAGTCCGCTCCAATTTGCGTTTGAAACGCGCCCTCGACCGGTTATATCTATTGTATGAAGAAACGGAAGAGCTGTACCGCACCAGCACCATTTCACCGCAGTTGATGGAATTGCGCAACTTGATCACGATTGCCTACCTCATCACGCGCTCGGCGGCACATCGCCGCGAAAGCCGGGGCTTGCACTTTACCACCGACTATCCGGGGCAGTTGGATTTCAAGGAGTTTTCGATTTTGTAACTTTCAGCCTCAATCAAATTGTGCGCATCTTTACACAATGGTTCGTTAAAGATTTAAGCGGCAATTCTGCCTAAAGCATATAGTTCACGGATTTTGGGGTTATTTTTTTCCGCGGACGGGTCTTTCCCATAAATGGAAATTAATTTATCGAGCACAAGTTCATT
>Ga0209390_10004001_pt1 | contig 22778 bp, 18 predicted proteins | sample BON01_FD_187212 | JGI IMG/M metagenome (GOLD analysis project Ga0209390, IMG submission 187212) | Freshwater microbial communities from Lake Bonney liftoff mats and glacier meltwater in Antarctica - BON-01 (SPAdes) (version 2) | ecosystem: Environmental > Aquatic > Freshwater > Ice > Glacier... | reverse complement strand
CCTCGGCAACCGTCGTGTGCGTTGCGTTGGTGAACTGGCTGAAAACCAGTACCGTACTGGTCTGGCACGTATTCAAAAAGCCGTGAAAGAGCGTCTGGGCCAGGCCGAGCAAGAGCCCCTGATGCCGCATGACCTGATCAACAGTAAGCCGATTTCAGCTGCGTTGAAAGAGTTCTTCGGCGCCTCGCAGCTGTCGCAGTTCATGGATCAGACCAACCCGCTGGCTGAAATCACCCACAAGCGCCGTGTTTCGGCCCTTGGCCCCGGTGGTTTGACCCGCGAGCGCGCAGGTTTTGAAGTGCGTGACGTGCACGTGACCCATTACGGCCGCGTCTGCCCGATTGAAACGCCTGAGGGTCCAAACATTGGCCTGATCAATTCGCTGGCTTTGTATGCCCGCCTCAACGAATACGGCTTTATTGAAACGCCGTACCGTCGCGTGGTGGACAGCAAGATCACGACGCAAATCGACTACCTGTCGGCCATCGAAGAAGGCAAATACGTGATCGCCCAGGCGAACGCGTTGCTGGACGATGCCGGTAAGCTGACGGGTGATTTGGTTGCTGCGCGCGAAAACGGCGAGTCCATTCTGGTCGGCGCCGAGCGCATTCAATACATGGACGTGTCGCCTGCGCAGATCGTCTCGGTTGCCGCTTCGCTGGTCCCTTTCCTGGAACACGACGATGCGAATCGCGCACTGATGGGTGCCAACATGTCGCGCCAGGCCGTGCCTGTGTTGCGCCCCGAAAAGCCACTGGTAGGTACCGGTATCGAGCGCGTTGCTGCGATCGATTCGGGTACTGTCGTCACCGCTACCCGTGGTGGTGTGGTGGACTACGTTGATGCGACCCGTATCGTGGTTCGCGTCAATGACGCAGAAGCCCTGGCTGGCGAAGTCGGTGTGGACATCTACAACCTGATCAAGTACCAGCGCTCCAACCAGAACACCAATATTCACCAGCGTCCCTTCGTCAAGATCGGTGACAAGCTGGCCAAGGGTGACGTGATTGCCGACGGCGCATCGACTGACCTGGGCGAAATTGCCATTGGCCAGAACATGCTAATCGCCTTCATGCCCTGGAACGGCTATAACTTCGAGGATTCGATCCTGATCTCCGAGCGTGTAGTGGCTGAAGACCGCTACACCTCGATTCACATCGAAGAACTCGTCGTCATGGCCCGTGACACCAAGCTGGGCTGCGAAGAGATCACGCGCGACATTCCCAACCTGTCCGAGCACCAGCTCAACCGTCTTGACGAGTCTGGCATTATTTATGTCGGTGCTGAAGTCCAGCCGGGCGACACACTGGTCGGCAAGATCACGCCAAAAGGCGAGACCACGCTGACACCGGAAGAAAAACTGCTGCGCGCCATCTTCGGCGAAAAAGCCAGCGACGTGAAAGACACCTCGTTGCGCGTCAGCCAGGGCTCGCGCGGCACCGTCATCGACGTGCAGGTCTTCACCCGCGAAGGCATCGTGCGCGACAAGCGTGCCCAGCAGATCATTGACGACGAACTGAAACGCTTCCGTCTTGATTTGAACGACCAGCTGCGCATTGTGGAAGCCGATGCGTTTGACCGTATCGGAAAACTCCTCAACGGCAAGATCGCCAACGGTGGTCCCAACAAGCTGGCCAAGGGCACGAAGATCGACAAGGCTTATCTGGCCGATGTCGAGAAGTACCACTGGTTCGACATCCGTCCTGCGGATGACGCAGTCGCTTCACAGCTTGAAAGCATCAAGAACTCGATGGAGCAGACGCGCCACAGTTTCGATTTGTCTTTCGAAGAAAAGCGCAAAAAATTGACGCAGGGCGACGAGTTGCCAGCGGGCGTGCTCAAGATGGTCAAGGTTTACCTGGCCGTCAAGCGCCACCTGCAGCCAGGCGACAAGATGGCTGGCCGCCACGGCAACAAGGGTGTCGTGTCGAAGATCGTTCCGGTCGAAGACATGCCGCACATGGCCGACGGTACGCCGTGCGACATCGTGCTGAACCCACTGGGCGTACCTTCGCGCATGAACGTCGGGCAGGTGCTTGAAGTGCATCTGGGCTGGGCGGCAAAAGGCCTAGGTCAGCGTATTGGTGACATGTTGCAGGCCGAAAGCAAGATCTCCGAGATGCGCTTGTTTTTGGACACCATTTACAACAAGTCGGGTCGCTCGGAAGACTTGTCCAAGCTGTCGGATGCCGACATTCTTGAGATGGCCAGCAACCTGACGGGCGGTGTGCCGTTTGCAACGCCTGTGTTTGACGGCGCTTCAGAAGCCGAGATCATGGGCATGCTGCAACTGGCTTACCCGGATGATGTTGCCAAGCTGAAAGGTCTAACAGCCACGCGTACCCAGGCCCAGCTGTATGACGGCTGCACCGGCGATGCGTTTGAGCGCACCACCACTGTGGGCTACATGCACTTCCTGAAGCTTCACCATCTGGTGGACGACAAGATGCATGCCCGTTCGACCGGCCCTTACTCGCTGGTCACGCAGCAGCCGCTGGGCGGCAAGGCGCAGTTCGGTGGACAGCGTTTCGGCGAGATGGAGGTCTGGGCGCTGGAAGCTTACGGCGCTGCCTACACGCTGCAAGAGATGCTTACCGTCAAGTCCGACGACGTGCAGGGCCGTACCAAGGTCTACGAGAGCATCGTCAAGGGCGAGCACGCGATCACGGCAGGTATGCCCGAGTCGTTCAACGTGCTGGTCAAAGAGATTCGTTCGCTGGGCATCGATATCGAGCTTGAGCGTTCTTAATCACAGGCAAAGAAAAGGATTTAAAACATGAAATCATTACTCGACCTGTTCAAGCAATTCACGCCGGATGAGCATTTCAGTGCCATCAAGATCGGCATGGCTTCGCCCGAGAAGATCCGTTCATGGTCTTTCGGTGAAGTTAAAAAGCCTGAAACCATCAACTACCGCACTTTCAAACCAGAGCGCGACGGCCTTTTTTGCGCCAAGATTTTTGGCCCTATCAAAGACTACGAATGTTTGTGCGGCAAGTACAAGCGGCTCAAGCACCGTGGTGTCATTTGCGAGAAGTGCGGCGTTGAAGTCACGCAGACCAAGGTTCGCCGCGAGCGCATGGGTCACATCGACCTGGCTGCACCGTGCGCGCACATCTGGTTTTTGAAGTCGCTGCCGTCGCGTCTGGGCCTGGTGCTCGATATGACGCTGCGCGACATCGAACGCGTGCTGTACTTTGAAGCCTATGTGGTGACTGACCCTGGCATGACCCCGCTGAAGAAGTTCAGCATCATGTCGGAAGACGATTTTGATGCCAAGTTCAAGGAATACGGCGACGAATTCACCGCCAAGATGGGTGCCGAGGGCATCAAGGACTTGCTCGCAGGTCTGGATCTTGACGCTGAAATCGACAAGCTGCGCAATGACTTGACCGGCTCTGAAATCAAGATCAAGAAAAATGCCAAGCGTTTGAAATTGATGGAAGCGTTCAAGAAATCCGGCATCAAGCCGCACTGGATGGTGCTCGAGGTACTGCCCGTGTTGCCGCCCGATCTGCGTCCGCTGGTGCCGCTCGATGGCGGCCGTTTTGCGACCTCTGACCTGAACGATCTTTATCGCCGCGTTATCAACCGCAACAGCCGCCTGCGCCGTTTGCTGGAACTGAAAGCACCCGAAATCATTGCCCGCAATGAAAAGCGCATGCTGCAGGAAGCGGTTGATTCGCTGCTTGACAACGGTCGTCGTGGCAAAGCCATGACGGGTGCCAACAAGCGCGCACTGAAGTCCCTCGCCGACATGATCAAAGGCAAGTCAGGCCGTTTCCGCCAGAACTTGCTGGGCAAACGCGTCGATTATTCCGGCCGTTCAGTCATCACCGTGGGCCCAACGCTCAAGCTACACCAGTGCGGTTTGCCAAAGCTGATGGCACTGGAGTTGTTTAAGCCCTTCATCTTCGCCCAGCTTGAGTCGCGCGGCATCGCCACGACCATCAAGGCGGCCAAGAAAGAAGTTGAATCCGGCACGCCAGTGGTGTGGGACATCCTCGAAGAGGTCATCAAAGAGCACCCGGTGATGCTGAACCGTGCGCCTACGCTGCACCGTTTGGGCATCCAGGCTTTTGAGCCGATCCTGATCGAAGGCAAGGCGATCCAGCTGCACCCGCTCGTCTGCTCGGCTTTCAACGCCGACTTCGACGGTGACCAGATGGCGGTGCACGTGCCGCTGTCGGTCGAGGCACAGATGGAATGCCGCACGCTGTTGCTGGCTTCGAACAATATTTTGTTCCCGGCCAATGGCGAGCCTTCCATCGTTCCGTCGCAAGACGTGGTGCTGGGTCTTTATTACACGACCCGCGAGCGTACCAACGGCAAGGGCGAAGGCCTGGTGTTCTCGGACAACGGCGAAGTCCGCCGCGCCTTTGACGCGGGCGAGCTGGATCTGAACGCCCGCATCAACGTGCGCCTGACCGAGTACACCAAGGACAAGGCCAGCGGCGAGTTTGTGCCATCGACCAAGCTGTGGGAAACTACCGGTGGCCGCGCCCTGCTGTCTGAAATCCTGCCCAAAGGTCTGCCTTTCTCGAATCTCAACAAGGCCTTGAAGAAGAAGGAAATCTCCAAGCTCATCAACGTGTCTTTCCGTAAATGCGGTTTGAAAGAGACCGTGGTGTTTGCCGACAAGCTGTTGCAGTCGGGCTTCCGCCTGGCGACCAAAGCCGGTATTTCGATCTGTATCGACGACATGCTGATCCCGAAAGAAAAGCCGAGCATCATTGCCCGTGCCCAAAAAGAAGTCAAAGAAATCGAGCAGCAATATCTCTCGGGTCTGGTGACTTCCGGTGAGCGTTACAACAAGGTGGTCGATATCTGGGGCAAGTCTGGCGACGAAGTGTCCAAGGTGATGATGGCCCAGCTCTCCAAAGAGCGCGTGCTTGACCGCCACGGCAAGGAGGTCGAGCAGGAGTCCTTCAATTCCATCTACATGATGGCCGACTCCGGTGCCCGCGGTTCTGCGGCGCAGATTCGTCAGGTCGCTGGTATGCGCGGTTTGATGGCCAAGCCTGACGGCTCCATCATTGAAACCCCCATCTTGGCCAACTTCCGCGAAGGCCTGAACGTGCTGGAGTACTTCATCTCCACCCACGGCGCGCGTAAAGGCTTGGCTGACACGGCACTTAAAACCGCCAACTCCGGTTACCTGACCCGCCGTTTGTGCGACGTGGTGCAAGATCTGGTGGTGACCGAAGACGACTGCGGCACGCAAAACGGTTCTGTCATGCGCGCCATTGTCGAGGGCGGTGAAGTCATTGAATCGCTGCGCGACCGCATCCTTGGCCGCACCGTGGTGGAAGATGTCCAGCACCCCGAGGACCGCTCGGTTCTGATCAAGGCTGGCGTCCTGCTGGACGAAGATCTGATCGACGAACTCGAAGTTGTCGGCGTGGACGAAGTCAAGGTGCGTACCGCATTGAACTGCGAAACCCGCTTTGGCCTGTGCGCCAAGTGCTATGGCCGCGATTTGGGTCGCGGTGGTCTCATCAACATCGGCGAAGCGGTCGGCATTATTGCCGCCCAGTCGATTGGCGAGCCAGGCACGCAGCTGACGATGCGCACCTTCCACATCGGTGGTGCCGCATCGCGTGCTGCGATCGCATCAAGCGTCGAAGCCAAGTCCAATGGTGTGATCGGTTTCAACGCACCGATGCGTTATGTGACCAACAGCAAGGGCGACCTGGTCGTCATTGCCCGTTCCGGTGAGATCGTCATTCATGACGAGCATGGCCGTGAGCGCGAGCGCCACAAGGTGCCGTACGGCGCCATACTGGCGGTCAAGGCCGACCAGCAAATCAAGGCTGGTGCCATTCTCGCCAACTGGGATCCGCTGACCCGCCCCATCATCACCGAGTTCGCGGGCAAGACGCTGTTCGAGAACGTCGAAGAAGGCATCACGGTTGCCAAGCAGGTCGATGAGGTGACTGGTCTGTCCACCATGGTGGTGATTGATCCGAAGCGTCGCGGCTCGACCAAGACGGGTCTGCCCCGGGTCAAGCTGATCGACGCGAGTGGCAACGAAGTCAAGATTCCCGGCACCGATCACTCGGTGACGATTGGCTTCCAGATCGGCGCGCTGGTTCAGGTGCGTGATGGTCAGGATGTCGGCCCCGGCGAAGTGCTGGCGCGTATTCCAGTCGAAGGCCAGAAAACCCGCGACATCACCGGCGGTCTGCCGCGTGTGGCCGAGTTGTTTGAAGCCCGTACGCCGAAAGACAAGGGTACGCTGGCCGAAATGACCGGTACCGTGTCGTTTGGTAAAGAGACCAAAGGCAAAATTCGCATGCAAATCACCGACCCGGAAGGCAAAGTCTGGGAAGACCTGGTGCCGAAAGAGAAGAGTATTCTGGTCCACGAAGGCCAGGTCGTGAACAAGGGCGAATCGATTGTGGACGGCCCGGCCGACCCGCAAGACATTCTGCGTTTGCTCGGTATGGAAGAGCTGGCCCGCTACATCGTCGATGAAGTGCAGGACGTTTACCGCCTACAGGGCGTGAAGATCAACGACAAGCACATTGAAGTGATTGTTCGTCAAATGTTGCGCCGCGTGGTGGTCGGTGACGTGGGTGAGTCCAGCTACATTGCTGGTGAGCAGGTCGAACGTTCAGTCATTCTTGATACCAACGACGCATTGCGCGCTGAAGGAAAAATCCCGGCAACCTTCACCAACCTGCTCCTCGGTATTACCAAGGCATCGCTGTCGACCGATTCGTTTATTTCAGCGGCTTCCTTCCAGGAAACCACCCGCGTGCTCACCGAGGCTGCCATCATGGGCAAGCGCGACGAGCTGCGCGGCCTGAAAGAAAACGTCATCGTTGGCCGCTTGATCCCTGCCGGTACCGGCATGGCCTACCACGAGGCACGCAAAGCCAAAGACCTGATGGACGATGCCGAGCGCCGCGCCATCGCCGAAGCCGAAGCCGCTGAACTTGAAGCTGTCATGCCGGTTGAGGCGGGTGCGGATGGGGCTACGGCTGAGTAAGTCGAAATCGCATTAGCTGCCGGTTTAGTGCCGATAGTTACAACGCTCTTGAAGCTTTTGAAAAGCGCTCTTGCCTCTTTGGGGTTTGAGCGCTTTTTTGGGTTTTTAGTAAGGGAAACTACCCATGACGTGGCCGGTATCTGGCGTTAAATTATTATCGGCAGCCAAACCCCTCAGGAGATGTTATGAGAACCAAAGCCAAAGTAAACGCCCGCCTTGCCATGTCACTGCTCTGTCTGGCGCTGTGCCCGCTGGCACAGGCGCAAACCGGCAGCAAAGAGGCGCTGTACGTCGCAAGCCTGGCCGCAAGCTGCGCCAATTGTCATGGCACCAACGGCAAGGCCGTAGCGGGTTCCAGCGTTACGTCACTGGCGGGCCTCGATAAAAGCTATTTCGCAGGGCAAATGAGGGCTTTCAAGACAGGAACCCGCCCGGCTACGCTGATGCACCAGATCAGCAAAGGCTATAGCGAGGTGCAAATCGAGTCCATGGCGAGCTACTTTTCAGCGCAGAAAAAATAAGGAATATGCACCATGAATACGCATCAAAACAGCCTCGCCACGTTTGCCTCCTTGTCTTCTTCAGCCGGTTTTAAACGCCGCTCTTTTTTGCAATCGTCAGCTGCGTTGGGTCTGCTCGGGCTGGCGGGTTGCGCCACCACGTCGATTCCATCCAAGGCCAAAGTGGTCGTGATTGGCGGTGGCTACGGCGGCGCAACAGCCGCGAAATATGTGCGGATGCTGTCTGATTACAAAATTGATGTGGTGCTGATCGAGCCGCAAGCAGCCTTCATTTCGTGTCCCATTTCCAATCTGGTGTTGGCCGGTAGAAAGCAGATGAGTGACATCACTACGCCCTACACAGGCTTGTCCAGAAACCATGGCATCACCCTCGTCAAGGACTACGCCAGCGCCATTGATACTGCAAAGAAAACCGTCACCCTTGCAGGTGGTGCCAGTATCGCCTACGACAAACTGGTGCTGTCGCCCGGTATTGAATTGATGTTTGGCAGCGTTGCAGGCCTGCAGCAAGCCAATGCCTCGGGGCAGATTTTGCAGGCCTGGAAGGCCGGTGCCGAGACCGCCGCACTCAGAAAGCAACTTGAGGCCATGCCCGACGGCGGCGTGTACGCTCTCAGCATCCCGGAGGCGCCGTACCGCTGCCCGCCCGGCCCGTATGAGCGGGCCTCGGTGATCGCCGCTTACTTCAAGGCCGTCAAACCGCGCAGCAAGGTGTTGATTCTGGATGCCAACCCCGATGTCACCTCCAAGGGCCAGCTGTTCAAAAAAGTCTGGGCCGAACAATACAAGGGCATCATTGAGTACCGTGGCCAGCACAAGGCAGTAGCGGTGGACGCAAAAGCCGGCATCATCAAGTTTGAGGTGCAGGATGACGTGAAGGCCAATGTGCTCAATGTGCTGCCGGCCATGCGCGCGGGCACGATTGCCGTCCAGGCAGGGCTGAACAATCAGGCCAACAACCGCTGGTGCGGTGTTCATTACCTGACCTTTGAATCCACTGCCGCCAAAGATGTGCATGTGCTGGGCGACTCCATCCAGGCGGCCCCGGCGATGCCCAAAAGCGGCCACATGGCCAACAACCAGGGCAAGGTCGCGGCGGCGGCCATCGTGGCACAGTTGTCGGGCTGGGAGGTCAACCCCGCGCCCATGCTGACCAACACCTGCTATAGTTTTGTCGACAGCAAAAACGTCATCCACGTTGCCAGCGTGCATGAATATGTGGCGGCGCAGAAGACCTTCAAGACCGTTGCCGGCTCGGGCGGTGTCAGTCCCGGGCCGACCGAGCAGGAAGGTATTTACGCGTTGGACTGGGCGCGTAACATCTGGGCCGACACCCTCGTTTGACCGGCCCGCGAAGGCTGGTCTAATAGGCGCAGCGCCGTCTGCCTCCGGACGGCTTGAGACGGCAGGCTCCTCCAGGGGGCTGCCCCACAGGATTCATGCAAGACAACCAAAACCAAGTCCCCCTGTGGCGCCAATTGCAGGGGGCTGCTTCACTGCTGCTTGCCGTGCGTGAGGGTCAGTCCATGACGGCGGCACTGTTTGATGTTGATGCTGTTCTGCGGCCCGGCGTTCAGGCGCTTGGCTTTCATACGCTGCGCTGGCTGGGCCGCGCTGAGGCCATTCGCCAGCAACTCGCCAAGCGCCCGCCGCCGCCCGAAGCTGACGCTTTGTTGTGCGTCGCATTAGCTCTAATTTGCACTGATGAAGATGCGCCCTACACTGCGCACGCGCTGGTCGACCAAGCCGTTGAAGCCGCCAAACGCAGCGAGACAACGAGGCACCAAGCCAGCTTTATCAACGGCTGCCTGCGGCGGTTTTTGCGTCAGCGAGATGCGCTGCTGGAGGTGGCTGCTGGCTATCCGCAAGCCGTCTGGAATCACCCCCAGTGGTGGATAGACCGTGTTCGCAAAGACCATCCGGCGCAGTGGCAAGAAATCTTGCACGCCAACAACGCCAAAGCACCACTTATTCTGCGAATCAACCAGCGAAAAACGACTCAAACCGCCTATTTACAGGCGCTGGCAGCTATTAATATTGAAGCAACGGCGGTGCAGGGTCAGGGTGTCATTTTGGCTTTGGCGCGTCCCGTAACAGGACTCCCGGGTTTTGCTGAAGGTCATTTTTCAGTGCAGGATGCAGCGGCGCAATTGGCCGCACCGCTGCTGCTGGATGGACTAAAGGGCAGCGCCAAATTGAAAATCCTGGATGCCTGCGCCGCACCCGGCGGCAAAACCGCGCATCTGCTGGAGCTGGCTGACTGCGATGTGACGGCACTCGACATTGACGCCAGCCGCTGCGAGCGTACTGCGCAGAACCTGCAGCGCCTTGGCCTTGCAGCCGACATCAAGGTGGGTGATGCAGCCAGGCCTGCCGACTGGTGGGATGGTGAGCTTTACGACGGCATCCTGCTCGATGCGCCGTGTACCGCATCAGGTATCGTCAGGCGGCATCCGGATGTGCGCTGGCTGCGCAGGCCGACAGACGTTGCACAGCTCTCAGCGATTCAGGCCAAGCTCCTTAAAACGCTGTGGCCGCTGCTCAAGGCTGGCGGGCGATTGCTGTATTGCACCTGCTCGGTGTTCCGGGCCGAGGGTGAGCAGCAGATGCAAACGTTTCTTACGCACCACACAGATGCTCTTTTAATGCCGTCGCCGGGCCATTTACTACCCCAAAGTAGCACGCGGAACCCGGTCTTCCCGGACAATTTGTTGCGTGAGCATGACGGTTTTTATTACGCACTTCTTGAAAAGCACGGCGCTTGATGCCGTGATGCGCCGTCTTGGGTCCCTTACCATCTTGGGCCTGTGCTTTTTGATGGCGCACAGCATTCAGTCTGCGTCGGCGGCCGAGATCTCGCGGCTGAAAGTCGAGCGCACCGATGATGGCGTTTATCTGTCAGCCTTCATCGAGTTTGATCTGACGCCCGTGGTTGAAGATGCCTTGATAAAGGGCATTCCCATGTTTTTCGTGGTGGAAGCCGACATTTACCAAAATCGCTGGTACTGGAGCGATCGCCGTGTGGCCAGCGCAGCCCGTACCATACGCTTGGCTTTTCAGCCTTTGACGCGACGCTGGCGTGTCAATATCGTCACCGGGTTTATCAACAATTCGGTCGGGCTGCGGGCTACCCTTAACCAGAACTACGACACATTACCCGAGGCACTGTCTGTGGTGCAGCGCCTGTCGCGCTGGCGGATTGCCGACAATGCGGAAGTCGATCCGGATGTCGTACACAAGTTTGAGTTCAGCTTCCGGCTAGATCTGTCGCAACTGCCCAGGCCTTTGCAGATTGGCGTTGCAGGGCAAAAGGACTGGGATATTGCGGTACAGGCCAGGGAGCGCTTGCAGATAGTCGCACCCAAGGGCATTTCTCAAACTGGCGAAACTGGCGTTAAAGCCAAAGCAGTCGTGCCACCCGTCAAAGAGGCCGACAAGTGAGTTTGAAGGGACAAGCATTTTCTCTGAAAAGCAGCCCGGCGTTTAAATGGACGATGGGCATAGGCGCGGGTGTCATAGTGGCCCTGAGCCTGGTGCTGATGTTTTTACTCACGCAGGCCACCGGCAACCGCGAGCTCTACGAGCGCAATTACGCGCGCTTGTTGGTTCTCAACATCGTGGTGGCAGCTCTGTTGCTGCTGGTGATTGGCTGGATTGGTGTGCGGCTGTTGCTGCGCTTGAAGCAGGGCCGCTTTGGCAGCCGCCTGCTGGTCAAGCTGGCGGCCATTTTTGCCTTAGTCGGGCTGCTGCCTGGCCTGATGATTTATGTAGTGTCTTACCAGTTTGTGTCGCGCTCCATTGAGAGCTGGTTTGATGTGAAAGTCGAGGGGGCGCTTGACGCTGGCCTTAACCTGGGGCGCGCCACGCTCGATGCCATGGCGCTCGATCTGGGCAACAAAACCCGGCAGGCCGCGAGCCAAATTGCAGAAACGCCCGATGCCATGGCGGCCCTAGCGCTCGACCGGATGCGCGATCAGCTGTCTGCGACAGATGTTGTGCTCTGGAGTGCGGCTGGGCAGGTCATTGCCAGCGTGGGCGATTCGCGTTTCACCATCAACCCCGAACGCCCGGCGGTGCAACAGTTTCGCGCCGCCAGAACGCAGCGTGTGGTCACCCACATAGAAGGCCTAGACGAAGTCGTGGTGACTGGCTCGGGTGGGCCTGCAAGCGGCTCGGCAGCTGTCGCCGGCAGTCCTCAGACGGCACGTATCAGGGCCATTGCAGTTATCAATAATCCCAACGTCGGCTTGCTGGGAGAGGTGCGGTTTTTACAAGTGACCCAGAGCATTCCGGCGGCCGTGGTGGCCAATGCCATTGCCGTGCAGGAGGCGAATCGCGAATACCAGGTGCGTGCGCTGGCCAGAGGCGGGCTGCGCAAAATGTACATAGGCACACTCACGCTGAGTTTGTTTCTGGCAGTGTTCGGTGCCGTGTTGCTGGCAGTATTGCTCGGCAATCAACTGGCCAAGCCATTGCTGTTGCTGGCAGACGGTGTCCGGCAGGTGGCACTCGGTGACCTGACCCCCAAAGCCGCCTTGCAAGGCAAGGATGAACTGGGCGGCCTGACCCGTTCATTTGCCGACATGACGCAGCAACTGCTGGAAGCGCGCTCTGCCGTGCAGCAAAGCATGGGCCAAGTTGACGCAGCGCGGGCCAACCTACAGACCATTCTGGACAACCTCACGGCGGGTGTCATTGTGCTGGACGTGCGTGGCCGCATTCAGTCCAGCAACCCCGGTGCCACCCGTATATTGCGCGCACCGCTGGCAGCCCAGCAGGGCAAATTGCTGGCTGAAATTCCTGGCCTTGAGGGCTTCGCCAAGGAGGTTCAAGCCCAGTTTTCAGACTTTCTCAGTGACGCAAACAGCAGCCATGGTGCGCCGCATGGCCAGCAGCAATGGCAGCAGTCGTTTGAACTGAATGCGGCCATGCCGGGTACACCGGATAACGCCATAACACTGATCGCACGCGGTGCCAAAATGCCTGGCACCGAAGAGTTTTTGCTGGTCTTTGATGATGTGTCTGAAATGGTCTCGGCCCAGCGTGCGCAGGCTTGGGGCGAAGTCGCCCGACGTCTGGCGCATGAGATTAAAAATCCGCTGACACCGATCCAGCTGTCGGCCGAACGTCTTGAAATGAAACTTGCCGGAAAGCTCGATGCGCCTGATCAAGCTTTGCTGACCAAGTCGGTCAAAACGATTGTCGATCAGGTCGATGCGATGAAGCGACTGGTCAACGAGTTTCGTGATTACGCGCGCCTGCCGGCGGCTGAACTTAAACCGCTCGATCTGAATGCACTGATTGGTGAGGTGATGCAGCTCTACGCTGGAGACAGCGCCAGCGGCAGCATCAATACCGAGCTTGACATGCGGGCACCACGCATTCAGGGTGATGCGCAACAATTACGGCAAGTGATTCATAACCTTGTACAGAACGCCCAAGACGCACAAGAGGGCAATCCATCAGGTGTGGTGACCATCAAAACCGACTACGCACAAACTTCAGGCCGTGTGCGCCTAAGCGTGCGTGACAATGGCACAGGTTTCTCCGAGCACATTCTCAAACGTGCCTTTGAGCCTTACGTCACAACCAAGCTCAAGGGTACCGGCCTGGGCTTGGCCGTAGTCAAGAAAATAGCCGATGAACACGGTGCGCGTGTCGATATTTCCAATCGCGTGGTGAATGATCTGGTGCAAGGTGCGCAAGTATCGTTATCATTTGCGGTTGTGATTTAGTGTAGTGTTGCACGCTTGATGGAACCAATAAAAACGATGGATTTTGGGTCAGGGCAAGGCGCAAACCACAGCGATACCCGCAGGTATCGCGCGGATTTGCAACGCTGCCATGGCGCAAAAGACGCGTTTTTATGTTCCAGATAGCGTGCAATACTGCACTAACAACACATTCGGTAACAACGGTAGGGTAGCAACTCAATCATGGCAAATATTCTGGTGGTCGACGATGAGCTGGGGATACGCGACCTTCTCTCAGAAATCCTCAATGACGAGGGGCATCAGGTTGAACTGGCTGAAAATGCGGCGCAGGCCAGAGCCGCACGCAACCGCAGCAAGCCTGATCTGGTGTTGCTTGACATCTGGATGCCTGACACGGACGGCGTGACCTTGCTCAAGGAGTGGTCGTCTGCTGGCCTGCTCACCATGCCGGTCATTATGATGAGTGGTCATGCCACGATAGACACCGCTGTAGAGGCTACAAAAATAGGTGCGATGGCGTTTTTGGAAAAGCCCATCACACTGCAAAAGCTGCTGAAGGCCGTTGAGCAGGGACTTACCAAAGCTACAGGCCGCAAGATGGTCACGCTTGGCGCGGTCGTAAGCCCGGCTGACCTGACGGTAGTAGCCGCCATGACCGGCGCTACGTTGCCGATTGCTGTAGAGATCGGCCCTCAAGCCACGCAGAGCTTTCTGCTCGAAAAGCCTTTGCGTGAGGCGAGGGATGAATTCGAAAAAGCGTATTTCGAATTTCATCTTGCAAAGGAAGGCGGGTCCATGACCCGTGTGGCAGAAAAGACCGGCCTGGAGCGCACGCATCTCTATCGTAAGTTGAAGCAGTTGGGCGTTGACCTCACGCGAGGCAAGCGTACTACGTGACGGTTTGATGCGGCGTTGGCAGCGTGCAGCCATGACAGGCAGATTGGCTGATATATAATGGGAAGCTTGGCCCGGTAGCTCAGTCGGTAGAGCAGAGGATTGAAAATCCTTGTGTCGGTGGTTCGATTCCGCCCCAGGCCACCAGCAAAATCATCAAAACACCGTAGCCGCGCAAGTGCCTGCGGTGTTTTCTATTCTGCTTTCGCTACCTGCAGCGTGTCGCACAGTAGTAGCAACGCTGTTGCCACTTGTCCTTGCGCTGTAGGGCTTGCGCGGTGACACGCTTTGCGCTTGTCCCACAAGTAGAAAACACAGTGGCCACATCGCCACCGACCAACAACAGAAGAATCCTTGCGTCACTGACGTCAGCCCAACCCACAGCCATTTATTTGCGTGACGGTGAAGTCGTCGTGTACCGCAGAACACGCAGCTTGCTCTACCAATGTCGCTACAAGTTGGCGGACGGCACGTGGCACAGACAAACCACAGGCAAGGCCAGCGTAGAACACGCCATTGCCGCAGCAGGCAACATCTACGACGAAGCACGCTACAGACAGCGCTTGGGCTTAGCACACCAAGCACACTCTTTTGCACAGATAGCGCACTTGGTATTGGCAGAACTGCGGCAGCAAATCGACGCCGCCAATGGCGTGGGTGCCAACAACAGCTACGTCAGCTGCATCGAACGCTACTTCTTGCCCTACTTCGGTGAGCGGCGATTGGAGAGCTTGACGCACACAGACATACGCGAGTTTGAACTGTGGAGGGATAGGCAGATGCTGCGTAAACCAAAGAGCAGCACGCTCAACAACTTCACAAGTGCGTGGAACAAGATTATTGCCCTTGCTGTGGCGCGTGGCTTCATCAGCGAGCGTGTGCCCGTGCCCAAACTCTCAACACGGGGCTTGAAAGGCACCACACGTCCTGCGTTCAGCGAAACAGAGATTAGTCATCTGTTGGCATTTATGCCGACTTGGGCTGAAGGTGGGCGTTTGGCAGTGGAACGCGAAATGCGCCCCTTGCTGCGTGACTACGTGGAGATGCTGCTGCTCACAGGCATACGGCACGGCACAGAAGCGTTGGGCATCAGGTGGCAGCACTTGGAGTGGCACACAAAGGACGGTGTGCGATACCTACGCATTTGGGTGGACGGCAAAACTGGTGGGCGCTGGCTGATTGCCAAGCACAGAGCAGTGGATGTTCTACAGCGCCTTCACAGCAGGCAAAGGGACATCTCTGACGTGTCGTTTGAAACGACATTGGTAACACGAGTGCCGCATCTGCTGTTCCGCTTCTCAAACGGATATCAACCTTCAAGCTTGAACGGCACGTTTAGGCGGCTCATGCGAGATTCAGGTTTGGAGAAGAACACTGAAGGGCAGACACGCACCTTGTACAGCTTGCGGCACACCTATGCCACGCTGGAACTGCTGAACAAGGGCACAGACATACACACACTATCAAAGCAGATGGGCAATAGTGCGGCAATGATTGAGCGGCACTATTCAAAGTTGACAGCCACTATGGCTGCCAGTAGACTGGCTTAAAACGGGGTCAATTATGAAAAAACTACTTGTTGCTGTGTTGTTGATGTTTGCGAGTGCAGTGTGGGCTGGTGATTTTGAAGATGGTGCTGCAGAGTATAAAAAGGGAAACTACCCCGTTGCGCTGGCCAAGTTCAGACTGGCAGCGGCGCAAGGCAATGCTGGCGCACAGTACAGTCTCGGTGTCATGTTCGATAAAGGACTAGGCGTTGCACAGGACTATGTAGAAGCGGTGCGTTGGTACAGACTGGCAGCAGCACAAGGCAATGCTCTTGCACAGTACAACCTCGGTTTCATGTTCAGCAACGGACAAGGTGTTGCACAGGACTACGTGGAATCGGTGCGTTGGTACAGACTGGCAGCAGCACAAGGTGATGCTTATGCACAGAACAACCTCGGTAACATGTTCAGCATGGGACAAGGTGTTGCACAGGACTATGTAGAAGCGGTGCGTTGGTACAGACTGGCAGCAGCACAAGGCTATGCTCGTGCACAGTTCAACCTCGGTGTCAGCTTCAGCATGGGACAAGGTGTGATACAAGACTACACCCGAGCACACATGTGGTTCAACTTGGCAGCAGTTAGCGGCGACAAAGAAGTAGTAAGAAATCGTGACTTGGCTGCAACCCTAATGACGCCCCAACAAATTGCACAAGCACAGCAACTGGCCAGAGAATGTACAGCACGCAACTTCAAGAAATGTGATTGAGGCTATGAAAAAACTTATTGTTGCTGTGTTATTGATGTTTGCGAGTGCAGCGTGGGCTGATAATTTAAAAGATGGTTATGCAGCGATTACGACAAAAAACTACCCCGTTGCGCTAGCCAAATTTAGATTGGCAGCGGCGCAAGGTGAATCAGCAGCACAGTTCAACCTCGGTCTCATGTTCTATCTTGGACAAGGTGTTGAGCAGGACTATGTCAAAGCGGTGCGGTGGTACAGACTGGCAGCGGCGCAAGGCAATGCTGGTGCACAGTACAACCTCGGTGTCATGTTCAGCACGGGACAAGGTGTAGCGCAGGACTACGTGGAATCGGTGCGTTGGTACAGACTGGCAGCAGCACAAGGCAATGCTGATGCACAGTACAACCTCGGTGTCATGTTCGAACGGGGACAAGGCGTAGCACAGGATTTCACGCGAGCACACATGTGGTATAACTTGACAGCAGTCAGCGGCGACAAGCAGGCGGTTAAAAATCGTGACAACACAGCAGCCCGAATGACTCCTCAACAAATAGCACAAGCACAGAAGATGGCCCGTGAATGTACAGCACGCAACTTCAAGAACTGCGATTGAACCGTTTTAACAACAGGAGAAAACCAAATGACAACACCACAACAACGACTTGAAGAAATCGCCAAGCAAGAGCAATCTCTTGCAGATGAAAAAGCCAAGCTGTTGGCAGATTCAAAAGATGCCGATTTAGACACAGTGAAAAAGTTATGCAAGCAGCACGGGTTTACTGCAACACAGTTGCGCAGTGTGCTGGCCAAAAAGGGCAAAAGAAAACCCGCTGCTGCAGGTGTTGTGAAAAAAGCACCAGCAAAGAAGGTTGCCGTGAAAAATACTGCCAAAGCAAAATAATTACTAAAAATCAACAAGGACAGCGTGAGCGTTAAAACTCACGCTGTTTTCATTTATGCCAAAACTTGATGGAACACATTTACCGCAACGAATGGAAGAAAGACTTGCTGACTTAAAGGCAGGAAAAGAAGTTGCGGCAAGAGATGTAAAGGCATTGCTGAATGATGAACAGGTCGAAGCAATGGATGCGGCTTGGGCAGAACAGCAAGCATTGAGAAAAAAGAAAAAGGCACGCACTAAAGAAGAAGAAAAAGAACTTGGTTGGAAGTCAAAGCGCGATGTTTGTATTGAAGTGTATGAACGGGCATTGAATGATGCACAAGACAATGAGTTATCGGCTTGGAAAAAGAAGCAACAAAATTCAGAAATTAGGGCAGCGCGGATTTTCTTTGAAGCATGGGACGAAGCAGATAAAGTGGGCAAGAGAAAAGAAGAAGCGATGAACTGGGCAAACAACGAACTTACCAGAGCAGGGCTGCGTAGGTTAGATGGTAAAACGGTTGGTCATCAAAGCAAACGCGACAAAGAAGTTTTTGAAATGGAAGAGCAGTTGAGGGCTGCAATGCGAAAACAATTGACTGCTGAAGAATTGGAGAAACTTGTGGCGTTTGAAAAGCACGAAAAGGCGCTGGCTGCAAAGAACAAGCGGCGCTGGTAGGCTGGAAGGCTTATGGATGGGGGCTTGGCAACGGTTGGTTTGATTGGTTGGTGGTTTGGTAGGTTTGGTAGGTTTGGTAGGTTTGGTTTGGTCGGCTAAATGGTGGTTTGCTGGGAAGGGTACGGTTTATTGAAAAGCACGGTTTTTGCCGGCAGTGTTTTGGATTGGTTTGGTTTGGTGGTTTGGTGGTGGTTTGGTCGGTTGGTCTGCTTGGTCAAATGGTGGGTAAAGGGTATGGTTTATTGAAAAGCACGGTTTTTGCCAGCCGCGTTTGGGCGAGTGAAAAACCGTGCTTATTGATAAACCTACGGTCTGTTGTCAGACCAATTCACAAGCACGGCGCTTCATATCATCATTTACGGTAATGTAGCGCTGCGTAGTTGCAATGCTGCGATGGCCTGCTAAACTTGCCAGAACAAAGACGGAAACGCCTTGTGATGCAAGCGATGTGAGAAAAGTCTTGCGACCCGAATGGGAACTGGCGCCTTTGACACCGGCGCGTTTATAGAGCCAGAAAAAATACTGCGTCAGCGTGTTGGCACTAAACGCACAGCGAACACCCCTATGCGTGGAAAACAATGGCAGTGTGTCGGCAATCCAGTTGCGTGATGCGATGTATGTGGCAAGTTCTGCCTGCAATCGTGTGTTGATATAAACGGTGCGTGCGTGTCCGTGCTTGACTCGCTCTGCTGCCAAGTAAATCTCCGTTCGCACAGCGCCATCAGCATCACGCACATCTGCAAGCGTGAGACACGAAACTTCGGACACACGCAATCCGGCAAGCACCGTCATCATCAGCATCATCCTGTTGCGCTGCGCGTTTGCGTGTTGAGTGGTGTAATGCAAGACTCGTTCAAGTTCTGCTGGGGTAAGTGATTTTGCTGTTGCCATAATGTTCTCCAAATAAGTTGTGTGCTGTAAGTGTGCTTTCTTTGATGCTGGTCGGACAAGAGATGTTCGCCAAGTTGGCGGGTTATTGGTGATCTGTTCAAAATCAAGCACTTACGCTGCCGTCATATGACTTTGCGTATTCTCTTATCTCGTGTATTTATCGCTGTTGTGTGGATGTGTTGTTGCATTTAGAACACAGATAAAGCAAGACTGCGTAAAACGCGCTGCAAGCGCTTATTTCAGCATCCAGCCCCCTACGCATTCGAAACGCTACAAAAGCGCGTGTGTGCGTGATTTGATGCGTTGCTGTGCTTTGCTGCTGCAGAAAATCATTTGCTGCTTACATCAAACATCAGTGCGATATGTTTAATAGCCGTACTGCGTCCGTCTTGTGCCTTCACAAAACACTGTCGCATTCGCTCTGTGTTTTGCTTCGACCCATCATTTAATTGAATTGATTTAATGGAATGAATTGATTTAATTGAATTGATTTAATGGAATGAATGAATTGATTTAATGATTGAGCCATAAGTGTTCATTGCGAAAGTTGTAGATTTCAATGTGCAATTCACAATAATCATTAATTAATTTCATTGTTGAGTGTCTTAAATGCGGTATTTGTATTCGGTATTTGGTATTCGACTGATTGTTTGGAGCATACGACGGCTATGCGACTTAAAAAAGTCACATTAGTTCGTCGCACAGTGCAGAGAAGCGATTGCCCATCGACACGACTATGGATAAGTTTAACGGGAGACGATCGTATTAAAACTCCCAAAACGCTTCTGCATTGATTTGCATGGCGGAAAACTTTGCGGCACTCACTTATGCGCCACACAACTTTCCATAGTATTGTGCAGCAAGTCCAGTCTCATTAGCCGTCATATTCCAAACTGGGTTTTTGCCATTTGTTGACGAGCGACTTACTCGTTTTTGTGTTTAATGTTGAGTCTTAATGTTGAGTCTTAATGTTGAGTCTTAGTGTTGAGTGTTGAGTGTTGAGTGTTGAGTTTATTAGAGAACTTGCGTTGTGCTTGTTTGGCAATGTTCAGAACTTTGAAACAAGCGCCTTGTGTGATCTTCTTGCGCAACACTTTTGATGCTGCCGCTTTCAGAAAATTGTTTAGCGCATCTGCTTGATTGCGCGCCAACATCCGACCGAAATTTGCAAGCACGAATGTAGCAAGCTTCTGTGCTTGGAGAATTTCGCTAACACCTGTGTTTAGTTGGTTCTCATTGATGCCGTTGTCCCTTAGCCAGTCCGCAGTCAATGCGTTGCTGTGCTTGGTTTTTGTGGCGATGATGTGCTGTTGTTCGCGCTTGTTCGTATTGAAATCATTGTTGTTCATGCAGTTATTTAGCATCAACAAAAGAATAGAGTGCTAAAAATGCTGTGATATTTGGTTGAAATGTGGGAGAACGGACAAATTAGTTTTTTCTGCAAAAATCCGGTCGACCTTGCAGCGCGTTGAAACTACAGTTTGTGTATTGCAACAACAAACGAAGGTAAAACGAAATGAGCACATTAGCCACACTGAAACTTACTGCTACACAAAAGCAAACGCAGATGACACCGACACAGCAGCGGCGTGTAAAACTTGTGAAACGCTTGGATGAACAGATTGAACTGACAACGGCACAGCAAGCAGGAAAGCACTACAGTGCCGTTAAATACCGAACAGTGACAGACAGCGAAACGGGTTTGAAGAAACAAGTTGAGACAACGAAGCGTGTGAAGGCTTGGCACTTTGTGGGTGAGAACGGAAAGTTGGCACTGTGTGTGCGTTTCGGTCCGAAAGTGCTGGAACTTGCGAAGGGCAAGTGGGCTGTGGAAGTAGCGAGTGAGAAGGACTTGGTGCGAACGCTGGAGGTGGTGAAGGCTGCGGTGCTGGCGGGTGAATTGGACACACAGATTGAAAGCGCTGCAAGCAAACTACGGGCAGGATTTAAGAAGTAGGAAAAGGGCATGGTTTATTGAAAAGCACGGTTTTTGACAGTCTGCTTTGGCACTGCAAAAACCCTGCTGATTGATAAGAGCATTTTGTGTAAATACAAGATGCGTATTACAGAAATTACACAAACAATTAAACCGATGAAGCCAAAGCCGCCGATGACTATGCCGCAAGCAAGAATAAATGGACTAAAGCAGAATGTTGAACGCGAAAGACAGCAACTTGCAGCAGAGCGAATTCGTCAGCAAACACAGCGTGAAACAGAACGCAAAAAGAAACAACAGCAGACGATTGCAAAGTCATCGTCGTAAGTTGTGTATTAGCGTGGCGACACGCTGGCTATGCTTGGTGAAATGTTTGTGCTTAACGAAATGATGGTGAAACGAATGAGCGGAATAGAAAAAATACTTTCGCATGGTGATGCACTTTTTTCAGCGTGTAGAACACAGCAGAAACACGCGCACCAACTTTTTCAGACGCTGTTAGTGCTTGAAAATGCACAGGTAAAACACGGTCAGACAGAGTTGAAAATCCTTGTGTCGGTGGTTCGATTCCGCCCCAGGCCACCAGTGATAAAGCCTTGCGGCATATAGAAACCCTGCTACTTAAACAGTAGCGGGGTTTTTTGTTTCTTGGGGTGATTTCCCGCTCTTAAAGACTGTTTACAGACTGCGGTACCGGGTTTTGTACCGTGCAGCCACCAGTACATGGTTTGGTACCGTAGCCACCCGTGCAACTCCCGAATGAAGGAACCCCAGCAGGCCAGCGGGAGACACTGGCTTTTCGGTCAGGCTTCGAGGCTGGCCTAGCTGGGGCAAAAACGAATCAGGCTGCAAGCGCCTCAATGACAGCGTTAGGGTTGTGTGCGATGACGTTTAGCAGTACCAGTGCCGGGCCATGTGGTGCACGGTCGCCGCGCTCCCAATGGCGCAGCGTGGCGGTAGAAAATCCGAAACGGGCAGCAAACTGTTCTTGCGTCATGCACACCTTGGCGCGCAATGCTTTCACATCAACCGGGCGGGGACGGTGCAGCCGGGTTTGTGGCGCACGGCCTTCTGCGTGTTCAATGGCCTCCAGTAGGCCGCGTTTGATGCTGTTGAATGTAGTGCTCATCACTCTTTCCTTTCCCATATTTGAACCAATATCTGAACCAGACCCTGCAACTCATTGCGCTCTGCCTTGGTCAGGTTGTCTTTGTCGCCCTTGGCGAACAGTGTCAACAAGTACAAGGGCATCAGTTCATCATAAAAATAGGATGATGCGAACGCCACCGCTTTTGCCTTGACCACCGCGCCCCACCGAAGTTTTCGCACACCACCGGTGCCCTCCAGCAAGTCACCCGTTTTGGGATGCACCGCCAGGTAGTCAATAACGTCTTGGCGCTCTGTTTCCGTCAGCAGCTTGTCGGCGGTGCGGATGAACTCGGACAACTCGGCGGCGGTCAACATGCTCATGATTGTAATCCATTGGGACGGTTCATGTAACCACTGCGCGCAGCTTGCCCGGCTCAGCCTTGGGGTCGCACTTCACGCCGGCTTGTTCGAGAATCCATGCTTCAATCTTTTCGTGATGCACGCGCAGCAGGTCGAGCGGTCGCACGGTGTAGTGCTTTTCAGCCGTGGCGCTTGGCTTGTGTCCCATCAGTTGCGCCACCACGCCGGCGGGTATTTCAAGCCACTCGGTCAGGGACTTGAACGAACGGCGCAGGCCATGCAGTGAAACCTGGTCAACACCGGCCACGGCACAGGCATTCGCCAGGTTCTTTGCTGGGCGGGTCAGTGCATCATCACCAGCGCCAGCAAACACCCATTACCTAATCCGTTCGCCCTGAGCCTGTCGAAGGGTTTCCCGGTGCGAGAAAGGCTTCGACAGGCTCAGCCCGAACGAAAAATTAATCCCAGATTTTCCATTAGGAATTCACGGTGAGTGATTTACCGCGAATTTGACGGGTAAATCGAACTGCTTTGCCTGGTCCCACAGGCCCTGCATCCACTGCCTTTTTTGCATGGCCATCGCCAGAT
>Ga0209390_10003993_pt1 | contig 22826 bp, 11 predicted proteins | sample BON01_FD_187212 | JGI IMG/M metagenome (GOLD analysis project Ga0209390, IMG submission 187212) | Freshwater microbial communities from Lake Bonney liftoff mats and glacier meltwater in Antarctica - BON-01 (SPAdes) (version 2) | ecosystem: Environmental > Aquatic > Freshwater > Ice > Glacier... | reverse complement strand
GAACAGATTGAAGGGAAGGGGGGGGGGGAGAGATAGAAAGTGTTGTGGGGAACGAGGGACGCGGCCCAATCGACACACCTTCAGGCTGCGGACACGCGGGATCAGGGGGATTCGGGGGCAGGGGAGGGCGGGGGAGGCGTCAGCGCGGGTGTCAGGCGATCGGGGGAGGGGCGATTGGGGCGCAACGGAAGAGGGGGAGGGCACTCTCTGCCCGATGGGGCGTGCGCGCGCGCGCAGCCCGAGCGCCCGCATTGGATGCGGCCACTTACCCGGTGGCGCGCATGCTCATCGTGGTCGCCATGTTGTTGATTTGGGTGTGGGGTGGAAAGGTGAGCGGGGAAGGGGCGAGGGAGGGCCGATTTCTTGGGTCTCCCAAAGAGAAGGGAGGGAGGGAGGGGGGCTCGAAGAACTTGCGTCTCTCCGCAGAAAAGACACGACACATCAAACACGCGCACCAACAACGGCCAATCCGAACGATCCCGATCACACGCGCGTGCATCCTTCCCGCTTCCCCCCGCAGCACCACACCAAGCCAAACACAAAACGACCACTGCGCAAAAACACAAAGCGACGACGCCGCGGCGCCCGAATGGCGTCTCTGCCGCCGCGCCCCCCGTCTCTGCCGCCGCCGCCGTTTGCGTTCGACGCACGCGCCGACGGCGTCGAGGTGCGCCAGCACCCCCTGAAGGGCCGCTGCCTCGTGGCCACGCGCGAGTTTGCCCCCGGGGACGTCGTGCTCAGGCAGCAGCCGTACGCCGTGGCGCTCGTGTTTGGCGGGGATGGGGACCCGGGCGGCAGCGGCGGCGGCGGCGGCGGCGGCGGCGGCGGAAGCGGCTGCTGCTGCTGCGACTACTGCCACCGTCCGGTCGGCCTCCCCGCCGGCCTGCCGCCGGCCCTGCGCTGCTCGCGCTGCAAGCTGGCGCGCTACTGCTCTCCGGCTCACCAGCGCGCCGCGTGGGCCGCCTGGCACCGCGAGGAGTGCGCGGCGCTGGCCGACGCCGCGCCGCGCCGCCCGCCGCTGACGCTACGGCTGGCGGCGCGCGCGCTTTGGCGGCGGCGGCGGGAGCGGCGGCAGCAGGCGGCCCCGCGCCCGTCTTGGCGCGACGGCGGGACGTGGGACGAGGTCGAGGCCCTGCGCGACGGATGGGACGACGGGGCGGCGGCAGCGGAAGGCGGCGGCGGCGGCGATGACGGCGGCAGTAGCGGTGGTGGGGCAGAGGCCGAGGAGGCCGAGTCGCCGGGCCGCCAGCTGCCGCTGCCGCCGGAGGGGAAGCTGCTCCTCGCGCAGATGGGGGCGCTGCTCGTCCGGTACTACGACGCGGGCGTGAAAGGAGGAGCGGCGGGAAGAGGAGGAGGAGGCGCGGGGATAGGAGGGGGCACTGGCGACGGCGGTGGCGGCGGCGGCGGCGGCAGCAATGGCGGCGGCGGCGACCCGCCGCCGGACGTCACCGTCAAAGAGGCCGCCTTGCTGCTCTCGCGCATCGCCCTCAACGCGCACGCGCTGGCGGGCGGCGGCGGGTGGGGCTGCGGCGCGGCCGGCGACGGAGGCGGCGGCGGCGGCGGCGGCAACAACGGGGGCGGAGGCCGAGGAGGCGGCAGCGAGGAGCATTACGGCGCCGCGCTCGCGCCGCGCGCCGCCAGCGAGGAGCAGTACGGTGGCGCGCTTGCGCCGCGCGCCGCCCTGCTGAACCACTGTGCCTCTCCCAACGTCCTCCAGCGCTTCTCGCGCGGCGGCGGCGGCTCCGGCTCCGGCACCAGCGGCCCCGGCGGCGCCCCCGGATGCGGCGCCCCGGGCGGCGAGGCGTGCTTCGTGGCCGTGCGCCCGGTCCGCCCTGGCGAGGAGCTGACCGTCGCGTACGCCGACGTGGCGGGCGGCGCCGGCGCGCGCGCGTCGCCGCTGGCGGCGCGAAAAGCGCTGCGCGGGGGGTACCTTTTCGACCCGCTGCCGGGGGGGCTGGCGGCGGGCCTGCCGCTGCGCCTGCCGCCTCTCTTCGTCTTTCCGCCGCGGGCCCTCCCTGACGGGGGCGGGGGGGCGGCGGGGGGCGGCGGCGGCCGGGGGGCGGACCGCGTCCGCGTGCGGGCGCTGTCGGGCGGACCTGATGCGGCGGCGGCGGCGGCGGCGGCGGCGGCCGACCCGCGTGGCGCGGTGCTCGCGGCGCTGGCTGGGGGCCTGGGCGGGGGGGTGGACATCTCGCTGCTCACGGATCCGCCTTCGAGTAGTGATTCTTCTTCTTTTTCTTCTGGCGGCGGCGGCGGCGGCGGGCAGCAGCGGCTGAGGCTCCAGGGGGAGCTCTTGGCGCTGGCGGCGGCGGCGGGCGCGGGCGCTGGCGCCGACTGGCCGGCCGCGGGAGAAACGCGCTCGGCGGGCGACGCGGAAAAAAACCGCACGAGCGAGGGCGCGACGACGACGTGCGTCGCCGTCGGCTGGGGGCCCTGGTGCTCCTCCGACGGGGACGCGGCGGCCGCGGCGCTCGCCGCGCTCGGCCGGCGCTTCCTGCGCGCCGAGCGCCTCCGGGCGCATGCGGCGGCGGCGGCAGACGCGGGCAGCCCGCGCGTGGCGGCCGGCGTTTTGGCCGCGGCGCTGCGCCTGCTGGAGGACGGGGAAATGCGCGACGAGCGGTCGCCGGCGCCGCCGCCGCTGTTCCTGCGCCTCGCGCCCACGCAGCCGCTGCCGCTGTCCCTCCGCGCCGCCCTGTCCGACGCCCTCCTGTCCGCCGCCGTCCAAGAGGGCCGGCCGCGCGACGAGGCCGCCGCGTGGCGCGAGGCCCGCGACGGCGCCCTCGCGCTCGAGCGCGCCGCGCCCCCGGGCTGGCCGGCGCTCGGCCTGCGCCTGGCGCGCGCGGCGTCGATCGCGCTGCGCGTGGCGCAAGATGGACTCGCGGCGGGCGAGCGGGCGGCGGCGGCGGCGACGGCGGCCGAGGGCGCCGCCCTGGGCGAGCGCGGGCTGCGAACCCTCGCCGCCACGCACGGGTCGGGCTGGGGCGACGAGGCGGCCTGGGTCGTGCGCAACGCCGCGCAGGCGCTGCAGGAGCTGAGGCACATTGCGGGCGGAGGCGGGGGGTGACGCGTTGGGCCCACGGGGCTCTCTTTTGGCGCTGGCGGCGCAGCGCGCGCGAGGGAGGAGCAGGGGAGGCCGAGGGCAAGAGAGAGAGAACGCGCGGGGTTCGCGTTTTCCTCGCTCTCGCTTGCCGTCGCTCGTCCGCTCGCTCGCTCTGGCGTCGTCGCCGCCGCTGCCGCCGCTCAAAGACGACGGGGGGGCTCACCCAGCCCTCATCGCCTCCAACTTATAACGGGCGATCTATTCTTTGGGACTTTCACACACTGACGTATTACACCCTTGACCCCCCCTGCAGCAACAAGCCCTAGCAGCACCCCCCACGCGCCCCGAGCCTTCCTTCTGCCAACCAGAACGGCAGCTCTTCCCTCCGCGCCTCTCTCTCCCCCGCCCGCCCTTTCGCACCTCTGGAGCACAATCATCGGCATGGCGCATCCTTGACGTGGCGCGCGGGGGGCTGGCCGATGCGCACGCGACACCTCCTCCTCCTCTCTTTGGGGGACCGACAGTGAGGGACCCCCGGGGTCCCCCACCAGACAGAAGACTCCTCTCCCTCCGCGCACGACATGATGGCGGGGCCAGCGGGCGGCGGGGCCGCGGCCCAGCCCGGGCAGGCGGGCAAGCGCGCCGTCAGCGACCGGTACCTCATCGGCGAGGAGCTCGGGCGCGGCGCCTACGGGCAGGTGCGTTGCGTCGATTCGCGTCGGGCGACGGGCGACGGGCGCGGCGGCGACGGACAACCCGCGCGCGCGCCTTGGCCGCCCAAACCCACCAGAACGACCCGACCCCCCAAACACACAAAACAAAAACACAGGTGTACAAGGGCATGGACACCGTGACGGGCGAGGTCGTCGCGATCAAGCAGATCGCCCTGCGCTCCCCCTCCTCGCCCTCCTCCTCCTCGGCCGCCGCCGCGGCCGCGGCCGCCGCCGCCGCCGCCTCGGCCGCCGCCGCCAGCAATAAGGACGGCGGCAGCGGCGGCAATGGCGGCGGCGGCGGCGGCCAGCTGCCGTCGGACCGGCTCGCCGGCGTGGTCGGGGAGATCGACCTGCTCAAGACGCTGCGCCACCCCAACATCGTCAAGTACGTGGGCTCGTTCCGCACGCGCTCGCACCTGTACGTCATCCTCGAGTACGCCGAGGGCGGCGCGCTGAGCGCGCTGCTGCGGCCCTCGGGCGGACCAGAGCGCGGCGGCGAGCGCGGTGGCGGCGGCGGCGGCGAGCGCGTCGGCGGCGGCGGCGGCGGGCCGATGGGCGAGGGCGCGGCGGCGGCGTGCGTGGCGCAGGTGCTGCGCGGGCTGGCCTACCTGCACGCGCAGGGGGTCGTGCACCGCGACGTGAAGGGGGCCAACATCCTGGCGACGCGCGACGGCCTCATCAAGCTGGCCGACTTTGGCGTGGCGGCCAAGCTCGGGGGGTCCGTGCCGGCGGCGGCGGCCGCGGAGGCCGAGGCGGCGGCGGCGGCAGAGGCCGAGGCGGCGGCCGAGGCGGCGGCGGCGGCGGCCGGGGCGGCGGCGGCGGCGGAGGCGGCCGCCTCGGCGGCGGCAGCCGCCGGAGGGAAGGTCGGCGAAAACGGAGGGGGCAGCCACGCGGGGGCGGCGGCGGCGGCGGCGGCGGCGGTGACGGCGTCCTTGATCGCCGCGGCCCCGGCCCCGGCACCCCCACGCGACGAGGCGGACGAGGGCGCCGCCTCGGCCGCCGCCGCCGCCGCCTCGGCCGCCGCCGCCGCCCTGGCCGCCGCCGCCCGCCGCGCCGCCGCCGCCGCGCTCGCCCCGCACCCGGACGCCAGCGTCGCGGGCACCCCCTACTGGATGGCCCCCGAGGTCGTCGAGATGACCGCCGCCGTCACCCCGGCCAGCGACGTGTGGTCCGTGGGCTGCCTGATCGTCGAGCTGCTGACGGGGCGCCCCCCTTACAGCGGCCTCCAGCCGCTGAGCGCGCTCTTTCGCGTGGTGCAAGATCCCCACCCGCCGCTGCCCGCCGGGTGCTCGCCGCCGCTGGCGGACTTTCTGCTGCGGTGCTGGGCGCGGGACCCGGCGGGGCGCCCCACGGCGCGGGCGCTGCTCGGGCACGCGTGGATCGCGCAGCAGCGGGCGGCGATGGCGGCGGAGCGGCGGCGCGAGGAGGAGGAGCAGGGGGAGGGGCGGCGGGAGCGGGAGCGGCAAGTGCGGCGGCGGCGGCGACAGGGCCGGCGGCGAGCGCGGCTCGCGACCGCCGGCGACGGCAAGGATGGCGGCGGGGAGGAACTCGGCGTTGTCCGGGCCAACGGCGACGGGGCGAGCAGCCCCGAGGACGAGGGGGACGGCGACGACGAAGGGTGGAGCGAAGGAGCAGAGGGGGAAGGGGAGGAGGAGGAGGGGGCGGGACAAGGCGACGGCGGCAGCGGCAACGGCGGCAACGGCGGCAGCGCCGCCGCCGCGCCCGCCGGCGGCCCTGTTGGCCGCGAGGCTCTGATCCGCGGGATGATCTCGCGCCTGCTGCAGCAGCCGCCCGCCGCCGCGGACATAGCGGCAGGACGAGCAGCATCGGCGCTCGCCGAAGAGCATCGGGACCGGCAACAGCCGGAGCAGCATCAGGGGCAGGAGCAAGAGCAGCGCCGGACCGCGGGCGCCAGACCGGCGCCGCCGACCGCTGCCGCCGCCGCCGCTGCTGGTGCCACCGCCGCCCTCGCCGCCGGCGCCGCCTCCAGCGGCCTCCTCCGCGGGATTCCAGAGGAGGACTCGGCCGCCGGAAACGGCGACGCCCGCTCGCAGCAGCAGCAAGCGAGTCTCCAAGGCCGCACGCAGCCGGCCCCCCCGCCGCCGCCGCCCGCGCTGCTGCTGCTGCAGCGGTCGGCTTCGCTCGAGGCCGGCGGCGGCGGCGGCGGCGGCCCGGGCGGCGGCGCCGGCCCGCCTGTCGTCCCGCCCTCGCCGTCGCCGCTGGACCGCAGCGGCTCCCCCGCGAGCGCCTTTGCCGGCAGCGCCCTGGCGCAGGCGGCCACGCCCACGGTCGTGGCCGCGTCGGCGGCGCTGCTGCTCCCGGGCGAGCCGGGGCAGCCGCTCGCGCTGTGGCTCGGGGAGGGCGGCGCGGACGGCGCGGCGGCGGCGGTGGCGATGGGCGGCGGCGGCGGCGGCGGCGGCGTTGGCGGCCTCTTCGGCGGCAGCGGCGGCAGCGGCGCCTTGTTTCTGGGCCCCCCGGCGCCCGCAGGAGGCCCCGCCGCCGCCTTTGCTCGACGCATGGCGCTCGCGTCCCCCTCCCCGGTCGGGTCGACGGCGCGCGGCGCTAACCCCGCCGCGGGACCGCCGGCCAGCCCAGGCTCCGCGGCCGCGCTGCTCGCGGCCACCGGCGGCTTTGGCGGCGGTGGCGCTGTCTCTGCCGCGATGGCGGCTTGGGCGCCAGGCGCCCCGCTTCTCTCCGCCTCTTACGCGCGCTCGTCGACGCCGGCAGAAGCGGCGGCGGCGGCGGCGCCGGCGGCGCATGCGGCGGCGCCAGCCTCGTTGCCCACCGCCCCCGTCTCGGCCGAGACGCGCCGCTGGATGGCCGACCTCGTGCGCGCCATGTCCATGCAGCCGGACGTCGCCGACGCCCTCGCGGGGCTCGGGGGCGCGGGGGCCGTGAGCGCAAGCGCGAGCGTGGCGGGCGGCCCCGCCCCGCCCCCAGGCCCGTCGGTGCCGGCCGCGGCCGCCTGCGCGGCGGCCGCCGCCGCGGTTTTGCAGCAGCCCGACGCGCGCGCCGCCTTTGTGCAGGAGGGCGGCGTCCTGGCCGCGCTCGAGCTGCTGCAGCAGGTGGCGCCTGACCCCGTGGCGGCCGCCACCGCCGCGCAGCAGGCCGCCGAGCTGGCGGCCGGCGGCGGCGGCAGGGCGCTGGGCGGCGGCGGCGGCGCCGCCGGGGGGGCTCGCGGCGGCGGCGCCTCCGCGGCCGCTGCCGCCACCGCCGCCGCCACCGCCGCCCTCGACGCGCTGCTGGCCCTGGTCGCCGGAGACGCCGCCGCCCTCGAGGCTCTCTGCCTCGCCGGCGCCGTCCCGGCCGTGGCGCGCGTTCTCGCCCTCCCCGTCGCACGCTCGTCGGCGGCGGCGGCCGCCGCGGCCGGCGCCTCGGGCCGCCTGCGTCAGCGCGCCGCCGCCTTTCTGCAGCGCCTGTGCTTTGCCCGCGGCGGCGCCGCGCAGCTGCTGATCGCGGCCGGGGGCGTCCCCGCGCTGGTCGGGATGGTCACGGGGGAGGGCGTGCACGACCCGGCGTCGCTCACGCCCGTGGGCCTGGCGTGCATCTGGCGTTTGCTCGAGGGAGGAGACGGAGGAGGCAGAGGAGGCGGAGGGGGCAGAGACGGGCTTTTTGGCAGCGACGGCGGCGGCGGCGGCGACGGCGACGGCGACGGCGCCCCTTTCTCGGCCGCCGCCGCCGCCGCCGCTCTGTCCCCCGCCTCGGCCGTGCCCGTCAACGCCCTCTGCCGCATGCTCGCGTCCTCGGGCCTCGTGCCGCGGCTGCACGCGGTCGTCGCGCGGGTGTGTGGGGGCGGTCAGGCGGGGGGAGCAGGAGCGGGCGCGGCGGGGGCGGCGGCGGGGGCGGCAGGCGGCGCGCCCTCCCCCTCCGGTCCTTCTCGGGCGCCCCGCGACGGCTGGCTGCTCGACAAGGCCGTCGGGTTGCTTCTCGTGCTGACGCACGGCGACGCCGTCGTCAAGGCGGCGTGCTGCTCGCCCCAGTCGCTCGCCGCGCTGGCGGCCGCGCTGGGCCCCGGCCCCCCGCCCGCGCGCGGCCGCCCTTCCGCCGCCGCGCCGCCGGCCGTCCCCGCCGGCCCCGCCCGCCCGGCTTCCGCCGGGCAGCTGCCGCAGCCCCACCTCGCGCTGGCCATGCGCGCCGCCCGCTGCCTCAGCGCCGCGCCCACCGCCCTTCCCGCCCTCCGCGCGGCGGGCCTGCTGGCCGCCTTCTCCGCCTTTCTCGGGCCGCCCCCCTACTCGCCGGGCGTCACCGCCGCGGCCGCGTTCGACGCGCAGGAGCGGGGCGAGCGGCGCGCCGCCGAGCGAGCGCAGCGCCGGGGGCAACGCCCGGCGCGCGCAGGCGCGGGGCAGGAGAACCACGCAGTCGGGGCGAGCTCGCAATGCGGCGGCGATGACGGCGACGCCGGCGACAACGGAGGCGGTGACGATCGCGACGACGATGAGGACGACGAGGACGACAACGAGGAAGAGGAGGGCGAGGAGGACGATTGGGCGGCCGAGACGCAGCTCGAGGCGCTGCGCGCGCTCGCGGGCGTGTGCAAGTTCAACCGGCGCGCGCACCTCGAGGCGGCCGCCTTCGCGGGCGCGTGCCAGAGCCTGTGCGCGCTGGCCGCCGAGGTTGCGGGCGCGCAGCGGCGCCTGCTGTCGCAGCAGGCGGCCGGGCGCCGCGCGCGGGCGGCAATGGCGGCGGCGGCGGCGGCTGGGGCGGCGGCGTCGGCGGCGGCGGCGGCAGCGGCGCCTGCTCCGGGTTCCTCGCTGCTGCGCGGGCGCCTGGGGCGCAGCAGCTCACAGCAGCAGCAGTCGCAAAGGCAACAGCTGGCGGCCGACGCGGCATCATCGCAAGAGGCGGCGGCGGCGGCAGCAGCGGCGACGTCGGCCCAGCTGCCGCCGCCGCCCCCGCCGGCCGACCTCTCAGAGGCCGCCGCCGCCGCCCCGACGCGCCGCGCGGCCGCCGCCTGGCTCCGCCTGCTCGCCGCGCGCCCGCTCCTCGTCACCCTGCTCGTCGGCATGGCCGCCGCCTCCACCCCGGCCTGCCGCGCGCGCCTGCGCGCCGCGGGCGGGGCCGAGGCGCTCGTCGCCCTGCTGGGAGACGGCGGCGGGCTCGCGCCGCCCACCCGCGCGGGCGTGCTCCGCGCGCTCGGCGGGTGGCTGTCTGCGTGCGCGGCCGGCGAGGAGCAGCCGCTGCCGCCCGAGCTGGGCGGGATGGCGGGCCCCGCGGGGCGCGCGGCGGCGCGCGCGCAGGTGGAGGCGGCGCTGGCGTCGCCCGCGGCGGCGGCGGCGGTCGCGTCGCTGCTGTGGCAGGTGGCGGGCAGGGCGGGCGGCGGCGGCGGCGGCGGCGGCGGCGGGGGGGCGGCGGACGGCGGCGGCGCCGATAAGGCCGCCGCCGACGATGCCACGGCGGCGGCGGCGGCCGTGCTGCCGCAGGTGCTCGACGCCCTCGGCTCGATCACGTCGATGTCCCCGGCGACCGCCGCGTCGCTGGCCACGGGCGGCGCCGTGCCGCCCCTGCTGGCCCTGCTGCAGCAGCAGGTCACGGCGTTGACGGGCGGCGGCGGCGGCGGAGGCGCGGGCGGCGCCGTGCCGCCGTCGGCGCTGCAGCGGGTGCGCCTGCTCGAGACCGTCCGCGCGCTCTACGAGCGCCACCCGCGCCCCAAGGAGTTCATCCTGAAGTACCGGGCGGCCGAGGTGCTGCGCGCGGTCGTGGACGCCGAGCCGGCGGACGAGCAGGGCAGCGGAGGCGGCGGCGGCGGCGGCGGAGAGACGGACGCCGAGGGGGCGGCCGCCGCCTTTGCCTCCGCCGCCAACGACGCCGCCAGCGTCGGCAGCGGCGGCGGGGCCCCTGGCGGCGCCGGGGCCAGCGAGGCCGTGCGCATGGAGGCGCAGCGCCTGCTCAACGCATTCCACCTGAACGCGCTGCTTTGATTCGCGTGTCTGCTCTTGTTTTTTTGTGTCGCGCTGGGGCGGCACGTCTCGTCGTCGTCGTCGTCGTCGTCGTCGCCGGCCGCGCGCACAACGCATAACCACTTTTTCCTGCGATCGGAACAAATGTGTAACACCTCGTCTTTTCCAGAGAGATTCATATGATAGATTATATAGAGGGGATCGAGCGACATGCAGGTCGTCACTCCAGCTGGACGGCCGCGCAGAGGAGAAAGCGAGCAAGGACGAAAACAAAACAAAAAACGCGCCCTCCCCTCCCCTCACGCCGCCGCCGGCACCGCCCCTTTCAGAAAGGCCGCCTTGTACGCCCCGCGCGCCGCGTGCCCGTCCGCGTCGGGGCCGCGGTTGATCGGCGTCCACACGGGCGCGCCCACGAACAACCGCATGGCCCGCACGTGGTCCCCGGCGTCCAGCGTGAACCGGTGGTAGATCCCCTCGGGCAGCACAATCAGATCTCCGCGGCCGCAGGAGATCCGCACCCACCGATCTCTGGCGTCGCGCACGTCAAAGTAGCCGCGGCCGCCGAGGACGTAGCGGATCTCATCGTCGGCGTGTATGTGCTCCTGGTAGAAGGCGTTGATCTTGGCGTCGTAGTCCGGGAGGGTGTCGCGGCGGATGTCGACGATCTCCTGTGTGGTTTTTGTTTTTGTGGTTTTTGTTTTTGTGGTTTTTGTTTTTGTGGTTCTTTTTTTGTGACTCGGGCGGCGGCGGCGTCAAAAGTCTCTCGTTCGTCGTCGCCGTCGCCATCGACCGACGCGTTTGAAGTTTGAAAGAAACTGCCGCCTGCCCGCGGCCGCGACGCACCGTGTAAGAGTACCCGCGGACCTTGCGGATGGACGCCAGCTTGGCGTCCGTCTCCCACGCGTCGGGCGCGTCCATCCGCCAGGAGAGCACGCCCAGGGCGCGCAGCTCGGCCACCGAGCACGGCTCGTCGGGCGTCTTCCTGCGTCGTTTTTGCCGTGATTATTTTTGCGTTTTGCGTTGGATGTTGGACGGGGACTGATTGATTGTGCTTGCGCGTGAGAGGGCGTCGCAGTGGGACGGACAGGGGCGCAGGACGACGGGTTTGGCGAGGGGAGCGAGAGGGCGTGCGCCCGCACCAACGCGCGCGGCGAGCGACGCCAGCGGGCGACCGCGCGCGCGAGCGGAGCGGTTGACGCCACACGAGAACGAAGAATACGGGCTCACCTGTGCGGCAGGCGCTGGTCCTCGTCCGAATCGTCCATGTACCAGGCCTGGAGCGTGCTCTCCTCGATTGGCTGGGGCTGTGTTGTGGAGAGGTCGACGCGTCGGGAGAAAAGAGTGAGTCGGGAAGTCCAATCGCACCGAGAGTCCCCTGTCCCTCCCTCGGAGACCGTCCAATCCGCTTGCTTCGCCCGTCGGCGCACCTCGGCCAGGCGCTGCTCCTCGGCGGTGCACGCCACCATGATGGCGAGGGGGCGCAGAAGGACGCGCGTCCAAGGAGGTTTGAGGGGATCAAACGCGGGAGAGAGGAACGTACGCGCCCCGAAAGCCACGCTGCGACAGCTGTCGATGGTGATGGAGATTGCGCAAGGGTTTGACGGCAGTGAGTGGTGATAAGTGAATCATTCGCACAACAAAGGGCCGGCGGCGGCGTCGCCGCGACGCCCAAACCGCCGATCGCCGTCGCTGCACACACACACACACACACATCGCGCTTGCAAGCGAAAGACACGAGCCCAAGACACGAGCCCACTTATAAAACGTCGTGGTGTGTGCGTGTTCTAAGAGGAGCGGCTGATTGGCGGAGGGCCCTTTTGCACGACGATAATCTCCCCCATTTGGATCTCCCCCGGCCGCCTCTTCTCCTTTTCGCCTGGCGCCGCCGCCGCCGTCGCTTTTTTTCCTCGTTCGTCGGCACCCTTCCTCTCTCTCGCGCTAGCGCGCTTCGCTGTCCTTCCTAGTGTGCGTACGTGCGAAACTGCGTAAAAAACAACAAGGAAACAAAAAAACGATGACGACACCCCCCCTGCCCCGTCACTTGGCCCCCGCGCCGCCCGCGCCGCCTCCGCGTCGGCAGCCAACCCCCGGAGCGCGCTCACTGCGCCTCGCCGGACCACCAGGACGACCCCGCGTGGTCCGCGTACGCCTCCCTGTACTCGTCCAGCTGGCCCGGTTTGTTGTACATGCTGTCCGACCGAATCTTGCCGTCCGGGTCGTACACCTCGTGCAGGAGCGCGGCCGCCAGCCACAGGATTTTGTCGCGGCGCGCCGTCCCCTCGCCGCGGCGGGGCGCCGGGGGCGCCATCCCTTCGACCTCGTGCTCCAAGGCCGCGGCGCGCTCGACCGAGGCGGATGAGCAAGCCAGGCGCCTGACGTACGCCAGGAGCTCCTGCGGAGTGGTGCAGGCGGCGCGCGCGGCGTACCAGGCGGCGCTCGGGGTGCACCGGAGGCGGGCGGCGCGGGCGGAGCTGCTCATCCGCAAGGAGGCGGAGGAGAAGGAGAAGAGGAAAAAGGCGGCGGCCGGCGGAGACTTCGCCGCAAACGGCGGCGGCGCCGAGGCGGCGGCGGCGGCGGCGATGGACGTCGACGAGCCGCCGCCCTCCTTGCGGCCGTACGACGTGCATTATACAACCACGAACCACGAATCACGACACCCTCTCTCTGCTCACGAAACGCCGCCCCGTCTTTCGCAAGACCTTTACTTCGAGCATTCAACTGCCAGCGAGTCAGCGGAACACGCACACAACGCAATGTCGGCGCAGCGGACTCTGTTACCAGAAAAAAAAGGGGCGTCGGTCGGTTTGTGCGCTTGTGGGGGCGCAAACGCAAGCGCGGCGGCCGAAAGAGAGAGAGCGAGACCGAGAGAGCGAGAGAACGCGCCACCTAAAGCCCAAACCAAGAACCATCAAATTCAAGAGAGGGGGCGGGCGGGCAGGGCAAAAAGACCGGGAGAGGAATAAGAGCCCGGCCGGCGACGACAGAGCGCAGCGCGGCAGCGGCCAGCGGCAGTGGGGGGGCGGGGGGTCATCTCTCGCGAAAAAAAAGAAGAGTGGGGACGGGGGGGGGGGGGGGGGGGGGGGGCGATCCAGAGAATGCCTCTCTCTTTGCGAGCGCCCAATCTTCCCTGCCTGCGTCTTCACGACACCATGGCCTCCGCCGCGCCGCCGCCGCCGCCGCCGCCCGCCGCCGCCGCCGCCGCCGCCGCCGCCGCCGCCGCCGCCGCCGCGCTCGAGCGCCGCGTCACGGGCCCCCCGTGCTGCTGCTGCTGCTGCTGCTGCTGCTGCAGGGACGCCGGGTCCTGCTGCTGCTGCTGCTGCTGCTGCTGCGGCTGCGGCTGCTGCTGCTGCCGGCTGCCGGCGCCGCCTGCGCCTCCGTCGCCCGCCGCCCCGCCCGCCGCCCCAGCCGCCGCCCCGCCCGCCGCCCCGCCTGCCGCCGCCGACGCCGCCTCGGCGTCCGCCTGCTGCTGCTGCTGCTGCTGCTGCTGCTGCTGCTGCGCCTCGCGGTCCCCGGCCTCGCGCCGCGCCCGCCAGAAGGCCGCCGGGTCCCCGCCCCCGCCCGCCCGCCGCCGCGCCTCGCTCAAGAGCGCCGTCGCGTCCCCCTCGCCCCGCACCGCCGCCGCCGCCGCCCGCGCAATCTCGGCCGCCGCCGGCGTCAGCAGCGACGCCGCGCCGGCCCCGTTGCTCCCGCCGCCGCCGCCACCCCCAGTCCCGCCCCCGACCACCCCCACCCCCGGCGCGCCCCCCTCGACCGCCGCCGCCGCCGCCTCGGCCGCCTCCCGGTCGCACACGGCCCGCACCGGGTCGAAATAGCTATGCGCCAGCGCCTCGGCGCACGTCGGCCGCGCGCTGTGGTCGTAGCTTAATAAGGCCGAGAGCAGGTCGAGCGCGTCGCCGCCCGCCAGGTGGCGGTTGTCGTCGTTGACGAAGCGGCGCCAGGGGAGGCGCGGCCTGTGACCCAGCAAGGCCACCAGGCGCGGGTCCACGTCGACGCCGTAGCGCTCGGCGTAGGCGTACAGGCCGTCGGTCCCCAGGACGCGTGCGATCCGCACCAATTGGTCGAACTCGTCCTCGCCGCGGAAAAACACCTGCCGCTTGAACACGAGCGCGGCCATCATGCAGCCCGCGCCCCACACGTCGAGCGAATAGTCGTAGTCGCGGATGTCGAGCAAGAGCTCGGGGCCCTTGTAGAAGCGGGTGGCCACGCGCACGGGGTACTCTTTTCCGGGGAAGTAGAAATCGGCCAGGCCCCAGTCGATGAGGGTGAGCTGCTTCTTGGCGTGGTCTACGAGGACGTTGGCGGGCTTGACGTCGCGGTGCATGACCCCGCGCGCGTGGGTGTAGTCGAGCGCGGTCAGCAGCTGGTACAGGTACCGGCGGAGGTCGAGGTCCGAGGCCGAGGCCATGAGCTCGCGCAAGGCCGAGGCCTCGACGCGGCCGAACACGAAGGCGGGGGTGCGGGTCTCGGGGTCGCGGACGACGTCCAGCAGGCGGACGACGTGCGGCCCGCCCGACACGAGGCGGAGGATCTTGATCTCGCGGCGGAGGCGGGCCTCCTTGACGGGGCGCATGATCTTGACGACGCATCGGGTCGGGTGCGGCGGCGCGTCCGGGTCCCGCGCGGCGCGCGCGGCGGCGGCGGCGGCGGCGGCGGCCGCGCCGGGGGCGGCGGCTGCGCCCGGCGCGTCGCCGTCGAACGGCTCGCCGTGCTCGCCCAGCAGGTCGGCCCCCTCGAACACCTCGCCGTACTTGCCGCGCCCCAGCTGCGCGGCCACCTCGTACCGGTCCTGGTCGCCCCACGCCACGTCGATGGCGTCGTCCCAGTAGGGGGCGCCCTGGGACGCCGCCGCCTCTGGGTACGCGCGCGCCACCGTGCGCAGCGCGTCCTTGCGGCGCGTGCTGCGGGGGTACTTTTTGGTGGCGGGGGCCATTTTGGTTGTGTGTGGTGTTGTGGTGGGTTGTGTGTGCTGGCTGGTGTGGGTTGTTGTTGTTTGGTGCTGCTTGGTGGGTTTTTGCCTTGGTGTTTCTAAACTGTGGTGGTGGTCGGGCTGCTGTGGCTCGACGGCGGCGGCCGCTCCAAAGGAAAAAAAAGGGGGGAGGGAGGGAAGAGGGGGGCAAATTTGGGTGCGGAGGGCTTTCCGCGTAATTGGCCGGCCTGAACGGGTCGAGCGCGCGCGCGACGGACCCGTCAGGATCAAGACAGGCCGGCGCCGATCGCCTGGGGGGGCGCGGAGCGCAACTCTGAACCTGGAAAGGGGGCCCGCGCGGCGGCAGTCGCCTATCTGAGAGCTCGTGCTCTTGCTCCTCTCTCTCGTTTCTCGGGCGCGCGTGCACACGCGCGCGCGCCTGATTGCGAGGCGCGAGGCGCGGGCTCAAGACGCGGCCTTGGAGAGGCTCGCGCTGCGGATTTCGCGCGCGGGGAGCGCTGCTGTCGATGCGGGCGGCGTATGTGAACAAAGAGATTGGCCCTGTCTTTCGCCCCCCCTGGAAGCTTTGAAGGGCCGCCGTTCAGTCTCTGTCTGCCGTGCCTCTCGCTCGCTCCGATGAGAGGGGGGGATGTTTGAAACAAGAGAGAGGAGGCGGTGGGTAATCGGGAACAATGGACTTGCAGAAGGGTGTGCGGGCGCATTGTTGAAGCATCGGCCGTCGCCGGGTCGCCGTCGCCGCCGTCAGAGACAGCCGTTCGTTTGTCGCGCTTGGCGGCTGCCCCCGCCCGCTCCCCACACCCGCCCTTTTCCTCTCTCTCCCTTCACCTCGCCTCCCCTACGATGGCGGCCACGGCCGCCGAGTCCCTCGCGTGCTGGGCTTCGAGGTGCGCCAACAGAGAGGACGGCGGCGGTACGACGCACTTGGCCGTCGCAGGTGCTGCCGCTCCTGCTGCCGCCCCTGATGTCGCTCCCGCTCCCGCCGCCGCCAAGGCCGTCGCCGCAGCCGCCAGCTGTTGCTGCTGCTGCTGCTGCTGCTGTTGCTGCTTCTGGTGGTGCTGATGCATCATGAGCGCCAGAGCAGCCGGCGGCGGCGGCGCGGCCGCGAGGGACCCGCCGCCCGGGGGCCCCGACAGCGCCGCAAACAGGGGCCACGCCGCCGCCGTCGCCGCCGTTGCGCCGCCCGCCGCGCTCGCCCGTCGGAGCGGCAGGGGCGTTGTCGTCGCCGATGCTGCCCCTGCCCCCGCCGTCGCCGGAGTGCAAAGCGACAGCCGCCTGCGCTGCTCCCGCTGCTGCTCCTGCCGCGTGGGCGGCACCCACGTCGCCACGGACGCGTACGCGAGCGCGCGCTCGCGGCTGGACGGCGTGGGCGCCGCGCGTCGCGCGCCCAAAAGCGCAGCGGCCGCGGTCGCCGCGCGCTGCGGCGTCGAACGGGACAGCAGCCATAGGCCCGACAGGGCCGACGCCGACGACGAGGGCGCGGGCGACGGCGACGGCGCCGGGCGGCGCTGCTGGCCGTGACGGCGAGGGGAGCTGGCGGCGGCGGCGGCGGCAGCGGCGGCGGCCTCTTCCTCGCCATAGTCCTCCTCGTCGTCGTCGTCGTCGTCGTCGTCGTCGTCGTCACTGCCGCCGCCGTCGCCGGCCGCCCCCGCCGCCGCCATCGACGCCGACGCCGACGCCGGCCTGTTGTCGCCCGCGTCGCTCCTCAGGCCGAGCACGCCGCCGCCGCCCCACCGCGCAGAGAACGACCGGCTGCAGCCGGCGCCGCCCCCCCCGCCCGCAGCGAGCGCCGAGGCCAGCAAGCGAGAAGACACGGGCGACGAGGCGGCGGCGCTGGCGGCGCGCGACGGCGGCGGCAGGAGCAGCCAGCCGCCCGCCTCGGACACAGGCGAGAGCCCGCCCCGCCCGCATCCCTCCCCGTCCGCCGAGGCCAAGGCCGCCGCCGCCGCCGCCGCCGCCTGCCGCCGCAGCAGCAGGCCCCGGCGCGCCGCCCTGGCCACCGACAGCGACAGCTCCCGCCGCCCGCGCGCCTTCAGCAGCCCCGGCGCGTCCAGGTCTGGCCCGAGGCGCCCGAGCTCCCAGTAGGGCGCGCCCGGGACGAAGCCCTTTGCGGCGTACTCGGCCCGGCCGAGGCGGGGGAACGGCGACGGGGGCGGTGGTGCGGCGGCGGCGGAAGCGGCGGCGGCGGCGGAGACGGCGGCGCTGGGCGCGGGGGTCGGCGCAGGGGCCGGGGCCGGGGCCGGGGCCGGAGGGGCCGGCGGGGACGGCGCCTCTTCTTGCTGCTGCTGCTGCTGCTGATATTGCTGCGGGTGAGGCTGCTGCGCGCCCGGAGGGCGGCCGCTCGGCGCGCTCGGGGCGAGGCTCGCGCTGCTGCTGCTGTCGCTGCTGCCGCTGCCTCTGCCTCGTGCGGGCGGCGGCAGCCCCGCGGCGGTCGTTTTGGCCAGCGACCCTCGCCCGGGCGCCGACGCGGGCGGCGGCCTGCGGTGGCACGCTGCTGCTGCTTTTGCCGGCGCCGGAGCTGAAAGATGGTGCCGCTGCTGGTGCTGCTGCTGCTGGTGCTGTTGCTGGCCTTGCTGCTGCTGCTTCGGCGGCGAGGGCGCCGCCACCCCCGGCCGTCGCTTCTTTTGCGGGGGCTGCTGCTGCTGCTGGTGTGGCCGCGCCCCGTCGGCGCCGCCCTCTCCCGCCCCGCTGCCGCCGCCGCCGCCGCCGCCGCCAGGGTCCTGCCACTGCCGCTCCGTCACCGCCGCCGCCTGGTAGTACCCGACCGACTCCAGCCCCCGCGCGTACGCCTCCCGCAGCCTTGCCTCGCGCTGCTGCGCCGTCGCCGGCGGCGCCCGGAAGGGGCCCCTGCCGCCGCCGCCCGTCGCGCTCGAGGCCGCTGCCACCTCTGTGAGCGCCGAGGCGTAGGCGGCCGCCCGCATGGCCGGCAGGTCAGGGGCCACGCGGCGCAGGGCGGTGGGCTGCCGGGACAGGAGGGCGGCGGCCGACGGCGACAGCGGGCGCGGGCGGGAGGGCGAGGGCGCGGGCGGAGGCGGGGGCTGCCTGGCGCCGGACCCGCCCGGCGGCGGCAACATCGACGAGGACGAAGACGACGGCGGCGCCCGCCGCAGCTCGCGGCCGCGCCCGCCCGTCCCTCCCCCGCCGCCCCCCGTCTCGAGCACCAGGTGCGCGTGCAGCGCCGTCAGCGCCTCGGCCGCCGCGGCGCCCTCCGCCCCGGAGATGCCCGCCACCGCGGGGGCGCCGAACACGTGCCCCAGCCCCCGGGCGCGCGCCGCTTTCACGACCACGCTCCAGTTGGCGGCCTTCTCGCCCTTGGAGGCGCGGTTCTGCAGGCCGTGCATGCAGGGTAAAGGGGGGTCGGCGGCGGCGGACGCGCTCGCGGGGGAGGAGGGAGGATTGTAGCGCGCGAGGATCTCGCCGAAGAGCAGGCCGTTGGAAAAGTCGCTGTTGCGTTTTTGTTTTGTTCTCAGTGGGGGGGGTGAGGGCGTCGTGCGCTCGTTCGGTCTGTCGGCGGGTCGCGCTTTCGGCGGGGGGGAGAGCGAGGCGGCCTTCCCTGCTGCCCCCAATGATCATCATTCCCGCTCACCGCTTGATGTGGCGCACGGGCAGCGACAGGGACAGGCCCAGCAGCCACTGCAGCACCGGCCGCGCCAGGCCGCTGCCGCCGCTGCTGAGGGACATGGTCGCTGGCTGCTGCGGCGGCGGTCGCCGCGCCGCCATTCGTCGGCGTCGTCGGCGTTGGCGGCGGTCAAAAGCGGAATGCGGCCGCGACCCAAGAAAAAAAGGGAGAGCAGGTTAACTTCACGGCGCGCGCGCGCGGCGTTCCTTGCGTGTCGGTCGAGTTGGGTGTGTTTATGAATGGTCAAGCTCAAACAGTTGAGCGTCGGGGTAAAGAGGGAGGGGGAGGATGGCGTGGGTTGCAAAATACGCAAGACCTCGGGAGGAGAAACGGGCGGCAGCGGCGGCATCGACGACGCCGGCGGTCACGGCGGCACGAATAAAAACCACAGTGTTGCCCCCGCACGAAACGACACAACAGACAACACGCACGAAAGCACAACACCATGCCCAACCTCAAGCCGACCCGCCCAGGCGGAGGAGCGGCGCCTCCGCCGGCTTTGCTGCTTCTCTGCTCCTTCTTCTGTGTCGTTCTCGCTGCTGCCGCTGTGGCGACGGCCTCGGCAGCGACCGCCGGCGGCGCCGCCGGCGCCGACGCCAGCGCCGCCGCCGCCGCCCCGACCTTTCCAAACCCCGCCGCCGCGACGGCCTCGGCAGCGACCGTCGGCGCCGCCGCCGGCGCCGAACCCAGCGCCGCCGCCGCCGCCCCCGGCGCCCCCGCCTTTCCAAACCCCGCCGCCGCCGTTGCCTCGCGCCCGGACCTGTCGCTCCTCGTCCAGGCCGTCCGCGCCACCGGCCTCACCGCCAACTTTGAAGATCCCGACCTGCCGCTCACCATTTTTGCGCCCACCAACGCGGCCTTTGGCGAGGCCGTCCGCAGCCTCGGCGTGACGCCCGAGCAGATCCTCGCTGGCGGCGACCGGTCGCTGCTATTTGATGTGACCCGCTGTCATGTTATCCCTGGCGCGCCCGTGTGGACCGTCGCGCGCCTGCGCCAGGAGCGCCCCCGCCTGATCACCCTGTTGCCGGGCGCCGAGCCCCTCGAGATCGGCACGATGCCCAACGGCGCGGTACGGATCAACGGCGGCATCGGCCCGACCGCCATCGTCCTGGAAAAGGAGGGCGGCGGCGACATCACGGCCGGACGCTCCGTCATCCACGTCATCGACGCGGTCCTGCTTCCCGGCGCGCTGATCGACCGGCTCGCCGCCGTCGGGTCGCCGTCGCCGCGGCGCTGAGGAGGGGAAGGAGGAGAAGGCGGGGAGGGCAAAGGCCACGACGAAGAAATGACAGACCAAGGCGTCGCCTTATGTTTTACAAACACTCACGTCGCCGCCAGCTCCAGGCCCGCGAGCGCCTTCGCTGCCTCCTCGGCCTCGTCCTCCTCCTCCTCCTCCTCGTCCTCGTCCTCGTCTCCCTCTTCGTCCTCGTCCTCCTCGCCGCCCCCGCCCCCCGCCGCCACCGCCGCCGCCGCCCTCACCTCCTCCCGCGCCTCCTCGGCCAATTTTCGCCCTCTAGGCAGCAGCAGCTTCAGCCGGTAAGCGTCCGCCCCGTTCAAATAGTACCGGTGCAGCCGCTTGTCCCGCAAAAACCCGAGCGCCCGGTACAGGTGCAGCGCGGCCGCGTTGCCGGCCTCGGCCTCGAGCGCCACCTCGTCGCACGGGTGCGCGGCCATGGCGCCGATCGCCAGGCGCGCCAGGTGCGCCCCCAAGCCCCTGCCGCGGTGCGAGGGGCCCACCACCAGCATGGCGAGGTAGCCGCGGACGACGTTCCGCTCGCGGTGCGGCTCGGCCTTGCACACGACGACGCCGGCGGCGGCGCCCTCGCCGTCGGGCAGCAGGACGGGGGCGCGGTGGTGGTGCGCTTCCGACCCGGGCTTTGCTGCGGTGGGTGTTGTTGTTGTTGTTGTTGTTGCCGTTGTCGTCGTCTTGCCGGCGGCGGCGGCGGAGGCGGAGGCAGAGGCGCAGGCGGGGGCGGAGGTGGCTTTTTCTCGCGCTGCCGGCGCTGCTGCTGCCGCCGCTGCTCCCTCGCCGCCGCCCTTTTGCGCCGGGTCGACGGCGAGGAAGCAGAGCTTGGGCCACTGCGCGACGAAGTAGCGGTAGGTGAAGATCGAGTAGGGCTCGGACAGATCGCGGTCGATGAGCTCCATCACGGCGGGCAGGTCACGCTCGTCGCGGTACTGTTTTGTTTTGTTTCTCGGTTTGGTGTGAGCGAGAGAGATCGCTGGGACGGCGGCCGGCGCGCGACGAGCGACGAGCGACGACGGCGGCCGCGCGCGCGCAACACGCAGACAAGACCCGCGATTAATCTACGCGAGGGACACGAGTTAAGGCGCTACTCCTCACTTGTCGGTACACGATGCCCTTGGTGGTGGTGGTCGTCCCGCTCGTGCTCGGCGCGCGCGGGGGTCCATTGTCGTCCTTGGGCTGCCGCTGATCGCCCCTTGCTCCTTCTTCCGCGGCCATGTTGTGCGCTCGGGAGACGGGTTTCGATCGGGGATTTGAGCCTTGGCGATTGATACGTGTGTAATGGTCGTGTTGACTGGGTGAAAGGGGCGAATGGGGGCGATTGGTGTGTTTCGGCGTTTGAGGAGAGATGGACCTGCCTTTGCAACTTTGAAAACGCCAAAGAGGGGGCGCCTCACAAACGACGAGCCACAACCGCCCGTCACGACACACACACGCACGCGCGACCTCTCCCGTCGATCCACAAGTCGAGCAAACCCCTGAGAACGCCGGACGAAAGAAACATCAACCGCCCCGACAGTGAAGAGGTTCGAGTTTCGGCCCCGCGCAACGAGAGCGTCTTGCTCCTCCTCCGCCACGCGTGCACAGAGAGAGAGAGAGGGCCCTCGCGCGCGCAGCCGCCTTCTCAAACCCCCCCCGTGCTCACGCGCTCACGCACAGCGACCAAACGCCGAACAAGGCGCTAAAACCGCGAGCGGGTCGCGCGTGCGCGCGCCGTCGCCGGCGGAGAGGAAGGGAGAGGGGGGTGCGGCGCCGGCCGCCCAACGGACAAAAGAACAACAACAACATGGTCCGCCTCACCCTCATCGCCCGCCTCTCGGACGGCCTCCCCCTGGCCGAGGGCCTCGACGCCGACAAGAGCCCCGAGCTCGAGCAGGCCAAGGCCCAGGCAAAAGCCATCTTCCGCCGCCTGGCGGGCGGCGGCGCCGGCGGCGCGCCCCCGCCGCCGGGCCCGCCGCGCGCCACCGCCGAGGCCGGCGCCCTGTGCCACCACTGGCTCGTCGACGGCGGCGCCGTCTTCCTCACCTCGGCCGACCGCGCCTACCCGCGCCGCCTCGCCTTCCAGTACCTCGAGGAGCTCGCGTCCGAGTTTTCGCGCCTGTACGGCCCCCAGCTCGAGAGTGTCACCCGACCCTACGCTTTCGTTAAATTCGACACCTTTATTTCGAAAACGCGCCGCGTCTTCCAGGACACGCGGTCGCAGCGCAACCTGTCGCTCCTGTCCGCGGACCTGCAGGAGGTGAGCGCCATCATGACGCGCAACATCGCCGAGGTGCTGGGTCAGGGCGAGCAGCTGGACGCGATGGCCAAGATGAGCTCTGCCTTGGCGTCCGAGAGCAAACGGTACGCGACGCGGGCGGCAGACCTGCGGCGGCAGGCGCTGCTGCGCAAGTACGTGCCGGCGGCGGCGGTGGTGGGCGTGGTGGTCCTGGTGCTGGTGCTGAGGGTGTGGCTGTACTGAAGTTGTTGTGTTGAGGGGCGACGGCTGCCGGGGTGCTTCTTTGCGGACTTTTCGGCGGGGGGGGGGGGGGGGGGAGGAGGAGAGCGCGGTCGCCCGCGTCGTTTTTCTTTCTTTCTTCGCGGACGCCTATTGGGTCGTTGCCTAGCCCGATCGCTTCCACAACACGGCGGCGGCGACGCGTAGGGACACAACTCCTCATTGGTCGTTTTTACAATAAGGCGAAAGCAACAGCAACTAACGGCGGCTCTTCCCTACCCGAAAGAAGGAACGAAAAGGGCGGAACGAGGGGGGGCCGGGCGCCAGCTGCTGCTGCAAACGTCGCCGCGACCCTGGCGCGCGGCGGCGCCTGGAAGCCGGTAGAGCGCGTGCCGGTCGCGCCTCGCGTCGTGTAGCAGAGCAAATGCTCGCGTCCCACGTGTGGGATGCTGTGCGACTCCTGCTTCACGCGCGAGGCGCGACCGGTCTTCGCCGCCGGCCGGCGGCTCGCCCGGGCGCTGGCGTCTCTCGAGAGGGTCGGCGGTGCGCGCGCCCGCACGCGCCTCCTCGGGCGGCGGCGCTGGAAAAAAAGAGCTCGTCATCCGGGCCAGGGGGCGGCGGCGGCCTGGTCGCGGCCCGCGTCACGTGGTGGAGCGAAACATGCGCGCACATGCTCGTGGGGCGCAACCAGTCCAGCAGTAATACGTGACGCGAGGCACGACCACAGGTCGTCGTCCACGGCTCGAGGCGCACGTCGCGCGCCCGCCGCGGCGCCCGCCGCGCCGCGCCGGCGCCGTCGGCCGTCCGGGGGCTCGGTCGGCGTGGCGCGCGCGTGGGGGGGCCAGGCCCTCGGCCCAGGTCGCGCCTGCAGGTCTGCAAGGACAGCAGATCGGAGCGCCACGGCACGGCAGGGCGAGGGGGGGGGGGGGGGGGGCTTTGTGGGGGCGGGC
>Ga0209390_10003991_pt1 | contig 22831 bp, 20 predicted proteins | sample BON01_FD_187212 | JGI IMG/M metagenome (GOLD analysis project Ga0209390, IMG submission 187212) | Freshwater microbial communities from Lake Bonney liftoff mats and glacier meltwater in Antarctica - BON-01 (SPAdes) (version 2) | ecosystem: Environmental > Aquatic > Freshwater > Ice > Glacier... | reverse complement strand
CCGGCGATACCTCGATGGCGACCCGCAAGGAAGTGGAGAAGCAGATTTCCGGCGGTGGCGCACGGGTTGTTAGGTAAATCTCAACTTTCAAAATTCAACTTTCATGCAACCCATGGCGCTACCATGGGTTAGTATGAACCAGTCCGTTGGGCTGCGAACCGTGGGCGCAACTGAGCTATACCTAATAGTGGAGGAGGAAGCTCCAGAACGGGATCAAAGGATTTCCTCATCAGGTCCCGCGAATCTACTATACTGCCGCGCAGTAGGCTTTTTGAAATGCCGGCGCAGCAGGCGGAAAGGATCCGCGATCGCGTGCCCTTTGGGTATTAGAAATCGCGGCATGCTCGGCGAATTACTGGGGAAGCTCGCTCCCGTTGCAGACGTGGTTTCTAAACCACGGTTCCTCTCGCCTGCGGCGGGAGGAAGGGAACCGCGATCGCGTGCCCTCTGGGTATTAGAAATCGTGATATGCTCGGCGAATTACTGGTGAAGCTCGCTCCCGTTGCAGACGTGGTTTCTGAACCACGGTTCCTTTCGCCTGCGGCGGGGGGAAGGGAACCGGGATCGCGTGCCCTCTGGGTATTAGAAATCGCGATATGCTCGGCGAATTACTGGGGAAGCTCGTTCCTGTTGCAGACGTGGTTTCTAAACCACGGTTCCTCTCGCCTGCGGCGGGAGGAAGGGAACCGCGATTGCATGCCCTCTGGTTATTAGAAATCGCGGTATGCTCGGCGAATTACTGGAAAAGCTCATTCCCGTTGCAGACGTGGTTTCTAAACCACGGTTCCTCTCGCCTGTGGCATTGTGTTTTGTGCGGAAATTTTCACGAAATCTTGTGCGCGGCAGTATACTTTCATAGGGGGTCAGGATGTCTGAGGCTACAACAACAGTCTCAGGGAGGAGCGGTCGATTGGCTCCAGCTTGTTCTGCTTGCATCCTGCGGCTGCGGGGAGGGCGGCACGCTAGACCCTTGGTTCCGTATTGAAAATGCGATCAATCAACGAGCTATGGTGAAGGAGGATCCGTGGGGCTGATTGCGGATACCAGATTTCTCATCGGCCTCTGGAGGCGGCAGTCGTGGGCGGCTGGATACGCGGCGCGCAACAGCGGCAAGAGCATGGGGATCCCGTGGGTGGTGCTGGGGCGATAAGGGCGGGGCATGATCCCGATAAGGTCGGGCGTTTTCTCCAGATCGGGGTGCCTATCACCGATGCCGCGCCGGTGACAGAAATCTATGGACGGATGTGCTCGTAGCTCCAGGAGGCGGGTGGCTATCGGGAAATCGGTCAGAACGATCTCTGGATCGCTGCGGTCGCGATGGGCTGTGGGCTTGCCCTTATAACCAGGAATATCAAGCATTTTGGCCGAATCGAAGGGCTGAGGATCGAGATTTTCGAAAGCTGAATCCGGGTGGTTTTTATCGCGACAGGGAAGTGACTATCCTGCATGTTCCCGCTGTGCCGGAAACTGAAGAGGAAATCATTAAAGCCCCGACCTTGAGCCAAGACCTGAGCGTCTTGATGAAGGTGCGGCTGAATTTTTTCGTTCTGGTGACGACGTTTTTCGGCTACCTGCTAGCCCGCAAAGGACTTTCGATGGAGTGGGCGATTCTGTTCCACACCCTCATCGGGACTGCGGCGGCGGCCTTTGGTTCGGCGGCGTTCAACCAGTTGATGGAGATCGATTTGGATCTGATGATGAAACGGACGGCGGATCGACCATTGCCCTCGCGCCGAATGAACCCGGTGACCGCTTTCGGGGTTGGTTGGGTTCTTTCCGCGATTGGGATCATCCATCTCGCGGTGATGGTGAACCCAATGGCCGCGTATCTGACCGCAGGGACCATCGCGATCTACGTCTTTGTTTACACTCCGATGAAGCGGATGAGTTCCACGAACACTTTGGTCGGAGCGATTCCGGGCGCGATCCCACCAGTGATCGGTTGGGTGGGTGGTGGAGGAGGAGCTCTTGATCCTGAAGCCTGGTTTCTGTTCGGGATTTTGTTTTTCTGGCAACTCCCGCATTTCGTCGCGATCAACTGGCTGTGCCGCCAAGAGTATGAGGATGCGGGCTACAAGATGTGGTCGAACGGGGACATTAGCGGGAAACGCAGCGGGGTTCTCTGCGCGATGTTTGCTCTCGTTCTTGCTGCGTTTTCAATGCTTCCGGGAATCTGGGGTTTTACCAACGTGCTGTGGCTCATCGGTGGGCCGATTTTCGGGCTTGCGATCATGGCGCTGTCATTCCGTTTCATTGCCGACGGTGAGCGCTCTTCATGCCGACAATTGTTTTTTTCGACTCTGATCTACCTGCCGGTGGCCTTGACCGTCTTGCTTATTGCATGGCAGCGCTAACTGAAACAAACTTCTCCAAACCCTATTTTAAGCCCGATTATGAAACCCATTAAATTAGTTACTGCCGCAATTTGCTGCCTCAGCCTCGCCTGTTCTTTCGCAGAAGAAAAATCCGATTCCGAAGGCTTCAAGCCGCTTTTTGACGGTAAGACGCTGACGGGTTGGAACAACCCTTACAAATCGGGTGAAGCAACAGTCGTTGATGGCGAAATTCATCTTACCGGAAGTAGCAAGTTCTTCTTGGTTACGGATAAAAAGTATACGGATTTTATATTCGAGGGTGAGGTTCTGCTCCCTGAGGGCAATGCGAACAGCGGATTCATGTTTCGCGCTCATGCGCAGCCTGGAAAGGTCTTCGGCTACCAAACTGAAGTGGACGGAGATCCGAAACGTGGGTGGTCAGGGGGCTTGTATGATGAGGGCCGCAGGAAGTGGTTTATCAGTCCGATCAAGGGTGACAAGGAGAGCGAAGCGGCTTTCCGCAAGCGGGCGGGTGATACCTTTAAGCGTAATGACTGGAATACTTATCGGATCACCTGCAAGGGAAATAAGATTACCATCGAAGTCAACGGTGTGGTCACCACAGATGTGGAAGATGACAAGGATTCGAGTGGTGTGATCGGTATCCAGCACCACGGCGAGAAGGGGCAGACCTACAAGTTCCGCAATCTTCGTATCAAGGAGCTCGATTGATTTTTGAGTGCATGGGTAAAAGCAGTGAACTAATCGAAGCCGGGAGGATTCTGGCAGACGTATTGCGCCCGCTGAAGTTTTCCAAGCCGGTTTTGCACGCTTATCTCACGGTTGATTATGCCTGTGAGGGCTACGAGGGATATTTGGAGAAATTCGGAAACTCCAAGAAGCGCGTGCTTTTGTTGGGAATGAATCCCGGACCATACGGAATGGCACAAACTGGTGTTCCGTTCGGAGAAATTGATGCGGTGCGCGATTGGATGGGTCTTTGCCCACAAATCGGAAAGCCGGACAATGAACATCCGAAGCGTCAAATCACTGGGATGGATTGCACACGCACCGAGGTCAGCGGACGGAGGCTCTGGGGGCTTTTCTCAGAAGTTTTCCCGAAAGCGGAGGATTTTTTCAACGACCACTTGGTGATCAATTTCTGCCCGTTGATATGGATGAAAGATACCGGGGCGAACCTGACTCCGGATAAGATCAAGGCGTCTGAAATGACAGCTGTGGACACCGCATGTCACAATCACCTCCGTAGAGTTATCGAAATACTGGAACCTCAGTATTTGGTCGGAGTGGGGGCCTACGCGGAAAAGCAGATGCTCGCCGCGAAAGAGGAACTCGGATACGAGGCGGTGACTGGTAAAATCCTGCATCCTTCACCTGCATCACCAGCGGCGAATCGGGGATGGGCGGAAGTCGCGGGCAGACAGTTGAGGGAACTTGGAGCTTGGTGAGCGATCCATCTGAGCGTCTCAACCGCGCGGAGAAACTGCCTGAAAAGATTTCGGAGCTGCGTGTCCTGATGGAAAAGATGGCGGAGGACACCGGGACTAGAGTCGCGGAAGGATGAGTGTAATTCATCCCCAAGAAGAAATTCAGGTTTACGATAGACCCTCCGCCATATTAACGTAACCTCACTAATGCAAAATCCCGAACCCTCACCACTCTCAGACCGTCGCAGCTTTCTAAAGGCTGGCTCTTTAGCTACCGCCGCAACCTTGATTCCCGGTATCGCTTCGGCCCAAGAAAAAGGTTCCGAAATCAGGGTTGCCCTAGTTGGATGCGGAGGCCGCGGAACAGGTGCCGCCTCGCAGTCGCTCAGCGTTCCGGGAACCAAGCTTGTGGCAATGGCGGATGCGTTTGAGGATAATCTGAACCGCGCTTACGAGACGGTGAAGAAGCAGTTCGGCGAGCGGGTCGATGTTCCCGAGGAGCGCCGCTTCCATGGATTTGATGCCTATAAGAAAGCTATCGACTCGGCGGATCTCGTTTTGCTCTGCACTTCGCCCGGTTTCCGTCCCGCACATTTTGAGTATGCTGTGGCACAGGGAAAACACGTTTTCATGGAGAAGCCGGTTGCCGTGGACGGGCCGGGAATTCGCAAAGTCATCGAGGCTGCAAAGGTGGCGGATTCAAAAAATCTAAAGGTCGTATGCGGACTTCAGCGTCACTACCAGAACAGCTACCTTGCGACTCTTGAAAAGATCAAGGAAGGCATGATCGGTGAAATCGCAAGCACGCAGGTTTATTGGTCCGGCGGCGGTGTCTGGACCCGCGAGCGCAATGAAGGGATGACCGAAATGGAATACCAGATGCGCAACTGGTATTACTTCAACTGGATTTGTGGTGATCACATTACCGAGCAGCACGTCCACAACCTCGATGTTAGCAACTGGTTCATCGGCGCTCACCCGGCGAAGGCAAACGGCATCGGCGGCCGCACCAAGCGGATCGGCAAGGACTGGGGCGAGATTTTTGACCACCACTACGTCGAATACACCTACCCCGACGGAACGATCATGAACAGCCAGTGCAAGCACTGGAACGGCACTTGGTCGAAGGTTTCCGAAACGATAGTCGGGACCAAAGGAACCGCGTTACCCGGCGTGATCAAGGACCCCAGCGGTAAGATCATCTGGCGTTTTCGTGGTGAAAATAACAATCCTTACCAAACCGAGCATGACGTTTTGGTGCAACACATCCGCGAAAACAAGGCGATCAATGACGCCCATTACACTGCGGAGGCCACCCTCACTGCGATCATGGGTCGGATGGCGACTTACTCGGGTGAGGAAGTGACTTGGGAGCAAGCGCTCAACTCGGATTTGGACACAATGCCCAAAGTCCTAGCATGGGATGCGGACCCGGGTCCGAAGGCCGGTCCCGACGGCCTGTATCCAACACCGATCCCCGGTGTGACCAAGGTTTTCTAAGGAGTGACGAACGCTGGTTCGCCATGAGGAACAGGGTTGCAATAGGGGAGGTGAACTGGCGTTCGCCGCTCCCATCTCTAGGAAACACACGCCGCCGTGGCGCGGGCGTCGGATTCGGCTGCCGTTGGCGCTGTGACGGTTGCGGATCTTGCTTCGGTGAGGCCAAGACCGGTCCGGGGATTGATGATGTGTGAGTATCGTTTCCCCCCGATCTTGAGAAACTGGTGCAGATCGCCGGATGTTGATACAGCGGAGTTGACGAGTTCAAGCGGAGGATTTTTCCCGTCTTCAGAATCTTTCACCCCGATGGTCCAATGGTCTTTGCCAGGCGGCGGATCCCCTACGCAGACATCGCCACCGCAGGTGATCGAGGTTCGGGGGAATCCGTGTTTCTTGAAAACAGCCAGCATCGCGTCGGCAGCTTGGCCTTTGGCGATACCGCCGAGATCGAGGCGCATCCCGCGCACGGTAAACGTAAGCGTTTGGGAATCTTCATCGAGGACGAGCTTTTCGTGGCCCGAAGACGCCATGGCTGCGGCGAGCTTTTCGGGATCTGGTAGCTTCCCACGACGCCGCGATTCACGCCAGAGCTTGGTGAGTGGTCCGAGTGTTAGATCGAAATTTCCATCGGTCTCCCGGGCGAAATACTGGGCCTGTAGTAATAGGGGGAAAAGCGTTCCGGAAACCGAGTGAGGTTTTCCGTGTGGGAGTTTTGAAAAAGAAAGGATCTCGCTGTCGGCGATGTAGTCGGAGGCAACGGAGTTGATCTTCGCTGCGATGGCGAAGGCTTCGTCGGTCACGGGCCCAATGAGTTTTTCGTCATCCGCGTAGGTGGTGATGCGGAACAGCGTGCCCATGAGCGGGCGTTCTGCTGAAAGCGCGGCCGCGTTGACGAACTTAGGCAAGAGTGTTCCCGCGCAGAGGAGCCGGAGTGTGGTGCGGCGGGAGATCATGGAGTGCTGACTTTAGTCGGCGTGGGAGGGCTTGTCGCGCCGACTAAAGTCAGCGCTCCGATAGTTTACTCGGCATCGCCGGGGCCTTGGTTCCAGTATCTGTGCATTTCCTCGGCGGAGGGGGTCTTAAGAGGACGCACGACGCGGAACCCGAGCCAAGAAGCATTTGTATAATACCAGATCGATTTCGGAATCTGAGGATCGAGCATTTTGAGTTTGCTGGATGTCTGGCCGCGTGCGGCGGAGCGGAGCATTTCTGGATCAACGTCCCAGTGGCCGCCACGGAAGACCGTGGGGTGGCGTGTGACTGGCGGGTGCCATGGGTTGACCTCGCCTTTGGGAAATTTTGCGTATGAGTCTGGGAGATATTGGTCGAGCGTCAGTTCGGCGACGTTGCCGTGCATATCGTGGAGACCCCATGGGTTTGGTTTCTTGGCACCGACTTTCTGGTATTGAAATTCCGAATTATCCGCGAACCACGCATACTCGCCAAGTTCCGAAGCATCATCGCCAAAGGAGTATGCGGTCGTGGTTCCGGCGCGGCAGGCGTATTCCCATTCGGCTTCGGTTGGCAGGCGATAGAAGTGTCCGGTTTGGGCGGAAAGCCATTCGCAGAATTTGTTCGCGGCGTGGTAGGTGACACCGACGGCGGGGAAGTCTTTGGAGTAGCCATCCCCCATCGAGAAGTGCATCGGGACATACGGTGGGGTCGGTTGTGAGATCGTATCGATAAGGGTCTCGCCATCCTTGACTTCAGGAGCCTCCGAAGTGGACATGTCTGCGTCGCGGTTGAGCGTGCCGTCCTTGTTGCGTGCCTCGCCGTTCTCCATGTAAGGCCGGTATAAGTCCCATGTGGTCTCAAGTTTCGCCATCCAGAAAGGCTCGATGGTGACTTCCGTCTGCGGGCCTTCGTCGGCCTGATGATTGGCAGCGTCTGCTGGGGAGCCGATCTTGAAACTTCCGGCAGGGATAGGGATGAGTTCGATGAACGCGCCCTCTGCGAGAAGGACCGTCTCGGTGTAGCCTTTCATCGCGGCCACTTCGGGATCCTGCTTCGAAGAAATTTTCTCGTGGATCGCCTTGGTGGTCGGGAGAAGCTGTGCGTTGGGAAGCTCCGCAGCGTTGGCCGCGATAGCCGCGAGAGCAGTAAGGAGGAAGAATGATTTTTTCATCGTTTTCTGAGGTTCAGATACGAGTCAGTGCTGGACGATCTTGCTATGAAAAATTGAGGAATTCAGAGTGATTTTTTTGCGAAAGTCCCTACCAGCGAGGCGAAGTCCATGGGTTCCGCTTTGTCGGCGTTGAGGATGGCTATTTTCTGGAGGGAGAAAATCTCGGAGATCCCGTTTTTCGCAAGATCGATCATGGCGGTCATCTGGTCGGACGTGAAGACCGCTTCTTCGCCCGAGCCTTGCACCTCGACGAATTCGAGGGCCTCGGTCATCACGATATTGAAGTCCACGGTCGCGGCTTTGTCTTCCGGATAGTTTAGATCGAGCACGGGAGTGTTTTCGTAGACTCCTGCTGAGACCGCAGCGACAAGCTTCTTGAGAGGGAAGGCTTTAATTTTTCCTTCAGCCATCATGCGATTGAAGGCGATGGCCACGGCAACGCATGCTCCGGTAACTGAGGCGGTGCGGGTGCCGCCGTCCGCTTGCAGGACATCACAATCGATCCAAAGCGTGCGCTGCCCAATCTTTTGGAGGTCCACGACAGCCCGCAGCGAGCGGCCGATGAGGCGTTGGATTTCGGAGGAGCGGCCGTCGAGTTTGCCGCGCGAGATATCGCGGGATTTACGGTCGTGGGTGGAGTAGGGGAGCATCGAGTATTCCGCGGTGAGCCACCCACCGGAGACTTTCTGGTAGCGCATCCAGCCCGGGACGCCTTCCTCAAGGGTCGCGGAGCAGATGACGCGTGTATCGCCGAAGCAGACCAGCACGGAGCCGGTGGCGTTTGGCGCGACGTTTGGATGGAAAGAAATTTTGCGTAGTTGGTCAGGGGCGCGTTCGTCGGGACGGGTCATGGGCGGAAAGGTGAACCCTGGACCTCAAATTTCAAACTGAATCGACATACCACTAGAATTCCCCGCCGCAACCTTACACCCTGAGGAGTCGCAGCCAAATTATTGGGAGACAAAGCCCTAAACGCTAGATTTCAGGTTCCGGATTGTCCGCTTTACTCGGAAAGAGACATTGTCCAACCTCCCGGCCCGCACCATGAACGCCTCTGAGATCCGCAATAGCTTCTTCGATTTTTTTGTAGAAAAACAGCACACCGTCGTCCCATCCGCATCGTTGATGCCGCAGTCTCCCGGTTTGCTTTTCACCAACGCGGGAATGAATCAGTTTGTGCCTTATTTCCTCGGGACCGAAAAAGCCCCCTACGAGCCTGCGCGTGCCACCGATACCCAGAAATGCATTCGCGCGGGCGGCAAGCACAACGACCTCGAGGATGTCGGCTACGATACCTATCACCACACGTTTTTCGAAATGCTTGGAAATTGGTCGTTCGGTGACTACTTCAAGAAGGAGGCGATCGAGTGGGGATGGGAGCTGATCGTCGAGCGCTGGGGTGTGCCTGCGGAGCGGCTCTACGCGACGGTTTACAATCCCGGCGGAGGAGATCCATCCACCTTCGACCAAGAAGCCTATGATCTCTGGGCAGTGCTGTTTGAGAAGCAGGGCCTCGATCCCAAGAAGCACATCGTCAACGGCAACGTCAAAGACAACTTCTGGATGATGGGCGAAACCGGTCCCTGCGGCCCGTGCTCCGAACTTCATGTCGACCTCACGCCTAACGCTGATTCTGAAGGCAAACTCGTGAACCAGGATTCGGATCTCTGTATCGAGATCTGGAACCTCGTTTTTATCCAATACAACGCCGAGGCCGACGGAACTTTCCGCGAGCTGCCTTCCAAGCACGTCGATACCGGGATGGGCTTCGAGCGCGCCTGTTCGTTGATCCAGAACACCAAAGGATTCACCGATTTTTCCAAGAAACCGACCAACTACGCGACCGATGTCTTCCAGCCGATCTTCCGGAAACTCGAGGAGCTGAGCGGAAAAACCTACACGGATATCTATCCGGAGCCCGGCGCGGATCGCGGAGCGTTTTCCGAGGAGATAAAAACCGCAGTCGCTTTCCGGGTGATCGCCGACCATTTGCGGACCTTATCATTTTCCGTCGCCGATGGAATTATGCCCGGGAACAACGGCCGGAATTATGTGTTGCGGCGTATCCTGCGTCGCGCGGTCAGGTATGGGCGTCAGCTTGGATTTTCGGGTGACAAGCCGTTCTTCGGGGCGCTTGTCGGAGCTCTTGTGGAACAAATGGGTGACGTGTTCCCCGAGCTGAAAGCCCGTGAGGAAGCTGTCAGGAAAGCGCTTGAGAATGAAGAAACGAGCTTTAACCAGACCTTGGACAGGGGATTGAAGCGTTTTGAAGACGAGATCACAGGGCTCAGCGCTGGAGAACTTTCCGGAGATGTGGCGTTCCAGTTATACGATACCTTTGGTTTTCCGATCGATCTCACAGAGCTGCTTTGTGCCGAGCGTGGGTTGAAGCTCGACCTGATGCGTTTCGATAAGTTGATGGAACGGCAGCGAAAAAAAGCACAGGCCGCCCAGAAATCCTCGATCGTTCGCGCCCTGGATATTGCGTCGGAAGCCGTCACTGAATTCATCGGCTTTGAGAACGACGAAATTGAAGTCACAATCCTGGAGGTCCATCCGCAGGATGATTCGCTATTTGTAATCACCGACAAAACCGTTTTCTTCGCGGAGATGGGAGGGCAGGCGGGTGATACCGGAATACTCACCATTTCAGGAAACGAGATTCCGGTCGTCGGCACCCAGCAGATCGGGAGGGCCCGGGCGCACATCGTGGGTGCTTCGGCGGAGCTGAAAGTCGGCGATAGGGTGACGCTTTCCCTGAATATGAAACGCCGCCGGCCTATCGAAGCTCACCACACTGCCACCCATCTTCTTCATTGGGCGCTGCATGAAGTCGTTTCTAAAGACGCGGCGCAGCAGGGGTCCTCGGTGGATGAGCATCGCCTGCGTTTCGATTTTAACAGCGCGGCCCTCACTCCCGAGCAGATCGAGCAGATGGAGGAAATGGTCAACGGCGCGATCAAGCAGGGGATGCGGGTTTCTTGGACTGAGGTCGAACATGCCTCGATCAAGGACCGCGAGGACATCATGCAGTTCTTCGGCGACAAATACGGTGAGTTCGTCCGCGTGGTGGAAATCGGCGGAAAAGCGAACGCTCTGGACGGATACTCCATGGAGCTCTGCGGCGGAACCCACGTCCGAAATACGTCGGAGATCGGCCTTTTCAAGATCAAGTCCGAAGGTGCGATCGCTTCCGGAGTCCGCAGGATCGAAGCGGTCTGCGGGGATGCAGCATGGGGATATTACAACGAGGCAGTGGGAAAATGGGATACGGATCTCAAGGCTGCCCGTGGCAAGCTCAAGGAGGCCAACGCGCGCCTTGTCGAACTCGGCGAGGAGCCTGAGGTCGTGAATGATTTCCCCCACATCATGGGCGCGATGCTCGTCGAACGGGCCGATATTTCCGAACTCAACGCAACCTTCGCACGCGGCATGCAGACTCTGGAAGAAACCCAGCAGGGGGCCATTGAGGCAGAGAAACGGATTAAGAAGATCCAATCCGCCCAAGCAGCGAAGCTCGCCGACGAAGCGCTCAGCGACCTGATCGCGAAAGGCGAGCCCATCATTGAGAGCTTCGAATCGGATGCATCGTTGCTTCAGGAACTCCAGAACGGCCTGAAGAAGAAAGGCTTCGCCGGACCAGCGCTGCTCATCGTCGATGACGGGGAGAAGCTCCATCTCGCCGTCCACTGCGGTGCGGACGCCTTGGCGAAAGGTCTCAAGGCAGGCGATATCCTACGCGAACTCGCAGCCATCGCCGGCGGTAAAGGCGGCGGTAAACCGGATCAGGCACGCGGCGCCGCACCGGAGCGGGATAAGCTCGCCGAAATCAAGGCGACCATGCAGCGCAGGCTTTAGCTGGACTGAATCTCCGAACTCGCCGACTACAGTCAGAACTCCTCATGGCGTGATAACCTGAAGCAGCTTTGCAGATTCATTCCACCGGTTGATTTTCTCATCTTGACTGGTGGGATTCCAACAACGAAGGCGGTTGTGAAGATCTTCCTAGCGGCAATATCCTCTTGGCATACAGCCTGCGGATGTGCGAATAGATCACCGAAACCCTGCGGAAGCGACTCTCCTGAGTATCTTTCGTATCGTGTTCCGCATTAGCGCCTTGCCAACTGGATGAAAATCCTCCATAGCCCCGCCCCCGAAGCAGCCAACCGCCTCTTTATATGTCATTGAATATCCGCAACCTCGCCATCATCGCCCACGTTGATCATGGGAAAACCACCCTCGTCGACCAACTTCTGCAAGCCGGCGGCACCTACCGCGACAACCAAGCTACCCAAGAGCGCGCCATGGACTCCATGGATCTTGAGCGTGAAAAGGGCATTACCATCAAGGCGAAGAACACTGCTATTCTCTGGGAAGGCTACACGATCAACATCGTCGATACTCCGGGCCACGCCGACTTCGGTGCCGAGGTGGAGCGGGTCATGAAAATGGTAGACGGCGTCCTCCTTGTCGTGGATGCGGCAGGCGGCCCGCAGGCGCAGACGCGCTTCGTGCTCCGCAAGGCGCTCCAGGAAGGCCTCAAGCCAATCGTCGTTGTCAACAAGGTTGACCGCCCGCTTTCCAATCCTCTCAAAGTGCACGACCAGGTTCTGGAGCTTTTCCTTGATCTCGATGCCACCGAAGAGCAGTTCGAGGCTCCGTTTTCCTACGGCTCCGCCCGCGACGGCTACTTCATGGATCATCCCGATGACGAACGGGTGGACTGTATCCCTCTCCTGAAAAAGATCATCGAGTTCATCCCTGAGCCCACCGCCGATCCGGAAGCGCCTTTCCTCATGCTCGTCTCGAACATCGAGTGGGACAGCTTCGTCGGCCGTGTCGCGGTCGGAAAAGTCCTCGGTGGAAACGTCAAGAAGGGCGATACCATCTGGCTTCACCGTAAGGACGGCACCACGCAGCAGTCCAAGGTGATGAAGACCTTCACCTACTCCGGCCTGGCGACGGAAGACTCCGAAGGTTGCGGCGCAGGCGGCATTGTCGGTATCGCGGCAGGCATCGAGAACATCGATATTGGCGAAACCCTCGCCGCTACCAAGGAGCAGGAAGCATTGCCTTTCGTGGAAATTGATCCGCCGACCATTTCGATGGAATTCTCCATCAACGACGGCCCACTCGCCGGCAAGGAAGGCAAGCACGTCACCTCCCGCGCCATCCGCGAGCGCCTGATGCACGAGATCAAGACGAACGTCTCCCTCCAGGTAGAGGACACGGACCAGGCAGGCGTCTTCAACGTTTCCGCCCGTGGCGCGATGCAGATCGCAGTTCTCGTTGAGCAGATGCGCCGCGAGGGCTTCGAGCTCTGCGTTTCCCGTCCGACGGTGATTTATCGACGCGACGAGGGTGGCAAACTCCTTGAGCCGTTCGAGACCCTCTATATCGAGTCGCCCGGTGATTACACGCAAGGTATCTTGAAATCCCTCATCAACCGCAAGGGCATGATGGAGAATATGGAAACCGAGCCTTCCGGCGGAACGCTGATCACCGCGCTTATTCCAACACGCGGCCTGATCGGCTTCGAAACGGAAATCGTCAATCTCACTTCCGGCCACGGTATCATGTCACACTTGTTCCGTGAGTATGGTCCGCACGCTGGTGAGATCGTCACCCGCACCACCGGAACCCTCGTTTCCATGGAAGCCGGAACCGCGACCACCTACTCGCTTCAAGCGCTTGAAGATCGTGGCGTGCTCTTTGTCGGTGCGAACGACGCGATCTACGGCGGCATGCTCGTCGGGGAAAACCCACGAGTCGGTGATATGCCGGTGAATCCTGTGAAAGAGAAGCACCTTGACAACATGCGCTCTTCCGGAAAGGACAAGACCTCAAAACTTTCCCCGCCGGTCCGGTTCTCCCTTGAGCGTGCCATCGAATACATTGATGCAGATGAACTCGTGGAAGCAACCCCACAGAACATCCGCCTCCGCAAACGCATCCTCGACGCAAACGCCCGCAAGCGCGCCGCGAAAAGTGTTTCCGGCGAGGACCGCAGCAAGCGCTAACGGAACGCGGACTTTAGTCCGCCCGACCGTACCACAGACCTGCGGACTAAAGTCCGCGCTCCTATGTCTTCCACCCACCTCATCCGCATCTCCGAAGTATTTTCCGGCCTTGTTCCGGAAATTCTCGGAATCCTTGCGGCTGAGAAGGTGAAAAAACTCGGCAGTGAGTATTTCCTTTTTCAAACGGAAACCCCGGAACTAATTCGGCAATCGTCCGCCGCGCGCTTCATCCGGTTTCACATCCCCGTCGAGCATTCCTGGCCCTGCAATCCGGAGAAGATGGAGGGCTTCATCGAAAAAGCCGCGCAGACGATCTATTACAAATTCGAGAGCCGGAATCCGCAGACGATTCTAGTCGGGCAGCTGGATCCTGGTTCGCCAAAGCGATATTACAAGGCGCTGGCATCGAATTTCCGTGGCCGAGCGCTGCAAGTGTTCGAGCTACCAGAAGCTTCGCCTAAAACCGCCGAGGAACAGAATCCGAAAAAAGAAACTTTGTTCTGCATGATCGGAAAAGAAGGAATCTTTTGCGGAATCGTGCCTCCTTTGGAAGCTGGTGGAATCTATCCGGGCGGCACGAAATACATCGCGCAGAATGCGGACGATACAGTAAGCCGCGCCGGAGCAAAAATTGCCGAGGGACTGCATTTCCTCTCGATGCACCGCCGCCTTCCGAAGAGGGGAGCGCATTGGTTGGAGCTTGGCGCGAGTCCGGGTGGTATGACTTCCGAGCTTCTAAAGCGCGAGTATGAAGTCTCCGCCATCGACCGCGCACCGCTTGATCCCCGCTTGGCGAATCATCCGAATCTCAGTTTTCTGAGGGAAGATGTGGCAGAGTTTGTTCCCCCGCGTGGCATTCGCTACGATGCGATCCTTTCCGATATGAACGGCCCGCCGCGTCAGGCGATCACCTTGGTCACGCGGCTTAAAGATTTCCTCAACCCCGGCGGCCTCGCGGTTTTCACTTTGAAAACGACCGGCGCTCAATCCATTGCGGACATTGACACGCTTGAAGAGGATGTCTTGGAGATCGCGAAACAAAACGGTTTTTCGCTGATCGCTAAGACACATCTGACCTACAACCGTCAGGAATTCACGCTCTTTTTTGAGCGCGTTTAAGTCTGGCTTGGGAGGCTGCTGGAATAAGCTATTCCGAGAGAACCGTTTGAAAAATCGCGCTTCTCTGCAAAGGTAGTTCATCACACGAAATAGATCCCGAATTCTTTAAATAAGACCCGGGCACATTTATCACATGAATTATCAGCCAATAGACCAGCTCATCTCCGACATCAAAAACCATCCGGGAGACGATAAGTTTCTCGCGGATAGAGCTGTGGATCTCGCGGCGCAGTTATTGAATACCAGTAAAAAAACTGAAACTTGGTCAGAAAAGCGGCAGGGAGCTAAGCTTGCGCGAATGATGGATGATTCATCCGGGAAGGCATTCACTCTGGCGATGGCGGATCAAATTTTTCGCCCGTTGACCAATAAAAGATCGGCGGCGCAGTTCAGGCATCTTATCCATTCGTTCGGGGTCCCTCATTACCTCTCTTGGTATGAACGGGTCGGGATGATGCTCGGTGGGCTAGCCTCGAAAGTTCTCCCTGACGTTGTCATGCCCGCGATTGAGACCGCGATGCGTCAGCAGAGCGCTTCAGTGATTCTCTCCGCTGAGGGAAAGAAGCTCAAACCCCACTTAAATTCCCGACGGGCAGTTGGAATGCGGATGAACCTGAATCAACTCGGTGAAGCTGTCCTTGGTGAAAAGGAGGCGGCAAAGCGTATGAAGATTATTCTGGATCACATTGCGGATCACGATATCAGCTATATATCCATCAAGCTTTCATCGATCTTCAGCCAGATTCACCTGGTTGCCTACGAGGATAGTAAAAAAGAGCTTCAAGAGCGCTTGCGCAAAATCTACCGCGCGGCAATTTCGAATCCATCGGGTAACAAACCCACATTCATCAATCTCGATATGGAGGAGTATCGTGATCTCCGCCTGACATGTGATGTCTTCCGCGATGTATTGAGTGAGCCAGAATTTTTGAATCTCGAGGGCGGTATCGTCTTACAAGCGTATCTGCCGGATGCGTGGGGCTACCAAAAAGGCCTGATCGAATGGGCGAAGCAGAGGAAAGCTGACGGCGGCGCTTCGATCAAGATACGTATTGTGAAGGGTGCGAACCTTGCGATGGAATCAGTCGATGCGGAACTGCATGACTGGCAGCCCGCTCCATACGCTAGCAAGGAAGAAGTGGATGCAAATTTCAAACGTATGCTACACGAAGGCTGCCAGCCAGAGGCAGCAGCCGCTGTGAAAATCGGTGTCGCGAGCCATAACCTTTTCGATATCTCTTATGCTCTTCTGCTTCGCGAGCGCGAAGGCGTTGCCGATCGGGTGGAGTTCGAGATGCTCGAAGGCATGGCGAACCATCAAGCGCGTGCGGTCCGCTCCGCCGCGAACGATCTTTTGCTCTACGCACCGATCGTGAACCACAGCGATTTTGAACACGCGATTGCTTACCTCGTGCGCCGACTCGACGAGAATACTTCGGAAGAAAATTTCCTTCGCGATATTTTCTCAATCGAGGAAGGCAATCCCGCTTGGGAAAGCCAGAAAAAGCGCTTCTTAGCTGCTTGTGCGAGGAAAGACGAAGTGAGGTCGAACTCCACACGTGACCAGATCCGTAACAACGAGGTTTACGAAGTCGCACCCGCAGGCGCGAAATTTGAGAATGCGGCAGATACCGATTGGGCGATTAGAGCAAATTCGAAATGGGCACGTGACAAAGTCGATGAGCATCGCGAGTCCGTCGTGGCCACCATTCCACTGGTGATTAACGGGAAAGAGGAAAATGGTCAAACCGAGGACACGGTGGAAGACCCGTCGCGGCCGGGAACGGTTTCCTACGTCCATGCGATGGCTGGCGCAGAACAGATCGAGCGCTCTTTGAAGTGCGCGGTCGATTCCCGTGCGTCTTGGGTTGCGATGGGCTTTGAAAAACGTGCGGAGCTTCTCCGTGAATGTGCGGTAGAGATTGCGAAAATCCGCGGTGAAGCGATCGCGACCATGGCGCGCGACGCTGGTAAGAGTATCATGGAAGGCGACCCAGAAGTGTCCGAAGCCATTGATTTCGCGAACTACTACGCGAAAGCGATCGAGAGCGACGGTGCGGAACCCGAACCATTCGGAACCGTCTTGGTGACTCCACCATGGAATTTCCCGTTTGCGATTCCCTGCGGAAGTGTGCTGGCGGCTTTGGTTACTGGAAACACCGTTATTCTCAAACCCGCTCCCGAAACCGTTCTGACCGCTTGGGTGATGGTGCAAGCACTATGGCGTGCGGGCATCCCGCGTGATGTGCTTCAGTTCGTCCCATGTCCTGATGATGACCTCGGTAAATCCATGGTCACCGATGACAGGATCGGCGCAGTGATTTTGACAGGTGGCTTCGAGACCGCAAAGATGTTCCTCGGTTGGAAGCCGGAGCTGCACTTGTTTGCAGAAACCAGTGGCAAGAACGCACTGATTATTACCGCGGCGTCTGATATCGATCAGGCGGTAAAAGATTTGGTGAAGAGTGCATTCGGGCACTCCGGTCAGAAATGTTCCGCAGCTTCCCTGGCGATAGTCGAAGCTGAGGTTTACGATGATCCCGATTTTCACAAGCAGCTGAAAGACGCGGCCAAGTCATTGGCGGTCGGGTCTTCATGGAAATTTTCATCCTTCTCTACGCCTATTATCCGCCCGCCGGGTGCAGCATTGAAACGTGCGCTGACGACTCTGGATCAGGGAGAGAAGTGGCTGCTAGAACCGAAAATGACCGATGAGAATCCTTGTCTCTGGTCGCCGGGAGTGAAGATCGGGGTCAGCCATGGCAACTGGTTCCAACAAACCGAATGCTTCGGTCCCGTGCTTGGCGTGATGCGCGCCAAAGATCTGGATGATGCGATACGTATCCAGAACGATTCGGAGTTCGGCCTCACCGGTGGTATCCACTCTCTCGATGACCGGGAAATCGCCATCTGGAAGGACAAGGTTGAGGTCGGCAATGCCTATATCAACCGGCCTATCACCGGAGCGATTGTCCAACGCCAGCCCTTCGGTGGTTGGAAGAGGTCTTACTTCGGCCTCGGTGCGAAAGCCGGTGGACCGAATTACGTGCCGCAGTTCGCGTCCTGGAAAAACGTTACTCTTCCGACTAAAGTCGCCGAATCGAAGTTACCAATTTTAGCGGAGCTTCTCAAATTGCTTCCGAAAGAAGCGGACACGCTCAAAGCGATCGCCGGAAGTGACGCTTACTGGGAAGAACGGGAATTTAACAAAGAACACGATCCGACCGGCCTGCGCTGCGAGGCAAACGTGTTCCGCTACCGCGCTTTCAATAAATCGACGATTCGCATCAAATCCACTCACACCGACCTCGAAGCAGCGCGCTTGATTCTCGCTGCGGAGGCGATCGGCGCTCCGTATGAGATTTCCTGCGGTAACCGCCGCGACTGGATGGACGCACTCAAGACTGAGATCATCGTGGAAAATATCGAGGGTCTGCTAGAGCGTTTCCCATCGAAATCGAAAACCAAAGACCTGCTACGCGCTCCCGGTGCGACCGTCAAACTACGCACCGCCGCCATGGAAGCGGGAATGCGCGTCGCCGACGTTAACGTGATCTGGAATGCCCGACTGGAGTTCCCGCTCTGGTATCGCGAGCAATCCATCACCCAAACCCTGCATCGCTACGGTAATATCGTAATGAAGCCGGGGGCGAAATAGGGAACATGGAGAAGGGTGTTTCCCAACCCCTTTGCGGAGGACTGGCGCGGAAGACTTGGCTTGTGGGAAAGGGGTTGGGAAACACCCTTCTCCATATTGGTAGGTCGGGATAGTAGATGTCAGGGATCGTTCCTTTCCAGACGGGATGTTCCGGGGAGAGGAGGTTGATGCCGTCAAGATAGATATGGCCGTCTTCTTGGATCTCGTAGTGAGTCGCAGAGTTATCGACTCGGAGGGCGATGGCTCTTCCGCCGAAAGGTTTTGGATCAAATTTCGTGGTGCCGGGGATGATCGGGCAGAATACGGTGATTCTTGCCGTAACTTCTAAGGCGGGTTTTTTGTCGGGATAACTGTCGAATTCTGTTTCGAATTCGAAGAGCGCGAAGCCAATTTGGCGGGCGTTGTTGATGGCTTCCACCATACCGCGAGTAAGCGCCCGATTTTCATTCCTCGCATTTTGCCAGAAGAAGGCAGCCGCGATCAGGCCAAGGACGATGAAGGTGCCGAATGCGATTTCGAAAGACTTGGATTTGGGTTCTTCTGTCACGGGGTTTGGGAATATGGAGAAGGGTGTTTTCCAACCCCTTTGCGGAGGACTGGCGCGGAAGACTCGGGTTGTGGGAAAGGGCTTCCATCGCCGCCAAGGCTATGATGGACAGGTGGAAAGACCCTTCTACTTATTATTCAGGATAGCGGATGTCGAGATTGGTTACACTTTCTCCCCAAACGGGATGTTCCGGGGACAGAATATTTTGGCCACCGCTCACGGCATTGCCATTCTCATCGATATTCAGCGATGTGACGGAATTATCGATGCGAAGTATCACCGCTTTTCCATCAAAGGGTTTTGGGTCGAATTTTGTGGTGCCGGGAATGATTGGGGCGAAGGCGATTGGTCGGGCGGGATTGTCCTTGGTGGAAAGTCCGGCAATATATCCGAAGCCGACTTCACCTTTTTCTAGTAATTTCCCGACAGTGATCTCTCCATCGGGTTTCTTAGTGCCGGAATTCTTGGCGTAAAACAATTGCTCGGATTGGGTGATTTTGGCTGCGAATAACTGGCGGAAAAGTGCGTTGGAGGAAGAGCCGGAGAGGTTGATGTCGGTCGGGTGCTTTTCTTTGACGAGCTTCGCCGTTTCTTCGCTGGGATAGCTGCCGTATTCGGCTTCGAATTCGAAGAGCGCGAGACCGATCTGGCGGAGGTTGGAGGTCGCCTCGGTTTGGTCAGGTTTTTTTGGACAACGGATCACCATGGGTGCGGTAAGTCCCGCGAGTGCTATGATGATTACGACTGTCACTAGCCAGAAGAGCCAGCCGAAGGATTTGGATTTGGGTTTTGTTGGCATGGGATTGGGGGGGCGATGGAACGCGGACTTTAGTCCGCAGGTTTGGAGGTGGTGTGCGGACTAAAGTCCGCGTTCCGTAGGTTTATTTGGATTTCACGGAGCCGCCGATTTGTTCTCAGATGAAGGGGTTTTTGATTTGGATTCCCTCGATATCTTGGCCGTGGTTTAGGTCTTCGGAGAGGAGTTCGGTGGCGTGGGCGGTGGAGGCAGCGGCGATGATGAGGCCGTCCCAGAAGGAAATGTTATGGCGGGTGCTGACGTCGATTCCTTGCTCGATCATGCTTTGGGTGACTTGGACGACATCAAAGATTTGGAGATCCTGGAGGTGTTTCTTGGCGGTGTCTGGTGTGATGCCGAGTTTGCGGGTGGCGGCGGAGTAAAATTCCTGTAAGACTTGGGTGGAAATGACGCCCGTTCTGTTGGTCGCGTGTTTCGCAATGAGGGCAATAGCGGTTTCCTGTTTCGATGAATCCGCCCGATCCACAGAATAGATGAGGATATTGGTATCGAGAAAGGTGGTGGCCGCCATGGTTCAGTGGCGGTGGAGTTCCTCGCGGGCGATTTTCACGCCCTTGGAATCGCCTGATGACTGGCGGAGGCGCTGGATCATCGAATCGACCGCTTCCGTGGGCTTGAAAACGGTTTCGGCAAGCAGTTCCCGGACAAGACCGTTGAGGCTGGTGCCCCGGGCTTGGGCGTATTTGCGCCCGGTTTTCAGGAGATCCTCGGGGATGGAGAGGGTGATGTTAGGCATGCACACATAATATGTGTGATTATGGGCTGTGTCAATTTGGGAAACACCCTTCTCCTTATTTTTAGCTCGGGGTAGCGTAGCTGTCGATGTGGACAACTACGATATGCCATCAGACTTCTTCATGCCGGAAATGATCTGTATCAAGGCGATTGGGCGGACGGGATTTGTTCCCGTCGTGGGTGTTTTTCTTGGAAATCGGGCGGAGAAGCCGCCTAGGTTTTCCCTTGCAGCCCCGAATTCCCATCCTAAGTTGCATGTCTATGAGTGCTACCAAAGCTATCGAAAATATACAGACATCTTCAGTGGATTCCATTGCAGCAAATCTCAACCAAGTTCTTGCAGAATCCTACGGGCTTCTGGGCCAGCTCCAAGTGGCCCACTGGAATGTTGAGGGAACGGATTTCTTTACCCTTCACCAGATGTTCCAGGCCCAATACGAGGAGCTCTTCGTCGCGATCGATGACATCGCCGAGCGCACCCGGGCAATTGGCAAGTACGCGGAAGGAGGCTTGAAAAGGATCGCAGAAATGTCCACTGTCAGCGAGGCACCTTCAGCGTGTTCTGTGTCTTCTAAAGAATTTGTCTCATCTGTCCTGATGGCCAACGAGGTGGTGATCGAGGCCGCCGTAAAAGCGCGGAAGATTGCTGCTGAGGCAGGCGACGCAGAAAGCGAAGACATGCTTATCGGTCGCATCCAAGTTCATCAAAAAGCTGTTTGGTTTCTAAATAGCTATCTGAAATAGGCATCCTCAGCTCATTTCGTTTCCTCAAAGCCCTTTGCCTTGCAGAGGGCTTTTTTGGTGTTTGCAACGCGTCCGCACTTCCGGCAATAGAATTTCGGGTCGCGGGTGATTGCGAACAAACGCTCCGGTTGTTCTTCCAGCTCTTTCTTGGACCATTCGCAAATTGTCTTCGCCATGGGGGACTATAGAGCTATTGAGAATAGTTCGCAATAACATTTGACGATACCGAGATGCTCGACCATTTTCCCGTGCCCATGGTTTCGACAAAACAAGCACCAGCCCAGAATCGCTCCGTAAATCATACCATTCCATCGCTTTCCCCGCTGATTGGCTGGATCGATCGCGAACTGACGGATACCTATCGCACTTCATATGGGCGCGGCGGAAACGCATTGTTGAAACTGCGTCGGATTATTTCTGGAAACAGCCTGAATAGTGCGATCGGTGGCTTTTATCGTCTCCTGCCAAAGCTGGAGCAGAACCATTTTCTCCTGAGCTATCGAATTCGTAGATGGATTTCGGTGAATTTCGAGGTGCTTATTACCGATCCGTTGGACAGGGTTTCACCCGAAAGGCTGGAGATCCGGCAGAGCGATCTATTGCTGAGATCCTATCGTGAGGATTTCGTGGAGCGTGTGGGCTGGAGTGTGGCTCTAGGAGATGTGCGAGTGAGAATTGTGGAACGCGGACTTTAGTCCGCAGGATTGGAGATGGTGAGCGGGCTAAAGTCCGCGTCCTTGTGCTGTGATGGGAGGGACAGGAATGTCCCTCCTCCTTATAAAAGCCTCTGGCGCAGCAGGTCGGTGACCTGTTTGGGGTTTGGCTTGGTGGGTGCGCTTCTCATGACTTTTCCGGTCAGGAAGTTGATTAGCTTTTCGTTGCCGGCTTTTACGGCTGCGACCTCTTCGGGGTTTTCGGCGATGATTTTATCGACCAGGGAGCTAAGTTCTCCAGCGGAGCCTTTACCGTAACCGCGTGCTTCCATTGCCAACTCGAAGGTTAGGGATGGGTTTTCGATTATATCAATGGTGATCTCTCTCGCTTGGCTTGAAGAAATCATGTCCGTGAAAGTGCCCTCAGCGATCTTCTCAATAAGAATCGTTTCAATCGGCGATGTTTCGAGTGTCAAACCTGCGTGGTTGAGAGCGCCAAGGTAGGTGTTGATGAGAAAATTCGCCGCCTTTTGGGGCTCGGGTGAACTCGGTGCCAGGCTTTGGAACTGAGCGGATAGGCTGGGAGAAGCAGAAAGCTCGTAAGCGGATGTCCTGTTGAGTCCAAAGTCTTTCTCATAGCGGGAAATGCGGTCTAGGCGCGGCTCGGGGACGAGGGGGCGGACGGTTTCGAGAAGCGGGGCGGTGGCGATGGGGAGGAGATCGGGGCAGGGGAAGTAGCGGTAGTCGTGGGCGTCTTCCTTGGTGCGCATAAGCTGGGTTTCGCCGAGTTCGTCGTTCCAGCGGCGGGTAGACTGGATCTGGGCGATGCCCATGCCTAGCTCTTCGGTCTGGCGGTCGATCTCGAAGTAAATCGCACGGCGGATGGCGGAGAAGGAGTTGAGGTTTTTTAGCTCCACCTTCGCGCCAAGGGGGTCGGATTCTTTTTCGCGCAGCGAGATGTTCACGTCGCAGCGGAGGTTGCCTTTTTCGAGATCGGCATCGGAGGTGTTGCACTCTTGGAGAACCATTTGCAGGGAGCGGAGGTAGGCAAAAGCTTCCTCTGCGGATTCGAGATCCGGCTCGGTGACGATCTCCATGAGTGGGGTGCCGGCGCGGTTGAAATCGATGAGTGAGGTGGTGGCGAGGTGGG
>Ga0209390_10003985_pt1 | contig 22861 bp, 17 predicted proteins | sample BON01_FD_187212 | JGI IMG/M metagenome (GOLD analysis project Ga0209390, IMG submission 187212) | Freshwater microbial communities from Lake Bonney liftoff mats and glacier meltwater in Antarctica - BON-01 (SPAdes) (version 2) | ecosystem: Environmental > Aquatic > Freshwater > Ice > Glacier... | reverse complement strand
TGGCCATGGCAAGAGGCCGCCTTCCGTCCTGGAATAAGCTTTGTATCGATTGCAGTGCACATCTTCCCATTCTCACGCAAGCTCTGCAGGCCGGCCATCTGAATCACGGCAAGGAGCTGGATATCTGGGAGTGCAATTACCACTCGCGGTCGTTGCTAGAAGCCTTCAAGATCAGCAAAGGAAAATTGGAGGCGGTGACGTTCGAGGTGCCGGATGATCTCACGACCCGACGCGCCATGCACGAGCTGCTCTCCTCCCCAGTGTGCTCGGAGCGGAGCAAGCTTGAAATGACACCAAACGTTGGCACTGACGAACACAACAGCGCTATACGCTTCGTGAGTGAGTACCTTCGGAGCGCGGGCCCGGTAGGGTGGCCGTTCTTGCGAGAATTGGACTTGGAATGGATTGAGAGTGATGATGTCTTGTGCCTGGCCGACGCGCTTCTCCATGGTGGGGGCCCAGCACCAAATTTGGAGGGAATCATTTTCCATTCCTATGGTGACGATTTTGTTAATCTTGCGCAGCTGGGGAGCCACCTTTTTGCCCGGGGCGCATTGGCGACCATCACAACTATTGGATTCGTTGGCATATATTTCCGAGGGGCGGTTATGACGGACTTAATGAATGGTTATGAACGGAGCGGACACAACGGTCGCGCTATTAGGAGGCTCATCTTCGCAGATTGCACCACGGTGTATGATGAGAATGACAAGCTTATCGTGGATGATGTGGTAGACGTTTCCCTTGCCTTGATTGCAGGCCTCGGAGCCGGAGTTTCCCGAACTTGCAAGAGCTGCTGATGGATGGTGGTCCTTTGATGGTCAGAGAAGTGCCAGAACTGGTGAAGGTGTTAAGAGGGGGTGCGCCACGTGCACAGACGCCTTAGAACTGTCGTGATCTCGAGGCGCTCGCTCTTGGGACCTGTTGACATAGCGGCATTGCAGGCTGCCCTTCCCCAAGCGAGGGTGACGCGTGGGTAAGACATATTTTCGCAGCAAAAATGAGAACACAAGGAAGTTACGCATAGTCAAATCTTAATGAGGAAGAGGAAGAGGAAGAGGGAGATTGGATGCTTGAGTTTTGAAATGATACGTAAAAAGGGAGAGGATGAGGATAGAATTGGTTATCGTTTTCATTATCATATGAACGAAAAAGCGGAGGACATGGACAGACGAGTCAACGAGTAATGGCCCTAAAGGCCCCAATACTATTGACTTATTTGCCACGCTGTAATTGAAATTGGTTCTTTTGAGGGTGACCTCGATCTTCTTTTCTATCTGCTAAAACATGTACACAGTTTGCTCCTTCCTCCCTTCTAGCCTTTTTTTTTCAGTCGTTATCCCCCTCCTTTTTCATTTCATGCCCTCCGTTGCTGGTTGTTATTGCTGTTGTCGTTACTGGCAATCTTGTTCTTTTCTTTCTCTAGTTGGGCCGTCTCTCGTTGCTTAATCTGCAAGGGTGTTTGTGTGTGGAGGACGAAGAAAGAGGAGAAAGTGGGAGTGAGAATGAGACGACGTGCGTGGACTTGTTCCTTTGTTACTGACCCCCCTTGCACACCACTTTCATCGTGCTCCACCACCCCCTCCCATCCGCCTTACCTTGAAAAACAAGAACCCCCCTAAGAGAACCTCCGTGGCCAACGACGTCGTCAACAGCTCGCTGCCTCGATAGGCCAGATAACTCACATAAAACGTGTCCGTCACCACCAAGAAGGACAAGGCCGAAATCACGTCAAACGAAACCATGACGCCCTTCCCTCCGCCCAAAAGCTCGTCCGCCTCCTTGACGAGCGCCGAGACCTCCTCCTTCACCTCCTTCACTTCCTTCACCCGCCGCTCCAGCGCTTGCGCCACCTCCTCCTCCTGGTCCACGAACGCCTGCAGCTCCTCGTCGGCCTTCTCTGCCATCTTGCGGAAGTTGGCCTGTGCCTCCATCAGGAACCGTTCGCGCCGTGCCCGGGCCTGGGCATAGCGTTCCTGGGCCTCGGCGAGCTCTTCGTCCGCGGCCTCCACGCTGTAAAAATCTCGGGGACCACTCGGCCCGTCGTCATCCTCGGTCTTGCCGGCCTCCTTACTTTGTGGTTGTGCTTGTGCCCATGCTTGGGCTTGCGCTTGTTCCCTCTCGGCGGCTGCCATGGCGGCGTTGATAATGGCCTCGTCGATGCCTTGACTGTCCATCTCCCCACTACTACTGGCAAGGGCGGAGCGGACGCGGGCCGTGGTAATGGCGTGTGATGGCTGCTGCGAGCGGGCTTGCCGCGGGCAAGGGAGGGAGACGAAAGCCTGGGCTAGGCTGGCGAAGCAGAGGAGAAGGACGAGGACCAGGAGGGCATGGAGAGGATGGTGCGGCCGCAAAGGGGTTGCGTGTCGTCGTCGTGGGATACTTATGTTCGGCATGATTGCGAGCTTGCGGTGGGTCCAAGAGGCGAAGGAAGGCGGCGTAGTGCCCGGCCTGTGCTTGGAGGAGTGGGTAAAGAGGCAGGGTGAGGTCATGAGGGGTAACACGAGACATTAGACGACACATAGGACCTTACAAAATCACGGCAAGGGGGCATTGAATGGCAAGAAGTTTTAGAAGTGAAATGAAGGCTGCCGGCGCGAAGCAAGAAGAAGCAAATGGCCACGAGCGGCCGCCCACAACCCTTGCACCCCTTCTGACACTCACCACGCGTACACAACCACTGCACACACCCCTACAGGAGCCAAGGCCGTGGAGGGAGGGAGGGGATTGGCCAGGCACGCGCACACACAGAGGCTTTGCGACGACCACCCGGTCAAGCCCTTCATCATCATCATCACCACAACAGCCTCCTAATCAGAGGAGCAGCAGCCCCACCGCCCTCCACCAGCAGCCATGCTGCGCGCGGGCTTCTCCAAGGGCTATGGCTGCGAGCGGATACGACACGGCATGCAAGCTAGCAGGATGACCCAGCCCCATTTGCACCAACAACAACGACGGGCCATGGCAGCAGCAAGACGCCTCTTGGACCGGACCACGCCAGCCGCTGCCGCCATGCCCACCGCCAACACCCCCCTCGAGGCCCGCTCCATCCAAGCCCAGGCCTCGGCCGCCTCCTCCTCGGACCCTGCAGACCTTTCCAGCACCCACAGCTCGACCGGGAACGGCGGCAGGGGTAGTGGCGGGGGCAACAGCGGGGACTCGTTCAAAGAGCTCTATCAAGTGCTCAAGCAACAGCAAGACTTGGATGGTTTGCGCCGGCGCCTCCAGCAGCAAAGCCACCCGTTGCTGCCCCCCACCATTGAGAGCCTGCGGGATCAGGCGGCGGCATTGATGCACGAGGCGGCGCACAGCCACCATCAAGCAGAGTTTCAGAGGCAGCAGCAGCAGGCACAGGCGGCGGTGGCGAGCGAGGGAGGGGAGCAGAGCAGCAGCATGAGTATGATGTATGGGGAGGCGAATGAGATGGCGTTTTTCTTGGACGAGATCGAAGAGGACTTTTATCCCGTTTCCTCCTCCCCAGCAGGCAGCATGCCGATGCAGCAGCACCAACAGCAGCAGCAGCAGCAGCACCTCATCCCGAACGAGCACCTTTCGCCCGTCGAAACCGAGCAGGAGCGCATGCACAGACTAGAGATCCAGTTCGAGCACGGCACCATTGCGGAGGCCCTGGCTGAGTACAAGGAGGTGCAAGACACGCTCTTTAACTCGGGGAAAGCCGCCAACCTGCCCGTGGTCAAGCGTCAGATTTTTGCCTGGTACGTCCGTTTTCTTTTCCTGTGAATGCGATTCTCAAGCATAGCTAAATAACCCGCCTTGTTCTTATTATTTCATATACAAGCAATGCATTTCACTTTCAGGGAACTCATTCTTCCCTTTCTCCTTCCCCTCCCTCCTCCCCCTCCCTCCCTCCCTCAGGTACGCCCCCATGATCACCGCCATGGAAGTCCTGCACTGCAAGCTCCGCGAAGGCAAATGGGCCGACCTGGGCAACGGCGTGGGCACCTACGGCCCCTTCCTCGCCCTCGTCTCCCCCGAGAAGCTGGCCGTGCTGACCATTCACGAGACTATTAATTTCATCATCCGCCACGGCAACCAAGGCGTGCCCCTTGCCATGCTCCTCCTTCACATCGCCGACGCCGTCCGCACCGAGGTCAACTTCCTTCGGCTTACCGAGACATACGGCGATCGCGTCCTCAACACCTTGCGGGAGAACGGGACGATTAGCATGAAGCGTGTGAATAGGAAGGCGCGCGAAGCCCTTGAAGACGGGTTGTGGCACCCTGATTTAAAAATCAAGGTGGGTGGCATGCTACTTAATGAGCTCCACCGCGTCGCCAAGGTCTCCCCCGAATTCTGGGTTGAGGGAGAGGTCACGGGGGAGGCAGGGGCGGAGGGCGGGGCAACGCCGGGGATGGAGAGGAGGAGGAAGTGGAAGGACGATCGGCGGCATCAGCAACAGCAGCTGCAGCAGGTGCAGGACGCGGCGGCAGCGCGGGCAGCAGCCGTCGCTGCGGGGAAGCCTCTTCCTCCTCCTTCCCCAACCTCGCTTATAAAAGACCACGAGCGCCCTCCTGCCTTTCACATCGAGCTGGAGACAACCCGCAAGCTGAAGAAGCGCGGGCTGCTCTTCCTGGACGAGGCCACCTACCGCAGCATGGTCGCAGCCGAGGACGTGCATCACTACCTCACTCCGCGCTACCGCCCCATGGTGGTAGAACCTCGTCCTTGGCGCGCCTTCGACTCGGGGGGCTACCTCCAACTCAAGTCTTATGTTGTCCGCTCCCAGAATTGCAAGGCGCAGTTCGAGGCGTTGCGACGGGCGTCCATGCCTGAGGTGTACGGGGCACTCAATTTCTTGGGACGGGTGCAGTGGGTGATCAATACTGACGTGCTCGATACCATTCAGGAGGCTTATGCTAGGGGGATGACTGTGGGCGACTTGCCCAGCAAGAAGGACTTGGTCGTCCCCCCCCTCCCTCCCTTCCTTGCCGCCGTTGCCGACGACGAGGAGGCACTCGCCCAGGCGGCAGCAGCAGCAGAAGCGGCAGCAGCAGCAGGAGATGGAGAGAACGATGTCGAAGGCCGAAGCCCCCGAGACCGCGCACTCCTCCGTGAGCGTCTCCAACTTGCCCAGCGGGTCAAGAAACGCAACGCCGAGCTGTTCTCCCTCCGGTGCGACACGGAGATCAAGCTCCGGATTGCTGAGGAGTTTCGAGAACACACCTTCTACTTTCCCTACAATTTGGACTTCCGCGGGCGGGCTTACCCTGTCCCTCCTAATTTGAATCATTTGGGCTCAGATATGTGTAGGGGGATGTTGAGGTTTGCGGAGACGAGGCCGTTGGGGAAGGATGGGATGAGGTGGTTGAAGATTCATTTGGCTAATTTGTGTGGGAAGGACAAGCTATCGTTTGAAGGGCGGGTGGAGTACGTGGAGCGAAAGATGGAGGAGGTGTTTGATTCGGCTGCAAGGCCATTGGATGGGAAGGGGTGGTGGCAGAAGGCGGAGGAGCCATGGCAGGCTTTGGCGGTGTGTAAGGAGATTGTGGCGGCTCTGGAGAGAGGGGACGTGGAGGGGTTCTTGTCGGGCGTGCCGGTGCATATGGATGGGTCGTGTAATGGGCTGCAGCACTATGCGGCCTTGGGAAGGGATGAGGAGGGGGCGAAGCAGGTAAATCTGATTCATTCGGAGGTTCCCCAGGATGTGTATACTGGGGTGTGTGATCGTGTGGTGAAGCATGTCCACGCGGAGGCAATGAGGAAGTTGTCTCGCACGGCGACGGAGGAGGAGAGGAGGCAGCAGCGGTATGCTCGGTTGGTGGACGGGGTGATCAATAGGAAGGTGGTGAAGCAGACGGTCATGACGAGTGTGTATGGTGTGACGTATATCGGCGCCCGCAAGCAGATCCAGGCAAGGTTGAAGGAGAAGTTCCAGGAGCGGGAGGGAGGGCGGATGCTGACCAAGGAGGAGGAGCAGGACGTGTACGAGGCCTCAAGATACGTCGCGACCATCACCCTGTCCAAGCTGGCGGAGCTCTTTTCAGCAGCAAGGAATATCATGGAGTGGCTGGCCACCTGCGCCAGCCTGGTCGCGAAGCAGGGGCAGCCCATGTCGTGGGTCACCCCCCTCGGCCTCCCCGTCATCCAGCCCTACCGCCGCGACAAGGGCCTGCTAGTCAAGACCCTGATCCAGAGCGTGATTTTGATCGATTGCAACGACAAGCTCCCCGTCTCCTCCGCCCGGCAGCGCTCCGCCTTCCCCCCTAACTTCGTCCACTCCCTGGACTCGACCCACATGCTCATGACGGCCAACAAGCTGCAGGCCCTCAACATCCCCTTCACCGCCGTGCACGACAGCTACTGGTGCCACGCCAGCCACGTTGACACCATGAATGCCTCCCTCCGCGACTGCTTCGTCGACCTGTACGAGCAACCTGTCCTCGAAAACCTGCGGGACTCGCTGGTGGCCCGCTTCCCGGACGTGGAGTTTCCAGCCATCCCCCAGCGGGGCACCTTGAGGCTGGACGAGGTGAAGGACTCGCCCTACTTCTTCGACTAGACGTTGGAAGAAAGGGAGGGAGGGAGCAAGGGAAGGAAAATATAGCTATAGTGTGATATCTGTCTGGGACTGTGGCGATCAGTATCGAAGGAAAAAGAAGGAGAGGGAGGGGAGACGCGAAAGAGCGGTAAGACACTCGAGACGACGACCACCCTTTCCTTTATGCCCACAAACGCAAGTAACAATAAAGTGTGACAAATAAAGGAAAGGAAAGGATGGCCCAAATAAAAGAAAAAAATAACGGCACTGTTTGAAAACTACGTGTGGAGAACCAAGCGCTTCGTTTCATTTTTGAGTTGCAGCACAGCACACAAACGTACGTCTCTCTCACACGGCAATGTTATGTTTTGTTCTTTGAAGCCGAAGGGCCGATAGATTACACTTTCCTGCATCTCTCCCTTACTTCTTCTTGTCCTTGACCACAATGACCTTCGTCTCAATCTCCAGCACCGACACGGCCTGATCGTGCTCGTCGTCGTACTCCGTATAATCCCCCTCGCCCAGGTCGGCGCCATCAAATCGCTTCCCCCCCTCGGACACCACCACAAAGTCCTCGCGCGCTTGCCAGGCATCCACGTCCAAGCCCCTTGCCTCGATGCGCGCCACTGTTTTAAAGTTGCCGCTGTCCTCGGCCGTGTAGGGAAAGATCTCGAGGATGACCAGATTTGCGGGTTTGGACATGCCCGGGAGCTTGATCTGCAGGTGACAAGTGCCCCGGCTGTCGGCCATCTCCACCACGTCCGCCTGGTCGATGTAAATGCCCTTCTTCCCCTCCCCGTCCTTGCTTAGGTCCAGACAGTAGCGTCCGGTGGTGTCGATGCTGCCCACTCCCTCTAAATCCGCCTTGAGTTGGAGGGCAAAGATGGGCATGGCTTGATGGAGAGAGTGGTGGGGGGGTGATGTAGGGTGGAGGCTGCTGCTTTGCTTGACGCTCTGGCTGCTTGCCCTGTGTTGTTTATGCGTGGAAAGGCTTCGATTAAATGACTGAATGCTTGCATATGGCTGCATTTAAGGCGGGCGGAAGAAGGAAGAAGTGCTGCGTCTCGTCACCGTCCTCATCGAGCCCTACTCTGGTAGCCGGGGCGTGCTCTCGTGTCCACTCCACACCACGCAAGCCCTCACACCACGCACCACCCACCCACCACCACCGCGTCCACACAGGCAGCTCTCTTACTGTCCTCTGCAAGCCCGTCCTTGCGGTCGTCCCGTGCCTCGCCTTACTTGCGCCTCAAAGTCTCGCTCACGCAGACGACGCCCTCCTTCTACAAGCGCCCCAGCCCCAGCCTCAGTAGTCATGAGCGGCACCACGGACCACATCCGCAGCACCATTGAGCAGGACAAGGTGGAGCACCCGCACTGCTCCTACTCGACCCTCCGGTCGCACTTCTCCAGCTTCCTGAACGGGAGCAGCAAGGCCGAGACGCTGACCAAGATCATCAGGAATTGTGAGGTGCGTAGGAGGAGTGAAAGGCTGTGCGTGACTTGCATGTCTCTGTACAGACGTCTTAAGCCTCTTTCTGCGCATTTGTGCATGCCTGCTTACTCATCGTTTGGTTCCCTGCATGGCTCTATCCCCACTCATTACCCCCCCCACCCTTTTCCCTTCCCCAATGCAGGGAGAGGCACCCGTCGAGATTTTCACGCACAAGAACGAGAGCGACGACAGCACCGGAGCTCGTGGTGAGGCGGCTATACCGCACGGGTTCTCCCACCCTCAGCAGCTCCCGCCCATGTTCCCTGTGCCGGGCCTTGGTGATGGAGGGGGAGGACAAGGAGGAGGTGGAGGAGGAGGAGGAGTGGGAGCGGAGGACATTCTAACCAGTCTTTTCGGACACGTGCTGGAGGGAGTATTTCAAGGATTTGCGGGCAACAATGGGCGGGTAGACGGCGGTGGTGGGGGTGGGGGAGAATTTGGCAGCGTCTCCAGTGGTGCCTTTCCCTTCCTCATGTTCCCTACGGAGCAGCCTGGCTACGACCAGCAGCAGCAGCAGCAGCAGCAGCCACATCGCCGGATTCCCCGACCGCCGCATTCCTTTCCTCGGGGCGACCACCGCGCGGATCCACGAGGAGGAGGAGGCGAGGACGAGGTGACGGAGATCTAAAGCAAAAGAGGAAGGGAGAAGGGACTTTTTGCTGTTTCTTGCTTTTTGTGACTTGGTGTCTATATATACAAAGGAGGGAATGATTTGTGTGTAGTTTGAACCTATGCTTGGCATCCATACTGGCAGTACAGAAGAAGCAGAGGAAGAAGAAGACGGGCGGAAAAAGGAGAAAGGGATACGAAACAACATATAATGCAGCACGAAACAACGTCAAATGTTTACCAGAAGTTTCTTTTTCTTGTACACCCAAAAACGCCTTCCAAATATAAATGAATGCTTTCCTTTAGTTTCCTTTTGGTTCTTTTCGGAAACTCAGGCGTCGTCTTTACAAATGACAGTTAGGCCACTCTCTTAATTTCTCGTCGTCGTTGGCGGCGGCGGCAAGTCACCCCCTCCTCCCTCCCCTCCTCCCCCAAGCTCCTCCACATCCGTTACCCCCGCTCTGGAAGCCGCCGCCGCATGCCCCGCCGCCGTCTCCGTCCCCTGCCTCTCCTTTCCTCCCTTCTTCCCCGTCTGTGTGAACCCCCTCAGAATCTCCAAAATCTTATTCATCTCCTCGGGTGTGTCATCGGGGAGGGTGTAAGGTCCTAACCGCAGCCGTGCTACGTAGTCAGCTCCCTCCTTCAGGTAAGCCGCAAATTCCTCAATCACTCGGCTGTTGCGTAGCTCCGTGCGTAGGACTCGCTCTCTGTCCCCGGGGGAGGGCAGACGTAGGAGGAGGGCGAGGAGGCGGACAAAGGGCATTTCTTGGGTTTGGACCTCGGCTTCCACCCGTTTTTGGAGGGTCTCGACTACTACTTGAGTCAAGGTTTTTTCATCGGGGGACATGGAGCGGAGCCGGCGAAGCATTGCGGCTAATGCTTCTTGGACAGGTCCTACAAGCACCCCGCCCTCGTAGGCTAGCAACTCGAAGACCTTTTCGTCCATGGCTTCTGTGCTTTCAGTCGCTGCTTCTAGGAGTCCTTCGATCCATTGTCGGGCCAGGCGTTGCTCTTCTGAGTATTTAAGGCTGGCGAGGAAGGAGCGGGAGTGCTCGAGGCGACGGCGTTCCTTGCTGCTAGGGGAGGCGAGGGAGGGGAGGAGGAGTGTGCCGTCCAGTCGTTGATCGTGCTCCAGGTGCTGGGCGAGGGCGTATTCGAAGTAGGTGCCCTGTGAGTGCATGTGTGGAGATGTGCGAGTAAATGACGTTGATCTCGTCGTCCTGCGTGCACTATTTCTACCACCTCTTTCCTTATCTACACTCGTCTTCTTCATTACCTTCATAAGCAACGGCATCAGCTCCAAAATCTCCTCGGGCGGCCACAGGTCAATCTTGCGCACGAGCATCCGGCCCACCTTGGCTTCCACCAATGCCGCCTCCTCCGGCGTGTAAGACGGTGCCCGGGCAGGATCCAAACCAAGGGCAGGCGCACCGGCATCGTACGCGCTACCGCTCCGAAAGGGAGAGATGGTTGCCATCCCTTCCGAGCCCACCACCATGTGGGTTGGGGCGGTCGACGTTGACGGGGACATCATCGGGTGGCTGTCCTCCTCACTACTCCTACTGTTGCTGTTGCTGGCGGCGGCATCGTCGTTGAACGGGGCGGCCCGTTGAGAGCACGAGGACGGCCTGGCCGAACCGAGGAAGGAGAATGGGTGGTGTGGCTTTGTTGGGCATGCGTGTGGTGGTGGAGGAATAGGAGTGGCTGCTGCAGGACTGATGGGGTGGGCGGGAGGCAGGATGAAGGAGAAGGAGATGGTGATGGCTTCGGCCAGCACGAGCAGGAGGAGAAGGGCCCGGCCTTGGACCCCGGTGCCGTGTCTTCTTCTCATGCTGCTGTGGTGGTATGGTGTATGCGTGAGTGATGGTTGTGTGGTGGTGCGGTGGAGAGTTGAGGCATCGCCGAGTGCTTGACGCTTCCTTCATGCCTTTTCTCATACGCAACCCACACCCACACAACACAGAAACGAGCAGCATGTCTTCCGCCTCGTCCTCCTCCTCGTCCTCCTCGTCCTCCTCCTCGTCGTCGCGGCCCAAGACACGGACGGAAATCGAACAGGTGAGTAGGTAGGGAGGGAGGGAGGGAGGGAGGGAGGGGTAGGAGGCTAGAGGGGCAAAATAGAACAAAACACAAAAAAGAATAGTGCCACTTGCGCTGCAGCCGCTCACCCTCCCCACCCATTCACCCTACACAGGAGGAATGCGAACGCTCGTGTGTACGCCAGTTGCGGTCGCTGGACGAGTTTGATGAGGTGAGTGCTGCCTGTGATGCGTGCCCCTCTTCCTCCCTTCCTCCTTTCCCCTACCCCCCACGTCCAATCTACGGAGTCAGCGCTCCTGTTGCCCGCCATACAAAGCTGTGATCTCTCTTCCGTCTCGTCTTGTATGTCCTCTTAAACCCAGTACATCTCCTTTCCTCTCCTTCCCGGAAAGCTGCCCATCACACATCCCCTCACTCTCCCCCTCCCCTCCTCTCCTCTTCCATCCTCTCACAGTACGAAGCCTCGGGCTTGCAAGCCGCCGGCGTCTTCAACGACGACGGAGAAGTGCGCCTTCTCCGAGACCAGCACCTCGCCTATGTCATGCGGGGCCTGCGGTACCTGGGGCCAGGCTTCATCTGCCTGGACGCGAGTCGACCCTGGCTGTGTTACTGGATGCTCCACTCCATCGACCTCCTCAAGGGCCTCGAACCCACGGGCGATGCCGCACACGCCGATGCGGACGTTATATTGCTCACGCACGTGATGGCTACCATGGCTTCTTGTCAGAATGCCAGTGGCGGGTTTGGTGGGGGGCCCCAGCAGCTGTCGCATTGCGCGCCGACCTATGCAGCGGTGCTTGCTTTGTTGATTGTTGGCACGGAGGTGGCGTATCAAGTCATTGATCGGCCCGCGCTGTATCGATGGTTTTTGGCGCGCAAGCATCCGTCGGGCGGGTTCTGCATGCACGATGATGGGTACGTGTTCTGTGGAAGCAAATTGGTTGGAGTCGCAGGAGGAGGAGGGGGAAGAATCTTCTCGTCATATGTGCTCACTCCATCATATGTGCTCACTCCTCCCTCCCTCCCCATCCTTCCAACACAACAGGGAAGTAGACGTCCGCGGCACGTACACGGCCATCTCCATCGCCTCCCTCCTCAACCTCCTCACCCCCGAACTCACCGCGGGCGTGGCCGACTACCTCTTGTCCTGTCAGACCTACGAAGGCGGGTTTGGCGGCGAGCCGGGGCAAGAAGCGCATGGTGGGTACGTGTTTTGTGCACTTGCTGCTTTGGTGATTTTGGGGAGGGCGGGCGAGGCGGACCTGGTCTCGTTGGAGGGGTGGGTGGCCCGAAGGCAGATGCAGGTGGAGGGCGGGTTTCAGGGACGGACGAACAAGCTCGTGGATGGGTGTTATTCCTTTTGGCAGGGCGCCACGGCCGTGTTGGTGGACATGGTTCTAAGGGGGGAGGGCGAAGCGGAGGAGGCGGTGGGCTGGAGGGGACCGATAGGCCAGGCCCAACTCTGTTCTTCCTCTTTTCTTTCTTCCTCCTCCTCTCGTCCTTCCTCTCCCGGCCCCCAAACCACCAGCAGCAGTAGCAGCAGCAGCAAAGGCGACGGCTCCCCCCTCCTCCGCGAGGTCCCCGCCGACGATGCGGCCGAGATCAGCTACAAGCCCCTGGCCATCCAACCTTCCTCCGACGCCGACGACCCCTCCTCCCTGGGCGACGTGCCTTGCCTCAACCAGCACGCCCTCCAAAAGTACATTTTGCATTGCGCCCAGGCCCTCGATGGCGGGCTCCGGGACAAGCCGGGCAAGCCACGCGACTACTACCACACTTGCTACAACTTGTCGGGCCTGAGTTGTGCGCAGTGGGGCAGGGCGGGAGGGAAGGAGGGAGGGGCGGCGCTGGTGTATGGGGACGTGGGGAATTTGCTGGTAAGTTGCAAAAAGGACGGGAGGGAGGCAAGAAAAGGAGGAACGCACGACACTACGAATGACCACTCATTCGCGCTGCTCCTTTCCACCCCCTCTTCCTTTCTTCATCAACACACAGCTGCACATGACCAACCCTGTCTATAACATTCGCCGGGAGAAAGTGGAGCGAGCCCTCCGCTTCTTCTACCACGCGGGGCCCGCCTCCCACGAGGCACTGCTGCGGTGAGAGAAGAGAGAAAGGAAAAGAGGAAGAAGAGGGCAAAATAATAAGCCCAATAGAATACAAACAACACAAAAATACAACAACAACAGGGCACTCTGCCTTATTTTGAACACATCATTACTTCCTTTTTGCGGTGGATTGCCATTGCTCTCTGTCTGCATCCTCTTGCTATTCCCTTTCCTCCTCCTCCACCACCGTCCCTGCCCCCACCCTCCTCCACACCAGCATTGTCTGTACAAAACCAACTTCTCAACAAGCCATGCGCTCGCATGCCTCGCTCTCTTCTCTCCCTTCGTCGTCCTCACACCTAATACCCTCTCCCCGTCACGCCTGCACTGACACGAACGAAAGGAACCCCTCCTTTGCGCCCGGCCTCGCACACAAGAAGAAAGGACACGCCCCTTACCTTTTCCTTCTTCTTCTTCTCTCTCTCTCCTCTTTCTCTCCTTCCGTACTACTGATAAAACAAAATTCCTCTCACTCAAAAGGACACCGCCCAGCATCCATCTTCCATACATGCATGCCTTCTCCACCCTTCTCCTTGTCTTCTTTCTCCTCCTCCGCCTCCTCCTCCTCCTCCTCCTCCTCCGCTTCTTTTACCTTTCTTTCTGCATCATGCGCACAACCACCCATCTTGCGGCGTTGCATCTTCCTTACCTTCGGGTCAGAAGCCGAGAGAGTGAAGAGAAGGCAGCCCCTCCACCCTCTGTCCCCCCTCGCTTCCTCCCCTCCCTAAAACCCTAGAACTACTTTTAGTACATGCACGCATGGAACTCCCCAAGAGAAATTTATTGACCGAATGACTGACTCTCACGACTCACTGACTTTATTCTGATAACCAATTCTCACTTTCCTCCCACTCATACAAAACACACGACCAAGGCGACATGACAGCTGGTGGTCTTTGTGTTATTTCTTGCTGCTGCTGCTGCTGCTCTCCTCCGTGCCTTGCCCGTCGGTGTGGCGAATAAAATGCATCGATGTTGCGGCTGGCGGGGTGCCTCCCCATTGTGTCTTCCACCCTCGCTCCCAGCACACACATTTATAAAACAAACAGGGACACGCGCTTTCTTCAATACACACACGCGCACGCACCCTCGACACGCACCCACTCTACTAGTGATAAACTAACTACTAAAAAAGGCAAAAGAAAAAGACGACGATGTTGCTAGCCGCCCCCCTCCCTCCCACCCTCCCACCCTCCCTCCCTCCTCTATCTGACAATGGACTGAATGATGGTGCTGATGCGGGCGATGGTGGCATTCAGGTGCTGGTCCGAGGAGCGTTGTGACAGGTGGTCGGCCAGCCGCTCCTTCAGCCGCAGCAGCTCATCTACCAGCACGCCGTCGTTCCCACCCTGCGATATGACCTGGTCGATGGCTCCCATCAGGCCGCGGATTGCTTCCCTGTCCGAGGAGGAGGTGGTGGCTCTTCTCCTGCCCCCCCCACCACTACTGCTGCTGCCGCTGCTGATGCTCTCGGGCGCACCGCTGCCCAGGGAGCCCGTGCTGGCTTCCTCCGAGAGCTCCGAGACCACGTCGCCGTCGCCGTAGACCGAATCTGAGCAAGGCGTGCTGGTGCCCGTGGGCGTGGTGGTCATGGAGGCCGTGGTGCTGGTGGTGGTGCTCATGGAGCCCCCCCGGTACAGCATCGGGTGCCCGGCCCGGGGCATCCCGCCCATCCCTCCCCCGCACCCCCCGCCCGCTACCGAGGTCATGCCGGTACGGTACAGACTGCTGCCGCCACCACCGCCGCTGCAACTGCTGCTGCTGCTGCTGATCTTGCCGCTGTTCCCCCGGCGGGTGAGCTTCTCAAATGAAAGGCTGAGGGTCTGGATGCGCACGGCCGAGACGGCGGTGGAGGAAAAGAGGAACTTGACCCGCAGCCGCCACAACTTCTGGCTCAGCAGCTCTTCGGGGGTTCTATGGGTAGGGAGGGGAGGCGGGGGAGGGAACGGAGATAGGGTAACTTCAACGATTGAATGAATAAATAGATGGACTTGAGAAGAGACACGGAGGCCGGTCGCCTCATTCTTTGCCGGCAGAACACTTCCAGCCTCCACCCATCCTAATCAACATCTTCCTCCCATTCACTTCGCGACGGTACGCACCTGAAATAATACATGTCTGGTTGGTTGGGCAAGGGCGTGCCGCGCATCTGCGTGATCCACTTGAATTCCTGGGCGTTCATGGCTTGCACCACGCTCACTTGCAGGGCCGAGGCATTGCACACCAACTGCAGCTGTGTCACCTTCGAGTCGTGCTCTAGGGACACTGTGTGGGGGGATGGGGAAGAAAGGAAAAGAGAGTGAGTACGTGGGCCATGTATCGTCGCAATGCGAGGGAAATAGGAGGGGAAATGAAAGGAGGCCGAGCACCTCGGCTATGCCCGTGCGCGCCAGAGAGTGAGAAAGGGTATCGGTTTTGGGAGGAGCGGAAATCAAAAGAGAGGGATCAAGACAGGCGACAGTTTAACAAATTGTAGATATACACAGGAAAATCAACTTCCACGCTTTCGGATGAAAAAAGTCGAGGAACATCGTCTTTCGCATCTTCTACCAGTCCCACCGCAAAAGCTAGAAATAATTAAATGAATGTCCTGCTGTCACGCACGTACACGACAAGCATGCTCTCATCCAAGCAAAGCAAATGCTCACAGGGACAAGGACCAAAGAATCAGAGAGAGAGAGCATGGGAAAAAGAGTGTCGTACCGTCTAGGGTGCAGCCCTTGGCGTTCTCGGGCTTGACCAGGGTGTGGTCCGTAAGCTTCCAAGTGTCTCCAAACGCAAAGCCAAAGGTCCCGTCCGAGTTTTGTGCAGTGGCCGCCGGCGTCGAACGCCAGTTGAATTTGGAATGGGGCATTATGTTCTCTTAGAGAGCAGTAGTACGAGGCAGCCGCCGCCTAGGGGAGAGGGGAAGGAGCGAGGGCAAAGCCGCGCCTACCCGCCGCCGCAAAGGGGCTTGGGCCTAGCACCCGGGGGCGAAGGAGCAAGGAGGACGGCCGGACTGGTGGTGTGGTATGGTGTCGCTATGTTTACACCGTGTTCGGAAGCTCCATGGGAGAAGAAGATGCTCGGGACCGGCAAAGCAAAGCCCTGTGTATTGTGGGGAGAAGGGGGGGAAGATCAGTGAGAAAGCGTCGCGCAGTGGGGCAGCTCGGCGTGACGGGGGAGGCTGGAGCCCGCCGCCGCGCCTGGGTAGGAACAAGACACCCTGTGTAAGGGAGCGCGGGGGTGGGAATGACAAGGCCGATGGTGGTGTGGCCTAGACTGAGCTTTTCTCAAAGGAAGAGCGCCACACGCAACGGCCGATTGAGAGAGAGAGCCGCGCGCTGCGGTCGTCTTATTACACCAACACAACGCCACCCCCAGCGCAGCCTCCAACCCCAATCCCTTTGGCGTAGGTGTGGGCCGAGGCCCTGGCCATCCAGGGTGCTGACAACGGGCATGTGCTTTGCATAGCTGCGATTCAAGGTCACGTCCTCCAAAGGCCCATGTCGACATGTCGACATGCGTGCTCCCCCGAACAACCCAACTCGCGATCGCTTACTTCGCCAACGCAAGATGACGCGGAAAGCATCTCAGGCTGCTGCTGATGTCTGCCTGCACACTCCTTTTCGGTGCCAGGGTGCCGCCTGGAAGTCGTGCCGTGTTCCTGGGACTGTGTAGGCAGCCCCGGCAGCGGCAGGCCGCTGTTTGTCACTTGATTTGCCGTGTAAAAGCCAGGCGCAGCACACTCCTCGGCCTTGACGAACCGAACGAAGAAGAAGGATGCCTGTCCCCTTTCTTCTTCCACGACCCGCCCTTTGGCTTTTTGTCTCTGGCCACCCAGGTCTATCCTTGCACTAAGTCTTAGCAACGCGGCTAGATGGCCCGCCAGTAGAGGCTGCAGCGTTCTCTTTCTCATGCATAACTCACCCCCTCCCCCTTTCCCCTCCAACCGACACACACACACACACAGGCTTGCTGCTCAGCAACCGGTTAACCCAGCCACCTCTCTCCTGTCACACGCACGACGGACAGGCAGGACCACCTTACTACCCTAATCCAACAAGAAACAAAACAAGCAGCAAGCATGCCTACCTACACGACGACGTCGGCGTCCGGCGAGGTGGACCTGCGCATGGAGAAGGAGGGCCCTGGGGCTTGGGCGCCCCGCACGGTGAACCAGATCTTCGAGGAGACCGTCCAGCGGTACGGGGACCGGCCCGCCCTCCACTACAAGCAGGTCCCGCACGGCGGCAGCCCCGAGACCACCGAGTGGAGCATCCACACCTGGCGCGAGTACTACGACCTGACCTTCACCTTCGCCAAGAGCCTCCTGGCCCTGGACTTCCCCGCGCACGGGGCCATCAACATCATCGGCTTCAACTCGCCCGAGTGGCTGATTGCCAACTGCGGCGCCATCGCGGCGGGGGGCGTGGCCGTGGGCATTTATACGAGCAACAACACGGAGGCCTGCAAGTACATTACGGAGCACTCGGAGGCCGAGGTGGTGGTGGTGGAGAACGCCAAGCAGCTGGAGAAGTACGTGAAGATCGCCAAGGACCTGCCCCGCCTCAAGGCGCTGGTGGTGTACGACGGCACGGGCGAGGGCTTTACCTGCGACACGCCCATCTACTCCTGGAAGGCCTTCATGGCGCTGGGCAAGAAGGTGGACGAGGCGGCCGTGCGCGCGCGCATCGAGGCCCAGCGGCCCGGGCACTGCTGCACGCTCATCTACACGTCCGGCACCACGGGCCCGCCCAAGGCCGTGATGATCTCGCACGACAACCTGACCTGGACCGTCAAGAACTTCGTGGCCGCGCTGCCCTTTACGCTCACCTGCGAGGACCGGTCCGTGTCCTACCTGCCCCTGTCGCACGTGGCGGCGCAGATGCTGGACGTGCACTGCCCCATCGCCACGGGCGCCAAGATCTACTTCGCACAGGCCGACGCGCTGCGGGGGTCGCTGCCCAATACGCTCAAGGACGTCTGCCCCACCTACTTCTTCGGCGTGCCGCGCGTCTGGGAGAAGATCTACGAGAAGATGCAGGAGGTGTCGCGCTCCACCAAGGGCGTCAAGCGGGCGCTGGCCCAGTGGGCCAAGGCCAAGGGGCTGGAGAAGAACCGGCGCCAGCAGTACGGGGGCGGCGGCGGGGCGCCCGTGGGCTTCGGCTGCGCCTACGCCCTGATCCTGTCCAAGGTCAAGGCGGCGCTGGGCCTGCACCAGACCAAGATCTGCATCACCTCGGCGGCGCCCATCTCCGTGGACGTGCTGGAGTACTTCGCCTCGCTGGACATCCCCGTGCTGGAGCTGTTCGGGCAGTCCGAGTGCACGGGCCCGCACACCTCCAACTTCTCCTACGCCTGGAAGATCGGCTCCATCGGCCGCGACATTCCGGGCGTGAAGAGCAAGCAGGACGCGGCCGTGAAGGAGTTCAGCATGTTCGGGCGGCACATCATGATGGGCTACATGAAGATGGAGGAGAAGACCAAGGAGGCGGTGGACGAGGAGGGCTGGCTGCACTCGGGCGACGTGGCGGACATGGACGCGGACGGGTTCTGGACCATCACGGGCCGCATCAAGGAGCTCATCATCACGGCCGGCGGGGAGAACATCCCGCCCGTGCTCATCGAGAACGAGGTCAAGGCCGCCCTGCCCGCCGTGGCCAACTGCATGGTGGTGGGCGACAAGAAGAAGTTCCTGACCGTGCTGCTCACGCTCAAGACCAAGCTGGACGAGCAGGGCCACCCCACCAACGCCCTCAACCGCGAGGCCCTAGACATCGGCAAGGAGCTGGGCTCGGCGGCCACCACCACGGAGCAGGTGGCCAAGGACCCCGCCTGGAAGAAGTACATCGAGGAGGGGCTGAAGAAGGCCAACGCCGCCGCCACCTCCAATGCCCAGTTCGTGCAGAAGTGGACCGTGCTGCCCCTGGACTTCTCCGAGAAGGGCGGCGAGCTCACGCCCACGCTCAAGCTCAAGCGCTCCGTGGTGGCCGAGAAGTACGCCGACGTCATCGCCGGCCTCTACAAGGAGTAAGGCGGGGGAATCAAGAAAGAAGAAAAGGAGAGAGAGGGGCGAGGAGAAGCGGCAGGGTGATTAGATGGAGGCTGTCTCAACAGACCAGCGGCGTGTCTTTGTGTATTTCCGTATTCGACCCGCCTTATCATACAGGCATGTGTTGTCGTCACCAACATCACCTCATGTCCCGTTTTCTAGGCAAAGATGATCTTTTCATGTTTTTCTTGTTCGTCTTTTAGTATCTTGACCGTAACATGTGGTTCTTTCACTCCGTTCCTTTTTTTAAGAGCTCGATGAAATGTATTGTATCATTAGGGGCTAGAGGGAAAACCAATAAGTTGGCGCGCATGTCTCTGAGGTTTTACCTCACCCCGTAAACCAACTTGAAAACGGAAGAAAGAAATGTTCATGTACAACAACGAACAAAACAAACCCAAAGAAACAAGTGTGGGAGAGTGGAAGAGCAACTTTGGATCGGAATGAACGTTTTATCTTTTTGCTTTTGCTTTCTACTTTCTTTCTTGCCTGGCTGGTTTAGAACAGTCCCCACCACCCATACACACACATCCTATCATCCTTGCACACACATCTCTACCACCACCCAAAAGATTACATATTATGCGTCTTGAGCCATGGTATCATCCGCGATATACGCGACAGGCGCCACTGCTTTTACATCCATACCTTCCGCCTCTCCCGCCTTCTCCGTCTCCACCTCCACTACCTCGATGGCAGCGGCCTCCCCCTCCGCTTCGACCTTGGCCTGGCCCTGCTTGGGCTGCTCGCGCGGCGGCCGCTTCTCCTTGCGCATGGCCACCAGCTGGTCCTCGGTAATGAGCCCCGCGGCCTTGAGGCGGCACTGGAAGATGAAGAGGTCGTGGGCGATGCACATGACGTTCATCTTGGACCCGAAGCCCTTCCAACACATGAGCGCGAAGCTGGCGATGCCCGCTTCCATCTTCTCCGCCACGCCCGCCAGACAGCTCGCCTCCAGCGTGGCCACGAAGGAACCCATCTCCAGCCCCTCCACCGCGGGCCGCTGCTCCACCGGCAGCACCTCCAGGTCCAGGTAGCCGTGCACCGTCATGGCGGCCAGCTCCACGGGCCCCACCTGCACCACGCGCTTGGTCATGTGGGGCAGCATGTAGGCCATCCCGTCTTGCGACAGCCGGTACGTGCAGGCGGACCGCTCGGCGCTGGCCCGGTCGAACATGCGCGTGCCCGCGTTCACGAGCTGGAGCTGGCAGCGCGTGGACAGCTGCACGTCGTCCAGCAGGCCCTTGGAGAGGAGGATCACCACCTTGCAGCCGTCCTTCCGCAAAAAGAGCCGGTCGCGCGGGAAGTCCTCGCTCACGCCGTAGAAGCTCTGGATGGACGCCCAGCCTTCTTCCGCCAGCGGCACAAAAAACTCCTTGGGCACGAAGGCCTTGCGCGGCGGGTTCTGACGCAGCTTCTCTTGCGGTGCCACTGCCACCGCTGTAGGCATTTCTCCTGCGGATGCCTCGGTCGTCGCCGCCACCGCCCCCTCCACCGGAACGCTCGCGGTGGTTGTGGAGGCCGCCGCTGCCTCGGCCACCGCTGGCACTGCTGCCCCACCCCCGTTCACCGTCGGCGCCGTCTTCTTTGCCTCCTTCTTCTCGCCCTCCTCGTCCTCGTCCTCCACCACCGCCTCCGTCTCGGCCCCCGCCGGACTCTTGCCGGCCCCGGGCTTGGGCATGGGTCGCGTCTTCTTGAGCAAGGCGATGAAGAAGCCGCCCGTGTCCTGGTCGTGGGGCAGGCAGCGCATGCAGTAGTGCAGGTTCAAGCGCGCCGCCACCTCGGGATCTTGCGGGGGGAAGCAGGAGGGCTTGATCCACCGCCGGTAGGGCTCGGGGACCGCCTCGTAGGTGGGGAAGACCGTCAAGTTGGCTTTTCTCAAGGCTTCCTCCACCGGGTCCTGTTCGCCCTCTACCTCCTCCCGGGGCGGCACCACGTAGCCGTTCCCTTGCAGGCGGGTGGTGGACTCGATGACCTTCCAGTAGTGCAGGCCGGGGCGCACCTTGAGGCCCGGGAGCAGGGGGCGAGGGTCGAGCAGCTCCAGTGCGCCCTCGCTCTCCTGCAGCAGGGACAGCACCACGGCCTCGTTCTCGATGGGGTTGAGAGTGCAGGTGGAGTAGACCATGAGCCCGCCGATCTTCAGCAGGGCCGCGCCGCGCCGCGCAATCACGAACTGCATGGGGTGGAGGCCCAGGCCTTGGCCCGGAGACCAGGTCCGCCAGATGTTGAAGGTCTTGCGCACGGTGCCGTCGCCGCTGCAGGGCACGTCGCAGAGGATGCGGTCGAAGTAGCCCAAGGCCACCCGGGGCACCTTCCAGCGCGCCGCTTCGGTCTCCATCTCGGGCGTGTTCTCGGCCCCACCCAGGCCACGCGCGGGGAAGAGCTGGGCCTTGTGGGTGGTGACGCACAGGGCCACCGTGTTGATGCGCCGGCACTGGTGCACGAGCATGTAGGCGCGCGCCGTGTCCGAGTCGTTGGCGATGATGTACCCGCTCGGCTCCTGGCCCGTCCGAGAGCAGCCCCGGCTCAGAGTCTCGAGCATCTGGGACGTCTTGGAGCCCGGCGCCGCGCACATGTCCAGGACCTTGTGGTGGGGCTGTACGCCCAGCACCACAGGCGGGATCATCGACACCGTCTCTTGCCGCGTGATGGTGCCGGCCTCCGTGTGCACCTTGATCAGCTCGTGAAACTCGCCCAGCGACGTGTCCTTCCGCAGCGTGTGCCGGTCAATGGCCATCTGGTAGGCATGGCCGCCCTGGAAAAACTCGAGGCGCTTGATGGGAGCCACCTCCTGGCCGTCCACCTGCACCCGCTTGGCCACATGCCCCTCGATTTCGGCCACTAACATCTCGGTGAAGTCGCAATCCAAATTCACTCGAAAAGATGCGGGCAAAGGGACCGCCAACGTCTGCATAAAGGTCTGCCATTCGGCCTCTGAGGCGACGATGCCTTGGGCTTGGTAGTAGGCCTCGAAGACGGGGCTCCCCGGCACGATGTTCTTGCCCGACGTAGTGTCTCTTGCGACAATCCATTCGTCCCCTCGTTCCCCCCCGCCCTGTCGATCCTTGCCATGCCCGCCAGGGTTATGCTTGTCTCTTTTTTGCTTCTTGCGATGCCATGATTTGCCCATGGTTATTAGCCTGGTGGGGAGGGGGAGGGGAGGGGAGGTAGAGGAAAGCTGGTGGGTGGGCGTTGAGTTGTGTCGGTTGCTGACCACATGAAAGTGAAGGGTGGAGAGTCAACAGAAGGCAAGGGCCTGAATCCCAAACGATCCACACATAAACAAGGGGGACAAACCAAGGCACAAATAGTGCGCTGTGCACGACGCAGCACGACCCTACAATGCTTCGAGCGGGTCTCTGTTCCATCACACAATTCAAATGCCTGCTCAGCACTCGCTCCTCTTACTCCGCCCTCTTCTTAGCTAGGCCTTGTTGATTCAGTCGACATTCAGTCCCAACCCTGCCACACCTGACCGTGCCTTCTCGTTCCCAACCACACACACACATACAGTGCCTTGCCGGCCAACCGGGTAGGAGCCACAAGTGACAGCCTACAAGGTAAGACACCATTCTCCCTCATCTCTGCCTCTCGCATCTGCTGATGTTCTTGCAGCAAGAGGCCCCACCGCAACATTCTCTTGGCCGGCAGTGCGCCCCGGCAGCGGGGTGGCTTCCAGGGCAACTACCACTTTCTGACAGGGTGAATTTGTCCACACAATAGTGGGGGGGGACTGTTGTTGTAGCAAACATTCGTCCCGGCCAAAACGCATCATTCCCCCTTTCGCTCTCGCGTCGAAGGCCGACCGAGATGCAGTGCCGCGAAGCCGTCGGACCTTCGTTCATTCGTTGCATCTGTGGGCATACAGGGCATACGAATCCCACACATCCTACCGCAGCGAGTCATCAAATCTCCACACACGAAGAACCGTCGAAGGCCGACCGAGATGCAGTGCCGCGGGAGGCGTCGGACCTTCGTTCATTCGTTGCATCCTCTGTGGGCACACAGGGCATACGAATCCCACACATCCTACCGTAGCGAGTCAACAAATCTCCACTCACAAAGAACCCCCCCCC
>Ga0209390_10003983_pt1 | contig 22869 bp, 24 predicted proteins | sample BON01_FD_187212 | JGI IMG/M metagenome (GOLD analysis project Ga0209390, IMG submission 187212) | Freshwater microbial communities from Lake Bonney liftoff mats and glacier meltwater in Antarctica - BON-01 (SPAdes) (version 2) | ecosystem: Environmental > Aquatic > Freshwater > Ice > Glacier... | reverse complement strand
GTTCAAAAAGTTGAAAACTGGTTAAACTTACGGCCTCGAAAATCATTGAATTATTTAACCCCATTTGAGGTTATGCATAACACTAAAATTAACTTACAGAGTGTTGCACTTCAGAATTGAATCGGCGAATGTTTAAAAAAACATCGGCAAAACAACATTAAATCTAAAGAAGATATTCCTCTAGATTGCCAAGAAATAGCCGATGATTTTATTTTATCTGGTGGTTTTAATGAACTCGTTGGTATGACCAAAAAATTTAAATAATTCTCTTTTAAAAAAAGAACTATTATAAAGTTTCTACATAATAAATTAACAATAAATGATCGTAAGCTGAGATAATGATACTATCTCAGCTTACGATCATTTAATAATTTTATAGTTTATGTAATCCAGTCATATTTTTTATTGTAATAATAGATAATATCAATATTAAACATTACAACTTCGAACATATCTTTTGGCATGTACCTTATTAAAATCATATTAAAAAAGCTTGTATCAACTGCTACAGAAGGCAACTAATTGATTTCAAATTTGTATTCTGTTAATCTATTACTTTAAGTCTCTCATATCTAAACACAGTTACTCTACAAATAAAAAATTATGAAAAAAATTGGTCTTATTGGCGGCGCAGGCCCTGAAGCGGGTGCCTTACTTTTAAAAAACATCATCCAAGCTTGTCAGCAAAATGGAGCATGGGAGGATCATGATTTCCCTTCTATTATGTTGTTAAGTAGAAAATTCAGCCCCATGATTAACTCTGATAATCATAAAAAAGATATTATTTCAGAAATTCAAGCTGCTGTTAACACTCTTGATGCTAATGAAAATGAAGTTGTTGGTATCGCATGTAATACATTACATTCATTTGTTCAACACGTTAACTTTAAAAGTATGGTTTTTGTAAGCATTGTTGATGAGGTTATTAATGTAATTAAAAAAGAACAAAATTATAAAATTTTATTCTTAGGCACAAAAACAAGTGTTAATGCTAAAATATATGAAACCTCAAGCTCAGTTCAAAATTTTTATCCAACGATAAAACAACAAGAATTAATTCAAGAATGCATTATCAGAATACTTAAGAATCAACACTCTTCATTAGATTCATTGCTTGTCAGCACTATCATTAACGATTGTCATGAAACTATAGATTTCAATGCAGTTATTCTTGGTTGCACTGAACTATCAGTTATACATCAAAATAATGCTATTGAATCTATAAAGCACAGTATCATTTATGATCCAATAACTATTTTAGCTCATAAATTAATTTCATTATAAAAAACATACACCAAGTTAAGATTTAATAATTATTTTTAATTTTAATCATTATTTTGAGTATGATTTAAATTAAAATAGGTAGTTACTGCAATAAAATTGATTCCAGAAAATAAAAGTATGGACTGGCATATTTTTTTAAAAGATAAATTTTGCTGTTTTAGTTGGTCATTAGACTCTTTTAATTCAGAGTTATCTAAAACCAATAAATCATGTAGCTTTTCAAGTCGAAAACGCTCTAAAGCCAGCGGGTCATATTTTTGATTTTCTAATATCTTCTTTCGATGTTTTTTAACATTTTGATCTCGAGCATCTTTTTCGTATTCAGTTTGATCTGATTCGAAGTCAGCATCTAATATATTTTGATCATAATCTGATTGTTTACACCATTCAGTCGGATATGTGAATTCAGTCTGAGATCTATTGAAATATATCCTTTCAACTTCATCAGTAAAGCTGATGTTTTTTTTAGGGGTAATTTGATTTGATCTCATTATTTTATTTAATTCATGCTCATGAGCTGATGATACTTGTCGATATGCAGCAAATAGCAAAACAGAACAAATGAGAAAGTTTTGATATTTATTTTTCATAACGTATAAATCTCCTCTATAAAAATAAAAAGCCCTAGAAAAAATCTAGAGATTTTTATTTAAAAAAACAAGGATTCAATATATTCTTAATTTAAAATTCTTTTAAGAAGAATTATGACAATTTTAAACTTATAAGCTTTCGTCAAAACTATTTATATAATTAAAAAGAACATATCCTGTTGTAACACAACTGAGTCCCGCAAAAAAAATCATCTTTTTGTTTAAAAGTTCATTTTGTTCTTTTAGTTGTTGGTTCTCTTTTTTCAATTCAAAATTATCGAAAGCCAATGGATCTATTTTTTGCTCTTTTAATATTTTACTTCGATGCTCTATTTTATTTGAAAGTTCAGCACATCTTTGTGCAAAAGTTTTACCTGACTCAAGTATAAAATCCTTTTTATTTTTACTACGATTTGATTTGTCATGCCATTGAGTTGGATTATCAATTTCAGTTTCAAATTGATAAGATCTAATTACTTGAATTTTAGAACTAAAAGAAACATTTTTTTCAACTCTCAGGACATATGAACTATTTTTTTTCAAAATTCCAGAAACCTGATGGGCCTGTTTTTTAACAGATTTTTTTGGTGATTTTTTAGAAGAATGCTTATATTTTTTAGAACCAGCTTGTACATCAACAACCAATACCAATAAAAATAGTGCCATAATTTTTTGGCCATATTTCATTATCATTTTACTAACTCTAATTTAAACAATAAGCCCTAGAAGGGCTAGGAATATTCATTAAAAAATGAATGATTTAATATATTATTAATTAATGACTCTTTTTTTAAAAATTCCAAAAACTTGGGCGGTCTGTTTTTTAAAAGGTTTTTTTAATAATTTTTTAGGATCAGCTTTTAAATTAAAAATTAATATCAATAAAAACAATACCATGGTTTTTTGGCTATACTTCATTATGATTCTCCTAACTCCATTTTTAATAATAAGCTCTAGGGACCTAGAGCTTATTATTAAAAAAACAACTTAACTTAAGGCTAATTTAACATTTTTTTCAATAAAGCTTGAAACTGCTTTGGATCACCATTGCCATTTGTTGCTTTCATACAAGTCCCAACAAAAAATCCAAATAGATTTTGTTTACCTGATTTATACTTTGCAACCATGTCTTGATTTTGCTCAAGCACCTGTTTTACAATTGCTTCAAGTTCATTTGCTGATCCAACTTGTTTTAAACCTTTGCTTTCAACAATTTCTTGAGGGTTTCCACCTTGCAGAGCTATCAACTCAAAAACTTCTTTTGCAGCTTTGTTATTAATAAGGTTGTCTTCAACCATTTTTATAATTTCTGCTAATTTTGCTGGTGTTACTTTACACTGATCGATGTTCTGTTTGTGTTCTTTAATCGAACCTAAAACATCTCGCAACAACCAATTAACTGATGATTTGCTCTTATGCAATAACATTAATTCTTCAAAATAATGAGTTAAATCAATGTCACTTGTCATAATATCAGCTTCATAATCAGACAATCCAAATTCCTGCTTGTAGCGATCATATTTTGGAAATGGCATTTCTGGAAACTCAGCTTTTATGCTATTTAAAAAATGAGGGCTAACTTCAATCAAAGCTAAATCTGGCTCAGTGAAAAATCTATAATCCGCAAGACCTCCCTTGCTTCTCATTGGCATAGTTTTCTTATTTTTAGAATCCCACAAACGAGTTTGTTGAATTATCTCTTCACCACGCTGTAAAGCTAACACTTGTCTTTCTGATTCGTATTCAGTTGCATCAGCAATAAACTTAAATGAATTAATATTTTTCAATTCACAACGAGTACCAAGAGTTGGTGATGTTTTCAATCGCATAGAAATGTTCGTATCTGCACGAAACGAACCTTCTTCCATGTTACAAGTACTTACACCAATATATTGCATGATTGTGCGTAAGGCTTTAAGGTATGCTCGAGCTTCTTCTGTTGTTTCGATATCTGGTTCAGTTACAACTTCAATTAATGGAGTTCCGGTTCGATTCAAATCGACAAAACTTTCTCCAGTAAGATCAGAGTGAGTGTTTTTACCAGCATCTTCTTCGATGTGAATACGATTAATTCTAATTTTTTTTGTAGAATTATCCTGAAGCCTAATCATGACATAGCCATTGCGACAAATTGGAAGATCATTCTGTGTAATTTGATAATTCTTTGGCAAATCTGGATAGAAATAATGCTTTCTGTCAAATTCTGAAATTGGAGATATTTCGCAATTAGTACCAAGACCCGCAAGTACCGCAAATTCTACAACCTGCTTATTTAATACCGGCAAAACTCCTGGGTAGCCTGCACAAATAGGACAAATATTTTCATTAGGAACCTGAGTTTGGGCATTAGAACAAGAACAAAATATTTTGCTCTTTGTATTCAGTTGCACATGAACCTCAATACCAATATCCATTCTATAGTCAGGATATTTCTCTAAAGTAGAAGTTTGTTTTTCCACAATAACCCTTTCAATTGCTCTTTATAATTACTTTTTATTTATTTCAAACTGAGTTCTTTGTAATGTTGACTTGCTTAAAAAAGTAATCTGGACTCCAAATTTACCTTCTAAAGCTAGAATTGAATTGTACTCAATGCTTGAAATGAAATCAAAAACTTCTGGCTGTAAGCTCAATACAATTGCTTCCTTAGAAGTTAATGTGTGTAGCTTTTGATCAATTGCACGTAAAATCTGATAACTTTCTGCTCGAACAGATTTTAAGTAACCATTACCTCTACAAGTCGGACAAGTTTCAGTTAACTGTCGAATCAATGTTTTTCCAGAACGTTTTCTGGTCATTTGAACTAAACCAAATTCTGAAACAGCAAGAACAACTGATTGAAATTTATCATACTCTTTTAGATGTTTTTCAAATTGCTCAACTAGTTTTTGACGGTTTTTAAGATCATGCATATCGATAAAATCGATAACAATTAATCCACCAATATTTCTCAAGTGTAATTCTCGTACAATTTCTCGAGCAGCTTCTAAGTTGGTCTTTAAAATTGTATCTTCCATGTTGTTTTTACCCGTAAACCTACCGGTATTAACATCAATCGAAGTCATTGCTTCAGTTGATTCAATGATAATTGAACCACCCGATTTCAGATATACTTTTTTAAATAATGCGCTGTTTATCTGCTTATCCATATCATACAAATCAAAAAGATTTGCTGATCCTTCGTGTAAAACAACTTTATATTTAAAATCTGGAGCTACATTTTTAAGATATGTATAAATCAACTCTTGATTTGCTTTGCTGTCAGTAATGATTGCTTCTACTGAATGATCTAAATGATCTCGAACAACGCGTAAAGAGATATCAACTTCTTCATGGATCTTAGTTTTTACTGGTGCTGTTTTATATTTTTCAACAATTTTATTCCAATCTTTTAACAAGAATTGAATATCTTTAGAAACTTCTCCCTCATCTGCATTTTCAGCTGAAGTACGAATAATTGCTCCCATACCAGCTGGTAAGTTTTTTTCTAAAATATCACGTAATCTTTGTCTTTCTTGGCTGCTTGCTATCTTTTTAGAAATACCAATTCTGCCAATGTTTGGCATCAATACAAGAAATCGTCCCGGAAGCGTAAAACAGGTCGTAAGTTTAGCGCCTTTTTCTCCGACAGGCTCTTTGCTTACTTGAACCAAAACTTCTTGGCCTTCTTTAAAGATAGAGCTAATGCTTGCTTTGCTTGAACGTTTGCCTTGATAAGGTGTTTTTTCAGTATCACTACTATCAGTAATTGAGTTATCATGAATAACATCCAGTTGATCAGCTCCTTCTACTGTATTAACAGCAAGGTCTCTATCAATTTCTGAAATATGTAAAAAGCCCGCGCGCTCTTGCCCTATTTCAACAAAAGCTGTTTGAATACCCGGAAAAACTTTGATAATTGTGCCTTTAAAAAAGGCTTTTTCGATAACATTGTCCGTAGCAGAACTAAAGTAAGCGTTTTCAAGCATATCATCTCGAACAACTGCTACTCTGGTTTCCCATGGCTCAACATTAATTAATATTTTTTTCATTCTATTCCTAAAATAACACTAATTTTTTTTATTTTTACTATTTTGTTAATTTTTAATTCAATATTATACAAATCTTTTGACTCTTTAAAAAAATATATTAGGCTATAAATAGCTTTTATAGCTCGTTCTAATTCTTTATAAAAAGATTATACTATTATTGTAACAAACTAAGGAATAAAATGAAAAAATATATGCACATTTTTTTATGTGTGCTTGTTTTAACAAGCGGATGTGCTAAAAAAGTAACGAAAACAAGCAAAACAAAAGAATTCCCTAAAAAAGCCTCTTACAAAAAAAGTTCTTTTGATGAAAATTTAGAAGCTTTTGCTTTAGATGATGACACGCTACACAATTTCGCACACGACCAAAGCAAAAATTCATCAGAGAACAACAGCACTCAAAAAACAGATTCTACGAAGACAGAACCTATTTTTGAGTGGGAAAACACCAATGTAGATCAAAGCAAAGAAGATTTCAAAACAGTCTATTTTGGATTTGATAAATATGACATAGATAAAGATCAAACTGTATCGCTGCAAGCTGATATTATTTATGCTAAAAAAATGATCGATTTAGGTAAAGTTATTGTTATCGAAGGTCATGCTTGTGATTCTGCAGGATCTGCAATTTATAACATGACACTTTCTGAACAACGAGCTAAATTCATTGCAACTAAATTCATGGATGCTTCCATTGATAAATCAAATTTCAAAATTGCTGCTCGCGGTCAAGAAATGCCAGTTCTAAAAGGTGGTAACCGTCGTGAACAATCTGTAAACAGAAGAGTTGAAGTTTATGCGATTGATAATAAATAAAATCATAAATTAACAAATTTAAAAAGAGCGGCTGATGTTATTATCAGCCGCTCTTTTTTTACAAAAATATCAAAACTGTTGAATTTAATTATCATACTTTAATATACTCGCTCAAAGTTTATTAATCATTTTGTTGAAAGTGAATATATAATGAGCAAATTCAATAACAAATTAAGTTGTAAATTATTTTTTTTAGTAAGTTATTCTTTTTTATCACAAGCATCTAGTTTTGAATCCCCAGAAAATTTCACCCAAGGTTTTGATTCAGCTATTTTAGCTGGTGATGTTGTAAAATTTCAAAGTTTAATCACAAGCAATCCAACAAAAATTAACGACCCAATTGGTACTCGCGGAGAGCCAATGCTGTCCAGAGCTATTGGTGCCAAAGCTCTAAATGGAGAATCATCAGAAGATTATGATCAAATTATTGATATTTTAATTGTTAATGCTCAAACAGACCTTGATAAACCAGATGAGCATGGATGTGCTCCTATCGTCTATGCTATACTTGCACATGACATCTATACTCTTCAAGAATTGTTAAAAACAGGTCGCATCAACATTAATGCTATAGGTGAAGATAACAAAACAGCTTTAGATTATGTAAAAGAAAATACAAGCTATAAACAACTGCCTGCTATTTTAAGAGAAGAAAGCTATGCAATTTATAAATTGTTAAAAGATTCAGGAGCAATAGGCAGACTGTCTCCGGTAACTATATTTCCATCTTACGATGAGATGAACGCAGAATTTAAAGATTCCCATAAATAAATTTTGAAAAAGAAGAAGGCAGGTAAAATCTGCCTTCTTCTTTAATGACTAAGATGATGTTTTAGATTGTTGTATTTCAGCATTACGCAAAATAGCTATAACTTTATTAGCTTCTTTATAAGAAGCTAAATCTAATGGAGTCTGACCAAAATCATTTTTTTTGTGTCTATCAGCACCTGCATCAATTAATACTTGTGCAACTTTATCTGCATTATGCCAAGCTGCTTTATGTAACGGAGTCTCTCCATGAAAATCAACTTTATCTACCTCAGCATCCGCGCAAACTAATCTCTTTGCAGATTTATCTGCATTGTTAAGAGCTGCTCTATGTAATGGAGCCTCTCCATGAGAATTAATTTTATCTACATCTGCACCTTTTCCAATTAATATTTGTAAAACTTTATCTGCATTATACCAAACTGCGCAATCGAATGAGGTATGACCATTACAATTTTCTGTATGCATATCAATATCTGCATTTACTAATACCTGTGCAGCTTTATCTGAGTCATGCATAGTTGCACTATGTAATGCAGTTTCGTTCATCAAAGATTTTTTATTTTTATCAGCACCTATATTTAACAAAAATTGAACGGTCATCGATTTATTTTTAGATGCTGCACTATGAAGCAAAATTAAAAAATTCTTATCATTTACATATTTTTCTAAAGTATTATAAAAAAAAGAATCTTTATGGTACAGAGCATACATAAAAACTGCTATTTTTTGGCCGTCTGGACATGTTTTAGGATCCTGAATCTGCCACAAAAGAACCTGCTCTTCATTTAAATTACTCAGATCAATTTCTACTGAACTTTCTATTGCTTGAAGTATCACGCTCCTAAATAATTTTTGAGAGTCTTCTATAATTACTTTTTCCGATTTAAATAAAGCGTTATGAAGTCCAAGAAGAGCTGACCCTGATCTTCTTCCAGTTGAATCAACCAAAGTCTCATCATTTGGATCTACCGTGAAAACAACTTGCTCTTGCATGTAATCTTCAAAGTCTGCTCTTGTTAACTCAAACCCTTGCGCTAAGTCTGGATATAGCTCTGAGTATGATTGTTGTTGATTATCTATTATTTCTTCTGCGGTAGATAAATATATTGATTGGAAGATTAATATGAGTATTAAAAATTTCTGCATATATAAAACCCCTCATGTTGATTTTCAATTTAAAACATAATTATTTATTTTATAAATATAGTAACTTCAACTTACTTTTAAATTAAAAGGATAGGCAATAGAACCTACTTTAAATTTTTCACTCACATTGATCCCTCTAAAAAAAGAAGAAGGCAGGTTTTACCTGCCTTCTTCTTTTTAAATCTAATCTTTTTAAAAAATGATTATTTATAACATAATAGATAGTTCATTAATGTTTAATTCTCTATTCTGTTGTCTTTGAGCATTTTCTAAAAGAGCTCTAACTTTATATGAATCACATTTAATTGCTTTATCTAATGAAGTAAAACCATAAGAATTTTTTTTACTTATATCTGCACCATGCTTAAGTAAAATCTCTGCAACTCTATCTGAATCCCAAATAGCTGCTTCATGTAATGGAGTCTCTCCGCTTGCACTGACTGTACCTACAGTTGCACCTGCTTTAATTAATATGAGCATAACTTTATCTGCATTCCAAAGAGCTGCTTCATGGATTAAAGTCATATTTTCACTATCTAATTTGCATGCGTCAGAACCTGCCTTAATTAACACATCTGCTACTTTGTCTGAATTAGACCTAACTGCTTGATTTAATGGAATGTTCCTATACCGATCTACTTTGTCTATATGAGCACCTGCATTAATTAATACTTACGCAACTCTCTCTGAGTTAAATAAAGCCGCTAGATGCAATGGAGTAAATCCAGTACGATTAACCTTATTTGCATCTAAACCTATACTCAATAAAAACTGAAGAATCATAACTTTATTTTTTAATACTACTTCATGAACCAAAGCTGTAGAATTTTTATTATTTATATATTTTTTAAAAGTATCAAAAAATAAAGAATCTTTATAATGCATAATATACATAAAAGTTACTAATTTTCGATCATCTGGACAAGTTCTAGGATCCTGAAGCTTCCATAAAAGAGCTAGTTCTTCATTTAAATTATTTAGATCAATTTCTACTGAACTTTTTATTGCTTGTAATATCACATTCTTAAATACTTTATTACAATTTTCTGTAATTATTGTTTCTGACTTTAATAAAGCATTCTCAAGTCCATGACAAACTGAAGCTGCTGTGCGTCCACTTGAATCAAGAAGACTCTCATCATTTGGATCTATAATAAATGAAACTTGCTGCTGCATGTGAGATTCAAAATCTTGCCCTATCAACTCAAATCCTTCTGCTAAGACTGGATATTGATCTGAATATGACAACTGCTGATGTTTATCTACTGCTTCTTCTGCAGCAAACAAACAGATCGATTGCAAGCTTAATATGAGGAGCAATTCCTTATTCATATAGATAATTCTTTCATGTTGTTATTTTCTAAAATCAAAAAAGATGTTTATTTGTCGTAATCACTTTACCACAAATACTAAAAAGTATCAATTTGAAACAATTGTCAAATAAAGAAGGAAGGTAATTAAACCTTCCTTCTTTATTTTTAAAACGAACTTACATGTTTTTTAATGAATCGAATTAATATCTAAAATAGAATTAATTCGACGCTCTTCGATTACTTTTTCAATTTTAATAGCATGCTGAGAACAGCATACTTGTAAACCAATTACTACTAATAAAAGTAGTAAGGCTACGATTCTTTTTTTCTTCATGGAAGAATCCAATACTAATACGAAACCTTATAGGGTTATCAATGATACATCTAAAAGCTAATCTGAAAAATACTTTTAGCAGTAAAAATGAAAACTTTTAAAGTTTATTTTATAACTAATTTTTAACGAAATATTTTTTTAGTTGGTTATTGTGGCCAACTGTTGTTTGAATTGTTTTTGAAAAATATAATAGGTAATGACAAAAGAAAAGGAGGTTGACGTTACTACGTTATGACAACATAAACATCTTTTATTTGTGACTTGTGAAAATATCATAATGATTCCTTTTTTCTTTTACCATGTAGCATTGATTAATTTTATTTAAAACTACACAAATTATATATCGAACATGATGATAGAAAAAAGTTAGAACAGATTGCAAGAGATTAATTATTTACCTACACAGAACTCCCTGAAAATGGCGTTCAAGGCATCTTCTGTTACCGTCTTTCCGGTAAGTTCTGATAGCTTTGAAATTGCATCATTAACATGAATTGTTAGCAATTCATAATCTATTTTTTTTGCAATGATTTTTGTAATAGATTGCAATTCCAACTGAAGCAATAATAGCAAATTATACTGACGCTTATTGAGTAGACATGGTGATTGACCAATGCTCATTAAGTCAGTAATTTTTTCACCAATTTTTGTATGTAAAATATCAATATTTACAGAATTAACCGTTGAAACAGAAATTAATTTATCTGGTTTCAAAAATGGAAGTTTGTTCTGACCTATATCTATTTTGTTTTGAACAAATATGATTTTATCACCTTGTTTTTCTGCTATTGATTCATATAAATCAATCTCTTCTTGAGTGTATGTTGCTGCTGCATCAAAAACCATCAAGACAAGATCTGATGATGTCACTTCTTCAAATGACCGATCTATACCTATTTGTTCAATAACATTATCAGCTTTTCGTAGCCCGGCAGTATCAATAAATGTGACAAATGATCCGTCTTTGTAAACTCCAGCTTCGATTGTATCGCGAGTTGTGCCTGCAAATTCGGTAACAATTGCTCGTTCTCGATTAATTAAAGCATTAAACAAAGATGATTTACCAGCATTAACAGACCCTACAAGTGCAATACGAACACCTTGGGTAATATATTGTCGTTTATCAAATGTTTGCAAAACTTCCTGAACATCTTTTTGAACACGATTGATACGTTCTTTAATCTGATCATCAAATGTCATTTCTTCATCTAAAAATTCAAAACTTGCTTCGCAATAAGCCATAATATGTAATAACTGTTTTTCAATAACCGCAACCCAAGAAGAAAAACTTCCCTTTAATTGTCGCAATGATTGCTTTAAAGCTTGTGATGTTTGCGCATGAATCAATTCATTAATTGCTTCTGCTTGGACAAGATCAACTTTATCATTAAGAACTGCTCGCTTAGTGAACTCTCCCTGATCTGCCAATCGAGCTCCAGCAAGAATTATAACATCGATAATTTGTTCAATTAAAAATTGATTATTATGACAAGTGATTTCGACAACATCTTGACCTGTAAAAGTTCTTGGACCACGCATTAATAAAAAAAGAACTTGATCGATATCTTGACCGTTTGAATCAGCAAGCCATCCATAATGAATCGTATGAGATTTTTGATTTACAAGCTTTTTTTTACCAGGAATACGCGCTACAGAATCAATCATTTCTATAACATTAATGCCTGACACGCGAAGCATTGCTATAGCACCAGATCCAACAGGAGTTGCTTGCGCTACAATTACTTGCTCATCATTCAATAACATCATATAACTTATAACTTCGAATCAGACTTGTTAGCTCGAGTAATTCCAGAAACACCAGGGTTTTCAGTATTTAATGGACGACGCTTTAATTTTTGTATAATTCGAGGAGCTGATTTTCTTTCATCACCTAATAATACTTTTTTAGGTTCTTCTTTTTCAACATGAGCAGGAGCCTGAACTAAAGGTTTTATAACTTGTAGCTCTACAGCTTTTTGAGCTTGCACTGCTTTAAGTACTTGAGTTACTTCTTTTTTAATTATTGTTTCTTTTCTTGCTCTATCTTTATCTGTTTCATCAGAACTAGATAAATTCATAAGTGCTTTAGGCTGATTAAAAATAGGCTTTGAGTGTGGATTTACAATCTGCTTTTTTAGAACTTGTGGCTGTACAGGCATAGATTGAATATGAGCTGCTTTGATTTCTTTTTTTGCAGATTCTTGATGACTGTTTTTATTTTTATGCTTAGGATTATGTTGTTTTTTCTTCTCATAACCTAATGAAATATTTTTGTTTAACTCAGTGTCAATAACATTAAGTTTGGTTGGGTTTTTAATTTTTTCATTTTCAAAAAAGCTAGAATACTCTTTTTGCTTTAAAACAACAGGGAATAGAGAGTCTGCTTTTGGTATATTTTTAAAGAATAAAGCTATTTTTGCTTTTTGAGCACCAAAGCCCAAAAATCCATTACTATGCTCTTGTAAGACTCTTACAAAAAATTCTTCTGGTTTTTCTGCTTTTTTCCATGCTGATTCAATTGCTTTAGATACTGTAGAAGCTTCTACAAAAACTGATTTCATTATTAATTACCTTTATAAAAAATCCTGTTCATCTTGAGTATTACAAATTAAAAAGTGGATTAAATTATTTGATGTAAGACTAAGACAATATTGTGAGGTGTTTGTGTTTAAAATATTTGACTATCTTTAATAGAGAGTCTATCAGAATAAGAAAAACAAAGTAATGATTTTTATTTTTTTTAACGAAGATATCGACAGACTAATCATTTTGAAAATGATAATTGGAGTGGGAAACGGGATTCGAACCCGCGACCTTTGCCTTGGCAAGGCAACGCTCTACCAACTGAGCTATTCCCACATAAAAGAAAATTTCATATTTACTATAGAATACCATCTCTCATAACAAAGTCAATTATTCTATTGACTAAAAATTAAGGCCTGGAACTCATTATCGAAACTTTTGCCTTTTTTAATCTGCTATGAGAAACTAAAAACAAAAAAGGTTTTTTATGATAGCAACAGTATCTGGTACGATTACAACAATCAACGAACAATCTATTATTATCGAGCAATCAGGCATTGGTTTCGAGCTCTATGTCACAACTCCACAAATTTACAAAGCTGAACAAACACAAAAATTATACACCTATATGCACTGGAACCAAGAATCTGGACCAACTTTATATGGTTTTAATTCAACCTTAGAAAAAACTGTATTTATTTTAATTATTAGCTGTTCTGGCATTGGTCCAAAAATAGGCTTAACTATTTTAAATCAATTAGATCCTAGCATTTTCTTACAAGCAATTGTAGAAGAAAATATCACAACACTCAGCTCTATAAGTGGAATTGGTACAAAAAAAGCAGAACAAATTTGCGTTGCCCTTAAACATAAGGTTGCAAAACTATTAAAAGATCAGCCAACACTTACATCATCATCAAAGTCTCTGAATCTTTGGAAAGACCTTACTGATACTTTATCATCTCTTGGTTATTCACCTGCAGAAATAAAACTAGCAACCAACCATCTTAAAGAAAACAATTTCGATGCGACGACTCAATTGAGTCAAGTATTGCGTAAGTCATTAGCATTTTTAACAAAAAAATAACTTGAAATATTGAAAAAATACGAAAATAACGTACTTTAAAACAAATACAGTTTATTTCGTTTAATACAAAACTTAGAAAAAGATAGGAATGTTTCATGATCAATTTATTACAAAACATTGATACAATTTGTGCGATCATGTCAATAATTCTTTTAGTTGTAGGTGTTTTTTTATCATGCTATATAAAATTCCCACAACTCAAAAACTTCAAGAACTTCTTACAAATTATTAAATCAAAAAAAGCAACTGAATCAACGACAAATACCATGTCGCCAGTCCAAGCGCTTTCAACTGCAATATCAACCAGTCTTGGAATTGGAAGTATGGCTGGTGTGCCACTTGCCATAACAATTGGCGGACCCGGAGCCTTATTCTGGATTGTAGCATATGCTTTTTTTGGATCAGTTACAAAATTCATCGAAGTAGTTTTTGCTGTAAAATATCGTAGCCGAGCTGCTGATGGATCAATTATTGGTGGGCCAACATCTTATCTTATGCAAGTGCATCCAGTTCTCGCATATTGGTATGGAGGCTTAACACTCATTTTATTTGCTGCCTGGTCTGGGATGCAAGCAAAAACAATTGCTGAAATTTATGCTCGTGTTGGAGTTCCTGAGTACATGACAGGTTTAACAATATCAATCTTCACACTTTACATGCTCATTGGTGGTGCAAAAAAAATTGGTAAATTTTCAACTATACTTGTTCCTTCGATGTGCACGCTCTATCTTCTTGCATCACTTTTCATTTTACTACAGGACATCCCTCTACTTGGAGAAGTGTTCATACTTGTTATAACAAAAGCTTTTACGCCAACCGCAGCTAGTGGTGGATTTATTGGTGCGTCTGCAATGATAGGTATCCGTCAAGGCATTCTGAAAAGTGCTTTTATTACTGAAGCCGGTATAGGAACTGCTGCAATTCCTCATGCAATGGCCGATACAAATAGCCCGATTAATCAAGGTATCTTGGCGATGTACTCGGTTGTTATTGATACATTTTTCTGTTTAATTTCTGGATTTGTAGTTTTAGTCACCGGCGTTTGGCAATCAGGAGTGACTTCGAATACATTAATTTATGATGCTTTTGAAATTGGATTGCCCCAGATTGGACCAATGATTCTTTTCGTTATTATAACTTTATTTGCTATTGGAACAACGCTTGGAAATAGTTTTAATGGAAGTAAAAGTTTTGGATTTTTCACCAATAATAAATATCTAACATACTACTACATATTTGTTGCTATTATGATCACACTTGGTTCAATTGTAGATACTTCAACCTTATGGTCTGCTATGGAATTAATTCTTCCATTAACTGCCCTTCCAAACCTTATTGGAATTGTTTATCTTGTCATAAAAGATCGCAAAGAATTTATTCAAGAATAATTTAAAAATTAGATAAAATAAAAAAAGGTGCATATAATTTAACTATATGCACCTTTTTCACATGAAAGTTTCAATCTATTTATTAAAAAACAAATTGAAATAAATAATTCTTAATCTGAAATTTCTACGTACTTAGAATCTTTTAAGCTATACCATTCACCAAAACTACCTGGTAAATACTCAGCGCTGAATACAAATTCTTTACTGTAAAAGCTACCTCGATCATGACGCTTTTGTTTTTGTTGAGCATAAATATCATCTTTAGAAAGGCCATGAATCTTAATAATACAATCAATAACTTCTAAAACATCACCTATTTCACTCGTTAATTCTTCTTTTGTTTCTGCTAAATAAACCTCATTGGATTCTTCAATTAATTTCAAACCAAGCTGTTGAATATATTCAACATCATCAAGAACAACTCTGTTAATAATTGCTCCATCTTGTTTTTCTAGCTGTTGTGCGGCCTTATCTCTCCACAATTTGTTCTGAAGAAATTTACGCCTTTTAACGCCTTCTGGAATATTTTTTTCATATGCTGTATCCGCAGACACTTCTGAAGACTTATTCCAATCAACTATTAAACTTTCTGAAACATTTTTCTCAACATGACACACAGTTGTCATAAAATAATACAGACCATAACCCAAACTTGCTAAACCTATTAAAAGATAGGTTGTCTTTTTTTTCATGAGAAACCCTTACAATGAATTTTGAATTTTTAATGCTGTATCGACAGATACAATACCAACTGGTTGATGCTCTTGCAAGCCAAGTTCAATAATTTTATCTATAAACGCCATAGGTCGCATGTTAGACTCTGCTGCTTGATGAAAAATACATGTTGCAGGGGTTAATCCGGGTAATGTGTTTATTTCAATTAAGACCAGACGACGTTGACCCGTAACAGATTGCTCAGGTGATTGAAAAAAACAATCAATGCGAGCATAACCACGACACCCAACCGCTCTATAAATCTCTTTAACTTTTTCTTGAACAAACTGAATGTCATTAATTGGTAGTAATGCTGGTGTTTGATTTTCTCCTGCACCCGGCAAAAATTTTTCTTCAAGTGACAATAAATCTCCCTGAACTATTGTCTGACTTGGTACCAAAGCTTCAATTTCATCATTGCCAACAACTGCTACAGTTAGCTCCATCCCTCTAATTTGCTCTTCTATCAATGCATGTTTTTTATGCATAAATAATTCCTGCAAAGTATTTTCTAACTCTTCTTTATTTTTTGCAGATGCTACCATCACACTACAGCCATCGTTGTGCGGCTTTACAATAAATGGATAACCAATTTTCATTAAAAATTCATCTAATTTATCATCTTTTGCAACCCACTCATCATAAGATAAAAGTAAAGACTTAGGTACATCAAAACCTTTTCGGCTTAAAAGTTTTCCGGTCTTATATTTATCCATACACAGACTGCTTGCCAGAATGCCTGATCCATTATAGGGGATTTGTAACATTTCAAGCGCACCTTGAATGGTTCCGTCTTCGCCTGGAGCACCATGCAATGCAATAAAAACAAAATCAACTAAATTTGGTAAATCTGACCACCCAATTTTTTTTGCAGCTTCTAAATTTTCTTGAATTTCTTTAGTTGAATGACAAACTAAGAGTCGATTGTCTAATAAAAAAAGTTCAAGAGAATTGGACATGAAAATTGGGAAAACTTCATATTTTTCTGATGACAGTTTATAAACAACATTACGACCAGACTCTAATGAAATTTCTTTTTCGTTACTTGGACCACCAAACAAAACACCAACTTTAAGTCTTTTTATATTTGAATCAATTTTTTTTGTTGTATTAACTTCCATAACATAACTTTTCAATTCTGTAGTGATAAGGTGATTGATTAATTCTGTATGACCGATGTTTACCTCGGCTGCTTGTCGAAATAAAAATGTTGCCGGTCCCATACCGGAAAGTGGATTGCTATCAATAATAACAATGTTGCCATCTTGAGTTAAAAACCCATCAATACGTGCCAAGTTCGTAAACCCTAAAACCTGCATCACCTGGATAGATGTTGCTTTAATTTTTTCAATGAGATCTGAACCACATCGAGCAGGAGTTTTTTCATGCACAGCTCCTGGCATATATTTTTGTTGATAATCAAAAATATCAGTATCGCCAGAAATCAATACTTCTGTTGGAGGTAAAGCGATCAACTCACCGGTAATATTATCAGTAATAATGATACAGGTGAATTCCATACCAATAATTTTTTCTTCAATTAAAATTGACTGACCCTTCTTGCCGCTAATAAAACAAGAGGTTGTAACTGCATGTTGCAAATCTTTACGATTCTTAACAACAAAAACACCAAAGCTTGAACCTTCATTAACCGGTTTTACAATTAAAGGAAATTTTAAATTATGAGTGCTCAGCTGTTGATCAACCACCTCATCATTAAAATTTTTAATCTGAGCAACTGTTAAGAAAAAACCTTTTGGTACCACAATGTCATGCGCAATTAAATACTCATTATGAACTTGCTTATCCATACCCAAAGCACTCGCAAACATTTTTGAACCTAAATAGGGGATTTTCAACAGCTCCAGCATAGCCTGCAATCGTCCATCTTCTCCATATTTTCCATGAGTTGCAATATAAACAAAATCAACAAACTTTGATAATTCATCCCAGGTAACATGCTGTGCCTGTGATGTAAGACGAGATTCAAAATCTGCAATTTTACCACGGTACAAAAAAGTCCATGGCAAAATATATAACAAACCTGAAGATGTTTGAAATAAAGGAATAACCTGAAAAAGCTGGGAATCCAAATGATCACAAATTGTACGGCCAGAATTAAAAGAAACTTCTCGTTCGATGGACATACCTCCCATCAAAACTCCAACCTTTAACATGATGATGTCCTTTTATAATTTGATTTCCTGTAAAATATAACTGTGCTTAATTTAAGTTTACAATCTTTCCTGAAATATCTCAAAAAAATAGACGATCATTTATAAATCAAACAAAAACATGTAGAAAATATTGTTTAATTGCATTGTTTTTAAAAAAATTATTTCCTTATTGAATAATAAATGAGTATATGCTAAAATAATCGCTTATAATCAACATATTAAAAAATTAATATTCTTATGGATCAAATGAAAAATTTATTATTTATAACATTTATCTGTATTGTTTTCAATAACAATACAACAATTTTTGGATCAGAACTTACTCATCAATTAAATAAAAAAATAGTAGAAAAGTTTGATCAAAAAAATGAATTGACACCATTTCCAGACACAACAGAGTATAGCTTTTTAAAAGATATACCCGATAGCGCTTCATCAAGAAATATCGAAGAAGAGCAACTTGTTTATCTTGCGCTTAAAGGAAACAGGGAGGTTTCCAATTTATGGGTAGAGTCCATCTCTTCCAATGGAACCAAAACCTTAACAAAGTCTAAAGAAATCATTAAAAAAATAAATATTAAAAAAACAGAAAAAAATCTATCCACACATCTATCCTACAAATCTTCCTATATAGGCAGCCCTATTGTTTTTTACGCAACACGAAAACCATATATTGTAGCTTTAGCTGAATCAGCTGGTATAAAAATAGATAATTTATCAAGCCCAACATCTACAAATGAACTTTTCAAAAAAAACAATAAACAATTATCTGCTATAATCAATGACGAGACGACGCTTAATCCATGCCTGTTACCACTCTTAATCGAAATGCAAATAGAAGAAGAATTTCATGCTGATTATAAAGATACAATTGAAAAACTAGCTCAACAAATTCCATACTTACTTGAACAAGGCTTTAACAATAAATCTGTCTGCAGTCTCCTTGAAGGCAACCAAGAATCAATCGATATTTTAGACATATTACATAAAAACAACCTTGATTTTTCTGATGATGAGACGAGTGCTAATGATACTAGCGAGGAATTTGAACAGTTTATCATAGAACAAAACGAACACAACATCAGATAAAACCTACCGAAATTTTCAATTTGAATTTTTATTTTTTCTGTGTTATGATAACTAACCTAAGATATCAAAAATTGGTATTATCATAAAACGAAAGTTAAAAACGAAATCTATTAAATTAATTATCACATCATTCTCTTTTCTTGTTTTAAACAACTCGGTACATGCATCAGAAGGTAAAGTAGAAAGCTTTTCATCATTCTACTTCAACTGTGATGATTTAAACCCTGCAACAAACAAGTCACTTAAAGATCCCACAAACTCAAATACTTCAGGACATCAAAAAGATATGATTGCATCACATTCCTACAATTGTGGTACTTTAAGTCCAATAGCAGCAATGTTACTCAAGGAAAATGTAGAATCTACTGCGAGCTCAAATGCTTCAGGAAATTTAGAAGAAAGTTTTTCATCATTTTACTATAATTGTGAAGATTTATACCCTCCAGTAAAAAAATCACTTGAATCAACAGGGAAAGCTATAAAGCATGCTCCTGTTGCTACAAGAGATGAAACTTTAAAACGTCAATTAGTACGACGTATCTTCAGAGATAAAACAAACGTAAGCAATACATTAATAGATACATCTTTTCAGAAATTCACTCCAGATCAAGTAAAGAAAATGAGTGAAAAGGCTATGTTTATTGCACTTAAAAATGAATTCACACTATCACAAGAAGAAGTCTAAGAATATATTCTATTTAATATAAACCCATATAGAAATAAAACTTATTTAAAAAAGCTATTGAAGTACATGACAAGTGTACTTCAATAGCTTTTTTAAATAAGTTAATAAGCTTTGTACTACAAGAAAGCAACAATGGATTGGTATGAATTAACATCAAAGCGATCGTTAAAAACTCTTTTATAGACAAAAAGATTGAAAACATTCCAATAATTGCTTAAACAAGGCCTTAACTAAGAATTTATCTGCAATATTCCAGAAGGCAACCAAGAGCCAATCGATTTTACAGAGACTAAAAACAAATAGTCTAAAACCTTCTAATGACAAGACTGGTAGGAACTATACTCGTGAAAATCCTCAATAATTATTTATGAAAAGTCAAAATACCAAAACATCTAGGAATTATCATATGTTTTCAATTTGAAATTTTACTTTTTATATGCTATAATAATTAAGTTAATATTTTAAAAAAATTATATTTTTATATAATGAAAGAACAATATGAAAACTATCAAATCAATAATTTTATTTTTCTGTGCTTTTATAGTAAACAATTCTATAAGTGCATCAGAAAACATATCAGGAAAGCTTTCATCATCTTACTGCGATGAAGCGCCAAGCTCTCCTGCAAAAATACTGTCTAGTAAAACTACCAATTCTCATGAAAAACCTCATACAGTAGAAGTTTCTCAAAAAAATTCTGGCATTACCTTGTCTAGACTTATGACATATCATAAAGTAAAAGAACTTTTTCCTAGTGCAAGTGATGCATTAATAGAGGAATCTTTGAGACAATTCACGCAAAAAAAATTAAACTCTATGTCTCTAGCAGCTGTAGGAATGGCTCTCAACAACGAGTTCACACTATATGAAAAATATTCATCATCAAAATAAGTCCTGATAATATATTCTATTTTATGTACACTTATACAAAAACATAACGAGAGGATAATATGAAAAATACTAAATCAATAATTTTATTTCTATCTGTTTTTACAGCAAACAGCTCTATAAATGCATCAGATAAATTTGATCAAAAAAAATCATTTAGAGCAGAGGATCAAACCGCCGCTGATGATAATCATAAATTTCGTGCAGTAAGATACTATTGTTCTGATATAACCTTGCCCCAAATAAAAAAATGTTTTAAGAACTTTACTGTAGAAGAAGTAGAAAGAATGCATCCAACAGCTATGTTTTGTGCGGTTCACAATATATTCTCAACCGCATCGACAAACATGAAATTTCAACAAAAATAAACCCTAACAATATATTCTGTTTTATATAAACTTATATAAAATTAAATTTGATTCAAAAAAGCCATCGAACTGCATAAAATTTGTATTTCAGTGGCTTTTTTGATAGTACAAGGAACTTCATGCTACAGCACAATAATAATAGATTAATATGGATCGATCTCGAAATGACCGGATTAGATCCTGTTACAGACAAAATTCTTGAAATTGCTACCATCGTGACGGATGATCAATTAAACATCATCGCAGAAGGTCCTCATCTTATTATTCATCAATCAGATGAAGTGTTAGAAAGCATGAATGAATGGTGCCAAGTTCAACATAAAATGTCTGGGCTTGTTGATTCTGTACGTGCTTCGAAAATGTCTCAATCTGAAGCAGAAGACCGTACCTTACGCTTTCTAGAAAAATACTGTGATAAAAACTCAACACCACTTTGCGGAAACTCTGTGTGGCAAGACAAACTTTTTTTACAAAAGCACATGCCTCGACTTGGTAATTTTTTCCACTATCGAATTTTAGACGTAAGCACAATTAAACTTGTTGTTAATCGATGGACAAAGAAATATAAATTATTTAAAAAAATTGAATCTCATCGTGCGCTTGACGATATCAAAGAATCGATTGATGAACTTAAATTTTATAGAAAAACTTTTTTCAACATACCCGACTTAGAAACAGATTCACCTGAAAAAGATTAATCTTTAAAGTGTAAAAAAGAAAGGCCTTTCAAAAAAAATTGAAAGGCCTTTCTTTTTTATATTATATAAATTTTAAAATCATCCAAGATCTAAAAAACTTTCTTCGTTATAAGCTTCTGAAGTCCTGATAATATCAAATGTCTCTTTCATTTCACCAAGTGCTTTTTCAGCTCTTCGTAATGTTTGAGGATACTTTTCTTGATTATCTTTTTCGCATATAAATTCTGCCAAAAATTTGACATCACCTGGTACAACCTCTTTACAATATTTCATACAAGGTGATTTTTTTTCACCTACCGCAGATGCCAATATTGAAAGTGCTTCATGAGTTTTCATTTTTTTATTTTTATAAAAAGATAAATCTTCATGAAAAGTAACAACTTCGTGAACATCTACGCAGATTTGATGAATAGCAAAAAATGATCTTAATTCATCTGCATTTTGTAAACATGTATCGATTTTAAAAATCATTTCATCTGATTTATTACTAAAACAACGAGGCCATTTTAATTGATTTTTAGCTTTCTCTAACATCAATATATCTTTTTTGATTTTTTCATCCATTTCATCTACATTTTCCATTTTAAAAAAAGATATATTATACAAAATAGCATCTTCTAAACTAGAAAGCATAGGGTTGTGACCATATATTATAGATGGACCATGTTCATATTTAAACAAATCATTTTGCTCCAAAGTATAATAAACTCTACAATTTACAATATCAGCACAGGACTTCCGCAAATTAATTGAAATCGAATGAAAGATTCGATCTAGACGTTCTTTCTAAAAAAGTATAGGCTTCTTTTTTTGTGATCAAACTTAAAAAGGAGCCTATAAGTGTTTGCAAACATATCTTCAAATTACGTAAAAACTTTAGTTTTGTCTACTTCTCATAAAAATTTTACTGCAATGGGACGTTTTAATAATCGCAGTGCTGATACAATTCAACGACAATTATCTCCCGC
>Ga0209390_10003981_pt1 | contig 22883 bp, 17 predicted proteins | sample BON01_FD_187212 | JGI IMG/M metagenome (GOLD analysis project Ga0209390, IMG submission 187212) | Freshwater microbial communities from Lake Bonney liftoff mats and glacier meltwater in Antarctica - BON-01 (SPAdes) (version 2) | ecosystem: Environmental > Aquatic > Freshwater > Ice > Glacier... | reverse complement strand
TTCCCACATTTCGGTGTGCATGGCTGGACAAATCATCACCGGCGCCCGAGTAGCTAGCAGCGTGGCGATAAGCAGATCCGATGAAATTCCGGCCGCATATGCGCCGATGACTCTTGCGGTCGCAGGAACCACAACGACGAGATCGGCGAGTTGGCCGAGTCGCGTATGAGGTATCGGATCGGCATCATCCCACAACGAGGTGTGCACAGGTTCAGAGGCGAGAGCTGAAAGCGTGACTTTTCCTATGAAGCGTTCGGCATCGCTCGTCATGATCGGGGCAACATGGGCACCGGCATCTACCAACAACCGGCAGAGTTCAATTGATTTATAGGCGGCAATGCCACCAGATACCCCAAGGACGATGTGTTTACCGCGAAGTGCGCTCATCGCATATGTCGATCGAATTAAAGCGACTCATGAGAAGTGATACCTACTTGCGGTGTTACGAGCCCAGACCTTGACGATGCTCGCTCCATCAAGGCTTCGATCGGTGGGTTCATCATGCCGAACATCAATTCTACCCGCTTCGCCCACGTATTGGCTTACAGCATCCGACCTAGAGCATCGTCATTCTGAGCCCGTGCGTCTAGCCTCTGCGCAAAGCGAGTCGCCCGATGTATCAACGAGAGGCTGCATTGACCAAACATATTAAGCCGGGCCTGTTTCGGCACCGCTGCCTGCAATATCCGTGAGGGCGCGGTGAATGTCAGGGAAGCAACAAGCGCCTGATGGATTGAGGTGCTCGCAGCCGCAGAATCCTTCCGCAAGCGCCGCCCTAATGGCCGCTTTGGCAGTGCTAGTGCCGTTGACTTCAAGATCGAGCGCCAAAGAGACTGTGGTATGCGCAAAGCAATAGCAAACTGGTGTCGGTTTCGCCGAAGCCTTTAAACCTACTTTGGTTATGACCTCGTTCTCGTCAATGATGTCCCGGCCGAGGTAGTAGATAATCGAACACTCTTGGTTGGGGCAAAATTGCCAGGCACCGTCGACGGCGGTGCGCCGATGAGGCCTGACTGGAGCAACGCCAACCTGAGGCCCGCTTACTGCACAGCGAGGGCAAAACCCGTTGGCGACAGCGTCAGTGGTGCAAAAGTTACTCATCGAATGCTACGAGAATAGGCCAATTTAACTCGCACGATGAACTAACCCGAAGGCGCCATTTTATAACCGAATTTCAATTACCGAATTCGTCGTAATGACCCCCTAAGCGTTATGCGGCAATGACCATTTGCGAGATGTAAATACTCCGCCGACCGTTGTTAGGTATAACTTCTATAAACATTCATGAAACGGAGCCGAATCTATGACCACACCATCACAGCGCATTGGTTTCCCCGGCAGTCAGGGCGCCACATTGGCCGGACGACTCGATCTTCCCGCCGGCCCTCCCCTGGCATTTGCGTTATTTGCCCACTGCTTTACGTGTTCGAAAGATGGTTTTGCGGCGGGGCGGCTCTCCGCTGAGTTGAATGCTCACGGGATCGCCGTACTGCGCTTTGACTTCACTGGTCTCGGCGCCAGTGAAGGCGATTTTGCAAATACTAACTTCTCTTCGAACCTCGAAGATCTTCGCCTTGCAGCCGACTGGCTTCGCCAGACCCATCGCGCACCCCAACTTCTCGTCGGGCACAGCCTCGGTGGGGCTGCTGTCATCGCCGTTGCGCGCGACATCCCCGAAGTTCGTGCGGTCGTGACGATTGGTGCGCCCGCCGACGTCACTCACATCGTCGGGTTAATCGGCGAACAACTGCCAGTGATCACCGCTCAGGGCTCTGCCACGGTTGAGATCGGCGGCCGAAAATTCACCATTCGTCGTTCACTCATCGACGACTTAGCGCTGCACTCTGTAGAGACGCGTGTCGCCGAGATGGACTCAGCGTTGCTGGTGCTCCATTCACCTGTCGACAACACGGTTGGCATTGACAATGCCGCTCGCCTCTACGCGGCCGCCCGCCATCCGAAGAGTTTCGTGTCGCTTGATGGCGCCGACCACCTGCTCACTCGTCGGCAAGACGCAGTATTTGCCGCGCGAATGATCGCCACATGGGCCGAGCGCCATCTGGTCAACGAGAATCCCCCAGCACCCGCCCCGCTGCCGACGGCCCAAGTGGTCGTCGCCGAAACGAGACAGGGCACGTTCCTGAACCACGTGGTTACCGGCGGACATCACTTTCTAGCCGATGAACCGGTATCGGTTGGCGGGTTCGACGCCGGTCCGTCACCGTACGATCTCCTCGGCGCAGCGCTTGGTGCGTGTACGTCAATGACTTTGCGCATGTACGCAAACCGTAAAAAAATTCCACTCGAACGCGTAACGGTTGAAGTTAGACACTCAAAGAAACATTCAGAAGATTGCGAAGGTGTCGTCGAAGGCAGCGGGAAGCAGATCGACAACTTCCACCGCGCCATTCACATTGAAGGCATTCTTAGCGAGGCCCAGCAACTTTCGCTTCTGGCAATCGCCGACAAGTGTCCGGTGCACCGCACCCTCGAGTCGCGCGCTGTGATCACCACCGAACTCACTTGATGTGATGAACCGGGGAATAGCTGCCGGCGCCGTCGGTGTTTCCACTGATGACAATGCTGCTGGTCACAATCTCTCCTTCCAAGTTCGGCGGCCTTCGGAAACTGTCGTCAGACTGCACGATGAGCCGCCCACAACCACACGTGTACTGATTTGCCGGATGGCAAGAAGTTAGTGAATTAAACCCACTTGTTCTTGGTTAGGTACGCGACAATACAATCCGTATTGTCGTCCGTATGCGAAACTAAATGCATGCCCCGCGCGTTGCTCAGTGTCTATGACAAAACGAGCATCGTCGAATTTGCTCGCGAACTCGCCACGCTCGGATGGGATCTGGTCTCGAGCGGCGGCACCGCCAAACTAATTAGCGAGGCCGGCATTTCCGTTACCGACGTCGCCGACCTTACGGGCTTCCCCGCCATCTTGGGTCACCGAGTCGTCACGCTGCACCCTGCAATCCACGGCGCGCTGCTCGCCGACACCGATAACCCCGAACATATTTCCGAATTGAAAAAATACGAGATCACGCCGATCCAACTGGCTGTCATCAACTTGTATCCGTTTGCTACGAACCCGAGCATCGAATTGATCGATGTCGGTGGCCCGGCGATGGTGCGCGCTGCGGCCAAGAATTTTGCGCACGTGGCGATCGCCACCGAACCATCGCAATATGGCGACATCATCGACGAGATTCGCCAGTCGGGCGCGATCAGCGCTTCGACTCGCCTGCGACTAGCGGCGCAAGCCTTTGCGGTCACGGCTGGCTACGACGCCAAAGTTGCGAGTTGGTTCGCTTCGCGCAGCGACGCCGGTCAAAGCCCACATTCGCCAAGCGATAACCCGAGAAGCGAGTTGCCAGACCACATCACGCTCAACTTGGTGCGCGAACAAACCTTGCGCTACGGCGAGAACCCCCACCAGCGCGGCGCCAGGTATTCGCTCGACGGTGCCCAAAGTTGGTGGTCGAGCGTCGTCCAGCATGGCGGAAAAGAAATGTCGTATCTAAATGTGCTCGACACCCAGGCGGCGTGGGATCTGGTGTGGTCATTCGCGGGCCCGACGGCCGTCGTGATCAAGCACGCCAACCCCTGCGGGTTGGCCGTCGCCACCAACATCACCGAGGCCTATCGCCGCGCCCATGCCTGCGACCCGCTGAGCGCTTTTGGCGGAGTGGTCGCGCTGAACGAGATCGCCACGCCAGCATTGGCGCGCGAACTGAGCGAAGTCTTCACCGAGGTCGTGATCGCGCCGGGATTCGAGCCCGAGGCCCTGAAGATTCTGCAGGAAAAAAAGAACCTACGCATCTTGGTCGCCGCCGCGCCGAATGCGCCCGCGATTCATGTGCGCCAGATTGCGGGTGGCTACTTAATACAGGACACCGACATAATTTCTGCCGACACCAGCGCATGGAAGATCGTCGGCACCGCACAGCCGACGCCGCAACAGTGGCAAGACTGCGTCACGGCGTGGATCACCTGCGCCGCGGTTTCATCCAACGCGATCGTCTTGGCTCGCGACGGCGAGGCCATCGGCATCGGCGGCGGTCAACAAAACAGGCTTGACGCGGCGCGACTGGCATGCGAGCGCGCGGGCGCGCGGGCCACGGGCGCCGTCGCCGCCAGCGATGCCTTCTTCCCCTTTCGTGACGGCCCAGACGCGCTGGCCGCGGCGGGGATCACCGCGATCGTGCAACCCGGCGGCAGCCAACGCGATAACGAGACGATCGCCTCGGCTAACGAAAATGGAATCGTGATGATCTTCACTGGCACTCGTCACTTTCGTCACTGAACAATTTGTAAAGACAATTCTTTGCTGTGTTGCTAAACACGCTTGACTTTTTGTTCATCTGCTAGGTCAAATTACAAAAGCGCAACTAAAGTCTCGTCGTGGCAGGCGGTTCGGGCTCGACTTTGCCGACCGAGCGCATCAGTGTGTCGTATTTTGGAAGCGACCCGCGCTCGAGTCAGCTCTTGCAAGCGGCCCACGATCTAGGAATTGACTCAATAACCGAGATCACCGTTACAGACCTCATCTTCGTGCGCGGTGACCTCTCGTCGTCGAATCGCGAATTAATATCGACGCTACTAGTCGACCCTTTGCTGCAGGTCGGCTCGTGGGGCAACGAGATCGAAATCTCGCACGACACAGTGCCAGACACCATCGTCGAGACCGCACTGCACCCTGGCGTCACCGACTCGACCACCGATCAACTAACACGCCTAGCAAACAGAATGAATATGCCGATCACGGGGTTCGCTAGCGGCAAGCGCTTCGCTATCAGCGGCTCGCTCTCGAAAGCTGATCTGCATCGACTGATCACCTCACTGCTCGGCAACCCGATCATCGAGCGCTGGTCGATCGATGAATCGATCGTGCCGTCGTTTGTCGAGACCGACACCGAGCAAGATGTCGCCTACCTCGCGCGCGGCGCGAGCGCAAATCCGCCAGTCGAGTTCGTCGCCATTACGGCTACAACTACCGAAAGCGAATTGGCCGAGATCAATCGAACTCGCGGCCTCGCGCTCGACCCAATCGAGATGCAATCTATCCGCGACCACTTCGTCGGGCGCGGTCGCCTGCCGACAGATGTCGAACTCGAGACCATCGCCCAGACTTGGAGTGAGCACTGCTCGCACAAAACTTTTCGCGCCGCCGTCACTACTGATGATGGCGTCACACACACCTCGCTCATCAATCAACTGCGCGAAACGACCGAGGCGATCAACGCCGACTTCGTGCGCAGCGCGTTTGTCGGCAACGCGGGCATCATTAGTTTCACGCCGGGGCGCACGCTCGCCCTAAAGTGCGAGACCCACAACCACCCGAGCGCGATCGAGCCGTTCGGCGGCGCCAACACGGGCCTCGGCGGCGTGATCAGAGACGTGATGGGCGCGGCGCACCAGCCGGTCGCGTGCACAAATATTTTGTGCTTCGGGCCGGCCGACACCGACCCGCTGACTTTGCCGAGCGGCGTGTTTCATCCGTTACGCACGCGCGAGGGCGTGATCTCGGGCATTGCCGATTACGGCAACAAGATCGGCCTGCCGACCGTGGCGGGAAGCGTGTTGTACGACACTGGTTACGTCGCCAACCCGCTCGTGTACGCGGGGTGCATCGGCGTCAGCGAAAGTTACACCGATCAGGTGCCGCCGCAACAAAACGATCGCGTGATCGTGCTCGGCGGCCGCACCGGCCGCGATGGCCTACGCGGCGCAACTTTTTCTTCGATGACGATGGACGCGACGACGGGTGATGTCTCTGGCGCCAGCGTGCAGATCGGTGACCCGATCACCGAGAAGCTGTTGATCGACCTGCTCGCCGATGCGCGCCACTTGTACCGCGCGATCACCGATTGCGGCGCGGGCGGATTATCGTCGGCGGTCGGCGAGATGGCCGAGGGTGTTGGTGCCGACATCGAGTTGGCGCACGCCCCGCTCAAGTATCCAGGTTTAGCGGCGTGGGAGATCTGGTTATCAGAGGCCCAGGAGCGCATGGTCTTGGCCGTCGCGCCGAGCGACTGCGCCGCACTAAAAAAACTTTGCGCGCAACACGGCGTCGAATACACAGACCTCGGCGAGTTCACCGGCGACGGGCAACTCACGGTGCGATTTAAGGGCGACCCAGTTTTAAACCTCGACACCCACTTCTTACACGACGGCCGCCCGCAACGCCAGATGCGCGCCGTGATGCCGATGCCAGACCGCACGCCACTACTGGCAGCACCGACTTGGCTGACGAATAGGCCGCTCGCCGATGTCTTGCTGGCGCTGCTCAGTCACCCCAATATCGCCAGCAAGGCCAACGTCATTCACCGTTACGACCACGAGATACGCGGCGCCACCGCGGTGCGCCCACTCGTCGGCGAGTACGGCGACGGCCACGGCGACGGTGTGGTGATCGCCGAACCACTTGATGATTTTGGCTTCGCCATCGGTATCGGCGTGAACCCCTGGTACGGCGTGCTCGACCCGCAGCGCATGGCGCTGGCAGTGATCGACGAAGCGATGCGCAACGTGGTCGCCGTCGGCGCAGACCCAGACCGCGTGGCGTTGCTCGACAACTTCTCGTGGGGCGATCCGCGCCGCGCCAGCACGCTCGGCGATCTACTAGCTGCGGTCGACGGTTGCTGCGCGGGTGCGCTGGCCTTTGGTGCGCCGTTCGTGTCGGGCAAAGACTCGCTGAACAACGAATACATCGGCGATGACGGCGAACGCCACTCGGTGCCGCCAACGCTCGTGATCACCGCGGTCGCACACGTGCCCGACGCCTCACTAACGGTTACCGCTGACCTCAAGTCTGCCGACAACATTCTGCTGCTGCTCGGTAACACCAGCGCCGAGTTCGGCGGCTCGCACGCCGCAATGATTTTCGGGCCTGGCAACTTCGTCGAAAAAAATACGCGCGACACCACACAGTCGAGCGGCCCCGTACCGCGGTTCGACAGCGCTGCCCCGTCGCGCTACCGCGCATTACACGCACTGATGCAACTTGGGCTCATCAAGTCGTGCCACGACTGCAGCGAGGGCGGAGTCGGCGTAACAATCGCCGAGATGGTTATCGCGGGGCGCATCGGCGCGAGATTTGATGCCAGCAGCGATGCGGCAACCCTGATGTTCAGCGAGTCTCTCGGCCGCTTCGTTGTCGAAGTCGCCCCTGGCGACGTCGCCCCGGTGCAATCGATGATCGCAGATTGCGCGATTATCGGCGCGACAACGACTCAGCAACAACTCGTGCTCCCCGACGGCACCGTCATCGAAATCGCCGAACTACTCCGAGCCTGGTTGGCGCACTCGTGAGTTCGCGCCCGAGCGCTTTGGTCATCGCGGCCCCCGGCACCAACCGCCACCCCGACGTGATGTTTGCGCTCGAGCAGGCCGGCGCGATAGCGACCTCGCTGAACTTGCAGCAACTCGCAGATCAGCCATCGGCGATCGACAAGGCGCAGATGATCGTGATCGCGGGCGGCTTCTCGTTCGCCGACGCGCTCGGCGCCGGCAGGTTATTCGCCCTCGAAATGTCACACGCCTTCGGCGATGCGCTGGAAAATGCGGTCGCTAGATCAACGCCGATCATCGGCATCTGCAACGGGTTTCAGACTCTCGTGCGCATGGGCATCTTGCCGGGCGTCGGGCATCTAGCTGCTCTCGGCCACAACGCCAGCGGCGGTTTTCAGTGCCGCTGGATGCGCATCAAACCGGTCTCGCAGCGCAGCGTCTGGACGCGCGGGCTCGACCAAGACATCTACTGCCCGATCGCCCACGGCGAAGGCCGTTTCACTTGCGACGACGCGACGCTCACTGCGCTGCAGAAAAACGATCAAGTCGCGCTCACCTATTCGTCAGCAAACCCCAACGGCTCGCGCGGCGACATCGCCGGTATCTGCGACGAGAGCGGCTTCGTGCTCGGCTTGATGCCCCACCCCGAGAATCACGTCGTGGCGCGACAACATCCACAATTTCATCGCGGCAAGCGCGATGGGCTCGGCCTCAACCTATTTAGACAAGGAGTATCGATTGCAGGTAGTTGAACCATGCCAAGACATCGCGCTGCCGTTGCCAGACCGCCGCGTCGGCAAGGTGCGCGTGTCGTATCAGTTGCCAGGCGCGAATCGAATCTTCATCACCACCGACAGGCTCTCGGCGTTTGATCAGATCGTCGCCGCGGTGCCGTACAAGGGTCAGGTGCTCAACCAATTGGCGGCATGGTGGTTCTCCAACACGCGCGACATCATCAACAATCACATCGTCTCGCTGCCAGACCCCAACGCCACGATCGCGGTCAGCGCGCAGCCGCTGCCGGTCGAAGTAATCGTGCGCGGCGTAATGACGGGCTCTACCAGCACCAGCATCTGGAAACTCTACGAGCAAGGCAAGCGCGAAATCTACGGATACAAGTTTGCCGACGGCATCAAGAAAAACACGCTGTTGCCAAATGCAATCATCACGCCAACTACCAAGGCTAACGCGGGCGCACATGACGGAGTGCTCACCTGCGCCGAAGTTGTCGACAAGGGCCTGGTCGATCTTCAAACTTGGAACACGGTGCAGACCGCAGCGCTAAAACTTTTTGCATTCGGGCAAGATGTCGCCAAGCGCGCCGGGCTATTGCTCGCCGACACCAAGTACGAATTTGGCATTCACCCCAACGGCGAAGTGATAATCATCGACGAGATGCACACGCCAGACTCATCGCGCTTTTGGGATCTGTCTTCGTACGCCGAGCGCCTGGCGGCCGACAAAGAACCAGAGAGCCTCGACAAAGAGCCGATTCGCTTGGCGCTCGACGCGATCGGCTACCGCGGCGACGGCGCGCCGCCCGTGCTCGAACCCGGCGTCATTGCGGCAACTACAACGCGCTACATCGCCGCCTTCGAGCGGCTCACCGGAACGGCATTTGTACCAGGCGCATACCCGATCCAACCGCGGCTCACAGCCGCACTACAGAAAGCGAACCTAATAGGTGCCTAACGACGAGATTTTTTCATCCGACTCACCACGCGAAGAATGCGGGGTGTTGGCGGTGTCATCGACACAAGACGACGCCGCGCAGATGGCGTTCTTTGGTTTGTTCGCGCTGCAACACCGCGGCCAAGAAGCCGCCGGCATCGCCGTCGCCGACGGCAAGCAAGCGCGCCTATATAAGGACGTCGGCCTCGTCGGACAGGTGTTCACGCCGGCAACTCTCGCGCCGCTACACGGGATGCACGCGATCGGCCACACGCGTTACTCGACAACCGGCGCCTCGGGCGCGCGCAACGCACAACCGTTTCTCGTCGAGACGATGCACGGTCCGCTCGCAGTTGCCCACAACGGCAACCTTGTCAACGCGCCAGAGTTGCGCGACGAACTTCTCGCCAAAGGCTTCGGGCTCACCGCGTCGTCTGATTCCGAAGTAATCACGCTGATGCTCGCCTCTGCAGGTGGTGCAACATGGGAGACGCGCCTCGAGCGCACTCTCCCGGCGTGGCAGGGCGCGTACTCGCTCGTGATCCTCGCCGCCGACCGCGTCATCGCGGTGCGCGACCCGTGGGGCTTTCGGCCGCTCTCGGTCGGCAAGTTGCCAAATGGCGGATGGGCGATCGCCTCAGAGACGTGCGCGCTGCGCACGCTCGACTGCACGCAGATCAGCGAGGTTGCGCCAGGCGAGATCGTCACAGCAGAGGGCGCCGAGTTAACGCGCCGCCAGGCGCAAATCCCGCACGTGCCACAGGCCCGTTGCACATTCGAGTTCGTGTACTTCTCGCGACCCGATTCGCGGTGGGACGAGCGCAGCGTGCACCTCGTGCGCCAACGGCTCGGAGAGCAATTGGCGATCGAGGCCAGTGTCGATGCCGACGTCGTCGTGCCGGTGCCAGACTCGTCAATACCGGCCGCCGTCGGTTTCGCCCGCGTCAGCGGCATCCCCTACAACGACGGCCTGATCAAGAACCGTTATATCGGTCGCACATTTATCGAACCCACACAGTCGATGCGCGCCAAGGGGGTGGCCATGAAGTTCAACGCCCTCACCGAAAATCTCGAGGGCAAGCGAGTGGTGATGATCGATGACTCGCTAGTGCGCGGCACCACCGCTCGGCGCCTCGTCGCATTACTGCGCGACGCGGGCGCGATCGAGGTGCACCTACGCATCACCTGCCCGCCGATTACTCACGCCTGCCACTTCGGCGTCGACATGGGCCACGATGACGACCTCATCTCGGCGCGCCTCAACCTCGAAGAGTTGCGCCAAGAAATCGGCTGCGACACATTGGCATTCTTGTCGCTCGAAGGAATGATGAAGGCGGTCGGCCGCGAGGACGGGTACTGCAACGCGTGTTTCACCGGCGCGTATCCGATCCAAATCACAAAGCGCCACAGCAAGGATGTTTTCGATCAGGTGCTGGCGTGAGTTCGACAACGAAACTGACGCTGCTCGTCGTCGGCAGCGGCGGCCGCGAGCACGCGCTGGCCGCCAAGATTGTTGAGTCGCCGTTGTGCGCTCGCTTGCTCGTAACGCCGGGTAACGGCGGCACGCCGGGCACGCGCTTGGATGTTGCACTTGACGACGCTCTCGGCATCGTGCAGTTGTGTCAGCGCGAGGGCGTCGACCTGGTCGTGATCGGCCCAGAGGCGGCGCTCGCCAGCGGCCTAGCCGACGAATTGATGGCGGCCAAGATCGCGGTGTTCGGCCCGACCAAAGAACTCGCCCAACTCGAAAGTTCGAAATCTTTCGCGCGCGATCTGGCGACAGAACTGAATTTGCCGAGCCCGCGTCACGCCTCTTTCGCCAAGGGCCAAGAGGCAAATGCGCTGGCATGGTGGGCCGCGTTCGGCGGCGACATCGTCGTCAAACAATCCGGCCTCGCCGGCGGCAAGGGCGTGGTTGTCCCTGACACCGCCGAGCAAACACTTCAAGCCATTCGCGACGCGCTAAAAGTTGGCGACGTGGTGCTCGAAGAACGGTTGGTCGGCACCGAGGTTTCGTTAATCGCGCTGAGCGATGGCGTCACCAGCGTGGCGTTACCGCTCGCCCAAGACCACAAGCGCGTCGGCGAGGGCGACACGGGCGCCATGACTGGCGGCATGGGGGCGTACGCGCCGGCGCCCGTCGGTTACACGCCAGATGAGTTGCACGAACTATTTATCCGCCCAGTTATTGAGCATTACGCAAAATTGGGTACTCCTTATATAGGGGCCCTGTACGCGGGCCTAATGCTCACGCCCGCGGGCCCGCGCCTGCTCGAGTACAACTGTCGTTTTGGCGACCCCGAGGCTCAGGTTTTGCTCGAACTCATTAGCAGCGACTTCGTGCAGATCTTGCGCGCCTGCACGACCAAGTCGCTGACCGCCGATCAGATCAAGATTCGCGACGGCGCGGCATTGGGCGTCGTCGTTGCCGCGAGCGGCTACCCCGATGGCGCGCGTAGCGGTGACGAAATCAAGTTCTTGCCGCAGTCGACCCCGTTGGCAACAGTGCTGCACGGCGCCACCGCGATGCGCAACTCGCAACTATTTACAACCGGTGGTCGCGTCGTCACCTGCGTTGGCCTTGGCGCAACATTGGCCGAGGCGCGCACGCACGCCTACGCCGCCGCCGATCGTGTTTCGTTTGCCGGCTCGCACTTTCGCCGCGACATCGCCTGGCGCTACCCCGGCGCCACGATTCACTCCTACGCATCTACCGGTGTCGACATCGACGAGGGCACGCGCGCGGTGTCGCTAATTAAAACCAGCGTCGCTAAGACCGCCAACGATCTCGTGTTGCGCGGCGTCGGCGCATTCGGCGGCGCGCTAGATGTTTCGTTCTTAAAAGATTTTGATCACCCTGTGCTCGTCGGCTCGACAGACGGCGTCGGCACCAAAGTAGAACTCGCCGCGCGCACGGGTCGCATCCGCGGCACGGGCCACGACATCGTCAACCACTGCGTGAACGACGTGCTCGTGCAACGCGCCTATCCGCTGTTCTTCCTCGACTACTTGGCGTCCTCGCACCTCGACGCCGACAAAGTGGCCGATGTCGTTGGCGGCATGGCCGATGCCTGCGCTGCCGCGGGGTGCGTGCTGCTCGGCGGCGAGACAGCCGAGATGCCAGGCGTTTACGCCGACGGCGCGTTTGATATTGCGGGAACGCTCGTTGGCGTCGCCGAACGCGAACAGCTTTTGCCGCTCACCACGATCGCGTCGGGCGACGTGCTCATCGGCGTCGCTTCAAACGGCCCGCACACCAACGGCTACTCGTACTTGCGCAAGTTGTTCGCCTGGATACCGCTCGACGCCCAACCAGCGCCGCTCGATCGCCCACTCATCGACGCGTTGCTCGAGCCGCACCGCAATTACCTACCAGTGCTGCGCGCCGCGTTAGACACCGAGCGCGTCAAGGCGCTCGTGCACATCACCGGCGGCGGCCTGCCAGACAATATGCCGCGCGTCTTGCCCGACGGCATCGGCGCAGAGATCGAGATCGCGTCGTTCCCGATGCCGCCGCTATTTCAGCTGGTGCGTCAACTGAGCACGCTCGACACCGACGAGTTGTATCGCACCTTAAACATGGGCGTCGGCATGGTGATTATCGTCGCCCCCCAAGACGTCGCCGAGGTGCAGGCGGCGATCGACGAGAAAACCTGGGTCATCGGGGCACTTACCGACAGACATAGCACTGTCGTGCTGACGTGAAATCTCGGCTCGCTCCTGCGCGGCTTGTTGTCTTGGCGTCGGGCAACGGCACCAACCTGCAAGTCGTGATCGACGCCTGCGAGGATGGCCAACTAGACGCCCGAGTTGTCGGTGTCGGCAGCGACCTTGCCGAAGCATTCGCGCTGCAACGTGCCGCCAAACATGGCATCGCCTGCGCGACAATAACGTCGCAGCAACACGAGCCACGGCGAGACTACGACGCCCGCCTCCTAGCTGCCGTCGCGTTGTGGCAACCAGACCTGGTAATCCTCGCCGGATTCATGCGGGTATTATCGGTCATGTTCCTAGCGCAATTTTGCGATCGGGTTATCAACCTCCACCCCGCGCTGCCGGGCCAGCTTCCTGGCATCAATGCGATCGCGCGGGCGTTTAGCGAATTCAATGCCGGCACCCGTACGAGCACCGGCGTGATGGTGCACTATGTGCCCGACGAGGGGGTCGACAGCGGCCCCGTCATCGCCACCGAGACTGTCATCATCGATCGCTCTGACACGCTCGCAGATCTCGAGTCGCGCATGCACGCCGCAGAGCGCAGAGTTTTGATCCGCGCAATAAATACATTCATCACCACCCAGCAGAAAGAGGCAGCGTCATGACAACACACAACGACGAATTCTTTACCCGTTTCGAAGGGCTGACCTTTGATGACGTGGTCATCGTGCCTGGATACAGCGACGTGCTGCCAGATGTTGTCGACACATCTACGGTTTTCGCCCGCGACATCACGCTCAACGTGCCGCTGATGTCGGCGGCGATGGACAGGGTCACCGAAGCGCGCCTCGCGATCGCGATCGCCCGCAGTGGTGGCCTCGGCGTAATCCACCGCAACCTGACGATCGAAGATCAGGCCGTCGAGGTGAAGCGAGTCAAGCGCTCACAATCGGGCATGATCACAGACCCGGTGACGCTGCCACCGACGGCCACGCTCGAAGAGGCCGAACACCTGATGAATCGCTACCACTTCTCTGGCGTACCGATCATCAACGAGTCGGGCACGCTTGTTGGCATTCTCACGAACCGCGACATTCGCTTTTGTAAGCAGAGCGACTACACCAAACCCGTCACTGAGTTCATGACGTCAACGGGCCTGATCACGGCCGTCGAGGGCACATCGCTCGACGAAGCGCGTGAAATTTTGCAGGAGCATCGCATCGAAAAACTTCCGCTCGTTGACAAGGCCGGTAAGTTGCGCGGCTTGATCACGGTCAAGGACATTATGAAGCGCCAAGAATTTCCCAACGCCACGCGCGACTCGGGCGGCCGCCTGCGCGTAGCCGCGGCCGTGGGTGTCGGCGACGATCTCGAGGCCCGCGCCGAAGCATTGATCAATTCTGGCGTCGACTCGTTGATCATCGACACCGCGCACGGCCACTCTTCTGGCGTGATCAAGGCCGTCGAGCGCATCAAGGCCAGTTGGCCAGAGCTGGCCGTCGTCGCCGGCAACGTCGTTACCGAAGAGGGCGTCGATGCGCTCGTCAAGGCTGGCGTTGACGCGGTCAAGGTCGGCGTCGGCGCTGGTTCGATCTGCACGACACGAGTGATCTCTGGTGCTGGCATGCCCCAACTATCGGCGATCTGGTTCACCGCGCAACGCGCCTCGCAGCTCGGCATTCCGCTCATTGCCGATGGCGGCGTCACCTACTCGGGCGACCTCGTTAAGGCATTCGCCGCTGGCGCCAACGTCGTGATGCTCGGCAGCCTGCTCGCCGGTACCGACGAAGCGCCAGGCGAGGTCGAATTATTCGAGGGCCGCCGCTACAAGAGCTACCGCGGCATGGGCTCGCTCGGCGCGATGCAAGGCCTTGGCGCCGATCGCTACGGCTCGGCCCAGGGCAATGGTGCCAAACGCAACAAGCTGGTGCCCGAGGGCATCGAAGGGCGCGTGGCGTATTCGGGCTCGATCAGCGACGTGCTCTACCAGCTCGTGGGCGGACTGCGATCTGGCATGGGTTATGCGGGGGCGGCGACGCTGCCCGAGTTGTATCAGCGCTCACGTTTTATGCGCGTGACCACCGCGGGCCGCGAAGAAAGCCACCCCCATGACGTCACCATCACCCACGAGGCTCCTAACTACCACAGCAGCTAAAGCCCTTTAAACTGAGCGCGTGATTCTGCATCTGACAACGCGAGATAACTGGCACGCGTCGCGACGACAGGGTTTCGTGACTGCCGAGTCGCTCGCCACAGACGGTTTCATCCACTGCTCTACCGAACACCAGATGCTCAGCGTCGCCAACAACTACTACTCGGGTTCAAGCGACATGGTGCTGCTTCTAATCGATCTCAGAAATCTGACCGCACCCATTAAGTGGGAGCCACCCGCCCACATCGACGGCTCGCCCGCGAAACCACTCGAGCCATTATTTCCGCACATTTACGGAGTGATAAACATCGGCGCAGTTTCTCGAGTGATCGACTTCCCTTGCGACGAAACGGGTCAATTCGCGATGCCGCCCGAGTTGTAAACGGTCGCGGCCAGGCCCACTCTTGTTGGGATAGCAACTACTGTTTAGAGGTGCGCTCGCGACTGCTTGTGGTGTTCGCCGCGGTGTGCTTCGCCACTACGGGTACGGCGCAAGAACTCGGACCAGACAACTCTTCATCGGTTGGCGTCGCGGCGATTCGCACGATCATCGGGGCCGCACTCTTGTACGCACTTTCGTGGTATCTCGGTCGCCAACAACTGGTCCGGTCGCCGAACCTTGAACCCAAACATCTACCCCTATATATATGGTTATTCGCTGCGGCAGGTATGGCCTTGTTCGCGGGGGCGTTCTTCGCGGGCGTGCGCCAGACTGGCATCGCGATTGGCACAGTAATCGCTCTCGGGTCGGCGCCCCTGATCACCGGTTTGCTCTCGGCTTTGCTGTGGAGAAATATGCCGACAGTGCGCTGGATCGTCTCCACATCAATGGCGCTCGCGGGCATGACCCTGCTTGTTACACGCGGTAACGATATTGACTTCAAGGGCTCGGGGGTATTGCTTGCAATCGCCGCTGGCTTTGGGTACGCAGTGTTCGCGATGAGTTCGAAATTAATTGTCACAACGGGTATTCGCACCGAACTGGCGATGGCGCGCGTATTCGCAATTGCCGCGCTAATGATGTCGCCGACACTATTTTTTGTCAATCTCAATTGGCTCGCGACTCTTGGCGGGCTCGTGCTCGTGATCTGGCTCGGCGCGATCACTGTGGCGCTCGCCTACTGGTCTTATTCGACCGGCTTACGTAACATCGCACCCAGCGAGGCAACGATGTTGACGCTGGTCGAGCCTGTGATGGCAACGATTCTTGGCGCGGTGGTATTGGGCCACCGTCCGACCGCGCTGGCGTGGCTTGGCATCGCAATCGTGATCGGCGCTCTCGCCTTTGAGTCGCGCGGCGCTGGCGCCAACGGCCAATTCGCGATGCCCCTAGAACTGCAAACGTTCGCGATCAAGCCGTTGGCAACCCTGCAGCACCTCTGGCCACAGGCCGCGCAATGGAGCCACGCCGCGTGGCGCTACGAGTTTCCTACCGACACCTCGAGCACATATCTAGAACAGTTCGCTCTCGACGCCTCCTCGCCAGGCGCACTGCCAGAGATCTACGCCGCGGTCGGCCCAAATGGTGAATTGCTCGGCCTCGCTTCGCTCGTCGCAGATGACGATCTACCCGGCGCCACAGAGCCAGGCCCATGGTTGGCCGCGGTGTTCGTCGCGCCAGAAGCACGCTCGCACGGCATTGGTTCAATACTTGTACAGCATGTCGTCGAGCGCAGTCGCCAGCGCGGCGACGCGGCTTTATACCTCTATACAGATGACCGCGAGGGGTGGTACGCGAGCAAAGGTTGGACAAGTCTCCGCCATACGCCACTCAACGGCATCGATCACATCGTGATGTCGATGTCGACTAGCTAGACCACTCGACTAGCTAGACCACTCAGCTATCGAGAAATTTCTCGCATCTAGTCACTACATCCGGGATCATCTTGTCGAGCATCTCTGCTCGAGTCAAAGCCACACCCGCTGCGTCCGTGAAGTGGCTCTTAACTCTGCTCCCTGTCCATCCAATAGTCACCAACTCCCGAATGAGCAAAAAAGCTGGCAACAGACCGAGCGCGGCATCAGTAATTGGTCGCGTGCGCCTGTAACCAGTGAGCAGCGCAGATTGAAATTCGCTGAACCTCGCGTCGTCGATGAATTCGACGAGAGCCGTCGCAATGTCGTATTGATGCCACCCATACGCTGCATCGTCAAAATCGATAGCAACCAATTGGTCTCCGTTGACCAAAATGTTTTGCGGCACTAAATCGGCGTGCGTCAACCCGTAAGTATCTGCGCTTTTACCGTAATCGTCGAGCATCAGGCGCAGCCGATCTCTTGCTTCAATAATCGTTGACGATTGCAGTGTGCTCATTTCACGCAGGTTCCAAAATGGCGACCACCATGGGTTTTCACCAATGAGCCCTTGTGCATCTAACGAATGGCGAGCGAAACCTTCGGGCTCGAGCCATTGCGAGGCATGATTGTGCAGTTGACCCAGCAAAACGCCTAACGCTGTAAATAGCGGTAATGGGTCGCGGTCTCTTGCCGCGATCACTTCTTCTAGCTGCCTACCAGGCATCCACCCCGACAAGCCGAGCACCCGCGTCTCGCTAGAACTATCGAGAGCGATCGTCACGTAGGCCGACCCAGATTTGGTCGCATAAGGTCGCGGCACAGAGATGCCTGCACTACTCAGCGCCGACGTCCATTGATTCTCGCTCAGCAGTTCGTCCATCGAGTGATACCTGGGACGGTGAATACGCAACGCATACGAGTCGCCAGCCGAAGTCTCAACGCGGTAGACGATGTTCTCTGATGTCATAGCCAAACTCATACCCGAGACCTCGATATCCCAATGAGTCAAGGCCGCGGCGGCCAGGCGCGTCATCTCTAAATTCTCCGAGCGATCAGGCACCGATATCAGCCATCGTTTCTCTGAACGCAGTGAGAAAAATATCGGCGTGAGATCGCTCGAAAACTAGTGGCGGTCTAATTTTTAATACATTCAAGAACACGCCGTCGTTGCTCACCAGAACGCCCTTGTCCTTGAGGCGGTTAGCAATGTCGATCGCGCCAGCCATATCTGGTTCGCGACTCGCCTTGTCTTTGACCCACTCGACACCAAGAAACATTCCAAACCCGCGAACGTCACCAATCTGATCGATGTGCTGTGAAATCTTTTGCAGTTCGCGCAACAGATATTCGCCAACCTGCGTCACCTGCGCTAGCAAGTTGCGGTCGTCTATCTCGTCGAGCACGGCCATGCCCGCAGCCGCATGCACGGGGCTCGAAGAGAACGTGTTGAAGTACTGAGACTCGGTCCGATACTTTTCGACTAGGTCAGATCTCGCGGCACACGCTGCAAGCGGCAGGCCATTGCCCATCGGCTTACCCATCGTCACGATGTCGGGCTCGACGCCGACCAACTGGTACCCCCACCAATTTCCAGTGCGACCAAACCCAGCCTGCACTTCGTCCATGATCACAAGACCACCCGCGTCTCGAACCATTTTTGCTGCCCGCGGCATAAACGTGGGTGGAAGATTTGGTAAACCCTCATTAGCAAGAATCGAGCACAAAATGATTCCGGCAAAGCGCACTCCCTCAGTCGCGAAATCAGAAATTGCCGAAGCCACCTCATCTAAGTACGCATCGGCCAACTGCTCGCCTGTCAGACCCTCCTTAATCGGACGGTACATCTGCGGAAATGGAATTGCGTGAACATCTTGTCGTCCGCGCCGCGGTGCCAGCGTGAGCGAACCCACAAGGGTTGAGTTGCCATGGTACGTGGCATCAGTGCAGATGAACCCTTGGCCGCCTGTCGCAAGACGAGCCATCTGCATCGCAATCTCGTTAGCTTCAGTTCCGGTGCAGGCAAAAATAACGTTGTCGATCTGCTCCGAATGCAGGCCTAAAAGTCTTTCGGCATAGTCGAAAATGGCCGTGTGTAAATAACGGCTGTGGATATTTAGCGTTGCCGCCTGCTTAGCGATTGCCTCTACGACTCGCTGGTTGCAGTGCCCGACTACGGGAATATTGTTATACATGTCGAGGTAACGCCGCCCATCGACATCAAACAGCCAAACCCCGTCTCCACGTTCAAGATGAATTGGCTCCCTGTAAAACAGGGGTGCGCCTCTGCCAAACAGCTTGTCCCGCCGCGCAATCAGCTCTGCTTTAGTCAATACGTCACCCACGTCGCACCACGCTACTCGCGAACCTGCGCTTACTTGTTCAGACCCCAGTGCACTTCAATCGTCACGGTAATTTGCTGTTCGCCGAGATCAATCTGAGTCGCAGCGGGCGACTCCGAAGCGGCCATGTCAGACTTGGCCATCGACAAACTATTAATCGGCGCCGAAACCTCGGTAATCGAAATCACATCGCCCAGGTCAACGCCCATCAATTTGGCGTAGTCTTCGGCCTTCGCGCGAGCGTTATCAACCGCGTCGGCACGTGCCCTCTTTGCCGAGTCCGATGTCTCGAGCACAACAGGCGTCGCGCCGTTAATCTGCACCGCGTCGCCGCCTGCAGCGATTACCGCATCAACAACCGAGCCGGCAGTATCGGCCTTGTGCACGACAACGGCGAAACTCTGCGAGGCGCGATAACCGACGAGCGTCTGGCCACCTGTCGCTGGGTACGCGTACTCGGGGTACACGCTCATGGTCTGGGTAGCGATGTCTTTCTCGTCAACACCACCAGACTTGATTGCGTTGCGAACCTTGTCGGCCGAATCAGCGGCCAAAGCCAGCGCAGCCTCAGAACTATCGGCGATCGCGGAAACGGTCAGAGAGAGATTAACTGCGTCCGGCACGGCCATCGCGACGCCGGTGGCCTGCACCGTGATGCCGCCTGAGGGGCCGTCACAGCGAGAAAAAACAGCCATCGCTACAAGTATCACTACGACAATGGCGACGACTTTCAATAAGGCTCTATTCATACTCACATTTTACACCCATAAAAAGCGCGTCGCGGCAACCATGCAACCGCGACCTCGCCGTACACAGCTAAAGCCCTTATTGTGTCTACATGCCCTCGTCGAAATTGATGTCTGCCTTGCAGGAGGCATCGGTGCCGACGCTGCTGATGTGTTTGGCGCAACTTACGCTCGATGACAAATGGCTCAACGAGCCATACCTGCCCAAGCGCGACACCAATTTGTTCGCCGACGAATCGGGCGGCCTCGCAGAAGATATTCAACAACAAATTCGGGACGCCATCGAGACCGTATTAACCGAAATCGAAACTGGCGCGCGCTCAATCCCGACCGAAATACCAGAAGAGTTTTTTATCCGAATGATGGATGTCTGCGTCGCCGAAGACGTGGCCCCCGAGTACACACCAATGATGCTCGAGGGTATGGGCATTACTAATGGCGATGTTCGTTGGCCGACAGAACCAGCCCCGCAGGCCCTCAAAAATTTCTCGGCCCTGATCATCGGCGCCGGCTTCTCCGGCATCTGCGCGGCCATCAAACTCGACAACCTCGGCATCAATTGGAGCCTCGTCGACTCGAGCCCGAGCCTCGGCGGCACATGGCTCGCCAATGACTACCCCGAGGCCGGCGTCGACACGCCAAACCACTTCTACTCGTACACGTTTGCCCCAAACCACCACTGGTCTGGGTACTTCTCGAAACGCGACGAGGTCAAGCAGTACTGCGCTGACGTCGCCGCGCGGCACCGCATCACAGAACGCATCTCGTTCAACACAACATTACAGGCCACAACATGGCACGAACCCTCACAATCCTGGCACACGACCCTGCGCGGCAGCGACGGCTCGACGCGACAAGTCGAGACCAACATCGTGATCTCTGGCGTCGGCCAACTCAACAAACCCAAGACAACATTCATCAAGGGCCTCGACACGTTTACCGGTCCGTATTTTCACTCTGCCGAGTGGCGCAACGACGTCGACCTCACCAACAAGCGAGTCGCAATCATCGGTACGGGCGCGAGCGCGATGCAACTATTGCGCACGGTCGCGGCAAGGGCCGCCCACGTCACGATCTTTCAGCGCTCGCCGCAGTGGGTGCGACCGAGCGCCGACTATCACCGCGCGGTCAAGCCCGAGACGATGTGGCTGTTCGACAACGTGCCGCACTATTTCAACTGGTATCGATTCGGCCTTTTCTGGCGTTTCGGCGACGGACTGCTGCGAACCTTGCGCCGCGACCACACCTGGCCGCACCTCGACATCTCCATGAATCGGCACAACGACAAGCACCGCGAACAACTCACCGACTACCTCAAACAACAACTCGCGACGAGGCCAGACTTGATCGACAAGACGCTCCCCGACTACCCGCCGTACGGCAAGCGCATGCTCGTCGACAATGACTGGTACAAGACGCTAACCCGAGACAATGTCACCCTCGTCGCCTCTGGTATCGACCATGTCGAAAACTCCGCGGTCGTTGCGTTCGATGGCACAAGCGTCGAAGTCGATGTGATCATCCTCGCCACCGGCTTCGAAGCCGGCAGGATGCTCGCCTCGATGCACGTCACCGGCCGCGACGGCACCACACTGCGCGATGCCTGGCGCGACGACGACCCCCGCGCCTACAAGGGCATCACTATCCCCAACTTCCCGAACTTCTTTTGCCTCTACGGCCCCAACACCAACGTTGCCCATGGCGGCAGTGTGATCTTTCAGGCCGAATGCCAAATGCGCTACATCACTAGTCTGATCACTCAGATGATCACCGACGACATCACCGCGGCCGAAGTGCGACGAGACATTCACGACGAGTACAACCTTGCGCTCGATGCCGAGCACGGCGATCTGGTGTGGTCGCACCCGGGCATGAACAGTTGGTACAAGAACAGCAAGGATCGCATCTTTTCGATCATGCCGTGGCGCTTCGTCGACTACTGGGCCATGACTCATGACGCCGATCTTTGCGACTACATCACGACACCAAGCCGTATAGAGGAGGAGAAATGAGCAACGTCGATCCAGATGCACTCAAGATGTTTTCGTTCTTGTTGTTCAGCAAACTCGAAGGTGCTGTTACGTCGGGAATGGTCCATTTAGGCGATCAACTCGGCCTGTACACCGCGCTCGCCGCAGCGCCAGCACCGATGACGACCGCCCAACTCGCGCACGCCACGCAACTCAACGAGCGCTGGATCCGCGAATGGTCCTACAATCAGGCCGCCGCCAAACTCATCTCTTTTAGTTCGCAAGCGTCGACGTCGCCATCAGTCAACGACGATGCATTCTTTCTGTCGCCAGAGCAGACCGCCGTGCTCGCTAACCCAGAGCATCCCGCGTTCGGCATGGGCATGTTTCACCGCCTGCCGCAAACAATGTCGGCGCTCAATGACATGCCAGAGTCGTTTCGCACCGGTTTGGGCCGCAACTACGACAGCCACGGCCCCGAAGGCGCAATCGGCATCGAGCGCAGTTTCGAACCCTGGAGCAACGCCTATTTGGTAAGCGCCGTGCTGCCGACGATCAATGGCATCACCGACAAATTGAGTAGCGGATCGCAAGTCGCCGACATCGGTTGCGGCGCTGGCAGCGCGGTGCTGCGGATGGCCGCCGCATTTCCAAAAAGCACATTTCGCGGCTACGACATTTCACAACACGCCCTCAATCGCGCTGCCACCAAACTCTCCGAGTCCGGCGCATCCAATGCTTCGTTTCACGACCCACGCACAGAACCGCTCCCAAACGATCACAGCGTCGACTTCATCACCACCTTCGACTGCATCCACGACATGACGCACCCAGCGCAAATGATGCAGTCAATCTTTTCGGCACTGAAGCCAGACGGCACATGGCTGCTCGTCGACATCAAGGCCCACGACACCTTCACGATGAACGCCAAGAAAAACCCAATGGCCCCGCTCATGTACGGCATCAGCGTTTTGTCGTGCATGTCTTCGGCGCTGTCGACTAAAGACGGCGCTGGCCTCGGCACCCTCGGCTTTTCCGAAGCCACCGCCGAGAAAATGGCAAACGATGCCGGCTTCACGCATTTTCGCCGACTCGATGTTGAGCACGCGGTAAACGCGTTCTACGAAATACGCCCGTAGCACATCGTTCAATGCACCACTAATATGTGATGCACCAGCGTTCGTAGCTCAATGGATAGAGCATCTGACTTCGGATCAGACGGTTGGGGGTTCGAGTCCCTCCGGGCGCACTT
>Ga0209390_10003978_pt1 | contig 22896 bp, 9 predicted proteins | sample BON01_FD_187212 | JGI IMG/M metagenome (GOLD analysis project Ga0209390, IMG submission 187212) | Freshwater microbial communities from Lake Bonney liftoff mats and glacier meltwater in Antarctica - BON-01 (SPAdes) (version 2) | ecosystem: Environmental > Aquatic > Freshwater > Ice > Glacier... | reverse complement strand
GAGCCCCGCGCCGCCGCCCGTCGAGGAAAGCCCGAGCCCTGTGCCGCCGCCCGTCGACGAGAGCCCGAGCCCCGCGCCCGTCGAGGAGAGCCCGAGCCCTGCGCCGCCGCCCGCCGAGGAGAGCCCGAGCCCTGCGCCGCCGCCCGCCGAGGAGAGCCCGAGCCCTGCGCCGCCGCCCATCGAGGAACGCCCGAGCCCCGCTCCCCCCGCGCCCGTCGACGAGAGCCCCTCCCCCTCGCCGTTTTTCGACAACGCAACGTCGCCGTCGCCGGCGCCCGGCCCGGTCAGTGCGCAGGCGTCGCCGGGCGGCACCGGTGGCCGCAAGATGCTCCAAGTCTCGGTCAGCGCGCCCTCAACGACGGTCTACGTCTCATCGCCCCGTCCAGGCGTCGCGGTCGACGTTAACGCTGGCTGAATAAAAGCTGATCGTTTGTTATTTTTTTGAGGTTGGCGCCCGCCCCCTGTTGTTTGTCGTCGTTGGTCGTTTGGCGTTTGTCGTTTGGCGTTCTTTTCGGTGTGTGTCTGTGTCTCGCCTTGTGTCCCTATGTCTCGTCTGTACTCCCAACTGAAGCAACGCGCACTGTTATGTTGAGCAATTCATCGTCGTCGTCCGTTCGTTTCATGTACGTTGGCGTCAGATCGCGGAAAGCGAGAGAGACACAGCGAGAGAGCCGCCCTCAAAAAACGACAGCCGCCGTCTCGTCCGCCGCCTGCCCGCGACCGCGTCAGCCAGGCCAAAAGGAAGTGTGGCGCGGACGACGGCCTTGTGGCGCGGACGACGGCGGCAATGCCGCGGGCCCAAGCGCCGCGGACAGGATCGTCGACGCTATCAGTCAATGTAGCGACCCGGCCATTGCCCCGATCCAGTCGAGACCAGGGCGCGTCCCCCGAAACCAAACCCCCCCCGTGCATTTTAGCCGCGACGATCGTGCCCTAAAACCCTCGGATCAACATCACGTCGCCCCATCACGCGCCCAAAGCCGCGCGCGCCACGTTTCCCCCACCCCTCGATCCCGGCCGACCCTGTTTTGCCGCCGCTGCCGACGCGGCGTCCCCCTCTCTATATAGCCCCGCGCCTACACCTCACGCTGTGAACAGGTATGCAATGCTTGGCCTTTGAACGGAGCCCGGGACACACACCCCTGTGTCCCCGGCCCGCTAAAGGCAAGACCGGGACACACACCCCTGTGTCTCGGCCCGCCGCCAAAGGCTGGGACGGGACACACACCCCTGTGTCTCGGCCCGCCGCCAAAGGCTGGGACGGGACACACACCCCTGTGTCTCGGCCCGCCGCCAAAGGCTGGGACGGGACACACACCCCTGTGTCTCGGCCCGCCGCCAAAGGCTGGGACGGGACACACACCCCTGTGTCTTCGACCCAGCCTCTCGAGCAGGGCCGGGACACAAACTGTGTCCCGACCCTGTTCAACGGGGGCCGAGACGCACACACTGTGTCTCGGCCCCGCCCTTGAGGCCAGGCATTGCGTCCCCCTTTAGTCATCGGGTGTTTGTCATCTCTTCATCAAAGAGGAGTGGAAAAGGCTCGACCAAAACCTTAAAATGTTGTGCGTGGGAGGGGGAACGGTACGTGTGGGCGCGCGCGCGCAGGCGGGCGCGTAGAGGCCGCGGGCGGAGGGGGTGGGGTGTAGCGCGCGAATCGAGGAGAAGAGCGAGATTGGGTCGCGATGACGGCGGCGAGCGGGATCGATCAAATCAGCAACAGGGTGCGAACACAAACAGACTCCTAGACCACAGAGACATCTAAAAAAAAAAATTGTCCCGGCGACCAGCGCGCCGAGCGCCTCGTCGATCGACAGCGCCGCGCCCGACAAGAGGGCCGCCGCGCCACCGCCGAACCCGCCGATGCCGCCCTCGTCGATAACGGCGTCGCAGTCGGAAACTGCTGTGCCGCATCTCGGAAGGCGGCGGCGTCCCAGCAACGCCAGCCCGACCAGCCCGCCCGCGCGCATCTGCGCCATGGCCATGTCGCTGCCCACGGCGGACACCTCGCTGCCGCCCGCGCCGGCGTCCAGCATCGCCATCGGCGCGCCCGTGGCGGCGGCCGCCAGCGACGACGACGCCAGCATCGACGCCGCCGCCGACACCGCCCCTCCTCCTGCTCCTCCGCCCGCCGTCGTCGTCGCCGCTGCTGCCGCCCCCCCCATCATCATCAGCCCCAAGGCCCCGACCCGCGGCCAGCGAAGCCAGCGCCAGCGCCCCGCGCGCGGCCGAGGACGACGCCCCGCCGCCGCCGCCGTTGAGCAGCGACAGCGCCGACGGCCGCACCACCGTCACCTCGACCACGGGCGTAGGCTTGCGCTTGCCTTCGTTCTTTTTCTTCGCGTCCCTCTTCGCCCCGCCCTCCGCGCCCTCAACCTCGGCCTCCCCCTCGTACAAGCCCGCCGCGATCTCGGCCAGGCGCACGGCCTCGCCCACCCCGCCGAGCATGTCGACGAGCCCGCGCTCGAGCGCCGCCTCGCCCAGCCACACGCACCCCTGCGCCCAGCGCTCCATCTCGGCGGGAAGCGGAGCCGGCAAAGCGAGAGCGAGAGGGAGCGTTTTGCCAGAAAAAAAGAGCGGCGACGCACTTGTGTCGTCCCTTCATCGCTTTCGTTCACGCGGAACGAGCGGCACGTGCATCACTATCTCCCTTGCTCAACCAGCACCATCAAACAGGACGCTCCCTCACCGTCCTCAAAACCAACAAAACAAAAAAGCAAAACCACAAAAAAAACAAAACGATGATGTCGAACGGAGGCCGCCGCCCCCTCCTTCTCCTGCTCGTCTCTCTCCTCCTCGTCGCCGACCTGCAGGCGCCCGTAGCTTCTTCCGCGCGCGCCCTCCGCCAGATCGGCGGCGCATCGGCCGGCGCCACGACCACGTCCGGCCTGGCCACGCCCGACGAACAATCGGTCGACAGCGGCACCAGCGGCGGCGGTCAGACGGCCCAATCCCGCGTCCGTCCGTTCGGCGGCAGCGGCAGCGGCAGCGGCAGAGGCAGCGGCAGCGGCAGCGCCTTTGTCGGCATCGACAACAACAGCAACAACCGCTCCACCACAGGCGCGAGCGTCGGCGGCAGCGGTGGTGGCGTTGGCAGCGTGGGAGGTGGAGCCGGCGCGGGTGGCCTTGGCACGGGCGGCCTTGGAGGGATCGCGGGCGGCGGCGTCGGCGGCGCCGACGCCGGCGCGCTCGGCCGCCGCCGCCTCCTGCAACAGCTGGGCGACGAGGGCGGCGACGGCGGCGAGGCAGAGGAAGGCGAGTTCGGCCGCCGCGCCGTCGACACGGCGGAGGCGACCCTCTTGGAGGGCGGCGGCTTGTCCCCCGTCGCGGCATCTGCCTCTGACGTCTACGGCCGCCGCAGGACCGGGGCATCGTCCGCCCCCGCGGCGTTGCGCGCCGCCGCCGCCGCCGACAACGCCGCCGCCGCCGCCGCCGACAACGCCGCCGACAACGCCGCCGGGTCGGGCCGCGCGTCTGTCGGCCGCCTCCTTGCTGCGGCCCCGTGGCGCGGATCCCTTTGGCGGGCCTGGGGTCAAAGGTTGTGACGTCGCGGGCGTGTGAGGAGGGGGTTGCAGGGCACGGGGCGTTTGGTCGGCGCCGGAACAATACGATCGATGCGTCGGCGCCGAGATTCCCGGTTGATTTGATTTTCGTTGCTTTGCGATCAGTTTGCGCGCGAGATTTCTTTCCATTTCGTTGCCTCCGTTTCTTGCAACCGACCGACCGAACCCTTCGTCGCTCCGCTCCTTCCGCTTTGTTGTACGCAACTCTCCAACCTTTGTAAAATTCACGCGCACATTGATGTTTGCCCAAATAGCGCTCGCGGCCGTCGTCGTGCGCGCGGGTCGGCATCCCGCCTGCGTTCGGCGGCGGCGTCGAGGCGGGACGCCCGCTCATTTTGTGTCCCCGCGCGCTGCTTAACCGCAACTCGTGAAATCGCCACAAACACGCGCGGCCCACTGCCCTCACAGCCCAAGCCAGGGACCCCTTCGCTTCAGAACCTCCTCCTTCCCTCTCTCTCTCTCTTTCTATCTGTCTCTCTCGCGGGACCCCCATCCTTGCAAGCCGCCCGTGTGAACCCGAGTTGAGACATCGCCGCCCATTCCTCTGCGTCGAGGGAGAGGCGCCCGCTCGCGAGATGGCGATGATGCCGCGCGCGTCGTCAAGGCCCCGCCGCGCATAAGGATGGCCTCCTCGGCGGCGCGGCTGCTGGCCGGCCCGACGACGACGAGCGCGGCGCTGGCCGGCCGCCGCCGCCCGCGCCTGCCCTTGTTGCAGCAGCAGCAGCGGCAGCAGCAGCAGCGTCGGCAGCAGCTCGACCGCAGGAGAACAGCAGCGGCGGCGCCGAGGCTCCCGGCAGCGCCCGACAGCGCCGCACCTCGACCCGCTTCCGGGCAACAGCAGCAGCAGCAGCGCGTCCTGTTCCGGGACTGCCGCTCGCCCGCCGAGCTCGCCGCCGCGGTCGAGCTCCTTTGCCCCGCGGCGGCCGCCACCGCCGCCGCCGACGCCGGGCCCGGGGCCTGCCTGCCGCTGCGGGACGCGGCCGAGGCCCTCGCCCGCCTGGCGCGCCTCCAGCAGCAGCAGCAACAGCAGCAGCAGCAGCAGCAGCAGCAGCAGCAAGAACGACAAGGGCAGCACCACCACGGCGGCGGCGGCGGCGGCGACCCCCGGCCCCCCTCCCCCTCGCCCCCGCTGCCGCCGCCGCCGCCGCTGGCCCTGCGCAATTTCTTGCTCGGCCAGCTCGGCGCGGCGGCCGAGCGCGCGGCGGCCGCGCCCGCCGGCAGCCGCCTGCCCGCGCCGCGCGCGATGGCCACGGGCCTGTGGGCGTGCGCGCGCCTCGGGCTGCGCGGCGAGGCGGCGGACGCGCTGCAGCGGGCGCTGCTGCGGTGCGTGTCGGAGGAGCGGCGGCGGCGGCGGCGGCGGAGGCCCGTCGGCAGGCAGAGCAGAGAGGGCGGGGGCCTGCTCGGCGCGGGCGCCGCCACCCGACGGACGCCGCCGCCGACGCCGACGCCGCTGCTCGGCGGCCGCGACCTCTCGATGGCCCTCTGGGCCGTCGCCTCGCTCGGCCAGCTGCCCCCGGACGGCCTCGTCGACACGCTCCTCGACGCGGCCCCGCCGCCCGACGCCGAGGAGGGGCGGCAGAGCCAGCACCACCAGCACCACCACCAGCACCACCGGCCCCGCCACCAGAGCCACCAGCGGCAGCGGCCGCCCCAGCACTACTCTGCCCAGTCGCTGTCCAACGCGCTCTGGGCGCTGGCCGCGCTCGGGCAGGGCGTGGCGGCGGGCGGCGGCGGCGGCGGGCGCGCTGGCGCGTGGGCCGGGCGGGCGGCGGCTGGGCGCCTGGCCGAGCTGCTGCGGCGCGAGGCGGCGGGCGGCGGCGGCGGCGGCGGCGGCGGCGGCGGCGGCGGCGGCGGCGGCGGCGGCGGCCGCGGCGGCGGCGGCGGCGCGGACCGCCTCACGGCGCCGGGCATCAGCTCGTCGCTGTGGGCGCTGGCCAAGCTCGGGTGGCGGCCGCCAAGGGGAGGAGAGACGCAGGGCGGCAGTGGCAGCGAGGGCGGCGAGGAGAGAGACGAGCAGGAGCAGCCGCCCTCGCTTTTGTGGCGCGGGACGGCGGCGGTGCTCTTCCGCGCCGACGCTGGTGACGACGGCGCCGACTTCCCCTCCCCGCAGGCGCTCGCGACCGCCTTGTGGTCGGCGGCCGTGCTGTGCGGCGCCGCCGAGCCCGCGGGCGACGACGACGACGATCGTTGCGGCGCCGCCGGCGACGACGGGACGCGGCCGCCGCCGCCGCCGCCCGCGCCTTTGCCCCCAGAGTGGTGGCTGGCCGCTTGGCGCCGCGCCGCCCTCCCGCGCGCCGCCGACTTCAACACGCAGGATCTGGCCAACGCGTGCTGGGCCACGGCGCGGCTCGAGCAGCAGCGGCTGAGGCTGGGCCGCCGGCAACAACAGCAGGGCAAAGAACAGGCCGCCCCCGCCGCCCCCGCCGCCGCCCCCGCCCCCGCCCCCGCCCCTGCCTCCGCTTGCGACGAGGCCGGCGCCGCCGCGCGCCACGCCGCGCGCCACCTGCTCGCCGCCAGCCGCCCGCGCCTGCCCCACGCCCACACCGAGGAGCTCGCGTCCCTGCTGTGCTCCGCCGCGGCGCTCGGCCTGTCCCCCCCCGACTACTGGATGCGCGCGTGGCTCGGCGCCATGCGGCCGCGCCTGCGGTCCTACTGCGCGCCGGCGCTGGCCGCCTCGCTGCGCGCACTGGCGTCGCTGCGCTTCCGCCCGCCGCCGCGCTGGTCGGCGCGCCTGCTGGCCGGGGCGCGGCGGCAGCTGCCGGCGTTCGGGTCGCAGGGCCTCGCGAACGCGGCGTGGGCGGTCGGGCGGCTGGGCGGGCGCGGGATGGTGCTGGGCGGCGGCGGCGGCGGCGGCGGCGGCGGCAGCGGCGGCGGCGGCGGTATGGCAAGGCCCGGCGGGGCGGAGGCAGCGGCAGCGGCAGCGGCGTCAGGAGCGGCGGCATACCCCGTCAGGCCGGCCCCCAGCCCTCTCGTGCTCCCATTCCCCGGCCGCGCCCGCGCCCGCAGCCAAAGCCGCAGCCACAGCCTCAGCCGCAGCCGCAGCCGCAGCCGCAGCCGAGCGCAGGGCGCTAGGGGCGCGCCGCCCGACCCCCGAGCGTCGGCGGCGGCGGCGGCGGCGACGCCAATGACGCGGGCCGAGGCGCGCGCGGCCGCAGGCGAGTTTGACGCCTGGCTCTCTGCTCTGGCAGCCGAGCTGTTCTCCGCGGCCAGGGACGGCGAGCTGAGCGCGCAGGAGGCGGCCAACGCCTCGTGGGGCCTGGCGGCGGCGGTGGTCGCCTCGGCGGGGCCGTTGCCGTCGCCGTCGGCGCCGGCCGCGGGGGCGGGCGCGGCCGCGCCCGAAGACGGGTCGTGGGGGGCCGCGGCCCTTTGCGTGCCGCCGAGGGCGCGCGCGGCGCTGCTGGGCGCGGTCGCCGACGCCGCGGCCGAGGCGGGAGGCGGGGCTGCGTCGCTCGACGGGCGGCACGCGTCCATGGCGCTGTGGGCGGCCGTGCGGTGGTGGGAGCTCGGGGACGAGGGTTATGAGGAGGAGGAGGAGGAGGAGCGGGACGACGACGAGCGGAGCAGAAGCGGCGGCGGCGGCAACAGCAGCGGCGGCGCCTGCGGCGGCAACGCGCCGCCTTATGATTCGTCGTCGTCTCCTCGGGCGGCCATCTCGGCAGCCGTGCGCCGCATCGTCGCCGTGACCGACCCGGCCGCGCTCAGGCCACGCGAGCTCGCGTCCGCGCTCTGGGCGCTCGCGCGCATGTCGCACCGCCCGCCGCGCGCGTGGCTGGCCGCCTGGTGCGCGTCGGCTGAGCGCGCGTTTGCGCCGCCGGCAGGCGGCGGCGGCGGCGGCGGCGGCGGCTCTGACGGCGGCGGCGGCGGCGGCGGCGGCGGCGGCTGCTCTGACGGCAGCGGTGAGCCTACCTCGCTCGGGCCTTTTGTCTCCTCCGTCGCTCCAGTCCTCCTCCCCAATCCCGCCGACGTTGCCACCGCTTGCTGGTCGCTCGGGCGCCTCCTGCTGGCCGCCGACGACCGCTGCGCGGTGGCCGGCGCCGCCTCGGCGCTTGTGCGGGCGTCGGCGGCCGCGTCGGCCGCGGCCGCCTCCCGCCCGGGAGAGCTGGCCGCCCTGGGCGAGGGCCTGGCGTGGCTGGTGCGCTGGCGGCGGCTGCGTCCGTCTCCTCCTCCTCGTTGCGGCGGTGGCGGCGGGCAACAGCAGCAGCAGCAGCAGCAGCAGCAGCAGCAGCAGCAAGCGGGGGCGCGGCCGGGCGACGAGGACGAGCAGCAGCAGGAGCGGGCGGCGGCGGCGGCCTGGTTTGCTGCGACAGAGTCCCTCCTGCTGCCGGCATCCACGACCACGCGGCGGCGGCCCGATAGAGCGGGCGCGCGCGAGGTCGTGGCGATCGCGACCGCCGCCGCGCTGCTGTGTCGCGCGCCCCGGGGCAGGGACGGCCCGTCGGCGGCGACGACGGCGGCGGCGTCCGCCGCCTCGAGCGCCGAGGGCCCGCCCGCGCTGCTGCTCCCTCCGCCGGCGTCCTGGCGCCGCGCTCTGGCCGGGCGGCTCCTGCGCGCCGGGCCCGGCTCCGCCGCCACTCTCGGCCCGCGCGAGGCGTCCGCCCTGCTCTGGGCGTTTGCGCGCCTGTCCGCGGCGGCGGGGGCGGTCGACGCCGACGCCGATGCCGAGGACAGCGACGACGAGGAGGGGCGGGCCCGGTGGTGGCGGGCGGCGGCGGCGCTGGCCGCGCGCTGCGCCGACCTCGCGAGGGAGGGCGCCCTCGGCGGCGGCGGGGAGCGGCCTGCTCCCCGCCACGCCCCGCCCAAGAGCCCCTCGGCGCCCTCCGAGGCGGCGCGATACGTGCGCCAGAGCGCGCGCGCTCTGCTGAGGAGGGCAGAGGCGGCGGCGACGGCCAGGGGCGGCGGTGGCGGCGGCGGCGGCGGCGGCGGCGGCGGCGGCGGCGGCGGCGGCGGCGGCGGCGGCGGCGGCCGAGACGCAGACCGCTCTTCTTCTTCTTCTTCTCCTCCTCCTCCGGACGAGGTGGAGGGGAAGCGGGGGGACGCCGCGATGGTCGAGGCGGCCAACGCCCGCGTCGTCCTGCAGCGCCTTGAGCGCGCGGTCACGGAGCTGTTTTAGGCGAGCGAGATGTCGACGCGAGATGCACCGCTGATCGTGGTGCCAACCCTCCAACAGGCGCCGGCGGACGCCCCGCCTCGCCTCGCGACAAAACAAGCCCTTTATTAATCGCTCCCCAGCTTTGCTGATCTTACACGTGCGCCTCCCTCACTCTCAATTTCATCTCAATTGCGCACACGAACTAGAATTGCAAATCACAAACACAAGGATGCTTCGCTCCAACCCCCTCGCCGCGGCCGGCGTGCTGCTGGCCGCGCTGGCGCTGATGAGCGCCCGGCCGGCGGCCTGTCAGGCGAGTGCCTCCCCCCGCGAAATTGAGGGGACCTTTCTCTTTTCACCCGCCAAAGAGCGCGCACCCCCCCCCGCCGCGCGCGCGCGCGAAAGATCGCGGATTGGTGGGCTCGCGCACCGTTCGGCCGCGATTGGGGCGACCGAAGCGGGGGGGCGCGCCGATGCGATTGGGCGCAGACGCCGCCGGAATCGGGAGAGGCCTCATGCCGAGACGGCGGGCGTGCGCGCGACACACGCCCCGGCGCCCACGCGACACACGCCCCCCGTTTGCCCGGACGGCGGCCGCGCGCTCGCACCTTCCCGTCGCCGCCGCCCTCCCCCCCGCCCGCCGACCCCCACCTTTCCCCCGGCCGCCCAGAAAATCCCCTTTCAAGTCTCCCTGCCGCCCCCACGCGCGCTCGTCTAACCTCAAAAACGTCCGAACGACCTCCCAACCAACAACCAAATACCACAAAAAAACAAAAACACGCACGCACGCAGGCGCTCGCCGCGCCCGCCACCGCCGCCACCCCGGCCGCCCCGGCCGCCGCCGCCGCGCGCGCCCCCACCCCCGCCACCGCGGCCGCCGTCGCCGCCGCCCCCGCGGCCACCCCCGTCCGCCTGTGCATCCCTGAGGACGTCGACGCCCGCTTCATCGAACAGTGCTCGGACCGCATCGCGCGCGCCGACACCCCCGCCGTCAAGTTCTCCTGCGTGCTTGGCGGCACGCCCGCCCAATGCCTCGACATGATGAGCCAGGGCAGCGCCGATATCGCGTCCTTTGGCGCGAGCGACGCGTACGGCGCGTACAAGCGCTACGGCTTCTCCCCCATCGCCATGGAGAATTACGGCGGCGACCTCGGCAGGGACGGCGTTGATTACTACGCCGTCGCCGTCGTCAACAAGGCCTTCTGCGAAAAGGGCAACCCGTCGATGGCCGACCTCAAGGGCAAGAACGCGTGCTTCACGGGCTACCGCCGCTCGGCCGGGTGGGTGCTCCCGCTGGGCGAGCTGGTGTCGTCGGGCGTCATGCCGCTGTCGCGCGAGGCCGACGGCGGGAACGCCGACGTGACGGACGACGCCGCCAGCGCCGTCGCCTTTTTCGGAAAGACGTGCGCCCCTGGCGTCAAAGAGCCCGAGGGCCCCATCGTAGGCGGCAAGGCCTGGGCCCCGCTGTGCGAGGCGTGCGCGGGCGACTGCAGCGCCAAGGACAACTACGCCGACTACGAGGGGGCCGTGCGGTGCGTCCTGGCCGGCGCGGGCGAAGTCGGCTTCACCAAGCACTCGTCGGCCATCGAGGTGGCGGCGGCGTCCCCAGGGGGCGCTGACCTGCGGCTGCTGTGCCCGGCCTCGTCCGGCGGCGGGTGCAAGCCCCTGTCCGAGTATGCGTCGTGCAGCACGTCTCGCGTGCCCGCGCACGCGATCGTCGCGTCGACCGCGTTCGCGGCCTCGCCCGCCGCGGGCGACGCGCGCGACGCGCTGCTCGACGCTGCCGCGTCGCAGCCGGCCTTCCTGAAGTCGCTGACCGAGCTCGGCGGCGTCAAGAACGCCGTGTTCAAAAAGGGCACGGAGGGGCTGGTCGTCGTGGACGGCGGCGCCGAGAACTACTTCGGCAGCGCGCTGAAGAAGTACCAGGGCATCGACAACCTGGCCGAGAAGGCGGCCAAGGCGGCCGCGGCCGCGCCCTCGGGCGGCGGCAAGGCCGGCGCGGGCGCGGCGCCGAGCGGGTGGCTGTCGCCCGGCGCGGCCGCCGGCCTGGCCTTTGGCATGCTCGGCGCCGGCGCGGCGCTCGGCGCCGGGGGCATGTGGTTCGCGGGCCGGCGCCGCGCCGCGCGCACCGCGGCCGCCACGCCGTTCGACTCGTACCAGCACAAGGCGGGCATCGTGTCGAGCGCTTGAGGAGTGGGGGGCTCTCCTCTCCTCTTGAGCGCGCCGGCGCAAGGGCGCCGGCTCTCGAGTCGCTTCTCGAGCGCTTCTCGGGTCGACAGCGCGCTCCCTCGGAACCCGCAGAACCAATCCCCCGCATCCTTATGTCCCCATGCGCACCTGTTAGGCTGTCCCGATGGCTCGATCCCCATCACATTTGTAATAACCACGGCCATTGCCCAAGTCGACTCGAGTCCAGGGGGCGCCGAGACAAAAAGAAAGCACTGACCTCTCGCTCTGATCACTTTGCGACCGAACGCCCCGACCAAACTCACCCGATCTCGCGCCCCTTGCATTTTAGCCGCGACAATCGTGCTTCAAATAAGTCAGATCACCATCGTGCCACGCGATCACGCGCCCACAACCGCGCGCGCCACCCTTCCCCCACCCCTCGATCCCGGCCGACCCCGTTTTGCCGCTGCTGCCGACGCGGTGGCCCCCCCTATAAAGGCGCGCCCACACATCCTCATCTTTCTTCACCTTTCTCGGCCTTTTGGCTAAGATCATCTGTAGTAATACGTTCTCATATAGTTGACACTATATGGCTCCCCATTGGGGAGCATTCTAGTCAACATTTATTTCTTTCGGGCGGGGGGCGGGGCCACAGTGGCGCGGTGCTTGCACCGTGTCCCGGCCCTGACCTCCAGGCATGGGCCCTGCATTGCACTCACCGCATCGCCCGTGCAGCCCAGTACAAAATCTTCCTAATCGACGGGTTTTTTTTCCCTCTGTCTTTTTTTCGAAAGAGAGTAGGAAAAAAGGCTCTGTCCAAACCTTGAAACGGCGTCTTTGTGTTCCTTTGGGTAGGAGGGCGTACATGTGGGGGGTACGCGCGCGGATGGCCATGGGAGGGCGGGCGGAGCGGAGGGAAAGTTGCGAGCGAGCCGAGGGAGCGCGCTAGCGAGCAAAATTCATTCCAAGTCGCGACGACGGCGGCGGGCGAGCGGGAAATACAAGAGTAAAAAGACATGAAATTCGAAAGCATGACATAATCCCTCATCAAAGTCTCATCTCGGCGACCAGCGCGCCGAGCGCCTCGTCGATCGACAGCGCCGCGCCTGAAAAGAGGGCCGCCGCGCCGCCGTTGAACCCGCCGCTGCCGCCCTCGTCGAAAGCAGCGTCGCAGTCGGAAACTGCTGCGCCGCCGCCTCCGAGCCCGAGCAAGGCCAGCCCGTCCAGCCCGCCCGCGCGCATCTGCGCCATGGCCATGTCGCTGCCCACGGCCGACACCTCGCTGCCGCCTGCGCCGGCGTCCAGCATCGCCACCGGCGCGCCCGTGGCCGCGGCCGCTCCCAGCGACGACGACGCCAGCAGCGACGCCGCCGCCGACACCGCCCCTCCTCCTGCTCCCCCGCCCGCCGTCGTCGCCGCCGCCGCCGCCGCCCCCACCATCATCATCAGCCCCAGGGCCCCGCCCGCCCCCCCTCCCAGCGCGGCCGCGGCCAGCGACGCCAGCGCCAGCGCCCCGCGCGCGGCCGAGGACGACGACGACGCCCCACCGCCGCTGCCGCCGTTGAGCAGCGACAGCGCCGACGGCCGCACCACGGTCACCTCGACCACGGGCGTCGGCTTGCGCTTGCCTTCGTTCTTTTTCTTCGCGTCCCCCTTCGCCCCGCCCTCCGCGCCCTCAACCTCGGCCTCCCCCTCGTACAAGCCCGCCGCGATCTCGGCCAGGCGCACGGCCTCGCCCACCCCGCCGAGCATGTCGACGAGCCCGCGCTCGAGCGCTGCCTCGCCCAGCCACACGCGCCCCTGCGCCCAGCGCTCCATCTCGGCGGGCGTCATGCCCCTGCTGGCGGCGGCCTTGTCGCGGAATTCGGCGTACGCGCGCTCGGCGCCGCGGTCGAAGAGCGCGCGCTCGTCGCCCGAGAAGGGGCGGTTGTCCGCCGCGATCAGCTGCGCGTACCGCCCGCGCGACACGATCTCCTTGGTCACCCCTGTGCGCGCGTACACGCCGGCCAGCTGCGGCTTTGCGGTGATGACGCCGATGCTGCCCGTGACGGTCAGGCGCTCGGCGACGATGGCCGTGGCGGCCATGGGGATGTAGTAGCCGCCCGAGGCGGCCACGTCGCCCATGGACGCGATGACGGGCTTTTTCGTGGCGAGCTTGCGCACCTCGCGCCACATCAGGTCCGAGGCGAGCGCGTCGCCGCCGGGCGAGTCGACGCGCAGCACGACGGCCGCCGTGGCGGGGTCGCGCGCGAGCGCCCGCAGTTTTGGGATCAGCGACGCGGGCGTGATGCCGCCGCTGCCGCCCTGGGTGATGGCCCCCTCGGCGCGCAGGACCGAGATGCGCGGGCGCTTCTTGCTGCCGCCCGAGTTCGGGCGCAGCGCGAACGACAGCGCGCCGCGGCCGACGCGGCTGTACTTGCGGAGCCCGACGCGCGGCAGCGCGTCCAGCCCCGCCTTGGCGGCCTTTTTCGCGCGCTTGCGGGCGGCGGCGGCGGCGCCCGGGCCCGACAGGCGCTCGACGGCGGCGGCCGAGCGGCGCTTGAGCAGGTCGATCAGCTCGTCCTCGTAGAGCAGGCCGTCGACCCACCCGCCCTCGAGCAGGCGCTCGGCCTCGAACACGCCCTCGTCCAGCACGCGGCGCACGTCGTCGGCGGTCTTGTCGGCGGCGGCGGCGGCAGGGGCGGCGGCAGGGGCGGCGGCAAGGGCGGCGGCAGCGGCGGCAGGGGCGGCAGGGGCGCCGACGGCGCCGACCTTGAACACGGGGGCGGGCGGGGGGGGCGGCGCCACGAACGGCGCGTACAGCGCCGTCGCCGCGCGCGCGTCCCTGGCGCCGTTGCGCCCGCGCGCCACCTCTTCGCAGAACCCTCCGTACACCCCGTCCACGAGCGCGTTCAGGGCCTCGCGCTGCGCCTCGCTCATGTCGCGCCGGTCCAGCTGGTCCCCCGCGCTCTTGTACGCGCCGATGCGGCGCACCTGCGGGTCGATGCCGACCTTGTCAAGCGCGCCGCGCAGAAAGGTGCCGGATACCGCGAATCCGTTTAGCCGCACGGTGGCGGACGGCGGCACAAAGACCTCGGCGAACGAGGCCGCGAGCAGGTACTCCTTCTCGCCGCCGAGCTTGATGAACGCCACGCACGGCTTTCCCGACGCGCGGAACAGCTCGACGTACCGCTTGATCTCGCGCAGGCGCGCCCACCCGACCGCCAGCGGGCCGATCTCGACCGCCAGCCCCGCCACCCGCGGGTCGTAGGCCGCCTTTTCGAGCGCCTCGGCGATCTGCGGCACCGAGGGCGCGCCCGCGGACGGCCAGGGCGCGGCGCCGCCCTGCAGGGCGTCGGGGATGGCGCCCTCCATCTTGAACGCGAGGAAGCTGCCCTCGGCGAAGCGGCGCCACGGCAGCGCGAGCGCGCCGAGCCGGCCGCGCGCCTTGGCGACGGCGGCGGGGTCGGGCGCGCGGTAGTCCGACGAGAGGCCCTCGAGCGCCCCGGCGGGCACGTCGCGCGCGACGGAAAAGGACGCCCATTTGGGGGGCTTTGCGGGGGCGCCGCCCGCCTCGGGGCCGCCGCCGTCGTCGTCGTCGTCGTCGGGGCCGCCGCCGCCGCCGAAGCGCAGGAGGGCCGAGAACCACGAGTCGTCGCGCTTTTTGGGGGCGTGCTCCTCGTCGGGCGCGGCGGCCGCGGCGGCGGCGGCCGCGCCGGCGGCGGGCCTCTGCTCCTCCTGCTTGGTCGCCGTCGCCCGTGTCGCCGTCGCCGCGCGTTGGCGGCGGCGAAGGGCGGCGGCGGGCGCGAGGGGGGCGGCGCGCCCTCTGGTGGCGGGCGCCGCGGCGGCGCGCGCCGGCGCGCGTACTAGCATGCTTGCGGTGTGGGGCTTGGGGGCCTGGTGAGGGGGTTGGTGGTGGCGGGTGACGCTGTCGACCGTGCGATGATGGAGGAGGGCGATTTGTGTGGTGGGTTGGGGTTCCGCTGCGCGAGAAAAATTACAGAGCGATCGAGCGCCCGTTCGGGAGGTGAGAGGTCAAAGTGTGTGCGGCGGGTGTCGGATGTTATGTTTGCGAGAGGATTGGCGGGCTGATGCAGCCGGCGTGCTTGTAGTGCTTTTGCCGCATGCGCGCGACATCCGTGGCCGGCGGCGGAAGAGCGCGGCGCGGGCGGCGTCGAGCGGACGTCGAATCGCCGGCGAGCGGGTGGAAATGTTTCTGAAAGCCGCGACACAAACAAAGCGCGACCAATCATTGCCCTGGAGACGACCAACTGGTCACGACCAACTAGACCTGTCATCCACCATCGGGCAAGCGATTACAAGCAAGACGCGTGCTTCCTCCTTCCTCTCTCGAAGGGCAAACGCCCGCCCCGCGTTCGCGGCGCGCGCGCGCGCCTCTGCACCTTTGCGCGCAACGACCGCGCGCCGTGCGCGACAGACACCCGTCATCACAACAACAACAACAACGTCGCCACCATGTCGCGCGCCGCGCTCAACATGCAGCAGCAGCTGCCGCGCCCAAAAGCGCCGGCGCCGGTCGCGCCCGGCAGCGCGCCGATGGTCGAGGGCCGCGTCGACTTCAACGCCCTGCGCCCGCCGCCCGGGTACGTGCCGGGCCTGGGGCGCGGCGCGACGGGCTTCCAGACGCGCTCGGACCTGGGCCCGGCCGCGCCCGGGGCGGCCAACGCGGCGGCGGGGGGGGGTGGCGGCGGCGACGAGGGCGGCGGCGCGGGCCCGTCGGCGGCGGCGCCGGGCGCGGCGGCGGCCGCGGGCACCGCCACGGGGCCCTACGACCACTTTCTGGGCAACGAGGCCGGCGCCCTCGCGACGGCCAATGGCGACTACGACGAGGACGACCGAGAGGCGGACCGCGTGTGGGACGGCGTCGACGACTACATGGAGGACAGGAGGCGGCGGGCGGCGGGGGGCGCGGGGGCGGCAAACGGCGGCGGCGGCGGAAACGACGGCGCCGGCAGCGGCGAGCCCAAGATCTCGGAGCAGTTTGCCGACCTGAAGCGGCGCCTCGCGGCCGTGACCGAGGCCGAATGGGAGGCCATCCCGGAGATCGGCGACACGACCGTCAAGAAGCGGCAGCGCGCGCCCGCCTACGCGCCCGCGCCCGACTCTCTCCTCGCGACGGCGCTGCGGGCGACGGGCGCGTCGTCGTCGCGGACCGTGGTGGACGCCGAGGACGGCGGCGGCCTCTCGACGGCCGTGCACTCGGACCTGACGGCCGTCGGAGAGGGGCGCGGGACGGTCCTCGGGCTGCAGCTGGACGCGATCGTGGCGCGCGCGGCGGCGGCTGGCGGCGGCGGCGGCGGCGGCGGCGGCGGCGGTACTGGCGGCGGCGGCAACGGCGCCGGCGGCAGCAGCCGCTTCGCGACGCCTGCGACGGCGGCATCGGGAGGGGGAGGCGGCGGCGCGTCGACGGCGATCGACCGCGAGGGCTACCTGACCGAGCTGTCGCAGCAGCGCTCGGCCTCGGCCGCCGAGGTGGCAGACGTCAAAAAGGCGCGCCTGCTGCTAAAGTCGGTAACAGCCACCAACCCGCGGCACGCGCCCGGGTGGATCGCGGCCGCCCGGCTGGAGGAGCTGGCGGGCGACCTCCCCGCCGCCCGCGCGGCGGCCGCGCGCGGCTGCGAGCTGTGCCCGCAGAGCGAGGACGCGTGGCTCGAGGCGTCGCGCCTGCAGCCGACGGCCGACGCCGCCAAGGCGGCGCTCGCGCGCGGCGTCGCGGCCGTGCCCGACAGCGCGCGCCTGTGGCTGCAGGCCGCGCGCCTCGAGGCCGACGACGCCGCGCGCTCGCGCGTCCTGCGCAAGGCCCTCGAGCGCCTGCCCGGCTCCGTGCGCCTGTGGCGCGCCGCCGTCGACCTCGCCCCGACCGACGACGACGCGCGCGTGCTGCTCGGCCGCGCGGTCGAGTGCTGCCCGCAGCAGACCGAGCTGTGGCTCGCGCTCGCGCGCCTCGAGACGCACGAGGGCGCCAAGCGCGTGCTCAACCGCGCGCGCCTCGCCTGCCCCGCCGACGCGAGCGTGTGGATCACGGCCGCCAAGCTCGAGGAGGCGCACGGCTCGCCGGCGCTCGCCGCAAAGATCGTCGCGCGCGCGCTAAAGTCGCTGACGCAGAGCGGCGCGGCCGTCTCGCGCGAGGCGTGGCTGCGCGAGGCCGAGGCGGCCGAGCGCGCGGCCCCCCGGCCCATGGTCGCCACGTGCGCGGCCCTGGTCGACGCGGTCGCCGACCTCGGCGTCGAGCTCGAGGACCGGCGGCGCACGTGGGCGGCCGACGCCGACGAGGCGGCCGCCCGCGGCAGCGTGCACACGGCGCGCGCCCTGCACGCCCGCCTCGCGGCCGCCTTTCCCTCGCAGCCCTCCGTGTGGCGCGCGGCCGCCAACCTCGAGCGCCGCGCGGGCGACGCCGCGGCGCTCGACGCGCTCCTGCGCCGCGCCGTGTCCTTCTGCCCCGAGGCGCGCGCGCTGTGGCTCATGGCGGCAAAGGGGCGGTGGCAGCGCGGCGACGCGCCCGGCGCGCGCGCCGTGCTGGCCGAGGCGTTTTCTGCAAACCCGGACTCTGAGGAGATCTGGTTGGCGGCGTTCAAGCTCGAGGCGGAGACGGGCGAGGTGGAGCGGGCGCGCGCGCTGCTGGCCAAGGCGCGGCGCGAGGGAGGCGCGGCGGCGGCGACGGCGCGCGTGTGGGTCAAGAGCGCGGCGCTCGAGCGGGACCACCCGCCGGCGGCGGCGGCGGCCGCCGCCGCCGCCGCCGCCGGCAACGGCAGCGCCGGCAGCGGCAGCGCCGGCGATGGCGGCGGCGGCAACGGGAGCGGCGCCCCCGTCCCGGCCAGGGAGGAGCGCGCCCTGCTCGAGGAGGGCGTTCGGCGCTTTCCCCACGCGTGGAAGCTGTGGATGATGCTCGGGCAGCTCGAGGAGCGCGGCGGCCTCGTCGTGCGCCCGCTGCCCGTCGACGCGCTGCCCGAGGCCCTTGCCGCGCCGCGCGCGCCGCCCCCCGCCGCCGCCGCCGCTTCCTACTCGGCCGCCCGCGCCGCCTATGCGCGCGGCGCCAAGCAGTGCCCCGACTCGGCCAAGCTGTGGCGGGCGGCCGCGGCCCTCGAGGTGCGCGCGGGCCACCCGGCGCGCGCGCGCGCCTTGCTGGAGCAGGCGCGCCTGCGCAACCCGAAGACGCCCGAGCTGTGGCTGGCCGCCATCCGCGTGGAGGAGGCGGCGGCGGCGGCGGCGGCGGGCGCGGCGGCGGCGGGCGCGGCGGGCGCGGCGGCGGGGGCCGGCGCCGGAGCGGCGACGGCGGCGGCGGCGGGCGCCTCGATGGGCCCCCCCGCCACCGCCGCCGCCGCCGGCGCCCCTTCCAAGGCGGCCGAGGCCCTCCTGGCGCGCGCCCTCCAGGACTGCCCCGCGAGCGGCCTGCTGTGGGCCGAGGCCGTGCGCGCGGCGCCGCGCGCCGCGCGCAAGGGCCGCTCGGCCGACGCGCTCCGACGCTGCGGCGACGGCGACGCGCGCGTGGTCGCGGCCGTGGCGGCGCTGTTCGCGTCCGACCGCAAGGCCGAGCGGGCGCGCGCGTGGTTCGAGCGCGCGGCGGCCCTGGACGCGGACGACGGCGACGTGTGGGCGGCCTACTGGGCGTTCGAGAGGGGGCAGGAGCGGCAGGCCGCGGCCGCGGCCGCGGGGCCCGGGCCTGCCGTGGCGGCGGCCGCCGCGCGGACAGAGGCAGTCGCGGCGCGCGCGGCGCGCGCGGGGCCCCGGCACGGCGAGCGCTGGCCGCGCGTGGCCAAGGACCCGGCGCTGGCGGCCGCGCTGCTCCAGGTCAAGGTAGACGCGGCGGCCAAGGCGGCCGCGGGCAGGGAGCAGGGGCGGGCCGGCAGGGCGGCGGCGGCGGCGATGCAGGCAGAGGGAGAGGGAGAGGGGGCGGCGGCGGCGGCGGCGGGAGAGGAGGGGGCGGCGGCGGCGGCGGCCGACGAGGCGGTCGGCGCGGCGCCAGAGGCCGCGGCCGTGCGGTACCTGCTGCCGCGCGTGGCGGCCGACCTGGCGGCGCGGCCCGCGCCGATCTGATCGCCCCCATAGTGTCGCTCTTGTTGCTCGAAACAAATCCCAGCAGCCAATGCAACGACAACAACAGCAACAGCGGGAGTGAGGGGTGTCACGGCCGCCGGGCGTCCGTTTGCCGCCGACTCTCCCGCCCGGCCGACCGCGCTCACCCGCTCCTCCTCCCTCGCCGCCCGGCGCCGCCGGCCGCGCCGCCGATTCGGCGGCGAGAGCCCCCTCCCTCTCAAGGCACCCCGGCGCTCGCCCACAAGCAAAACAACTCCAAACCTTGACGACCGCACGCGCGCGTGTTCTGACGACACACACACTGAACAGACATACAAGCCACCACCTCGAGCGTTTGTTGAAAAAAAACTCTCCCAAAAGCAGAGCCCTCCCTCCGAAGCAAAAACGCCCCCCGCTATGGCCGCGGAGGCTTAATCCAGGACAGCGCCGTAGAGGGCTGAACCCCGGCACCCAGTTGACCCCGCCCCCGCCCCGGCCAGGCGCGCGCGCGAGCGGGGAGGACGCGCCTCGCCTCCTCTTTCCTCAGCGAGGGAGAGAGAGAGAAGGAAGCGGGAGAGAGGGCGAGGGTGAGGCTCTGTCCCCGCGTGCCCGGCAAAGCACGGCGCTTCGGGGTCGCCACGAGCGCGCCCCCCCTTTCGGCCACTGCTGGAGACGGACGCGTACCACGGCTTCAATCGGTCGGCGGGCAGCTCGGCCCACGTGGCCGAGGGAGGGCGGGCGCCCCCTTTTCCGTTTTTGGGTTGTTGGCCAGAACGCGGGGAGAGACAAGACGAGGGGAGAGACAAGACGCCCTCCCCTCTTTCCGCCCTTCGATCGAGGCGCGCGCATCCCGTTGCGTGGGTCTCGCGCCGACCTCATTCGCGCCGCTGCCGACCCGACAGCGCGAGACCCGGATCGCGATGTCGCGCCCTCGTTCCGCGCGGCAAAAAGCAGAGGCTCACTCCTCCCCCGCCTCTCTCAAAAAAACGACCCCACAAAAAAACGACAGATCACACACACAGATCAAGAGGAACAAGCCGCCCTTTTGCACGGATAGGAAGCAGCCCAAGCCGTCAACACCTCGACGCGACACGGCAACATGTCGTCGTCGCGCGAGGTGTTCCGCGAGTTTGAGTTCCTGCTCGACAAGTCGCAGCGCGCGTTCAACCGGCTGCGCGACCTGCCGCCCTACGGCACCTCGCGCTGGGAGCATCACTTCCACAAGGCGTTCCACATCTACAGCAAGCTGTGGAAGTTCCAGCAGGACCACCGGTGAGGAGGCCAGGCTAGGACGAGGGACGGTGCCGCCCGCTTTGTTTCGTCAGGTTTTGGGCAAGGGCCGGCGATCGCGCAGCGCGGGCGGCGGCGTCGGGCGAGGGGGGACTACCGAGCGGCCGGCAACGGCGGGCGGCGGCGGCGAATGAACACACACGCGCAGGGACCGCGCCGGGCCCTTGTCCGGGCGGCGTCGTCGGTCTCGCGCGCGCGCGCGCGCCCCGTCGATCAAATCGCTCGCACACACAAACCACGCGCACACACACGCACACATCGCAAAAAAGCCAACCCCGGCCTCCTCGCCTCCCCTCTCGAAAACCAAACAAAACAACAAAACACCCAAACAAAACAACACGCAGCGAGACGCTCACCCAGCGCGGCATGGAGCGCTGGGAGGTCGGCGACATCGCCAGCAAGGTCGGCCAGCTCTACTACAACTACTACCTGCGCACCAGCGAGGCGCGCTTCCTCCACGAGGCCTACGTCTTCTACGAGGCGGTCCGCGGCCGCGCCTACTTTGCGGGCGCCGCCACGGATCCGTCCCTGGCGATCAAGCAGCTGCGCTATTTCGCCCGCTTCATCATCGTGTGCCTACTTCTCAACCGGCGCGACGAGGTGCAGCAGCTCCTGCAGGAGTTCCAGGCCCTCGTCACGGCGTACGGCATGAAGTTCCGCCCGCCCGACGCGGGCGAGTGGCGCGCGGTGGTGCAAGAGGTCTCGGCCTTCTTGGCGGCCGACGTCGCCCTCCCCGCCGCCCGCGGCGTCGGCTCGGCCTCGGCCGCCTCGGCCGCCGCCGGCGGCACCAGCGTCCCCTTCCGCCTCTCCCTCCGCGCCGCCCCGGGCGCCGCCGAGGTGAAGGCGGGCGGCAGCCACCGCATGCTGCTGCGAGACGCCGTCCTAGTCAGCTACTACCCGCGCCAGGTCAAGATTGCCGAGCTGCCGCTCGACACCTTCCGGATGCTGCAGGCGCTCGAGTGGGAGGACGCGTACACCAACCCGGCGACGGCGGCGCAGGCGGCGAGCAGCAACCCGGTGGCGGCGGCGATGGCGCGCGGGGCGGGGGGGCAGGGGGCGACGACGGGCGGCGGGGGAGGGGGCGCGGGCGGCGGCGGCGCGACGGGGGGGGGCGGCGCAAAGACAACGGGCGGCGGCGGCGGCGGCGGCGGCGGCCTGGGCGCCCTGCCGACCCACGGCGGCGGCGGCGGCACGACGGGCGGCGGCGCGCTGACCCTGGGCCTGCCGCTCGAAAACCCCTCCAAGCACCTGGTGTACCGGCCCACCAGCATGCAGCTGCTCGCCATCCTCACCACCACGGTCGAGGTGATGCCCCGCGACGCCGTCCTGCTTCTCTACCTGTCGGCGCAGCAGCAGCAGGCGCCGCCGGGCGTGGGTGGCGGCGGCGGCGGCGGCGGCTCGTCGGCGGCGGCGGTCCCGGCGTCGGTCCAGATGGGCGGGTCGCTGACGCCCGGGTCCTACTCGGCCGCGGGCAGCGTGACGGGCGCGCCGGGGCCGCGGGGGGTGCTCCCGCTGGCCGCGTCGAGCGCGTCGCTGCGCGCGCAGGCGGCCGGCGGCGCGGCGGGCGGCGGCGGCGGCGGCGGCGCGGGCTCTGTCGGCGGCGCGCCGACGGCGGGCCCCGGGTCGTCGTCGCTCCCGGACGACACGCTGTCGGAGATGAGCGGCGGCGCGCCCTCGTCGTCGATCGTGACGCTGTCGGCGGCCGCGGGCGGGGCGGCCCTCGGCCCGCCCCTCCTGCCGCTCCCGCTCTCTGGCGGCCTGATCAACGCCTCTTCGGCGGCGGCGGCGGCCGCCGGTGGCGGCGGCGGACCCGGCGGCGGCCCCGGCGGCGCGGGCGGCGGCGGCCGCAACGCGGCCGGCACCCTCGAGGGCATCAACCTCGGCCCCCCGCGCGCCCTCGACGCCGCCACCGACGCCTTCCTCGTGCCCGAGGACCTCGTGCACCTCACCCGCCGCACGCTCGTGCTCGTGGTCGAGGCGGACAGCGCCGCCGCCTTCTTGCGGCTTCAGGGCACCGAGCTCGGGCGGCAGGCGTTCGGCCTGCTCAGCCCGCCCGTGCGCCCGGCCGAGCTGGGCGACGCCGGGCGCACGGGCGCCCTGATGACCATGTTCCTCACGGGACCGCTCATGGCGGCGTGCGTGGTGGCGGGCAACGCCGACCCGTCGACGCAGCAGCTGGTCGACGCGCAGTCGGCGACGCACGGGGCGCTCGGTTCGTGGGCGGCGCTGGCGGCGCGCGCGTTTGCGCCGGGCGGTCCGGCGGCCAAGTCCCCATGGGCGCCGCTCTTCCAGGACGCGCTGCTGCGGCGGCTGGTCCTGCGCTTCGTGCTGTGCCGCGCCATGCTCGCGCTGCACGCGACCGTGGGGCAGTCGGCCGCGCACCTGCCGCGCGCCTTTCCCGGGCTCCCGCGCGAGCTGGCCGCCGACGCGCCCGAGGTGGCGGCGGGCGTGGCGCGCATCGCGGCGGCGCTCGGCCGCGCCGACGCCTTTGCGGACCGCCCTGTGGCGTCGACGGCGAGCGGGTCGCCGATGAGCGCGGCGACGCACCACTAAGGCAGGGGGTGATGGAAAGAGGGGGAGGGAGGAGGCTGGACTTGATTTCGTCGCCTTTGATTTGTTTTGTCGTTTGTTGTTTGGGAGGGAGAACGGGAGAAGAAGAAGATTCAATTTGTTTGCTCTTGTCTTTTTTTTTTTTTTACGCTCCTTCCGACGCGCCTTCTTTCGGCGGCCCTGTGGCGCGCGCGATCCCCCCCCCCCCCCCCCCCCCCCCCC